>Ga0210398_10000177_pt1 | contig 79548 bp, 64 predicted proteins | sample IncBWC4OmetaG_FD_161047 | JGI IMG/M metagenome (GOLD analysis project Ga0210398, IMG submission 161047) | Forest soil microbial communities from Barre Woods Harvard Forest LTER site, Petersham, Massachusetts, United States - Inc-BW-C-4-O | ecosystem: Environmental > Terrestrial > Soil >... | reverse complement strand
GCTGGGGTTTCAGCATCGAGCGGAAGCGGAACGTTTCCTACAGGATTGGCGGGAACGACTGCAGAAGTTTGAGTTGGAACTACATCCGGACAAGACCCGCCTGATTGAGTTTGGGCGGTTTGCGGCCGTAGGCCGGAAGCAACGGGGCGAAGGCAAGCCGGAGACGTTTAACTTCCTGGGCTTCACGCACATATGCGGACAGTCCTGGAAGAACGGCAAGTTCTTCGTGCTGCGCAAAACCATTCGAAAGCGACTCCTCGCCAAGTTGAAACAGGTGAAGATCGCGCTTTGGAAGAGGATGCATCAGTCGCTGGCGGAAGTCGGGAAATGGTTGAGGCGTGTAGTTCAAGGCTACTTCAACTATCACGCTGTACCCGGCAATCTCCCCAGTCTCCGGAGTTTTCGGTTCGAGGTTCGCAAACGCTGGCTGCGGGTGATTCGACGCCGCAGTCAGCGGAGCGGGATGACTTGGGAGCTCATGGACCGATTTGCGGCTGAGTGGCTCCCCGAACCCAAGATTCTTCATCCGTATCCTAATTTGCGCTTCGACGCTAAGCATCCGCGATCGACGCTCCGCGTCTCATCTTCATACAGGCGTTCTTTGAGAACAGATAGAACCGCAGGAAGATTTCTAAAGGGCTGCTGGGGAAAGGCGGTAATTCGATATCATCTTCCGCGACGTGTACGTTCAGGTCTGCCCATAAGCCTAGCAGACTGCGACGGGGCTTTTTCGCCCGTTCTTTTCTTTTAGGAAGTCTACAAAATCCAAGACTTCCTTCTGTTTTCAGGAGGCAGATCGCGCAGTTTTTCGAGGACCTGCTGTTCGATGTTCATAGAAGCTTCCCAAGAAGTTTCATTTTACTATATGCCTATTGGACTCGATGGCGGACCATTGGCGCGGCGCTGCCGGCAACTCGAAAACAGGCTTTACGCCGGAGCGGAAGATGCCGATAATCCGGTGTCGTAGGCGAACTGTCTCTGGCGAATTGATACGGTGGCAAGTTTTTCGATGCAATGTAACATTTCTATATTCCGGTTGACCGACTTGCCATTTCTTTCTTCTTGGATGTCGCTGATTTGAAAGGCGTTCGCGCCGGATAGCACTTTCGGTATGAACAGGCGCGGAAAACGAAGAACCCGTAATTGATCGGCCAGTCGATCGCAAGTTCGACAACACTCTGCTGCGGAGGGGACATGCGCGCAAATCTGATCACGGTCTCGGCTTGCGGCTTAGTCATTAGCCTCGCCACACCCGCGTTCCCTCAGCGTGCGGGCGAGCCGACAAAAGCACTCGGCGAGACCGACGTGGCGAGGGTTCTCGTGGAACGACTCGATTTGGACCTCTACAAGGCCACGATCAAAGGACTAACGCAATTCGGCGATAGGCGGCAGGGAACCGACCGCAACAAAGCGGCGATCGACTGGATCGATGCCCAGCTCAAGAGCTATGGCTGCACGAACACCGAGCGCCTCAAGTACGAGTATCAACCACCGGCCGGGTCAATTCGCGCAACCAATCAGGCCGGAGCGGTTGGCGGGGAAAGTACTGCTCGTCGTAGTGGAACGGCGACCACCACGCAAGGCGGCGGTCGACCACGGGGAGTCCGCGCTCGCACCGGCGTGAACAACGATCCCAACGCGCAACCTGATGTGAAACTTCGTCAGCTTAACTCCCAACCGGCCATGCCGGGGCCACGCGAGGAGATCTACTGCACCAAGATTGGGACGACCCATCCCGAAGAAATGTATATCGTCGGCGCCCATATGGATGGAATCGGCTGGGGTGAAGCGGCTAACGACGACGGTTCTGGTACCGCGCTCGTGATGGAAGTGGCGCGCGTGCTGAGCGGCGTGGATGTCCAGACGGAGCGCTCAATCCGGTTTATTCTCTGGAATAATGAGGAAACCGGGACCAATGGGAGCCACGCCTACGTCGATCAACGCAAAGATCTTCAAGGCCAGGAGGATCCACCCGGTTCAGGCAAGTACCCTGAGCCGAAGTGGCTGGGCATGATCCAGCACGACATGATGCTTTTCGACCACGGGATGCCCCTGGAGGACGGCACCGTCAGCAAGGAGCAGCGGCCCGAAGCCGACATCAATATTGAATTCCAGACGAGCGCGAAGTTCGCTGCGCAGTCACAGGCACTGGCGTGGGTCTTTGAGTCCACCAATGAAAAATACGCAACGGACTATCCGGCCGTGGTGAGCAGTCACATGACGAATACGGATTCAGGACCTTTCCAGGATGTGGTGGCGGCGATCAGTCTGCGGGAGAACGAGCGCGGCACCCAAATCGGGAATGGCTGGGATCCACAATGGCACCAGCCGACCGACCTCTACATCACCTACTCGAACAAAGATTTCCGTCTCGGCTTGAACGCGACGCAGACTACATTGGCAGCGATGGCGCAGCTAGCGGGCGCGAACCTCAAGAAATGAACTGCGGATCTGCGGTTGGAGTCGCACCCGCCTCAAAGTCGTGCTCGGTGACGGGGCGGACTGGACTTGGAACCTTGCCGATTTACATTTCCCATGCGCCATTCAGATTGTCGACCTCTACCATGCTCGCGAACATCTCTGGAAGTTAGCTCGACCCATTGTGCCTCTCGAAAACCTCTAAACATTTGACTTTCCTAGTTCTCGCCGATGCCTATTCCTCTCACGACACTCTTCGCAAATCTGTCTCCAATCTTCCATTCGCGCGCTGCGCTCCAGCTGGAACCTGGCTCTGCGCCGCCAAATCGGCGTGGCCTCAGCGATCCTCGAGAAAACGACCCAAATGGACTCCGTTGGACCGCCTCTTATGGGTCTGGCTCTCCTGTGTCTGGAGAGATTGGCGCTCGGCGACGCGGAGCCTACAGCAACGATGCCTGCGCAGGCTATGAAATCACGTCGGCCGATCCGCATATTTGGTTAGACGGAATCCAACTCGAAAACGTCAGGTGTTATTCGCGCTCTAAGTCGATCCACCCGTCGCTAATTCTCGGTCGATGAAAGTCGTTCGGGACCCAGCAGCGGCTTGTAGGAATGCACTTGGAAGGGCACGGACTCCGGCGATTCACTATTGTTTCCGGGCACGCCGTCGAGCAGTTGGCGCCGCCATCCATTTCAATCCAACTTCGGTCCAACTCAAGAGCGAGATACATGGCGCGTTCCCCCGTAAGCGACACCAGAAACAGCACTTACAGTTTTGTACTGCCTTGCTTCGAACCTGAGGGTCGGGAGTTCGAGTCTATCCGGGGGCGCCGCTTGCTCCTTGAATACCGGTCGGAAAAGATCGCTGCGTGAAGGGCGGATTGCTCAGATGACTGCAGTGCCGGCGCTTCACTGAGTAATTCCCGTCCACTTGAAAACAGGGTGGCAACTCCAAACGTCACGCCCGACTCTGCTCGTGGACATAGCGAAGAGGAATCTCGTTCAGTTTCCTGTTTGGTTGTGGATGGTTTGTTGAAACTGAGAAGAGGGGAATTGGGCAAGAATTTGTCGGTTCCTATCTATCTGTACCAAGTTCATCTCCACCGTTGTCTTGAGCCCAACGATTACGGCCGCTCCTCTCAGGCAACAATGCAAATATATAAAGGTTAAACGGTTGGTTGCCGATTTGCCCATCGTATCGGTCAACTTCGAGTGTAAACGGGGATTTTTGCGCAGCACAGGCAAGCTGCGCCATAGCGGCGCCATCCGAGCATTGCCTTTTGTTCTTCTATATCCTGTAACGGAGAAAACGCTCGAGGCAGGTGGACGCTCTTAACGCGAGCGGTCCCCTCCTCGGTGGTTTGTCATTTCTTGCGGTCGGCTAGATATGGATTAGTGTTTGGCCTCAGTTTTGGCTTCACTGGCGTGGCCACGTCCATCGCGTTCTTCGTTTCCTTTGAAGTGGGCGCTATCGACACGCTTTGTCGGCTCGGCTTTCTCGCCACGGTTTGGCTTGGGGCCCTTGTAGCCCTTCTGTGGATCAAAGCTGTTATTTACGTTGCCTCGGAACTCGGTCTTCCCATGAAACCAAGGGCCGGCGCCAACGAAGACATTCCCAGTAAACCATTCCGGACCGTAATAGCCAGACGGCGCACAGTCATAAGGAGCGACGTCATAATAACCATAGGGGCATTCAGGAGCTACCCCGATCTGGACGCTGACCTGAGCCTGCGCCTTTGGAAAGGCTGCCGTAAAGCTGCCTGCAGTAACCGCAGCTATCATCAGAAATCTAAATCCACGCATAAGTCGGCTCCTTATATCTCAATCTTTGCTATCTCAAACGTTGTTCCCTCGAACACGCAATCCTAGAGCGAATCACAGAGCCGCGTCTGTTCCATATTGGGCACTTTCGAAGGTCCAAAGAGGGAGAGCTGTATCAGGTGACTCAGACACTCACCACTGAAGCCTGAGAGGGTAGCGACGCCATCCTTGAATGCTCGTCGCGATGGCGCGACGCAATGCCATTTATTCGGATAATTCTATAGTATTGGGGTGATTCAGTTATCTAGGTACTCGCTCAGACTTGTTTCATTGAACTTTTGCGGGTCGAACACAGCGGGGTCGAACTTCACGTTGGGCTTGATATCGAAATAATCCTCGGTGAAGGTGTTTTTGCCGTCGATATAAAACTCGACGCGGGCGGAGATCCAGCCGGTGGAAAGCTTGCGATAGTCCCGGAAGCGGTTGTCGTGGATTTTCGTGGCGTCGTGTTCATCGGGCTCGATCAGGCGCACGAACAGCAGGCGCTTCTTTTCGATCCAGAATTGTCTCGACTTCAAATCGCCTTTGGGTGCGCCAATCACCCAGACATCCTGGCCTTGCCATTGCTCCTCATGAATTTGCGTCAGGTCGAATCCTTGGGTCTTAGCTCGATCGATGGTCGTCTGGGGGGCTTGGCGGTAGACGTCGAATCCTAACACCAGCAGCATGTGAATGTAGGGGCGCGGCCCTGTGGCTTGGCCCTTTTGAAACGTCGTCAGCGTGCCATCGGAAAAGACGAAGCCGTTGCCTTCGCTGGCCGGACCTTTGTTGATGCGCAGTTTTCCCGGCAGCAACAGGGCTTCATCCCAGATTTCGGTTTTGCGGCTGCCGTCCGGATTGAGCGTTACGGCTTTCTCTTTGAAGGCTACCGATTCGTACCAGGAGTCTTTGTAACGATCGTGCATGGTGGTCAGCAAGGCTTGTCCGTCTTGGACTTCCCACGGGCTTGCCAGCAACGCCATCGAAAAACAAGTTGCCAAACACAGAAAACTGAGCGTTGACTTCGCAATCATGGATCTCACAAGCACCTCTCTGGTTGCATCGCGGAAGAATTTCGGCTCCGACGCCTGAAGCTCAGCCGACGAGCTTCGAAGCTTGGCTGTTCTTGGACATTCTACAGCGGCGTGTACAAGATACTCGGGAAGCATGACTTCAAGTCGAAGTTACCTCCAGGTCGCGGATTGCGACGGACGCTCGACTCTTCATTTTGCCGATCCTAACGTGATCCTACCGACAGGGATCGGCCGTATATTTCTCAATTGTGCAAAATGTGGCTGCGTGGCTTCCGTCTCGATGCCATTATGAACGCGTGCGTCATAAAAAATTCAATAAATCAGCTGACAGCGCGACAGAAGCCAATGTCAGCAAGGAAATGGCAAAGCCGCCCATGGCCAGGTCCGCAAGAATAACGGAAGTAAATCTCGATACTGCGCGAATTCCAGAACAGCCGAGTTCCACCATGCACTGAACCGTCGACAGAATCATTTCTTCGCCACGCCCGAGCCAACCGGAAAAGGCGCAGATTGCTGTTGACGGGGCCGATCACCGACATTGAGATCTGGGTATTGAAAACACGTTAACCGACGAACATAGCGATGATATGAAGCTTAAAAAGGGTGCTAACGTAGAGGTTACCGTCACAGCCGAACCCAAGACGTCAATCGCTACAACTAAAAAACTCAGCTAATCGGCTCGGCGAGTCGGCCGGGCTTTAGTCGCCGCAACGATTCGTTCGACCACGGCCGGCCGTCGTAGTGAGGTGAGGATTTCGCCAAGGTTCCGGCGGAGGCATCGTAGGATCCGGGTCGCCGGGAACGGGGTCGCGCTTCTCGGGATCCGGGTTCGAGGTAATCGGCCAACCATCAGGAGGATTTGGTTCCCATCTAGAGGACTCGCCATCTATTTGGTGTTGGTTGTGTGGCATAGCACTTTCCTTTCAAACTGGGAACCCACGGACATTTTGCTTCTGCTATTGCGACGAAAATTACGCTTCGATTTTCTTCATGTTTTCCGGGATGTAGCCCCCCAGAGTGTTGAATTTATTGAAGATCAGGTGCATGACGCGGTCCTGCGTGGCCGTCACCAGGCTCTGGAGAAATCGTCACCAGTGGCAGATCTCCTGGCAATCGGCCTTTATCACTTCGGGGCTGGTGGGATAATTCATCGCAGCGCGAGCAAGGGTATTGCTCCATTTCAACCTCTGTCTCAGTACGCTAGAGGATGTCGAGGCTGGGCGCTGTTCATTTCTATTCACTTTGCGAAGATTTTTTGGTCAAACGGCGAACTCCCTCGGCGAGAATTTTTCTTGCTTCTCAGCTCTGTGCCTCGCCAAAATCAAGAGCACATGTGAAATGAGCGACACCGTGCGGCGATGCTAGTTGACATTCCGGTGGGTGCGAGTCCCGCCGATGGAGCTTGCTCAGCTGCCACCGTAGTTATGCTCGACGAGGGAAAGGTGACCGACCCGCTGAAAGCTCGGGTGTAAAAGCCTCCGTTAGCCTGGGGAAAGCCGGTCAGATCCGCCAGGATAGCGGAGTTCAGAGGAGGACAGGTCCCTGGATCTAGTAAACTTGGTCAACGGCCCGAAAGGCGCAAGCCGGGAGATCATCACGCGCAGCCACTCGCATTTCACTCGAACGGTGCGTCCGCAACCTTGGTATCAGCCATTTCAGTGCAACTCAAGAGCGAGATAAATGGCGCGTTCCCCTGTAAGCGACACCAGAAGCGGCACTTAGAGTTTTGAACTACCTTGCCTCGAACCTGAGGGTCGGGAGTCGAGTCTCTCCGGGCGCGCCACTTTCTCCTTCTTTTTCATCCAGCAAAGAACGGCTTGCCGAACGAGGCTAGCAGCGCCGTAAAAAACAAGAGGGCACTTAAACAATCAATCGCGGCCGTAAAGTTCTTGGCGTTCGCCATTGCTGTGATACTCGTCCGCGCGGTCAAATATCCATCCGGCTGCACTATCGTTCCACTCGGAATCTTTGCCATTTTCCTTTTCATTGATGCCATCACTATCCGTGAGGAGTTGACTCGGCGTGGCGTTGTGAGAGGGAGACGCAATGGCTGTTTCCCTCCGGATGTTCACAGCTTCTGTACGAGGTTTCCGGGTGACGAAAAAAGAAATGGAGCATCAAACAAATTGCGCGTTAGAACAGATATCCACAGGAATTTCCGCCTGCTCTCGTTCTGACCGGAAACTTGGCGCACCGAGGAGAGACCGATCATGTCGAGTATTTTGATTACCGGAGCAAATCGCGGACTAGGGTTGGAATTTGCGCGTCAATATGCAGCCGACGGATGGGACGTCATTGCGACAGCGCGCAATCCGAAAAGTAGCGAAGAATTGCAGCAGTTAGCAAAAAATAAAAATGTGTCTTTACTTGGCCTGGATGTGACGAGCGATGAATCAGTCAAACAGTTAGCGGAAACTCTCGACGGCAAGCCGGTAGATTTGCTCGTCCTGAACTCGGCCATTTATACGCGAAACGGAAACAAACTTGGCGAACTCAATTTTGATGGATGGCGCGCGTCCTTCGAAACAAACGTGCTGGGAGCGATCCGGGTGGCGGAAGCGCTGATTGAAAACGTTGCGGCAAGCAAGCGGAAACAGATCGTCGCGATCAGCACGGGGATGGGCTCACTGCAAGCGTTAGGATCCACGATCGGGTTTGGAATCGCCTATCAATACAGAACAAGCAAAGCGGCGTTAAACATGACGATGTCGATCCTGGCGAAAGAAGTGGAGCCGCGGGGAATCAGCGTGGTGATATTCAGTCCGGGATGGGTGCAGACGGACATGGGAGGCGCGAACGCTGCGCTGACGCCAGAGCAGAGCATTGGAGGCATGCGCAAGGTGCTCGAAGGGAATCCCATGGAGCTGACGGGAAAATTCCTGGGCTACGACGGCGCGACTTGGCCGTGGTAATCGTATCTCCTGCCTTGGAGCGAGACGCCGGCGACGAGTTTCCTGCTGACGTGCGAGGCCACGCTCGGCGCCATCGGCGCACCGGCTTTGTCATGCAAGCTGAGCGGGATGTGTTGCAGGAGGCGCTCGGCTAGTTTCAGCGAATCATCGGAGCTGTACCGCGGGCCCGAAGCATTCGGTGATGAGGGGGCCGCGTGTCGCGGTGATGGCGCCCGACCTCGCGCGAAGCGTGCGCGAGGGAAGCCTTGGCCACACTGCAGGACTGCAGGAACCGTCACTTTCTCTGAAACACAGACTCGTGTAATCTCTGCGAGGACTTTGCCTTCCCAGCGGTTTGGAGACGACGTGAGCAAGCCTGTCGGCCGCTTATCGCGGAATGCAGTTTTAGTTTCGTGTGGGCTGTTGTTGAGCGTCAGGTTTTCATGTGCGCACCAGGACGATGAGCCCGGGCATTCTATCGGTAAGGTCTCGACCAAAGGAGACCTGATCGTAATGGAATTGGATCAGGGTGCGCTAGGGAAAGCTAACCTATTCGATCTCACTGGCCACACGCTTCGCTTCACTCCAGAGGGTTCCCGAGATCGGGTAGAGAACGGACCCCTGCACTGGGATTCGGACTTCGGTCCTGAACTGACTGGTGCCGAAGCTCGTCTCCACAAATTCGCTTTTCCTTTTTCTGGGAAGTCGTGGAACGCATTCCTTGTAGGCACAAGCGGATCGATTCGCTTTGGCGCGTCAGAAAAGGATATCGGCCCTGATCCTTACGGCAAAACCGCTGGTGGAGTAACGCTTGGGCGCTTCGATCAGTTGGCGGACGTGGCCAGCAAATTAACTGAAAGCGCACCAGTTATCTGTGTATTCCTGAAGCCGCGGATGTCCGGACCTCACTATCTGAAGGAACTCTCCGATCGTGTGGTCGTCACGTGGGATCTCACGGAGCCGTTCGGAAGTCTCCTTGACTTCACATGGTTCAAGACGATCAATCGCTTTCAGGCCGTGCTCAATCGCGACGGCTCTATCGAGATGTCATACAAGGAACTGGCCGCGAAGGACGCCATCGTTGGTATTTACCAGGTGAGTTCGGGCAGTGAAAAGCCTGCGCAGGTTCACTTTTCTTCTCTCACGCGTAAGGATGGTCCCTTTGCGGCCGTGTACGAATCGTTCCACTACCTTGCTCTCCCAAGGCCTCAGGATCTCTCTTGCACAATTATTAAGGCTCTCGGCGACAAGTTCGACTTTCTGGCCTACTACTCCGACTTTCGGGTCGATAGCCAGGAAGCGAGCAGTCCGAGTGATGGCCCGGTAGGAGGCAACGTCACAGGGATCGGGCAAACACAGCACGAGCAAACGCAACAAATCCTTGAGAGTCGCTGCACCCAAGGCAGATTCCAATTGGGGTTCGCGCAGCCGGTGTTTGTCGGCTCGAACGAAATGCAGGAAAGACCTCCGGAGGGAGCACCCATCGGCAGCAGTCACGACCTAACCTTCTACTCGCACCAACTCGCCGAAGGTTCGCCGGACAGAAAGCCCCTTCCCTACAACTACGCGATAGGGCACCTCGGGCATGAAGTGGGCCACCGCTGGGGCGCGTATGTTACCGCGAAAGTAAATAGCGAGACAATTTCCCTCGGCCCTTGGCCGCACTGGGCGCGAGAATTGCAGACTCCCGTTGCATACCCCTATTCGCGACCTACGGAGGCATCCGCCCTCGGTGGGGGTGTGTGGCAAGACAACTTCGATGGAACATACACACAACTGCATGACGGCTACTTCGTGCCCGCGACGGGTTATTCCTACCTTGACTTGTACTTGATGGGATTGATCTCCGCCGCCGAGGTACCGGACTTCTTTATCCTAAAGAACCTTGTGCGGTTGGGTAAGGACGCAAACGGAGATTCTATATTCAAGGCCGAACGGACAAAGGTGACAATTCAAGACGTGATTGCTGTAGAGGGGCCGCGTTCACCCGATGTTGATCACTCTCAAAGAAAATTCGACACCGGGATTGTCGTTGTAGTCGAGCACGGGCATAGCCCGAGTCACGAGATCCTCGAACAAGCCAATGGCATTCGGCGGCAGTGGATTGAGTACTGGGAGACGACAACGGGACATCGCGCGTCCATGACCGCAAATCGACGCTGAGCGTCTGCCTTCCGAGTGGCTGTGATCCGAGCGTGATTCTCGCCCATGCAGTCTTCGACGATCCGTGCCATCGATGTATCCTGCGTTGACGAAAAAAGAGGCAAGCACTATGGATACCCGGCCATCACTCGACGGAAAACTCGCGTACCTAATGCTCCGATTCACACTGGGATTGGCTATTCTTATGCACGGAATTGTCCGATTGCCTCATCTCCGTGCATTCGCCGACGGCACGGTCAAACAATTTGCAGAGACCGTATTGCCCGCTGCTGTGGTTCGCCCCTTTGCGCTAAGCCTCGTTTTTGCAGAGGCGATGATTGGTTTGCTCCTTCTCCTGGGTTTATGGACGCGCTGGTCCTTGCTGCTCGGCGGCCTCCTGATATCCGCGCTTGTCTTCGGCACGTCCTTGCGCTCCGACTGGGACACACTTGCTATTCAGATGCTTTACGCACTCATCTACGCCGCGCTGCTGGCGGGACGCGAGTACAACTCGTATTCTGTTGATGCGCTGATCGACCGATAACGCCGGATGGCCGCTTTGCCTGCCACCTGAAGAATCCTTTGTGCCTCACAGTGATTCGGCGTGTTCCCCTGGCTTTACGGCCATCACTCGGAAGGGAATTTCATGCCGAACGGCGGTTGCCGCGAGCAGTTCTCTGTTTCATATTACTGCGCTTTGCACCTAAACTACGTTTGTACTGAGCGAGTGAGGAGGGCGCTTATGAACTACCTGCCGATGAATAATTTGGGCGCGCGGGAAACATCGCCCAAGGTCGTCCAGTTCGCCGTTTTCTTGCCAGGCGTTGATCCAGCTCAGGGCTACGCTGTTTCCGTCAAAATCATCCACGAAACGGACCAATATTTGCAAGCCGCACAGACGGCACTGGTCCCACAGACACATTCGGTAGATGCAACCTACGGCGATTACTGGTCTGGTCAGATCGATCTCAACACCGCACCGCCTCCGGCTGGCTCCTCCTCTTTTGGGCAGGCCGGACGTTACGTTTATCGCTATCTTATTCATAGCCCCACGCGCGGCGATATTGACTTCATCATCGATCCATTCTCGCGCGAAGTCGGGGTGGGTCGCCTGTCCGCCATCACCGTCGGAAGTACTCCATACACATTCTCAGCGAACGAGACGAAATGGAAGACGCCCCCGCTCAAAAACGCAATCATCTACGAGCTGATGATCAGCGAGTTTCGCGATGACCTCGGCCGCACCATCAGGCAGCTTCCTTACCTGGCAGATCTGGGAATCAACTGCATCGAAGTGATGCCGGTCTCGAACGTTCTCAGCACCATCGACTGGGGATACGACCCCATCGGCTACTTCTGCGTAGCAGAACGATTTGGCATGCCGGCCGATTTCCAAAGCTTCGTTGATCTGTGCCACCAGAACGGAATCGCCGTGGTCATCGATTCTGTCTACGGCCACACGGGCGGCGATTTTGCTTACACACAGCTCTATAACGCGCTGCAGAACGATCTGCCCAATCCCTTCAATGGCGGGAGTGGAGATTACGGCACGCTGAACGACTTCTCAAAGCGCCTCACCCAAGATTACTTCTATTCCGTAAACCAGTTCTGGCTCGACACCTTTCACGTTGACGGATTTCGGTTCGACGATGTGCCAGAGTACTGGGACGGCCCGCTAGGCTCCGGCTATGCAAACTTGGTCTATTCGACCTACCAGCGCGTCAAATCGAAAGCGGGGACAACCGACCACTATCAGCGATTTTTTGATGCATCGGGAAACATCAATCTAATTCAGATCGCCGAATATCTTCCCAATCCTGCGGATATCCTCTTTGGGAGCTACAGCACCGGGACATGGCAGGATGGAACACTCGGCGCCGCCGAGAGCTGCGCGGCCGGCGCTCCCGGTGCCATCCAGCAACTGGGACTGCAACTCGGGCTGAACGGATATCCGACGTCAGTTACGGTGAACGCCGACACTTTGCCGAAGACCGCTCTGCAATACATTGAGAATCATGACCATCAGCGTTTCATCTGTAACTTCGGTACAGTCCCAGTCGACAACGACCCCAATGACGTCTTGCTCGAGCAGGGAGATCGCGACGGCAAATGGCCCAAGGTTCAGCCGTATCTGATCGCCTTGCTGACCGCGAAAGGCACGCCGTTGCTATCGGAGGGCCAGGAGTTCTGCGAAAACTATTGGATTCCTGCCAGCGGCTACGGCCGTGTGATGCTCTATCGCCCGGTGCGCTGGAATTATTTCTACGATAATGACGGCCAGCCTATCATCCGTCTGATTCGCAAGCTGACCAAGATCCGCAGCGGCGGGGGGCAGTTCACCGATGGCCAGCATTATTTCTATAACGACTACGCCAATTTCAATTCGAAAGGCTTACTGGCGTTTTCACGGCAGCTTGGCAGCACCTTCAGCCTGATTGTCGTCAACTTTACAGACCAACCGCAGATGACCACGTTCGCCTTCCCGAATTCCGGAGATTACGTCGAGCAGATCGAGGGCGCGCAGAATCTGGTGAACGTAGTAGCCGGCGCCGCGCAGACGCTGACCATCTCGAGCAACTACGGATGCATTTGGACTGTAGGCTCCGCATAACGAAAGTCCACTGCATTCGGTCCTGCGAATGCCAAGCGTGTGATGGGCAACAGAATCCGACTTGAAGACAAGCGCGGGTGGCAGCGGAGCTGTCCGTGAAGTCGCGTATCTATGTCTCCACGCACGGTGCGCGCCTACTTACCTCCAGAACCGGAGCGACGGGGCCACCGGAGGACCTCTTCGCAGAACTGGACGACGTTTGTCCGCAATCAGGCCCAGTCCATCATCGCCTGCGAAATGGCACCAAGCTAGGTTATTGATTTCACAGTCGGCAGGAGTTTTGGCGAACCACACGTACATAAAGATCGTTTTTGTTAGACCATGGCGCGGCCGATTGCGGCGCGGCGAGGCGGCGGAAGAGCGTCACGGCGGTCGCGATAGTAAAGATGTTTCGCTTCTTGTGGAGACAGGAAAAAAACTTGAGAAAAACCAATCTCGGATAGTTCCCGGCGCAGCGCGTCAGGATCATGGTAACTGCGCCACGGCTCACCTACGGCTGCAGCGGCGTCCGCCAGAGAGGAATCCGAGCCGGGCGGATCGTCTGTGGGGGGATGGCCCTGCGAAAACGTGAATGCGATTTCTGAAAGCTTCGGAAAAGATGCAGTCAGCTGAAAGATTGCCTTTATCGAGTCTTCCGGCAAATACACAAGCACACCCAGACAAGAGAAAAACGCTGGTGCCCGGAAGTCCAGGCTACTGAGCGAGAGTATGTCTCGCAGAGACGCCGATTCGAAATCTGCAGAGACAAACTCCAGATTGGGTGGGAGTGAAATCCCCGATAACCGTAACCGTTCCACTTTAACGCGCTGACTTGCAGGATGATCCACTTCAAAAATGCGCAGTGGAGCAGCCCATGCAGGTTGACGGTAAGCAAAAGTGTCAAAACCAGAGCCAAGAATAACGTATTGATGCACGCCGCGAACGACGGCTTCATGAAGAGAATCCTCCGCATAACGGCTACGAAGAACCACATGGGAACGCAGGGCTGCAGTCCGAGAGGCTTGGAGCCATTCGAAATTGGCTTTCGCTTTTTGCAAGATTTCGTTGTCGAGGAGCAGCGGAATGATGGGATCACTCAGAATTTTAGGTGAATCGTCGTGAAGTTCGTGCATCGCACGTAGGACGGCAACACCGATGGCGGTACGACTGGCTGGACGCTCTTGGATATCCATGTACCGGCATAGCATACGCGAAAACCTGCGAGATTGGTTTTGCATTGCGAGGTTCCACGACATCAATGTAAAAAGAATCGAGAACTGGGCCGCTTATCCACTGCGTATCATAAGGTGAAAACATGAAGACTTATCAGGACTAGGCAACTTTTGAAACTTATCTCGCATCACGATATATTGAGGCTTGTCTCAAGCGCCTCCGGGGCGGGATGGCCGACAGAACTTCGAAACGAATGCTTTTTAACTCTTCTACGGAAATATACGCACTTTCTTTTGCATCTATCCTCCAAGGCTAAAGGATCTTGGCTCCGAATTTTTCGCCTTGAAGCACCTCCACATCACTAAGAAAAGCAATCATGGCGTATTTGTCAAAGTAGTTTTCAGCGACATGCTCAAGAATTCGTCCGGCCAGTTCAGGAGTAGCGATGACCTCGATCTTCGCGTTTGCGGGCTCCGCGTGTCTCGGCCGTAGCCCCCTTGCTCCCTTGCCGTGCGCGGGACAGTCGGTGTAGCCGGTCGCACCAAGTCTTTCGATTTCCTGTAAAATTCGGTACTTGACGGTCTCATCTCCGATAATCGTCACCCGCTTCATAGGAACTGTCCGCATCACTCGGTTCTCTCCTAGTCCTCGATTTTGTGTTCTTCCATCTTGTTGTACAGCAAGCGACGATTGATCTGGAGCCGGTTGGCGGCTTCCGACTTGTTTCCTCCTGTCTCTTTGAGGACCTTGCTGATCAGGCGCTTTTCGAGTTCGGCGATGGACTTGTGAAACGGAAGAGCGAGCAGGTCGACTTCGAGCGCCCGCGCATCTCCATTTCCATGAGTGCTCGCTTTGGTAGGAAAATGCTCCGACATGATCACCCTGCCACGAGCCATGAGAACGGCGCGCTCGACCATGTTTTCCAGCTCCCGGACATTTCCGGGATAGAAATAGCTTTGCAGCATCAGAATCGCTTCATCCGAAAACCCAACCATGCCGAAGCCATTCCTCTCACTGTATTGCTCAAGAAAGTGCTCCGCAAGGGGGACAATGTCGGAGCGCCGCTCACGCAGAGGAGGAATCTCGATACGCACAACGTTCAGGCGATAGTACAAATCCTCACGGAACACTTTTTCGTGGACGGATGATTCGAGATCTCGGTTAGTGGCCGCCAGTACTCGAAAATTTCCCTGGATTGTCTCTGTGCCTCCAAGTCGTTCAAACGTACGTTCCTGCAAAACGCGAAGCAGCTTGGATTGCAGGCTTGGTGATAGCTCTCCAATTTCGTCCAGGAAAATTGTTCCGCCCTCGGCCATCTCGAAGCGGCCCGTTTTGCGGCTGACTGCCCCGGTGAACGCTCCCCGCTCATGACCGAATAGCTCCGTCTCAAGCAGGTTGTCCGGCAGCGCAGCACAATTGACTACAACAAAGGGCTTGTCTTTACGCTGACTGTAATTGTGAATTGCTTCCGCCACGAGTTCTTTTCCGGTGCCTGATTCGCCGCAAATCAAAACCGTCGAATCCGTTTCCGCAACCTTGCCAATCAGGATGAACACATCCAGAATCGGACCACTCGTGCCGATCAAACGGCCCGCTGCTGAAACAGAACCCTGAGCTGGCTGGGAGTGCAAGCGAATGAGTTCGCGGTTGAGGGCGGAATGATCCAGCGCGCGCTCCGCGGCCAAGACAATTTCGTCAAGATCGAAAGGCTTGGTCACGAAATCATAAGCGCCCAAGCGGACTGCCTCGATGGCGCTATGGCTCGAACCGTAGGCGGTAATTACTATCACCGGCACCGCTACGAGGTTGGAGTGGCTGCGCAGATGTTCGAGGAATTCCTCTCCTCCCATTTTCGGCATTTTCCAATCACTAAAGATAAGGTCCGGAGTGGCCGTGCGAAGCAACTCGATGGCGGTAGAACCGTCATCGGCCTCCAAAATGGAATATCCGCGCGCGCGCAGAATCTCCGCCAATGTTTTGCGCAGGTTTGCTTCGTCGTCGACGATGAGGATAGTGGATGCCATCTTTGAAGGACTAGCGAGTCCTCGAATGCTTAACTGATGGAGTCCGGAATGGTGATCATCACGTTTGTACCTCGACCCTCCTGACTGTCAATCTTAATATCGCCTCCGTGGGCGCGAACGAGCTCGTGTGAAATGGATAGTCCCAGCCCGGTCCCGGAAGGTTTTGTTGTGAAGAACGGGTCAAAGACACGGCTGACCACGGCCGAATCCATCCCCTTGCCGGTATCTTGAAACTCCACACTGACCCTCGGCCGCGTTTCAGACTTCAATGTCTGAGACGTCAAAGTAACGGATAGGGTTCCACCCTCATCAACCATAGCTTCGAGCGCGTTCTGGATGATATTGTCGAACACTTGAGCGATGCGGTCTTTGTCGACCACCGCCAGAAAATTCCTGGCCGGAAGATTCGTCATGAGCTGCACCTGCCGCTCGAGAGCCAGCTCCTCGAACGAGTGTATGCGCTCCCGCACCAGGCCCTTCAAATCGACTGGCTCCAGCTGCAACTGAATGGGCCTTGCAAAACTCAGCAGCCGGTCGACGATGCCATTGAGCCGCTCGATTTCTTCCAGCGCAACCCCACACGACTCTTTGACTTTGGCGTCTGCCGCATCCCGCCGGCACATTTGCACGCGCAGTCGGATCGTGGCCAGCGGATTGCGGACTTCATGCGCTACTCCCGCAACCAGTCGCCCGAGACTCGCGAGACGCTCAGCGTGACGAAGCTGTGATTCAATCTCCTTTTCATGCTCCAACTTGTCCTTGAGTGTCAGTCCGAGCCGGTTGATCGCTTGGACGATATGTTGAATCTCGGCGGGCTCGTTCCTCGTATCGATCCGTGAAGATAGATTGTTCTCAAGAGTTTGAAGTCCGCTCTCAATTTTCCGCACACCACCCTGCAGGTTGCGAATCACCAGCAAAGTCAGCAGCACACTAGCCAGGGCTGCCGCAGCAAGACTAGCGGTTATCAAATACGCTCTAAAGCGGTTCGCGCCTGGTAGGTCTACTATCCGTTTGGCAGACCACGCACTCCCAATCACGGAATATCCCTCGCGGATTGGTGTCGCGCTGATCAGAAGAAGTCCGGTCGGACTGAGGATGACTCTTTCGGAGCTTTCTTGCGTTATTGCGGCAGTTCGTGCAACTTGATTGACGGCCTGACGCTCAGCCTCCGGCACGTCGCCGTTGTCCGGCCTCAAAGCTAGCATTTCTCCCGTAGGATAGAAGCCTCCTATAAGCTGATCACCGGGTAGCGAATAGAAGCCTCCTCCAATTCCCTCTAGGTTCTGCAATACCAGACGGCTCGTTAGAGCTAGGACTTCTCGTGAATTGCCTGTGTCGGGATTGTCCAGCGGAGGCCGCTGATTATTTCGCCGGGCGGAATCCGCACGGTCCCCATACTCTTGGGCAAGATTTCGTGCGGTCTCCGCCAGACGCTTTTTCTCGCTACTAAGGACGGCGGATTTCGTATAGCGCAAGGTGGCAACAATCGCGAGCAAGACGGCTAGAGACAGAATTACGACCAGCGTACCGAGCAGGCTTACCTGCCAGCGAAAACTCAATCTCGACAGCGAAAGTTTGCCAGGCAGAACCGTACCTCCCCTGTCGCCGATCACAGCATGATAGCAATTTTCCGAAAGGACTGGAGCGTCGTCGACTCCGGCCTCGATCTGAATCTGGAACCGCCTTGGCCCCGAGCTTCCCATCGTCTAGGAATGGAATGAATGACTGTCATACCACTTACGGCAAACGTGTTCCGCGGAATGAGCTCCGGCAAGAGCTGCCTGAGCCAATTCGGCTGCGTCTTCCAGGACGGTGTCTCTAAACTTGTGCTGCGCCTGTTTGTAGAAGGCATCTCCCCAACCCGCAATTTTGCGAACTTGTGCTCGATCTTCAGGAGGAAGCGTTCCATTTTTCAATACCCAATGAATCCTAGAAAGAACTGACTCCGCCTGTGCCAGATCTTCCTCGACATGTCCGGGTTCCGGGTATGCGCGGAGATGATCCGGAGGGGGCGGTACCAGAGACGGAATACTTGTGTCCGACCGCAGTGTTCGTGCCATCACAATCTCAACGACTCGTGAAAGACTGCCCGAGGCGTCCGCAAATTCTTCCGCACCTGCAAAATCGCTTTCGGTGAATCGCGACAGAGCTTGTTCGTAGGTATGCTTGGCCTCGTCAAGAAACTGGCTAATTCCAGGAACCCGGTGCTTCATGATGTGTAAGTAAGCCAGAATCGCTTGAATCCGGTGGAGCCGATCGTAGGCAAATCCAATCCTCCGCCCCGCGTCATTTCTTTCGCCCCCGTGGCGATCGTTTTGACAAGGTAAGCTTTGAAAAAAGGATCCAGGATCTAGAGGATTGGTGTCCATCTCGCTTGGTTTTTGCTCAAGCGCGCCCCCGAGGAATGTGGCGCGCGAGAGTGCATCACTCTCTTGGTCTTTCCCGTTTGTTACGCTGGGAGGGGCCAGGGATGCCGTCGTTGTCGGGGTGGCATGCAACAGCATCCCTGGTTTGCCTAGGCACACGGGCGCCGGCAAACTTGTGCTCTGGTTTGAATCCAGGTTGGTGATCCGCACGCTGCTTAGAATGCTCTGCTGATGAGCGCTAAATCGAAGGTCGCCTCTAATTTCTATTCTTGACCCGGGCGTAACAAGCGCGGCGACCAAATCCAGTTGAGTTGCGGAGGAACGGACTTCCCTCGCTTCTTCAAGGACGAAGCCATTTACGTGGCCTAGCGCGTCCCGCAAAAACCCGGAAACCTTACCGTAGATGGATTGCATCCTGTCCTCCGACGCGTTCGCCCAAAGCTCTTTGTGGCACTTACGGCCGCCACTGCCGATGCCCTGGCCGAAAACACATCGTTCCGTCACGCAAGAAACATGAAATAAGCGGCACTCACTCCAAAAAGGAAAGTGAATCGGAAGATGCCGTAGGCAGAACTTCTGGACATGAAACCTGCTCCTTGGTTGCGATCTACCCTTCGCTGCAAACTAGAAAGTTGCCGACATTGCTTACTGCAATAGACTGGCCACGTCTTCGAAGCCCCGGGGGGCGGGAGAAGTCCTTCATTATCTTTAGTTAGCGAAGCAACAAGTAAAAACCTTCCCCTCGCGTGCTTGAATTTGTGCATGAAGCGAACACGCCCTGTAAACAAAGCGAACAACGGCGCCAGTCAGTAATCGACGATACTGATTCCAACACTCAGCCCACGCACTATGCGCCCCACACCCCGAGGGAAGTAAACTCAGTTGCTGTCTTTATTTTCTGGGAGTTGCAAGCTCGGCGTACACGATTCCTCCTTCCGCTCGGACAAATTTCAATGGATTGAACACGCCGCCAGCGATTGGACTCGTTCTTGCAATCAAGTTTGCGTAAACCAATCAGCATTTCAGCCGTCGCCCCAAGGAGGCAACTTGCGAGTTGAAGAGCAGCGCAACCCCAGCCCGGAGATCCACCGACCGCTCATTCTCCCGATCGATATGGATGCCGCTGAGCTGGACGAACTCTTCGCATCCTGCATGCCGCGACTTCAAAGAACTGCCAGACAAATGCTTCGCAATCGCCAAGACTGCGAAGACGTTATGCAAGAGGGACTGCTTCTTGCCTTCAGGAATCTCGGTCAATTCGAGGGTCGTTCGACGTTCTCCACCTGGCTGCACAGCATTGTCAGGAATTCGGCCCGGACCCATGTGAGAAGGACGAAATGCCGGCCGCAGTGCTCGTTGGAAGATGAACTCTCCGATGAAGGGGGGTCGACGTTGGAGCGGCATTTTGTGGACCCGGGACTTAGTCCGGAAGAGGAGTGTGCTCGCCAGGAACGGTCTCGTGCACTGCGGGAGGTTGTGCAAGAACTGCCTACCAGATACGGACTGGCGATGCAGCTTTGCGATGTGGAAGGTTTCGAACCAAAAGAGGCTACTCAAATCTTGGGTGTCAGCTCTTGCGCGCTCAAGACTTGCCTATTCCGTGCTCGCCGCCTCGCCGCCCGGCGAATACGCAGCAAGTATTGCCCTTCCCTTGATGCTGTGCCAAACAGCGAGAACTGGTGTCTAGAGCGAGTGCATGACTCTCCGGAGTCTTCAGCGGGAGCTGCTCTCAACAATACGCAATCCTCAAATGGTAGAGAGCGATATTCAATGCACGCGAGGGCGCGTAAAAAACTCGACGTTCTAGGAGGTGCTCATGTACCTAGGAGAAAAAGACCCTACTTTTGGAAACGCAGTCTGTCGGCTGCTCGTCATATTGCTTTTCACAACACTCGCCGTCCAGCCTGCTAAGGCAGACAGCGGGACCATGGCCATTCCCGGTGGAACTATATTACCCGTTAGCTTGAACTCGACCATTTCGTCCGCTCGATGCAAACCAGGGCAAGTCATTACAGCCAGGATCATGCAGGATGTTCCTCTCTCGTCCGGCGCTACGATACGCGCGGGCAGTAAGGTCACCGGTCACATCGTCAATGTGATCCCAGCGACCAGTGGCACCGAAGCTCGCGTCTCTTTCCAGTTCGACAAACTAGTGTTTTCGAATCAGACCGTCTCTGTCCTCACAAATCTGCGAGCCATCGCGGGTTTCATGGAAGTACGCGCCGCCCAGACACCTCCAACCGCTCCCGGAGAAGGCGACAACTTCTACGCGTTGACGACCGTGCAAGTGGGCGGCGACGTTGTTTATGGGGTGGGCGGACCGGTCACAACTGCGGAGAACTCAAATCAAGTTGTGGGAAAAGCAGGCGCCAACGGCGTCCTCGGCCAGGTAAGAGCTAGGGAAGGTCGAAAGTGCCGAGGTGCCATCGAGGGTAATGACAGTCCACAGGCTCTGTGGGTATTCTCCTCCAATGCCTGCGGAGCCTACGGCCTTGAACACATTTCCATTGCTCATGCTGGCCGGACCGACCCCACCGGAGTGATTGTCTTAACTTCTGACAGCGGCAAGCTCAGGATTCCAGGCGGAGCAGGTATGCTCTTACGTGTGACTGCCAAGCCTCAAACTTAGGCGCTTCTGGAGAAGTTGCCTTCTGTTCTGGGAGGCCGTGGCAGCAGCGCGTTGCGCTCGTAGAACCGAATCGCGTCAACGCTGAGCCCAATCTTTTTTGCGACGATGCCGATTTGCATTATCTTCGCTCCTCTCCTAGAAGCTACACCCTGGAGTATAGTCTAGAGTCAAGCGCGTTCTGGAGGGCCGGGAAGCACCACATCACCAGCAATCGTTTCTTGACTCGTGCGCCACAGCACTCGCCTCCGACCAGTACACTCTCTCCTTCTCTCTTGATCAAGACCCCTCTCAACGGTGCGCTGCCGCCTCGCGTTCTATCTCTTCGTCTAAATCGCCTTGCTTGTTCGGCGGGGGCTCTATCTGTAGCGCACTAACGGCTGGCATATGGAATTCGCATTTCTAGGCGAAGGCCAACCGCACCAGCCGTATCCCAAGTGCGCCCGTTCAATTTGCCCCGGCGTCATGCGGGCCTCTGCGTGAGGACCCGGGGTGTCATATTCACTTGCATTAAGCTAGGATATTAAGTATGGTTAAACTCGAAGAATAGCCCAAGTGAAAAGAGCCAGACCCATAACAATGTTGTGCACAGTTATCTCGTCCCTTGTTCTTGCCGGATGGTTGCTTTTTCTATTGCCCGAAGCAGCCCACTCTCAGGGTGAAACTACCAGCGCGATCATCGGCCAAGTAAGCGATGCCAGCGGTGCGGCGGTGCCTAAAGCTACAGTGACGGTCACAAGTAAGGAGACTGGGCTGAGGCGCAGCGCGAGTACCGATGATTCGGGCCGGTTCAACTTTCCGCAGTTGAAGCCCGGCCCGTACTCGGTCAAGGTGGAAGCACAAGGCTTCGAAACACAGCAGAATGGAGCTGTATCCTCTTCTCTGGGACAGAAGCAAACTGTCGATTTCACACTCAAGATCGCCCAGTCACAGCAGATCGTTGAGATAAGCAGCGAAGTTCCAATCCTCAACCCGGAGAACGCGAATACATCCACCACGCTCACTGCACGTGCACTCGAAGACCTTCCGAATCCGGGCGGCGACTTAACCTACCCGCTTCAATTTGCTGCGGGCGCGCTCATCAATACGGCGGGCAGCAGCAATGATTTCATTGGCGGCACCAATGGGTTCGGCAACGTAGAGTTCAATGGCCTGCCCGCGGTCTCGAACGGTTACATCGTCGATGGACTGGAATCAAATGACCCGCTGACCAATCTGAACAGCGGACTCTCGACCAACCTCGTCCTCGGGCTGAATTCGGTATCGGAAGTGGCCGTCAATACGCTCTCTTATGCGGTCGACCAGGGGCGGTACGGAGCATCCCAGGTCAACTACGTCACCAAGTCCGGCTCTAACCAGTTTCACGGGAACCTATACGAGTTGTGGAATGGCGCGAAGTTCAACGCAGCCGACTATTTCACGAATGCCGCCGGAAAGCGCAAGCCGCAATCGACGGTAAACCACTTCGGAGGTAGTGTGGGCGGGCCGATGGTCCACGACAAGCTATTTTTCTTCTTCGATAGCGAGTGGGTTCGCATAGCGCTGCCCATCGTCACGGCCACAACTGTGCCAACTCCGGCATTTCAGAATTACGTGCTACAGCGACTCCCGCTGGGTCAAACAACCGGCTGCGCACCTCCACCCGGAGCTTGTTATTCAGCGGAGCCCGCTCTGGTGCCTTTTTATAAAAAGATGTTTTCATTATATGGAAACACCAGCGGAGCGCCTCTGGAGGTACTCGGCTGCCCGTTCGATGTTGGTGGAGGTTCGCCCGCTATTGCAAATGATGGAAACGGCTGCGCGAATCGCCAAAGCGTCTCGCGATCAAGCGTGGATCATGAACAGGTCCAGACGGTTCGAATGGATTACAACATCGACGAGAAAAACACGACCTGGCTTCGCTTTCAGGCCGATACCGGCTTACAAGTTGCCTTCACTGATCCGATCAATTCATTGTTCGACTCGTTCTCTCCTCAACCGCTGTACTCCCTCGCGGCGGGATATACCCACGTCTTTTCGCAGAATTTGGTGAACTATTTCAACCCGGCATTTTCGTGGTACGGAAGCGTATTCGGGCCTGTCGATTTTCAGAAGACGCTCTCCGCGTTTCCCATCGTGCTGGACGGCACGGGGCCGAATGAATTCACAACGGTGGGAGGGTTGGATAATACCTGGATACAGGGACGGCGCGCCTCCAGGTTCTTTATCAACGACAATCTCGCCTGGAGTCACGGCGCGCACGAACTCCGCTTCGGGACGAATACGCGAATCCTGCGGCTGAATGACTATGATTTTGGACAGGGAACCGTTCCGAAAGTGACTTACAACACCCTGTCGCAATACATTTACGGAGTCGCATCGACGGCAACAACGACTTTCCCCACCTCGGCAAACGAACCCTTCAACTTCCTCAATCTCGATCTCTACGCACAGGACACGTGGAAGGTGACCAGAAAGCTGACGTGGACCTTCGGGATACGAGATACATGGAATTCCAATCCGTTGAATCCGCATCAGAATATCGCTCGTCTGAGGGGCTCTTTTGATTCCATCTCGCACGATGTGAACCAGCCTTTGAACGCCGCCATTCAGACCGGTCTCAGCAACGTGTTTTCCTCGACGCCCCTGGCGATCCTGCAACCCAGAACAGCCATCGCCTGGCAGTTTGAACCCAAGACCGTGCTGCGCGCCGGCTTCGGACTTTTCAGCGACATATTGCCTGGCACCATCGCCGATACCATTGGCTTCAACCCGCCCTACAATAAGACCTTTCAGGGAGGACTTCAGGGAACCGTGGGTGGCACAGCCATTGCTCCGGGAGTTCCTAACAGTGCGGTTGACGCAACCGTGGCCGCCAATCAGGCGTTTACTCTAGGGTTTTCACAGGGCCAGCTCTCCTGCGCGTCTGCGCTAGCAAATCCTTCCAATTGCCTTCCTCCGGTAGCTATCACGGCGATGCCCGACGGAAAACTTCACGCGCCATATTTCATGGAGTGGAGCCTCGGTCTGGAACACCAGTTGGGAGCTACAGGAAACATCCGTGCCCAGTACGTCGGCACTCGCGCGGTGAACCAGCCCTATCTTACGCAGGTCAACGGTTATCAGACGGTATGCGATGGATGTTTCGCGCCGTTCCCCTACGGACAATCTCCGGATCCGCGATTTGGGACAGTGACGCAATTTTCTACCGGAGCAAACAGTCACTACGACGGATTGCAAATGACTGCGATGAAGCGTCTTGGAAACGGCTTGATGGGACAACTGAACTACACCTGGAGCCGTTGCATGGACACTGTCTCTAACGGCGGATTCCTGTCGTTCTCAGCAAACGGAATCCTCTCCCCCCTCCCTGGAAACTTGGCGCGGGACTACGGTCCTTGCGACTACGACATCCGTCACAATCTCAACGCTCAATATGTCTATCAATTGCCGTTGAAGGTCCGAAAGCGGCCTCTTGGCTACGCGCTGAACGGCTGGCAAGTATCGGGTACCGTCTTTTGGCACAGCGGGATTCCGTTCTCCGTCCTGAGCACGCCGTACTCAGCTGGAAGTGGTATTGTGAATGGCAGTGGGCCGCAATTCGCCAGCGTTGTTCCCGGCGTGCCGCTCTATGAACACAATCCCATTCCCGGCGTCACACAACCGGGCACGGTTCAGTGGCTCAACCCAAATGCTTTTGTCTCGACCGTGGATCCGAGTACCGGCGCATGCTTCGGAGGCGACAGCCCGAAGAATTGTCAGTTCGGGAACCTCGGACGTAACGCGCTCCGCGGCCCCAATTTCACATGGAGTGACTTCTACCTCACGAAGTGGTTTCGATTGACCGAGCGCGTGAAGATGCGCTTCGACGTCCAGTTTTTCAATGTATTCAACCATGCGAATTTCGCGCTTCCGAGCATGGTGCTGGCGGGCATTCCAGGAAAACCTGCTACAGAGAGTGGGTTTGGCGCGATTACTTCTACGACCTCGCCGCCGACCGGCTTACTCGGCGTCGGTTTGGGCGGTGACAGCACGCCCCGCATGATCGCGTTTCAATTACGGCTGGAGTTCTAGACCGGCTATCGTTCAGAGCGGCACGCGATCGGCTCTTCTCATTCTCGGCCGAGAGCTTGCGGGATTCTCAAGGCGGCAACGACAGCAGGCGCGCATCGGCCTTCCTCCCCGGCAACTGGCTCCGAACCGCTACCGGGCACGTCGTCTTTCGCACGCGCTGTTACTCGCACGCGTTAGAGATCGGAGCAGCGGATTCAAGCTGCTCTGTGAAACCTATTACACGCACGAACTTCCAAGAACCGTCTGGCTGTCGTTCGATAACTCTCAGCACCTTGCCTCGCCCGGGCTCCACTTCAATGGCACTTCGATATGCCCGCCGCTGGCCCATTCTCGTGGTTCACTTGTGTTCGCGGAACCTTGAATTATTCGTATCTCAGCGCGACCGTCGGATCGACGCGCATGGCGCGGCGCGCTGGCAGATAGCAGGCAATGAGCGCTGTTGCCAGAACGACGACCGCCGCAAGAACAAGCGTGAGCGGGTCCGACACAGTGACCTCGTAAAGCATAGATCGGAGCGAGCGAACGGCGATCAATCCGGTTCCGAGTCCGATGGCGGTGCCGAGTGCTGCCATTCCCATACCCTGTCGTATCACTAGCCGCAAGATGTCACTCTTTGTTGCCCCTAAAGCCACACGTGTGCCGATCTCTTGGGTCCGCTGCGTGACGCTGTAGGACATAACGGCGTAGATGCCAACCGCGGCGAGTGCCAGGGCCGTCAGTGCGAAAACTGAGAGCATCCAAAGTGTAAGCCGGGTCACTTGGATGGAATCGTTCGCGATCTCCTCCATGGTTCGTACCTCAAATAGACTCACGTTCGGCTCGATTGACCGGAGAGCGGATTGCAGAAAAGGAAGCGCCCGAAGCGGGTCCGAGGCGGCGCGGACAAATAGCGTAGTCGTCGTGTGCGGATCGCTTTCAAACGCAAAGTACATATCTTCGCGAGGTTCATCACGCAACCCCGAGCGACGAATATTTCCGACCACGCCAACAATTTCAAATTTCTGGTCTCCCACTTTGACCTGATGGCCGACGGCGGTCTCATTCGGGAAGTATCGTTCTTGAATCGCCTCGCTGATTATGGCCACGGGCTTGCCGTGCGCGTCCCCTGCGTCAAACAGCCGGCCTGCCAGTAGCGGCAGGCGAAGCGCTTTGAAATACCCTCCGGAAGCCAGTTGCCAACCCACCTCCGGTGGACGTTCGCCCGCCGGAACCGGTGACTCGGGCTTTTCGAAGGGGGCTGTCCAGTTATTGCCTGTGAGCGGAACAACGACCGCTGCGCCAACCTCCTCAACGCTGGGCAGCCCTTTCAGCGCAGCGAAGGCGCGCAGATAAAACGCCTGTTGAGCGCCCGTATCGCGATAGCGGTCGGCCGGGAGACTGATCGACATCGTCATCACGCGATCGCTTCGAAAGCCCGGATCGACCGAGACAAGCCGCGAAAACGTTCTCAAGATCAACCCTGCGCCGATCAAGAGGACGATGACAAGCGCCAATTCCGCCACCACCAGCGCCGAAGCGGCTCTCCGCACGGGCGTGCTTCGAGTGGTGCGACGCGACGACGCGAGCGTTGCCGATAGGTTTCCCATCCGCAACGTGACCGCACAGGCGAGCCCCAACGCGACCGCCGTCGCCGCGCTGATCCCTACAGCAAATGCCAGAACCCGGGCGTCGAGATGTACGTTAGTCAGCCCCGGCGAGCCGATCGACTTCGGAATCAACGCCACAAGCGCTTGAACCCCCCAATGGGCCATGAGAATTCCAGAGCAGCAAGCGACAAAGGTCAGCGCGAGGCTCTCGGTCAGCAACTGCAGCGCGAGTCGCCAGCGCCCGGCACCCAACGCCACGCGCACAGCCATCTCGCGCTGTCGGGCCAAGGAGCGCGCCAGCAGAAGATTCGCGATGTTCGCGCAGGCGATCAGCAGGACGAAGCCGACAGCAGCGAGCAAAAGCAGAAGTGCGGGCTTGGTATTCCCCACCACCGCTTCACGCAAGGGAACTGGAAAATACTCCGACGCCTGGTTGCTTGAGGGATACTCTTGCTCAAGCTGGCGGGAGACCCCCGCAAAACTAGCTGCGGCCTGGCCGAACGACGTATTCGGCTTGAGTCGTGCCACGGCGAACGTCCAGTCTGACTTGCGATCCGCTGGAGCAACAAGCGGCACGGTCATGGGAAGGATGACGTCCATTCGCGCATCTGGTGGAAAGTGAAATCCTTGCGGAGCGATTCCCACGACTTGACGTCTCACTCGATCAATCTTCACGCCGCGGCCCACTATGCTCGGGTCTGCCCCGAAGTGGTCTTGCCAAAAGTCGTACCCCAGCAACATCACGGGCGCCGCGTCCTTGCGGGAATCCTCAGCCCGAAGCGTTCGGCCAAGATGGGGACGCACGCCAAGCAGCTCCAGCAGGCCGGGCGCTGCCGAAATGCCGAGTGCGCGGAACGGTTCGCCCTCATCGTAGACGGTCACCTGGACGTCGAAGTAGCCAACCAACTCCTCGCAGGCGGATTGGCGTTGCACCAGGTCAACGTAATCGCCGATGGCGATGAATTGCTTTGTGATGCCCGTCCGCTGATCTCGATGGTGTAACACAACCAGCCGATCAGATTGCGGATACGGAAACGGCTGCAGTAAAGCCGCATCTGCGACCGAGAATACGGCGATGTTGGCTCCAATGCCGATCGTAAGTGTCAGTACCACGACCGCAGCAAAACTTCGATTGCGTCGCATCATGCGCGCGGCGAAGAGGAGGTCTTGCCAGCAGGATTCAAGCGACGGGAAGGTCCACACTTCGCAGCTCCTCTCTTTCAAGCTGGTCGTGTTGCCGAGTTGACGCCGCGCGGCGTAGCGGGCCTCTTGGGCGTCCATACCCGCATCGCGGTTTTGTTGTTCGCGCTTGGCTAAATGAAACGCCAGCTCATCCTCCAGATCGCGGTCCAGTTGCTTGCGCTTCCAGAGCTTAGTAATGCGCGACCAGAGTTTGTTCCAACGTCCTGCCATTGTTTGCCTCTACGCCGTTCGCAAGACCTGCACTACCGCTCCAGACATGCATCTCCAGTACTCAGTCTCCCGAGCCTATCGCTTCCGCCCAGCGGCAGTCAGGGCGTAACACTTGGCTCGCCGGTTGTTATCCGACGTGCCCCACTCGCCGACGAGCAGTCCCTTCCGCTCTAGGCGGCGCAGCGCCGGGTACAGCGCTTCTTCTACTACGCGCAATACGTTCTGCGAGGACTCGTGAATCCACTCGGCAAAGCCATAGCCATGCATCGATCCCTTCGCAAGAGCCTTGAGGATCAAGAGATCGAGCGTGCCGTGCAGGAGATCTCCTGGATTTTCCTTTTTGTCTCTCCAGCTCATCCATAAGACGCTTAGGGATGCAAAACGTTTCTACAAAGCTGCGAGTTCTCGGATCCTGCCCCTATAAAAAAAGCCCATAAGTTGTTCCTTCGGCAAGACTGAGATCCGGCTTGCTTTCATCCTTCGTTGTGATGACCTTGAAGGCCATGCCGCGAAGCGAGCGTGTTCCCTTGAATAGGTTTGTCGGCCCACGGCTGAATCGCGAAAGTCGATAAACGCGAATTCCGGCCGCCGGAGGCCCTCCTCAACCAACCGAGCGCTCGCGTCGCTAGGCGTCCATCCATGCCGATTGGCAATTCGCTTGAGACGGTTTGCCATCTCTGTCGGGCAGACGCATGCTGATGACAACGGAACCAGTCGATTTCATGGAGCCCCGCCTACAGCGTAGGTGTTGCAAGCATTTGTAGTACGCCTGGAGTGGTTGCCTACTTTCGTCGGTAACGCTCACCTTGACATTCTACTAGAGACGAGGTAGTGTCACCTAGAATGTCTACTAAAGAAGAGCGCGAGCACGTCGAGCTGCTGCAAGGGACGCTGGACCTGCTGATTCTCCGCACGCTGCTGTTAGGGCCGAGGCATGGCCATGCTATCGCCAAAGCTATTGAATTCAACTCCGAAGAAGTGTTGCAGGTTGAGCAGGGGTCGCTGTATCCAGCGCTGCACCGGCTCATCAAACGCGGATGGATTTCGGCGGAAGACGGAACTTCGGAGAACAATCGCCGGGCCAAGTTTTACCGGTTGACGGCCAAAGGGCGGCGGCGATTGGACCTCGAGACGCGCAAGTGGGACAAGCTGGCGGGAGCGATCGCTAGGATTCTGCGGCCAGCAGAGTAGGAGGGCGAACCATGAGGCGCACCCAGCGCATGTTGGAGGAGCTCGACAAGGACATTAGGGATCACATCGAGACAGAGACGCAAGACAACATCGATCGTGGCATGTCGCCGGAAGAAGCGCGCTACGCGGCGATGCGCAAGTTCGGCAACCTGACCCGCGTCAAGGAAGATACCCGCGCGGTCTGGAGCACTGTGTGGCTCGGGCAGCTATTCGAGGACGTCCGTTTCGGCCTGCGGATGCTGCGCAAGAGTCCCGGCTTCACCGCCGTTGCCGTCTTCACTCTCGCCCTAGGCATCGGTGCGAACACCTATATTTTCAGCGTCGTGGATGCCCTGCTGTTCCGGCCCCTGGAGTTCCCCGATCCCGCCAAACTCGTCGCCCTTTGGGAGCGTGTGCCCAGTGCCGGCGTCGACCGAAACGAGGTCGCTCCGGCAAATTTCCTCGATTGGAAGCAGCAAAACCACGTTTTTGATCATATCGCAGTATATAGTTGGTGGAACGCCAACTTAGGCGGCGTCGAGCAACCCGAACACCTCCACGGATTTCTGGTAACTCCCGACTACTTCGCGGCGGTCGAAGCGCAGCCGATGCTGGGCCGCACGTTTCTGCCGGAGGAAGGCACGCCGGGGAAGGACCTTGTCGCCGTGCTGAGTTATGAGCTTTGGCGCGACCACTTCGCCGCCGATCCTTCCATGGTAGGCAAGTCCGTGTTGCTCAACGGAATCAAATACACGATTGTCGGCGTGATGGGCGCAGACTTCAACTACCCGTCCGGGGCCCAGGTGTGGGCTGCGCTGGCCTTCCCGCCCGAGCTGCAAGCGAACCGCGGATCTCACTATCTGCACGGCGTCGCGCATTTGGCCGCGGGAGTCCGTCCCGAACAGGCCCAGGCGGAAATGAGCGCAATCGCCTCGCGGCTCACGCAACAGTATCCGCAAACCAATGCGGGGCGCGATATCAATGTGGTGCCACTGATGGAAAGCGAAGTGGGCGAGGCGCGGGCGCCGCTGATGATCATGCTGGCGGCAGTCGGTTTAGTTCTATTGATCGCCTGCGCCAATATTTCCAACCTATTGCTGGCGCGCGCGGGCAGCCGCCAGCGCGAGACAGCGATTCGCGCTGCTTTAGGCGCTACGCGCCTGCGCCTGATCCGGCAATCGCTTGTGGAAAGCATGCTCTTGGGACTGCTGGGCGGAGGACTGGGTATCTTGCTCGCATTTTTGTTCCTGGAAGCCCGAGTCTTCCGGATCCCGCCCGAATTTGCGCGCATGATTCCCGGGTGGGGCATGATCGCCATCAATACTCCCGTGCTGCTGTTCACCTCGGTCGTCTCTCTCGGCACAGGGTTGATCTTCGGGCTGCTGCCTGCCTTAGGAGCCTCCCGGCCGAATGTGCACGACACGCTAAAAGAGGGTGCGCCATCCGCAGGTATAGGGCGCCGCCGGGGCCTCTTGCGCAATGTGCTGATCGTTGCGGAAGTCGCGCTCTCCCTGGCGCTGCTCGCCACCGCGGGCCTCATGATGAAAAGCTTCGTCCGCCTCGAACGCGTTTCTCCCGGATTCAATCCCGACAGGGTACTCACGATGTTTGTTGCCCTGCCAGACGCGAAATACACATCCGACCAGCAGGCCGCGAATTTCTACGAACAGCTCCTCGAGCGCGTTCAGAGTCTCCCCGGCGTTGAAAGCACCGCCGCTGTAAACATGATCCCTCTGGGTAAGAGGAATACCACCTCGTCCATCCGGATCGATGGCAGACCGGATCCCAAGCCGGGAGAAGAACCGGGTGCCAATTTCCGTTGCGTCAGCAACTCCTATTTCCGGACGATGCAGATACCCATTCTTCGGGGTCGCGAGTTCACCAGCCAGGATTCCGCCAACGGCCAGCCGGTCGTGGCCGTCAACGAAGCCTTTGCGGAGCGCTTTTGGCCCGGCGAAGACCTCATCGGAAAACGCATGCGATTCAGCGGTCCGCTGGACAGCCAGCCATGGCGAACCGTGGTGGCCGTCGTCGGCAACATACGAAACCAGTTGGATGTGCCTGCACCCGCCGAGATGTATTTCCCCCTCCGCCAGCAGACCAGGACCACCATGGCCCTGGTTGTCCGCACGACCACCGATCCACGGAGCCTGACAGAAAGCGTTCGCGCGCAAGTTGCCGCCCTGGACCGCGATCTGCCGGTCTTCGACGCCATGACCATGGAGGATTGGCGCTCGCTCTCCGTCATCCCCCAAAAGATTGGCGGCACCGTAATGGCCGCGTTTTCGGGATTCGCGCTTGTGCTGGCCGCGATGGGCCTCTTCGGTGTAATTGCCTACGCCGTCAGTGAACGGACTCACGAAATCGGCATTCGCATGGCTCTTGGAGCTGGACGCGGAGAAATTTTTCGCCTGGTCGTCGGGCAGGGAATGCTGCTCGCACTGGTCGGTTTGCTGCTGGGATTGCCGCTTGCCCTCGGAATGGGCCGCGCGGTGGCGGGCCTGCTCTACGGCGTCGCGCCCAACGATTTCACGACGTTTGCCGGAGTCGCCGCAATACTTGCTGCCGTTGCGCTCGCCGCGTGCTATATCCCCGCCCGCCGCGCGATGGGCGTCGACCCAATGGTCGCGCTGAGACACGAATAGGGTGGCTTCTTAACAACGCGGTTAGTTGACGATTCGCAGACAATACTTTCAAATTCGTGGTGGCGGTTGGCGATAGAACCGTAAGGAATAGGTGTTGGGGGCCGACTGGGCCCACAACGGGCAAACTCGGAAGGCAGCGAGCGAATTGCCGCTCGAGGCGAGCTCTCAGGGTGCCACAAGATGGTTAGCGCGCCAAGCTCGTCCGCGCGTACAGCGCGTAAGCGATTCTGCACCTGCAGCTACATTTGGACTCTGCGGATCAGCACCACATCGCTGGTCTGGGAGCCGCGCGCTAGCGCGAGTTGCTGCCCACCTTTCGCCCAGCAAAAGTTGAAGATTTGGCCGGCAGTAAAATCTGTCACTTGTCTCTGAGGGCCAGCATCGAGGGGTTGAGCCCAGATGTTGGAGACACCTTGCTGGTCCCGAAGGAAAGTCAGATCGCGCCCGTCTTGCGTCCAACGAATAATGGGATAACCCCCAAGAATCGCCCCCGGATAATCAAAGGTCCGCACGGGTTTGCCTCCGGAGAAGGGAATCAGACCAATTTTGTTTGTCCCCGGGCGCGTGTACTCGTTGAAGGCAATCCACTTCCCATCCGGCGAAACAACTGGATACGTTGAAGCGTAGTCGGTAAGTTGTTCCGGCGTCCCGCCGCGCAAGGGAACTCTCCACAGCGTGTAGTCTCCACCGCGCGAGGAGTTGAAAACTACCCATTTTCCGTCTGGCGAACAGGAGGGAGCGCCGTTGGTGCCTTCCCGTGTGAGCTGCTTTCGGTTACCGCCGTCCTGGTCGATGCTCCAAATGTCTGCCGAGCCGATGGCCCCGGACGCGAATACGATACTTCCGTCGGGGCATGACGAGGGAGTAGAGAAGAACTGCAAGTCGGCATTGGAGGTCAATTGCCGAGGGTGACTGCCGTCGGCGTCGACCACCCACAATTCACGGCCGCCGCTCGCCAGCGAGGCGTATGCAATGCGTCCCTCCTCTGTCCAGACAAGGCCGAACATCCCATCTTGCGTTGCCGCACCGAAACTGATCTGCTTTCCTGGGTTTGACGATTCCCGGGAATTGAGCCAGAGATTCGAGTGGACCTCTCGTAGCACGCTTACCAAGGCGCTCGAGTCTGCCGTTACATCCAGACCAACGTAATCATTTAAATCGTTGGTAATCCTCCGCACTTGGCCTTCGGGATAGGAGAGTTCCCAGAGCTGAACCGGCCTGTTCGGTGATTCCTGAGCCCCCAGCACGAAGCCACTCGAATCTGCCAGCCAGGCTACTCGCAAAATGTGCCGCCACCCTTTGGAGCCGATCCGTTTTACTGCACCGTCGGCGACCTGAACAGTCATAACGTAACACTCGCCACCGGAATAGGCGCCGATCGCGATGCTCTTGCCGTCCGGCGACCAGGACATGCCGGAGTCGACAAACAAGTCTGGGATCTTGCGCGCCGAGAGTTGCCGCTCTCCGGTTCCGTCGGCCCCTGCCACCATCACGGCCGTCTCTGCCCCAGGGTTGTCGCGTGCAAAGGCCACGCGCTTGCCTTCAGGAGAGAAAGCCACGGGTGAGTCGACGCGCTCCAACAACTTTCGCGATTCACCCCCTAGCGTCGGTATTTGATAGAGCGCACCTGCCGTATTGCCGCTTGGGCTCCGGACGTAGTAGACGTAGTTTCCATCCGGTGAAAAGGTGAGTCCACCGTAGTATCCCTCGCTCGGCGGGATAATCTGAATATCGCTGCGGGTGACCGTCTGGCGCACCCAAAGGCCGCGCTTTCCCGTTTCTCCGGTGACGTACACTACATACTTGCCATCTGGCGAGATGGCAACCTCACGAGCGCTACCAGCGGTAGTGAGCCGCTCGATCGTCATGGTTTGGAAAGCCGCTGGTATCTTCTTTCGGCCCATGAGCCTGAAAACGCCGGCACCGATCAAAGCCAGCGCGACAATTACGCCGATCCAAAGAATCAGCACTGTCGCAATACGCCACCGCTTTTGCAGAGGCGCAACCCCGCCGCTCAACCGCTGCGCGCTGCCGCTGTCTCCCGCAACGGATTTTCCGGATTCTGTTTCGCGCCGCAAGCGCTTCAGATCGGCGCGCATCTCCGCCGCCGATTGGTAGCGGACCTCTCGATCTTTTTCCAGAGCCTTGCTGATAATCTCCTCAAGCTTCGCCGGTATATCCGGGTTGAGCCGTACCGGCGGCACCGGCGCCCGCTCCAAGATGGCGTGGAAGATCATTCCCGTCGTATCACCAAGAAACGGCAGCTGTCCTGTCGCCATCTGATACAAACCTGACCCGAACGAAAACAAGTCCGACCGGGCATCCAATGCCTTCCCCTTCACCTGCTCGGGCGACATATAGGACACGGTTCCGACAGTGAAACCGGGGCTGGTGAGATGCTCCTCCACGTCGAGCGTCGCTACCGTCGCTTCAGTTCCGGAAACCGGCTTGGAAACCTTTACCAGACCGAAGTCGAGAATTTTTGCGTGCCCGCGACTTGTGACGAATATGTTGCCGGGCTTGATGTCTCGGTGAACGATCCCCTTGCTGTGCGCGGCGTCCAGCGCATCTGCAATCTCGATGCCCAGGGAAAGGAGAGTCTCCAGTTCCATCGGACCCTTGCCGATGAGGTGCTTCAGCGTCGTGCCTTCCAAAAACTCCATGGCAATAAAGGCGCGTTGATCTTTTTCGCCAATGTCATAGATCGTGCAAATGTTTGGATGATTCAGTGCAGATGCTGCCTGCGCCTCTCGCTGAAACCTCGCGAGGGCCTGCGGATCGCTGGCTACATGTTCAGGTAGAAACTTCAGGGCCACGAAGCGGTGAAGCCGGATGTCCTCGGCTTTATAAACCACCCCCATCCCACCACCACCGAGCTTTTCGATCACGCGGTAGTGCGAGATAGTCTGTCCAAGGAGCGAGCCGGATTCCACCATTTAGCGCTCATCTTAGGTTGAGGGCATCCGGCAAGTCAACGAAGCGAAAAAGGTGGAGGGCTGCCTCTGAATAGCGCCGTCCACTTGAAAACACGGCGGTGGCACACAACTCCAAACGCCACCACCGAATCTGCTCGTGGACAATCTCCTGTGTGGTAGTGGATGGTTTCTGAGAACTGAGCAGAGGGGAGTTGGGCAGGAGTTCGTTGGTTCGTCTCTACCGCTGTCTCGAGTCCAACGATGACGGGCGGCTCCTCTCAGGCAACCATGCACATATAAAGGATAAACGGTTGGTTTGCCGGTTTGCCCATGGTATCGGTCAACTTCGAAGCTAAAAGAGGGTGACCGCGAACAGCGCAACGCCATGGCGGCCGGCGGCTATCCCTGGACGGTCATCCCGGTCGAAAACCGCACGGCCTACATGCACGCTCTCGAAATGGCAAGCGTCGGCGAGCACATCGCGCCGTTTTGGGAATTCGTTGCCGGGCTGGTGAAGAAGCGGCTGACCGGCGGGCCTCTGCTGCCGGTACCGAAGACTTCTCCGTGAGGTAGAAAACAAGTAGTCGATAGACAGTCCGCAGCTGGAGCCCTTCCTCCATGGCGGGCAGAACCATTCCTTACTCGCCTTGTGAATGGTACCGAAATTGTTCCGACTCGCTGATTTAGGTCCTGCTGTGTGCACGGTTATTTCCTCGATCGGAACCTCTGAACAGCAAAGAGACAGTCGGCCTTTTCTCGTTGATGCTGAAAGTCAACGCTAACCCCGCAATGAAGCATCCAACCAAATAGCCCCAAAAAGAGACTTGCACATTGCATATTGCCGTAGTAGATTTACACACGTATATAGTAGATGAAGAAATGGCTCAACCCAAACTGACGAAACTCGAGCTTCAAATCATGGAAGCACTGTGGATCCAGGGCACGGCCTCCATCCGCGAGATTCAAGAGACTTTCCCCGAAATAGACAGACCAGCCTATTCAACTATCCAGACAACCGTTTATCGCCTCGAAGGAAAGAAAGCCGTGCGCCGCATCAAGAAGGTCGGCAACTTTCACATATTCGAGGCCACGGTCTCCCGCAATGCCGCACAGCGGAAGTTGATCGACGACCTGTTGGCTCTCTTCGGCGGGCACACTCAACCCGTAATGGCACACCTGATTGAATCGGGCAAACTCACCCTAGACGATGTCAAGGAAGCCCAGAAAACGCTCCGGAAGCTCGAACGGGAGGATAAATCACAATGATTTCAAAATATTTGCCTCTGATCTGGGCAGCTTTCGCACCAGCGCTGGGCAATCACTTATGGCAATCAACACTCTTCGCCATCGCGGCCGGGTTGTTGGCGTTGGTTTTGCGAAAGAATCGCGCCCGGACTCGCTATTGCCTCTGGTTAGCAGCGTCGGTGAAATTTCTAATTCCTTTTTCTTTGCTGGTCGGGATGGGCAGCAATCTACCATGGCCACGCGGCTACGCAGGGTTGAAACCGGGATCATATTTTACGATCGAGGAGTTCAGCCTGCCCTTTACGCAGCCAGCGATTTCTATCATTTCTCGGAGCGCTCCGGGAACAGTTTCCCCGACTATGCCCCATTTGCTTCCAGCGCTTCTCGCAGCGGTGTGGCTCGGCGGATTCTTGGTTGTCCTTTCCGCATGGTACCTGCGCTCGCGGCGGATATGCGTGGCTCTACGCGAAGCGGTGGCCATGCGGGGAGGACGCGAAGTGGAAGCCCTGCGTCGACTGGAGCGTCTTGTGGGAATGCCCAAGCAGATCGAGCTCCGAATGTCACGTGCATCGCTAGAGCCAGGGATTTTCGGCATTGCTCGGTCGGTTTTGGTGTGGCCCGAAAGGATCTCCGAACACCTGGAAGATGAACACCTGAATGCCATTCTCGTGCACGAGCTTTGGCACGTACGTCGTCGAGATAATCTGGTAGCTGCGATACACATGTTAGTTGAGGCGATCTTCTGGTTTCACCCTCTGGTTTGGTGGCTGGGAGCGCGCTTGGTGGAAGAACGCGAACGTGCCTGTGACGAAGAAGTCCTGGCATCGGGCAGCGATCGGCGGGTCTATGCAGAGAGTATTTTGAAGACCTGCGAATTCTGTGTAGGGTCTCAGCTGGCCTTGGTGTCCGGAGTTACGGGCGCGGACCTCAAGAAGCGGATTGTCCGTATTATGACCGTGGGTGTCGGCTGCAAACTGGATTTTCCCAGAAAGCTACTGCTCAGGGCGGCTGGACTGATGGTTGTAGTCATACCCATCGCGTTTGGCCTACTACACGCGACGCAAAGCCAAGCTAAGTCGCAGGCCCAAGTCACAGCAGCTACTGCGCCTGTGTACGAGGTCGCTTCGATCAAACCAGACAAATCCGGCAACGACATGATTAGGATGATGGCCAGGCCTGACGGATTCACTGGAACCAACATCACGCTTCAGATGCTCATTCGAAACGCATACGGAGTCGAAGACAATCAGATATCAGGAGCACCGAGCTGGCTCGACTCTGAAAAATACGACATTGAAGCGAAAATGGAGAGCTCTGTAGCCGAAGAGATGCGCAAGCTCAACGATGATCAGCGCAGGACGGAAAGGCAACAGATGCTTCAGGCGCTTTTGGCGGACCGTTTCAAGCTGACCATCCACCGCGAAACGAAAGAACTTCCAGTGTATGCACTCACCGTCGCGAAGAATGGCCCGAAGCTTCAACAGGCAAAACAGGGAGACACTTACCCCAACGGGATCAAGGGCCCTGATGGCGTCGGGAGAGCGGGCTTTATGCGCATGGGAAGAGGCGAATTGACAGCGCAAGGGCTTCCCGTGTCGTCAGTAGTACGGTTGTTGTCCCAGCAGCTTGGCCGCACTGTTATCGATAAGACCGGCCTGACGGGAAACTATGATTTCACACTAAAGTGGGCACCCGATGAGAGCCAAGGTGCAATGCTAAGGGGGCCAGCAGGCGCCCAACCAGGTGCGGAAAGTGCACCGCCGACAGATTCTACTGGACCCTCGATCTTCACGGCGATTCAGGAGCAGCTGGGGCTGAAGCTGGAGTCACAAAAAGGTCCGGTCGAGATTCTTGTCATCGATCACGCGGAGAGGCCTTCGGAAAATTAACAGCGGGCAGGTCAGCGACGGCGAAAGAAACAGATGGCCGTGCGTGTAATGTGCAAGATTTGGAAACTGAGAAAATTCTGCGCAAGCCCGAGAGAAAGGACAAATCGAAATGATCCCAAACTATTTGTCTCGGGTGTGGACGGCCTTTGCACCGGCGCTGGGAAATCATTTATGGCAGTCGACGCTATTCGCCATCGCGGCCGGATTGTTGACATTGGTATTGCGAAAGAATCGCGCAGGGGGTCGCTATTGGCTTTGGTTGGCAGCGTCGGTGAAATTCCTGATTCCCTTTTCCCTGCTGGTGGGGATTGGAAGCCATCTAGCGTGGTCACATGATCCGGCAGGAACGAGGGCTGGCTTGTACGTCGCGGTGGAGGAGGTTAGCCTGCCCTTTACGCAACCGACAATGTCTGTGATTTCTCGGGTCACTCCCGCAACAGTGTCTGCGAGTCTGATCCATTTGCTTCCGATTCTTCTGACGACGGTCTGGTCCTGCGGATTCGTCCTGGTCCTTAGCCTATGGTACGTGCGTTGGAAGAGAATTTCCGCGGCCATTCGGGAAGGGGTGCCACTACGAGAAGGACGCGAAGTGGAAGTGCTGCGTCGCATAGAGCGCACGGGAGGAGTACGGAAGCCGATCGAAATATTACTGTCGCAGGCTTCCTTGGAACCGGGGATTTTCGGCATATCCCGCCCCGTTTTGGTATGGCCGTACGGCATTTCTGAACGCCTTGAAGATGCGCACCTCGAAGCCATTATCGCGCACGAACTGTGGCACGTACGCCGTCGCGACAATCTGGCTGCTGCGATCCACATGGTGGTTGAAGCCATCTTCTGGTTTCACCCATTGGTTTGGTGGATGGGAGCGCGGCTGTTGGAGGAGCGCGAACGTGCTTGCGACGAAGAAGTCTTGGAATTGGGCAGCGATCGGCAGGTCTATGCGGAGAGTATTTTGAAGACCTGCGAATTCTGTGTGGGGTCACCGCTGGCTTGTGTGTCCGGAGTTACAGGAGCCGATCTAAAGAAACGAATTGTCCACATCATGACCGAGGGTGTTGGGTGCAAACTGGATTTCAGCAGGAAGCTATTGCTCAGTGCGGCCGGACTGCTGGTCGTAGCCATACCGGTCGTGTTTGGCCTACTGCACGCAACGCAAAGCCGGGCTCAGTCTCAGAGTCCAAATGTGGTCGCCACTTCGCCTGTTTACGAGGTCGCGTCGATCAAGCCAAACAAATCTGGCGACAACAGAAGCAGAATAATGTTCTCGCCCGATGGTCTCAGCGCAACAGGCGGTACCCTGCAGATGCTCATCATGTCCGCCTACGAAATCAGCCCCCATCAGATCTCCGGAGCGCCAAGTTGGCTCGACTCTGAGAGATACGACATTGAGGCGAAAATGGACAGCTCTACAGCCGATGAACTGCGCAAGATGAGCGAAGATGAACGCAAGGTTGCGAGGCAACATATGCTTCAGGCGCTCCTGGCAGACCGCTTGAAGCTGACGATTCATCGCGAATCCAAAGAGCTTCCCGTATATGTGCTGGTCGTCGCCAAGGACGGTCCCAAATTTCAAGAAGCAAAACCTGGTGATACCTACTCCAACGGAGTCAAAGGACCCGACGGCCATGCGGGAGCGGGAATGATGTTCGGGGGGAATGGAACGTTAACAGGTCAAGGGGTTCCACTCGTGAATTTGGTGCGGTTTTTGACGAGGGTGTTGGGCCGCTCGGTTATCGACAAGACCGGCCTCACGAGCAAATATGATTTCACGCTCAAATGGACGGAAGAGAGGCAAGCCCCGATGTTTAAGGGGACGGAAGGTAGCCAGCCAGGGACTGGGGGCATATCCGCGCCCGAATCGTCGGGACCTTCGATCTTCACGGCAGTTCAAGAGCAGCTTGGGCTGAAGCTCGAATCGGGAAAGGGCCCTGTCGACATTCTCATCATCGATCACGTCGAGAAGCCTTCGGAAAACTAGCAACCGAAAACGGTGTACGAATGGCTGGGTGTGTTACGCACGATCCAGGTTTCAGCGGAAAGTTAGTCGTCAGTTTGTTGCTGGCCACGGACGCGACGATAGCGCTTGGCCTCGTAAGCGCGGTCGAGGGTCGGGCTAGGTCACAGGCCCAGAGCCCCAGCGCCGCTGCGCCAGCGTTCGAGGTCGCGGCGATCAAACCAGACAAGGACGCAAGCGGAATGTTCAAATTTGGCTGGTTTTCGCCCGGAACGTTTCAGGCAAGCGGCGCCACAGTGCAATTTCTCATCCAAGAGGCCTACCAAGTCGAAGATACTAGGGTCTTTGGAGCCCCAAAGTGGCTCAAATCCGAACGATACGAGATTAGAGCGAAAGCGCCCAGCGACGTAGCTGAGCAGTTGCGTAAGCTCGACAATGTCCAGCAGTATGACCAGAGAATTGCTGTCGAATCTAGCCTGCTTCAAACTCTTTTGAGGGACCGCTTCAAGCTGGCATTCCATCGGGAAACGAAGGAATTTCCGATGTTTGCGCTGGTCATCGCGAAGAACGGTCTCAAACTTCATGAGTCAAGACCAGACGACACGTATCCCGATGGAATCAAGGATCTGGACGGCCGTGGGCACGGGCATGTCATGCGGATGGCAAGGGGCGAGTTGATCGGTCAAGGGATTCCTATTTCAGATCTGATAGAGATGTTGGGCGGACTGCGACTCGGTTTGATCGTCGTCGATAAGACCGGGCTCCGCGGTAACTATGATTTCACTCTGCGATGGACACCGGACGAAAGCGCACCATCCAAAAGGATCGGCGGGGCCGCCTCTGTGCCTGACAATGCTCCGGCGCCGGACTCTTCCCGGCCTTCGCTCTTCACGGCACTGCAGGAGCAGCTCGGCTTGAGATTGGAATCTACTAAAGCGCCGGTGGATACCATCGTTATCGAACATATCGAACGGCCAACGGAAAACTGAAGAGGGTGCACCGGCGTCCAAGACTGTACGGGCTTCACGTTGCACTCGCGAGGCTCGTGGAAGGGCGGTTTCTCCCTGTTGAGCGTGTCGCGGATTTCTCTGAATATGCGTGCCAGCAGGGCGCGGTGGTCAATTCAGCGCCGTGCGATACTTTGCGTGATTTTGTTGGCGCTCTCCCTCTTCAATCTGCCCGCGTTCGCGGCTTCGGAGTACCACGGTCAAGTCACTTTCGGAGGCTTGCCGGTGCCGGGAGCAACGATAACGGCCGTACAAGGCGACAAGAAACTTGTTTCCATTACCGATCAAGAAGGTCTCTTTTCGTTTCCTGAATTGACGGACGGCACTTGGACGATGGAAGTCGAGATGCAGGGTTTTTCGACGATCAAACAAGATGTGCTCATCGCGCCCGATGCCGCTGCCGCAAAATGGGAATTGAGCATGCTGCAGCTCGACCAAATCAAGGCTGAGATCAAATCTCCCGCCGTTCCTGCCGCGAGCGTCGCGACGCCTTCTGCCAAGGCTCCGGCCAAAAGCGAACCAGCGAAGCCGGAGGACAAGAAAGCCCGAGACACTCCGACACGCGAGGACGACCTCAACCAACAAGCCTCCGACGGCTTTCTCATCAACGGAAGTGTCAACAACGGAGCCGCTTCTCCCTTCGCGCAACTCGCGGCGTTTGGCAATAGTCGCAACGGTGCGAAAGGACTCTACAACGGCGGAATCGGCGTGATCTTCGATAATTCGTCGCTGGACGCGAGCCCTTTCTCGTTGACTGGGCAAAATACCCCAAAGCCCAGCTACAACCGGATCATTGGTGTGGCGACGCTAGGTGGGCCACTTAAGATTCCCCACCTTTTGCCAAAGGGCCCCAACTTCTTTGTCGGCTATCAATGGACGCGAAATCGCAATGCCACGACGCAGTCGGCTTTGGTGCCTAGCCTCGCAGAGCGAATGGGCGATTTTTCGAACACGCTGAATGCGCAGGGGCAGCCTGTGCAAATCTTCAATCCGGCTACGGGACTGCCGTTCCCCGGCAACACGGTTCCACTCAGCCCTCAGGCCCAAGCGTTGTTGAATCTCTATCCTTTGCCGAATGTTCCAGGGAATCCGCGCTACAACTACCAAATCCCAATTATCAGCAACACGCATCAAGACGCGTTGCAGTCGCGTTTCGATAAGACAATCAATTCCAAGAATGAGGTCTATGGCGACTTTGCCTTTCAGAGCACGCGGGGAGACAGCCCGAACCTTTTCGGCTTTCTCGATACCACGGATGTGCTGGGAATCAATACTGCGATGCATTGGTCGCACCGTTTCAACCAGCGGGTGTTCCTGAATCTTGGGTACCGCTTCAGCCGTTTAAGAACTCGGGTCACACCGTACTGGGAGAATCGCGAAAATATTTCAGGCCAGGCTGGAATCAGCGGCAACAATCAAGACCCGATGAACTGGGGTCCGCCGAGCCTCACGTTTGCGAGCGGGCTCGCGGGATTGTCCGATGGGCAAAGCTCCTTCGATCGCAACCAGACCAGCGCGTTCTCGTATTCCATGCTGTGGAATCGTGACAAGCACAACATCACGTTTGGAAGTGACTTCCGCAGGCAGGAGTTTAATTACTTATCGCAGCAGAACCCGCGAGGCATGTTTACTTTCACTGGCGCGGCCACTCAAGGAACCACGAACGGAGCAGCGGTAGGCGGTTCAGACCTTGCCGATTTTTTGCTTGGAGTTCCGGACACGAGCTCCATTGCGTTCGGCAATGCGGACAAGTATTTTCGGGAATCTGTCTACGACGCATTCATCACGGATGATTGGAGAGTGAGTCCGCAGCTCACGGTCAACGCAGGAATTCGCTGGGAATATGGTGCACCCATTACGGAATTGTACAACCGCCTGGTAAATCTGGACATTGCTCCGGGTTTCGCAGCGGTAGCACCGGTCCTAGCGAAGAATTCAGTCGGTCTGCTGACCGGTCAAATGTATCCAAATTCGCTCATTCGGCCGGACAAGCGGGGTTTCGAGCCGCGCATTGGGATTTCGTGGCGTCCCATCTCCGGCTCGTCAGTAGTGGTTCGCGCCGGCTATGGAATCTACTACGATACTTCGGTCTATCAAACGCTCGCTTTGCAAATGGCGCAGCAGGCTCCGCTGTCGAAGAGTTTGAGTGTCCAAAACAGCCCGACTTGTCCGCTCACTTTGGCTAACGGATTTAACCCCTGTTCCTCGGTCACGGCCGACACTTTTGCTGTCGATCCGAATTTCCGCCCTGGCTATGCTCAGAACTGGAATTTGTCTTTGCAACGCGACCTGCCCGGCTCGCTGCAACTAACCGCAACCTATCTCGGCATCAAAGGGACGCGGGGTGTCCAGGAATTCCTGCCGAATACCTTTCCGATCGGCGCCTCGAACCCATGCTCCACCTGTCCCGTTGGGTTCGCTTACCTCACTTCGGGTGGCAATTCGACCCGCCAAACTGGTCAAATCCAGCTGCGGCGAAGATTGCACAACGGTTTTACGGCGACGGTCCAGTACGTTTTCTCGAAATCCATCGACGATGACTCCGCACTGGGAGGTCAGGGAGCTTCCGTGGCTACACAGAACACGCCCCAGAGCCCGTTTGGCGCCGGCACCGGGGCGGCTGGTGGAGGAAACCAGAATCCCGCCACAATCGCCCAGAACTGGCTCGATTTAAGGGCAGAACGCGGGCTCTCGACTTTCGATCAACGCCATCTTCTGAGCACGCAGCTGCAGTACACCACAGGGATGGGACTAAAGGGAGAAACGCTTCTAAGAGGTTGGAAGGGAGCGCTCTTCAAAGAGTGGACGTTCCTCACGCAGATCAGCGTCGGCAGTGGTCTGCCGCAGACACCCATCTATCTTGCAGCGGTGCCAGGCACAGGAGTAACGGGAACGGTCCGGCCAAACTACACAGGCGCGCCGCTTTACGCGGCCCCTTCAGGTCTGTCGCTCAATCCGGAGGCTTACACGGTGCCCTTGCCAGGCCAATGGGGAAACGCAGGAAGGGATTCGATCATTGGGCCCGCTCAGTTTACTTTGAATGCTTCGATGGGTCGCACATTCCGCTTGAACGGTCGATTCAATCTCGATCTGCGTGTGGACTCCACAAACCTCCTTAACCACGTTACTTTTACTAGCTGGGACACGACCGTTAACAGTGCGCAATTTGGATTGCCAACTACTGCGAATGCCATGCGCAGCGTGCAAACCACATTGCGATTGAGGTTCTGACCATGCGCCCTGTTATTGCCGCATTGTTATTGTGGACTCTGGCTGCCGCCGCACAGCAGACCGGCCAGAATGCTCCGCCTGGAAGCAATGGAACGGCCCAAATCGCCGTCAGCACTCAGTTAGTCGTTGAAACGGTAGTGGTCAAAGACAAGGCGGGAAATCCCATCGAAGGCTTGACGGCAAAGGATTTCATAGTCACCGAAAACGGTATCCCGCAGACAGTCCGTTTTTGCGAACACCAAAAACTTCCGAAAGCTCCCATCGCCGCCCCCACCACTCTATCCGAACCTGAAAATATCACGATCTACCATAAGCTTGCGATGACTCGCATTTCGCCCGAGGCGCCTGAAAAAACTCGATATAAAGATCGCCGCCTCATGGCCTTGTATTTCGACATGACGGCCATGCCGCCCGCGGACCAACTGCGCTCGTTGGTTGCGGCGCAGAAGTTCATAAGGACGCAGATGACGTCGGCGGATCTTATCTCCATTTTGAGATATTCCGGCGGCGCGGTCGAAGTGCTCCAAGATTTCACCGACGACCGCAACCGGTTGTTGAGCATCATCGAAACGATGGCAGTAGGTGAAGACCAAGGGTGGAATGAATCTCCGGACGACGCCAGTACTTCCGATGTCGGGGCTGCCTTCGGTCAGGATGACAGCGAGTTCAACATCTTCAACACCGACCGCCAGTTGGCCGCTCTCCAAACCGCGGCCAAAATGCTGGGCCAACTTAGCGAGAAGAAATCGTTGGTCTACTTCGCCAGCGGCCTGAGGTTGAATAGTCTGAATAACCAAGCGCAACTCCACGCCACCATCGACACAGCCATCCGGTCCGGAGTGTCGTTCTGGCCCATCGACGCACGCGGTTTGGTGGCGCAGGCCCCACTTGGAGACGCCACCATAGGATCGCCGGGCAACATTGGGATGTACACCGGGGCTTCGGCTCTGGCCATGACGACCAACTTCCAGCAGTCGCAGGATACTCTCTACGCGCTCGCTGGCGACACCGGCGGAAAAGCCCTGCTCGACTATAACGACCTTACAAGAGGAATCGTCGAGGCCCAGCACGCCGTTTCGAGCTACTACATCCTTGGGTACTACACGAGCAACTCTTCCCAGGATGGAAAATTTCGGCGCGTTAACATTTCACTCGAGGGGAAGTTATCCGCGAGTCTCGATTATCGCCACGGCTACTATGCCGGCAAACAGTTCAGCAAATTCACTGCTACCGACAAGGAACGACAACTTGAAGACGCGCTCATGTTGGACGATCCGATTACGGAGCTCACCATCGCAATGGAAATCGATTATTTCCAGTTGAACCGGGCCGAATACTTCGTCCCGATTGTTGTAAAAATTCCAGGAAGGGAACTGGCCATCGCCAAACGCGGAGGCGCCGAACGCACGGTCATCGATTTCGTCGGCGAAATCAAGGACGACTATGGCGGCAGCATGACCGTCACAAACGTGCGCGACAAAGTAAATATCAAGCTCAGCGACGCAACGGCGATCGAACTATCCAGGCGGCCGATTGAATACGACACTGGCTTCACACTTCTTCCCGGAAAATACACGATCAAGTTTCTTGCCCGGGATGCCGAAACTGGAAGAATCGGGACGTTTCAAACGACCTTTGTCATTCCCAACCTGAACAAAGAGGAGAAGCGAATCCCAATCAGCTCCGTCGTGCTGAGCAGCCAGCGCATCGACCTTAAGGATGCGCTGTATAACGCAGACAAAAAGAAGGATAAGGAAGAGATTGTCAACCCGTTAGTAGAGAATGGCCAAAAATTGATTCCCAGCGTGACTCGCGTGTTCAGCAAAAGCAGGGCCATGTATGTTTACCTTCAGGCTTACGAGCAGGCTATGCAAAACACTGAGCCGTTGGTTGCGTTTGTGAGTTTTTACCGCGCCCAGACTAAGGCTCTCGAAACGCAACCGATGAAGATCGTCGACGTGTTGAATGCCAGGCTGAAAACGATGCCTCTCAGCTTCACCATCACCCTGGATCAGCTTCCAGTAGGCAAGTACGATTTCCAAGTGACCGTATTGGACCCAACCGGACGCAAGGCTACATTTTGGCGCGCTCCAGTCGTGCTTGTCCCGTAGCCGTCCAGACCCGCGATCAGCTCCCTGGTGCGTTCGGCTGGATCGCGCTGATGTCAGGAAATGTAACGTAAATTGCGGACTGCAACCCGGGGCGAACGAGAGTGACCGCAAACAGCGCAACGCCATGGCGAAACCCCGAAAATGCACCTCCACCTTTCGATTGTGAATGCGAAGTATCGCCTTCTGAACCCAGCCGCTCTCAGCACTACGGAGCGGTACATCTTCGCTCTGGTGAATATACGCCGATGAGAAATGGAGTTGCCATTTACTCTTGACAATTGATCCGAGGCATAGGTATATTACCCCTATCATGGCTATGCCTAAGAATGATATGCCTTCGGGCGCTCTACTGCTGCTCATCTTGCGGGTACTTCGCTCCGGCCCTTTGCATGGGTACGCAATCGCTCAGCGGATTCATACACTCTCGTCCGAGGTGCTGCACGTGGAGGAAGGCTCTCTTTACCCCGCGCTGCAGAGAATCCTTCTCAAAGGATGGGTGACTTCCGAGTGGGGGATTTCCGAAACAAATCGCAAAGTCCGTTTCTATAGGCTCACACCTAATGGCCGCAAGCAACTCGAAGCCGAACTGTCCGATTACGGCCGCATGCACCAGGCAATCCAATCCGTTTTGCGCACCGCCTAGAGGAGACATCCAATGAAGGAATTGTTCCGCCGTCTCCACTATCTGTTAAACCGCCGCCGCTTCGACCAGGAACTGGCCAACGACATGGAGTTTTCATCGTGAAATGGCGGCGCGTGACGGCGGCGGGCAGTTCGGCAACGAACTCCGCCTTCGCGAAGAAGCACGCGATGCCTGGGGTTGGACCTGGATTGATCGTTTCTCCCAGGACCTTCGCTTCGCAGTCCGAATGTTACGAAAATCGCCCGGCTTCACAGTCGCTGCGGTCCTCATGCTCGCGCTGGGGATTGGAGTCAACATTGCCGCCTTTGGCTTTTTCAACTTGATGGTCTTACGACCACTGCCCGTCCGTGATCCGGCGACGCTACTGCGATTCCAGCGGCACGCTCCACACAGCTATGCGTCCGCTCTGCCTTATCCAGAAATGGCATTTTTCGGCGAACATTCCTAGACGCTCTCCGCTGTGCTGGCTTTGAACGCTTCCAAGCTCTCGATCGATGGCGAAGAGAAGCAGATCAATGCACACTTCGTTACCGCAAATTTTTTTACCGAACTTGGTGCGAGGCCCATGCTCGGACGGATGCTCGATGCAGCCCGGGATGCGGCTTCCGATGCGGGGCCGGTCGTTGTGCTGAGCCATGCATTTTGGGAACGTCACTTCGGCTCCGATCCGTTGGTCACTGGAAAGACGATCCACCTGAATGGCAAGCCGGCTACCGTGATTGGCGTCGCCTCCAGAGAATTTAGTGGTCTTAGCTTGGACGCGCAGGACGTGTGGGCGCCGATAACTCAACAACCCTACTTCGTCAATGGCGGCAGACTGCTGACAGACTTTTCCGTGGAAGGTAGTGGCGTGAAGATGTGGGGCAGGTTGCAGCCGGGCTTGGTCCCCAAAGTAGCCGAGGAAGAATTGCGGTCACTGGCGGGGGTGCTGCGCAAAGAACATCCCATTGACATCTGGGAGAACGAGAGCCTTCCTAGTGAGCCTGGCGGCTATGCAAAAAACGTTACGGGAGACCGTCACGGATCGGGAACCGCAGGTCCAGACGAGATGTATCCTGTTATCGGGCTGGTGGGCACGCTGGTTCTACTGATCCTGGCCGTGGCGTGCGCAAATCTAGGTAGCTTGCTGTTGGCGCGCGGCGTGGCTCGGGAGCGGGAGATCGCGATTCGAGTCTCGGTTGGGGCCGGCCGCGGCCGTCTGATTCGCCAATTATTTACCGAAAGCCTGGTGCTAGCTCTATTGGGATCGGCGGCGGGGTTGGCCGTAGGCTACGTTGTCTTGCGTGGCCTAATGGCATGGACCGAAACTCCGGCGTGGCTCAATCCAGCGCCGGATTGGCGAGTCATAGTCTTTGCGTTCGGCATTGGATTCGCAGCCGCGATCTTGTTCGGGCTGACGCCGGCCTTGCAGGTCGCCCGGCAGCGGCATCGTGCAACATTCCTGCGGCAGGTCCTCATCGGAGCACAGGTCACGGCGAGTTGTGTATTGCTCATTGTGGCAGGGCTTTTGGTTCGAGCGCTGGATCGTGCCATGTCCGCTCATCCCGGTTTTGAATATCAGCAAGTCGTTTCGATAGATCCGGCTCTTGGGGCCCATGGCTATTCTCCGGCCAAAGCACATGCCTACTTGGACGAATTCCAGAGCCGTCTTCGCAATCTTCCAGGCGTCGAATCCGTGTCTCTCGCCGACCCTCCTCCTCTAGGGCGCAAGAAGACTATTGTGGGGCTCGAAGTCAATGGACGCGCCCTGAAAATCCACACGAACCGCATCGATCCGGAGTTTTTCCTGACCATGAAGATCCCACTACTGCGAGGGCACAATCTGATGCACGGTGATACGCACGCGATCATCGTCAGCAAGTCTTTGGCCGCCCTCGTATGGCCAGCCGAAGATCCGTTAGGGAAGCCGTTCCAATGGGACGATGTGAAATATACCGTCGCGGGAGTCGTGGGCAACGCCCGCCTGGTCGCACTCCAGGATTCGGATGCGGTAGAGATGTATCAACTCGCCGGAGAGGACGATCAGCCTTCGATGGTTGTACTGGTGCAGACGTCAGGCCAGCCTGAAGGTTTGGTTCCGTCCCTGATATCGATTGCGAAAACGATTGATCCCAACCTTTTTCCAGAGATTCAACTTTTGAAGAACTCCTATCAGGTGAAGCTGCAGGGCGCGGAATACAGCGCGCTATCCGCAGGCCTGCTAGGAATCACCGCACTTCTCCTCGCGTGCATCGGCATCGCGGGCCTGGTCTCCTTTGCAGTTTCGCAGCGCACCAAAGAAATCGGAATCCGCATGGCTCTCGGAGCGAAACCTTACGATGTTCTTTCCATCGTTCTGGGCCAATTGTCACGTCCAGTCATCGTAGGATTGCTTCTGGGGATAGGCGGAGCAGGTGCGTCGTCCCGTATCCTGCGTCAGGTACTCTACGGCGTCAGCAATCTCGATCCCATCGCCTATCTTGGCGCCATGGGAATATTCGTCTTGGTCGCCGTCTCGGCCGCGCTGTTGCCAGCCAGACGCGCCCTGCGTGTGGATCCCATGCGCGCTCTTCGTTACGAGTAGGATTCTTTCTAGTCCATTCGGAAACTTGCAAGGAAGAGTGCAATCGATTCTTGACATTGACCGCTCCGCTCTTCCGCGCCTCCAGGATGGGTCGCCACAGATGGGGATGCGTTGATAGTACATTCGCGCCCCAAAGCACAACGAGCTTCGAGAATCGGAACGTCTCCGGGTCCATGCCGACGCGATTGTCGCCGAGCGTGTAACCGGTGCCGAATCCGCCTGCGATCGTGCACATCGTGTACATGCCGCGCGACGTGCCAAGCACGTTCCACAGCCGTTCTCCTGCGCCGTAGATGCCCTGCATCAGCCCCATGTTGCCGCTGCCCGCATAGGGCCAAATGGCCTCGGCACCATGCTTGGCGATCACGTCACCGAGCTCCGCCGCGATCCTCTCGAGTGCCTCGTCCCAGGAAATCCGTATGACCTCGCCACTCCCCTTCCGTCCGGTGCGGCGCATCGGATAGACCAAGCGATCGGTCGAGCGAGCGTACGTCAAGTAATTCTCGACCTTGCGTGTCGCACTACGGGAGAGTAAACACAGTCGAGCCGTGCCACTGAACTAAGAATGCTCTTCTTTATCAGCGGACCCGCTGCAAGCCGCGCTTGACTCCGTCTCGAACCATGTCGCCATATTTTCCATCTGGAAGAACGTCTGACCGTTCGGCGGCTAACTCGTAATACTTCCTGGCCTCTTCCCGATGCGCGAGATCTTCATGTGCCTTTCCCATATTGAGGTAGAGGGAGGGATAAAAGCCTTGGACTCGCTGGTCGTTTATCGCGTTTGCGCGATCAAGCGACTCTTGATTCCAGCGAAGAATTTCCTCAGGGCGTTTCTGGTGCCTGGCAACGTAATGAGCCGCTATGCAGGCGTCGTAGTCGTCTTTGCTCTGTTCCCATGCTTGCAGGAAGAGCCGACGTGCCTCCTCAGGCTTACCTTCCATTTCGGCCTTTATGCCATCGGCACAGAGCTTGACGACCGGGTTGTTCGTATCCATATTCGCAGTATAGGTTCTCGCGTGCAGAATCAAAACCAGCAAGATCGAGAAGAAATAACCGCTCTGGAAATCGGGCGAACCACGACAGGGGAGGTGCGGAGAATGATGGCATCCGCGCACAGCCCCTATACCAATAATGTAACTCCCGCGCTCACGCCGAGGACGCTAAAGATGACGACGACTACTTTCCGTATCGGCCACAAATGCTGAATCTGATCTCTTTCTGATAACGATAAACAGAGCCTACTCATTCGTTTTCTATGAAATCTCGGAATTTCCATCATAGGCAGCACAGCCAGTGGGTCCACTCTTCCATCAGATCCGCTCGGCGGTTGTTCAGGCATACGCGAGCTGTGCGCGTCGTCCGGCGAATGAGATGAGCACGAGCGCAGCCGCAAATGCGAAGTAGAACGCCGGCCGCCCTGAACCTGCCGCTGTGCCCATGAAGTCGATGTACGGAATGTGATGGCCCGGCCCGGCGTACCACCAGAAGGTATAGACAGCTTCAAAGGTCTTGCTGGTTCCGCTCCACACACCAAGGCCGAGCGCCAGAGTAGGAATGAAAAGAGCGCCGGCAAGCCACGCGGCAAAACCGTGCAGATCGGCCGCGAGCAACAGCCGTAGTGCGACACCGCTGCCCGTAGCGAGCGCAACGATCACCCCTGCAAGCAAGGCGGCGGGAAATTGTGCTGCAGTGAATGCGGCGACGAAAATATGACAGGTGAAGTCTGATGAGCGCTCTCGCGAGTACCCATCTTTGACCAGAGTAGCAGCGGCCAGATCCAGATCGCCGTCAATATTCCGCGTGAGATGTCTAGCGGCGTAGCCAAGCTGGCGATCCAGAGTCCAAGCGCCGCAAGATACCACCATCGCGAGACGCCTTTGAGCATCAGGCGCAGCTCGGCCAATACCAATTCGCTGAATGGTCTGCCACCGAAAGAGGTGATCGCGGATAGACGAGCGGAAGCTCGCGCAAAACTCGAAGACTCTGTCTTCGCTACTGTTCCGCAATGTTTTCTTTCTTGATCTTCGATTTTTGCGATTCCTTGGCGGGATCGAAACGGTGAAACAACAGCGAAGCCAGATAGGCAATCGCGAGCGCGACACCCACCCAGAGCAACCGTTGTAGCACCATCGAGGAAGTCCAGTGCAACCCGTCCCACTGAAATACTTCAGTGGCGTTCTGTTCAGAGCCGATTTGCAGAGTGAATGAGTCGCGGTAACTGGAGTCGAGTTTGCGCAGAACATCACCCATGCTCTGCATGTACATGCCGATGCCGCTGAAGTCCGCCGATTTAAGCGTGATGGATACGGCAAGAAGACCAGTAATCACAAAGAAGTAAGTCACATTCCCGAAGCCTCCCCGAAGTCCGGGGATGGTCTCGAACAACACGGCCATGGCGGCAATCGCCGCAACAACCGGGAGTGCGATTAGAAGAAAGGGTGAGAGAAGTTGCCACCAGTCGATACTGCCGCTTCCTCGCAACAGTTGCAGCACCGCCGCCCCCAGCGCCAGAACCAAAACCATCAAAGCCAGCACGGCAAAGTTGCTGATGGTCTTGCCCAGCGTGTACTCGAATCTGCTCAGCGGAGTCGCTGCAAGGATGCGCCCGACGTGTGTCTGCTCGTCGCGCTGGACAGTGTTCTTGACAATGTAGAAGCCCACGAGCGACAGGAAGGTGGTTGCCACAAGGGCCAGGAAGGCTCCGAACCACGCGGAGTTATAAGTCCCGTGATACTTGCCCAACGCCAGTACGATCTCACCGCGATATACGCCAATAGCCAGTAACCCGGCAAAGCCCATCGTGAGCAGAAAGCTGTATCGGCGCACGCGCTCCAGAAAGTCAGCACGCGCCATGTGGTAGAGCACATGGAAAGTCCTCATGCCGCGGCTCCAGCGTTCGGTTCGGCAAGGCAGTACAAGTAGGCGTCTTCCAGGCTGGCCGGAAGAGGGGTCGCACCGGGCGGCCCTGACGCTGAGACCACACGTGCGTGCACGCCGTCGCTCCGGTGCATCGCATTGCTAATGAGATATCGTTGGCGCGCGGCGGCAAGTTCCGCGCTCGGCACAATCCATTCCCAGACCCTGGCTTCCACTTTTCGCAAAAGCTCTTCCGGGGTGGCGTGGACCACCAGCGTTCCTTTCGCGATCAGTGCAATGCCAGTGGCTGTGGCTTCCACGTCAGAGACAATATGCGTGGAGAGAATCACGATCCGCTCACCGGAAAGCTCGGAAAGCAAATTGCGGAAGCGGACGCGCTCCTCAGGGTCCAGGCCGGCGGTGGGTTCGTCAACGATCAGCAGTTGGGGATCGTTCAGCAGCGCTTGCGCGATTCCCACTCGTTGGCGCATGCCGCCTGAGAATCCTCCCAGTGGACGATGGCGCGCGTGAGTCAGGTTGACCAGATCCAATAGTCCATTGATCCGCCTGCGCGGTGGAAACATCCATCCCTTTCACAGCGGCCAAATACTCCAGGAATTCAACCGCGTTGAGGTTGGGATAGATTCCAAAATCCTGTGGGAGATACCCAAGCACGGAGCGCAGATCATTCGGCTGCTGCACGATATCAACGCCGTTCCACTTGAACGTGCCTTGCGTAGGCCGCGTGACCGTGGCCAGGATGTTCATGAGAGTGCTCTTGCCTGCGCCATTTGGGCCCAGCAGGCCGAGCACGCCGGGCTTGAGTTCCAGATTGAAATCCTTCAGCGCCGTGATTCCGCCACGGTAAGTCTTGCCCAGATGGTCGATCTCAAGTTTCAAGGTGTCAGCCCGAAGATGTCCGCCGTCCGCCGCTCCGGATACTTAAATTGACGATGCCGAAAACTTCGTACACAAAGCAACGTTCGAGGAGATCATCGGCGATGTCTTCGAGGGCCTTGTGGACCTGTGGTTCGAGAAAACTCTAGCCGACCGTGAAATCAATAACATAGCTTGGTGCTTTCTCACCACTGTTCTGTTATAAATCCTGGCCATGTTTCGTTTCGTCGGACTTGGAAACCCCTGAATGGAGTTTTTGTGTACCACAGTACTGGGACGGCGCCGCAACCGCTCCCTCGACCAGTACGAAGGCTACAAAAATAACAATTCGCCAGCCACTTCGCTTCATCAATTCCTCCGCCCAACTGCCAGCCGATTCAACCCCAATTCCCTCCGGTCAATTTGGCCCTGGACGCCTTCTCCTTCTCTTGCCACACTCGCCTGATGCAAATCGCACCCTTCCGCATCGAAGAATATTTTGGCAAATATGAATTTACCGCCCAATATCTGCTCTCTTCCTCCGATTGCCAATCGCAAACCATCGCTGACCTGCTCGCCTTCGAGCCTGGCGCACACGACGCTTTCCTTAAACACTGGTGCGGTTACACCGAAACTCCCGGTGCGCCATGGCTCCGCGAAACCATCGCCCAAACGTATAAAGGAATTCGTGCCGCCGATGTCTTCGTAGTAGCCGCCGCCGAAGAAGCCATTTTCCTTTTTTATCACGCACTACTGAAACCCGGCGATCATGCCATCGTCGAATCTCCCTGCTACGAAAGCGCTCTCACTCTCGTCAAGAGCACCGGAGCCACGCTCAGCGAATGGCGCCGCAAACCTGAAAACGGCTGGGCTCACGATCTTGCGGCATTGGAATCTCTCATCCAACCCAGCACTCGCTCCATCTACATCAACACCCCGCACAATCCCACCGGCTTGCTCATTCCGCTTCCTGTCTTGCGCAGCGTCATGCAACTCGCCGGTCGCTATGGCATTTATGTTTTATGTGATGAAGTCTACCGCGAACTGGAACACGATTCTGCCACTCGCTTGCCCGCTGGTTGCGAACTCTATGAGCGCGCCGTCAGCCTCGGCTCCATGAGCAAAACCTACGGCCTCGCCGGCCTTCGCCTCGGCTGGCTGGTCTCGCGTGACCCCAAAATTCTTCAGCTCTGCACGCAGCTGAAGTACTACACCACCATCTGCAGCAGCGCCCCCAGCGAATACCTCACCGATCTCGCCATCCGCCATCGCGAAAAAATTATCGGGCGCAATCTCCAGTTCGTGCTCAACAACGTAAAGCTTCTCTCCACATTTCTCGCTCGACGTTCCGATCTCTTTTCCTGGACTCCTCCCAACGCCGGCCCCATCGGCTTCGTGCGCTACCAGCCCGCAAAATCAAACCTACCCACCGATGCCCAAACTTTCTGCGAAACCCTCGTCCAGCAATCCGGGGTTCTGCTGTTACCCGGCTCCGTTTACGATGAACCCCACCATATCCGCTTTGGCTTCGGTCGCCGCAACATGCCCGAATCTCTCTCCCAACTCGATTCCTACCTGTCTCTAGCGAATTGATACGGCGGCAAGTTTTCGATGCTGGTAATATTGTTACATTCTGGTTAATTGAATGTTGAAATAACAATTCGCCAGAAACATTACGGAATCAGTAAGAATCGGGATGAAGAGCGGATTGGAGCCAGTCAATCAGTAAGCAACTGACGGATCAGGCGAAGGCGCGTGCCCCCGAGGGCGGTGCGAATGGCCATCTCGCGCTGGCAGCGGGAAGCAGAGCCGCTGCCGGGGCAGGCTGTGCGGCCACTGGCCGGGGCCGACTGATTCTCCGCAGTTGGCGCAGAACTGCACGCCAGAGGCGAGTTGGGTTCCACAACGGTCACAAAACATGGTCCACCCCTCCTGCAAGATAATACGCTCCGCGGTCCAAATAGTTCCAACCGCTTGCGTGAATCGATTGCCCGTCCGCGCGGGACTCGATAGGCACCACTCTTATTCCATTCGACGTATCAAAATTCTTTCCGTCTGCGATAGAATCCCTTCCAATCTCGCCCCGTGCGGGCGGCCGAGGAGGTGCCTGCCCATGGCTGACCTGATCCGCGGTCTCATTCAAGTGAAGGATCCGCTCACTCTCTTTGCCTTTCTCAGTTTGGTGTTTCTCGCCGCCTTCCGTACCAAAAGAGTTCCCGAACTTTTCTTCGGGCTGGCCCACGATAAATTAACGAAAGAGCGTTTCTCGCAACTTCTTCATCGCTTCATTCTCTATGGCTTCGTCGGGTTCGTGCTGCTGTGCGGCACCGCAGTTACCGGCCAGGTACTCGCCATGAAGACACGTTCCCAGCCCATCAGCCTAGATGATCTGCGTGCGGAGCTGAAAAACCTGAACGTCCCCGAAGCGCAAAAGCAAAACGCCGCGAGCGCTTACTCGCAGGGCATCGCCTACATCGAGCAGCACGACTTCGACAACGCCATTCAGTCCTTGCAAAGCTCCATCAACGCCGTTCCCTCGCTCGCCGCGCAGTACACTCTCGCCTACCTCTACCAGAAGAAAGGCGACACGGCGAACGCCAGCTCCGCCGCGGCCGTTGCTCGTTCCATGGCCAACGAACAACACGACAACCTAGCTCAGGTTCGCCTGGATCAGCTAGCCATCGGCGCCTTCGAACAGACGGAAAAGGATAGTCTCGTCGGAGCCAAATCACCCCTCCCCGAGGGCGGCAAATCCTTTGAAGAAGCCACCTGGATATCTCCGGGCTTGTACATTCTCACCAAAGGTTTGGGTAACAATGAGCTGCGCCACTTCAAAATCCGCCTGAAGGCCGGCCAGACCCTCGCTGTCAAGTTCCGAAACCCGGAAGCCGGGGGATACACGGCTGCCACCATTTACGATTCTGACGGCGGCGCCAAGACTGGGAATTACGTCAGCAATCGCAGTCAGGTGTTCACCGTCAGCTGGAACTTCACCGCCGATACGCAAGCCTATATCACCATCGGTAGTGATAGCGGCGTCGTTGCCAACGGCGTTTATCGCATTTCGGTTCGATAAATCATTGTCCATACCGAAAATGTTATCCGGCGCGAACGCCTTTGAAATCAGCAACATCCAAGAAGCAAGAAAGTGCGTGCCGGTCCTAACAAAGCGAACCAGAATGTAATGTTACGTTGCGTTGAAACTTGTCGCCGTATCAATTTGCCAGGGACAGGTCTGCTGGAGCCGGCGCGAGGGTCGAGGTGAAATTGTGTTTAGCTCTCCTACTTTTCGAGTACGGCTATGTCGGATTTTAGGGAGACTACCTGCTTCGATCCGAGAATTTCGTTCCAAACCGTATATTGAATTGTGTACCGCCCTCTTGGACCCACTTCATATCCTTGTGCCAATCCGCATGTGGCGGTAAATTCCCGACTGGGCTTGATTTCGAGGAAATCTGCCTGGGTGACCTTGCGCTTAACCATCCGACCCGTATACTCGACGATCTGATCGTTGCGACGCACCTCGAACAAATCGGTTGTGAGGTTTCCGTCCTGCGGAAGGTTCCACTTCAGCAAGGGAAATGAATCGACACCACGATTCACGACCTTCAGTTCAACGACAATATCGTTGCCCTTGATTTTCGCAGAAATGTTTATCTGTGGCGTCACATTGGCACCTGCCCCATACGCCAGCGACCCCTCGCCGCTGCTGGGTTTCGAATTCTCACAGCCTAGAATAGCTAAGGAAAGAATGACAGCACCTGCTAGCACAAACATCGGAAGGCTAAGGGTTTTGCTGGGCATAACTGTGCTACGCGCAGAATTCATGCGTGTCCGCATTATTTTCCCTGCGGTTGCTCCTGCGACCGTGCGAGATTATGGAGAGCCACTCGATTCGTAGGGTCCAGTTCCAGAACCTTCTGGTAGATCTTGCGCTTTTCATCTTGCCGCTTCTCAAGAGCTGCTTGCACAGTTTCTAGAAGCCGGAAGCCTCCTCCGTGCTACCGTATGTGAGCGAGCAAACCGTAAAAAACCACCTGCACAATATCTTCTATCTTCGACAAGCTTGGCGTCCCCGGCCGGCTCGAACTCGCCCTCTACGCGATCCACCGCCGCCTCATCGACCAGAGCTAGCGCGTCTTGAGTCTGATCGAGACCCGTACGTCACGGCCCAATAGACCAATTCTCGTTCGTCCTCACGGGGCCGTTGGCTTGACCTGTGTGGGTTCTTGGTGCGGCACCGGTGTCTCCCCGACCTTCGCCGGCGTCACTGGCCCCGGCTTCGAGAGTCCCTGTGATTCGTAGAATGCATTGAAGAAAAATTTGTAAGTGCCATGCGACTGCCCGCGCCATTGCGGCCGGAATCCCAGCAAATAGACGCGACCCTTCCCGTATTGCACCTCCAGCGCCGCGGCTTTTCCCTGGATGCGCTCCGGATGCAGTACGTACCCGCTCATCAGGGGGCTTTCATCCTTCGGGTACGCCGCCAGGACACGTCCCCGGAAACCCTCCTTGGCCTCGAACGCCGGACCCCGCTCAAACATCACAATCGGATCGTGTGGCAGTCCCCACATCGCCGAATGCGCCATATCTTGCACTTCGACGCGCACTAAGCAGCCGGAGCAGAAAAACTCCTCATCCTTCAGCCCAGCCAGCACATTCTTCACCGGCAGACCCAGTTGATCGACGGCGAACACTGATGCATTGTTGAACGTGATCAGCGTGCCTCCCGCCAAGACGAACTCTCGCAGCGCCATCACTCCGAGTTCGCCGATCCCGCCCACGTACTCTCCTGGTACGCTGCCGACGCCGAAGCCGTTGAAAATTGCCTCGGGCGAGCCATCTGGAATCAGAATGGCGTCGAACCTCTCGCGCAAATTCCCGGCCTGAATATCGCCGTTGCGCAACGTGACTGGCTCGAACTTGAAATTTTCCAGGATCCACCGCGTCCACCCCTCATCGATGAACGGAACCCAAGCCCGATACAGCCCGACGCGCGCCTTCTTCACGCTAATGGAGTCTTTCGGCGCCGACGCGACGGCTCTGAGAGCCAGCGAATTTTCCCTGGCAAGTCCGTTGAGTTTGTCGCGCTCAATGCCGGACACCACAATCGCGCCTGCTTCGGTCCCATCGGAAGTTTCGGTTTCGCTAGGCGCGAAAGCGCCGCGGCCCCCGCTCGCAAACACTTCGTTCAACAATTTGAAGCTTGCGTTGGATTTGTGGCTCAAGACGTACACGCTGCCCGTTCCGCTCACGCTCCCAGCGGGAAGCGTGAACTTTTCCAGCTTCCCTAATGCACCGCGCTCTGCCGCTCCGATCGGCTGCAGCACTGGCGCCACCTGTACGCCCATCTGCATCGGCAGTGTCCAGCCCGTCACGTCGTACGGCAACTTCGGAGGGCTGCTTGGCGTTTCGCGCAGATCCGGATACTGCTGTGGCTCGAACAATTCCTTCACCAGTGGCGAGAAGGGCTGATCCATCAGCACCACCCATGTCTCGGGCGCATACTCGCGGCCGTTCGCGTGGAAGGCCTTCGTGGCTTGTTGCACCTCGATCCCGTTGATCATGAGTGTTTGCACCAGCGCGGCTGTCGTCGGCAGATCCCGCTGCTCGCGCGGGATGACGTAGGCGAAGGGCGCCTCCTTGCGGAACCGCTCGACGTTGTCCCTCGCCGCCTGATAGCGGTTATAGAGAAGCTCTTCGCGGTATTTCGCGGCAGTGTCCAGCACGGACATCGACGCGCCCTCCATGTAGTTCACCGCATCGCTCAGGCGCCACCAACCGCCTTTCCACGGGCTGCTGTAGAACACATCCGAACGCAAGCCCCGCTGCTCTTTAGGGAATTCATCCACTGGATAGAATCGAGGCGTCGCGTAGCGGAAAAGAGCTGTCTCCGTGAAAAACGAAATGCTGTTGCGAAAAATGTGGGTGAAATCCAAGAATCCCGGATACCAGTTGTCGAAACCCACCCGGTTCACCGCGCCAGGCATGCCGTGCTCATCCAGGTACGCCGCCATGCTCGTCCCCATTACGCTCAGCCAGCGCGCCATCAGTGGATGAATGTTCGAAGAAATCGGCTCGACGAAGGGAGGAATAAAAATCCGCGTCGGGAATGGAGCCGTTTGATGGTGACAGTAGAAAATGACCGGGTCCCATTCGATTTCGGTCCGCGTCACATCCTGCGATTCCAGCATATTGTTCATGTAACCGTCGCGATTGTTGTCGTGGCCGACGTACTCTTGGTAGAGGTCCGGCAGCGGGCTAACCTCGTACCTCGTGCCCACGTTTTTCCGATACCACGCCACGACTTCGTTTTGCCCGTCGGGGTTGAGCGTGGGCCACAGCATCAGAATTACGTTGCTGAGGATTGCGTCGACTTCCGCGTCGTTCTGCGAAGAAACCAGCTTGTAGGCGAGATTGATCGACTGCTGCGCGCCCGCCACTTCCGAGGAATGCAGTCCTCCGTCGATGTGCACAATGGCTTTGCCTTGCCGCGCAAGCTCGTGTGCCTCCGCGTCCGATAAACCCCGGCCGTCGGCCAGCTTCTGTGAGATCTCCTTATATTTGTCTAGGCTGGCGAGATTTTCCGGCGAAGAAATAATAGCGATATCCCATTCGAGGCCGCGCGTAGTTTTGCCGACGTTGATCAGCTTGATGCGGTTCGAACTCGCCGCGAGCCTGCGGAAATACTCGCGAGACTCGTCGTAATTCGCCAGATAGAAGTCATCGCCGGGCTTGTGGCCAAGCACTGATACCGGTGTGGGCACGTTTGACGACGCGTTCGCAGTTTCAGCGACTTGCGCGTCACAGGTAAATACGCAGAAGAAAACGCATAGGAAAGCAGCGATACCGGCGAACGCCAGGGCACATCTCTTTGTTTTGAGCATGCCGGAGCATATCTTCGCGATATTGCAAAGTAAATATAAATACCGGGCCCAATGCCTGGCCAAGACCGAAAGTTGATTTTCTCGGGTCATATCGCGCAATAAAAAAGTCTCTTCCGTCTAGAACGCCTTCATATGTGTGCGCGGCAATGCTCGTTAAAAGGTGCAACGCGTGCCCTGACAGTGGCGGACTTCGAAGCAGACGGGTCTTCACGACACTAGCCGCAAGACTTCTTGCCTCGAACTAGTGAGGTGGAAGGTTTGTGCGAGGTGTGAGCGAGAATCTACAGATTTCCGCCCGTTGAAAGTCCACTTGCTACGTGTCGTTGATTAGCCGTCTTCGGCAGGGCCGATCGCGAAGGGTTTCTAGCTTCGATCACTCGGCGCACGCTGCCCCTTGGGTTGTCAACATCACCTTGCGTCGTGGAATGAGATGTACATGGCAGCGTAGGACGGTCTGGCCAGCGTCAAAACCAGCGTTCGTGCCGAAATACCGCTGACATTCGGGCATCCGGGTCAGTTTTGATGATCGTAGCCTGCACTTCCCTTAGCCGGGAATGTAAAGCATTGATCTCTGGCTGATACAAATCGAAATAGGATTGGACGTGCCGTTTCGGAATCAGAAGCGTATGGAGTTCAGTGAGCCTGTTCTCTTAGGCTACCTCGGAACTAGTGAAGCTTCGCGTACTCGGACTTTGCAGCGATGAAGATAGGAATATCGGAGTCGGCATCTTTCCACAGTGTCAGGAAATCCTGATACGCCGCCTTGGCCTTGGTGGTGTCGGCTTCGATCGCATAGGCGCGAGCCAGTCCCAAACGGGCCAGTGCGCCCCACGGAAAGTTCACCACGACTCCACGATGGTCGATGAATTTCTGAAATTCCGCTGCCGCTGCGTTGCCGTCGTGCAGCATCAGGTAGGCTTCTCCACGGATATAAACCGGGCATAGAAATATAGCGGTGGAGCTTGTGACTTGACCTAGTTCGATTGTGCTTGCTTCCTTTACTAGTTCGATGGCCCGGTTAGGGTCTTTACGCTCCAAGGCGACGGCCGCCCGGATTGTGGGCAACCAGTTCCTCTGCACCAGCGTGTCCAGCGGGAATGTCTTATCAAGTTCGGTTGCCAGCTTCTCCGCCCCTGCCGCATCACCTGCCCGAGCCAATGCCAGGGTTGCCTCTGCTAGTACGTCGCGGTTCGGGGCCAGCTTCAACGCGGCATTTGCTTCGACGCGTGCGTACTCGCGGTTACCCGATTCCACTTCGCGCAGTGCCGCCGCTGCCTGATAGGATGCCGCACTCTCTTTGGCGTCGTTGTGCTCGGCGGAATCCATCGCCCGGCGGGTCAGTTCGCGCGCGCTCTTCAGCTTACCGTACCAACCTTCCGTATCCGCTTGCGAGGCTAGCAGCAAGTCCTCTGCGCCCGGCTTTCCCATTGCAGCCGAGGCTAACTGCGCCATCTTGGGTACGTCGCTCTTCAGAAACGCCAGCTGGTAGCTGCACTGAAGCAGATTCTCGCTCTCCAGCTTGCGCTCTTCCGCCTGCTTGTACATCGCCTCCGCTTCATCCAGTCGGTTGAGGTTCACGTACCCCATGACATAGTTGTTCGCACTATTTGGTTCCAAGCGCAGCGCCTCACGGCTTTCCTCCAGGAACTTTTCGTAGTTTCCAAGACAAGCGTAAATGAATCCTAGGAGCGCGTAAGGCAGGTAGTCCCTGGGGTAGGTCTGCTTCCACAGTTCGCCAGTCTGCGCCGCCTTCTCCAGTTCTCCCGTCGCAGTCAGGTAGTAGTTACCCTCGATTTCTAACCGCTCCCGTTCGCTTACCTTCTCCCGCAGGTCATAGGCTCTGCGTGCATACTCTGCTGCGAGGCCAATTTCGTTATCGTTGAAGTAGGCAATCGCCAACGCGCGAAACGTGATGGCGAACTTGGGGTCGAGTTCCAGCGCCCGTTTGAAGAAGGGCAGCGCGGCGGTGTCCCCTTTCGCAAACCGCGTCTTCCGTCCCAAGCTGTAGGCTTTCAGCGCTTCCAGTGATGGCGTGGTCGCGTCCTCCACTGGGGTGTCGTACTTCTGCACGGAACTGAGCGACTCGCCCAGTTCACCGCGTAAGCTGATAGCAGCTGCATCCAGAGCCTTGAGCACCGCTTCCTTGCCCGTTGCCTGCTGCTGGGCTTCGGCCAATACGTCGCCCGAGTTGCAGTTCACTGCCTTTAGGCCAATCACGTATTCGCTGCCCAACCCCGCGATCGAGCCTGTCAGCATGGCCTTGCTTCCGGTGCGCTGGCAGACTTCACGGGTAACCTCCGGCGTCAAGCGGTCCCCGGCGGAACGGCCCATCAGCTTCAATGTCCCATTCACTTTGCGGTCGGAAACCAACTCCAGAAACGGCGATTGCTCCAGCTGAACGGAAAGTCCCTGCTTCAGCGTGTCATCGAATAGCGTATCGCCTGTCTTGTTGTCGAAATCGGAAAGAACAATGGTGTCCTTGTCGGTTAACGCCGCCGCCTTGCGCGTGTGGAAGAACCAACCGCTGACTGACAATCCGATGACCAGCACTGTGGCGCCAGTGACCGTCGCCCATCGGAACCACGTTGATTTTAGAACAGTCTTTACCCTGGTCTGGACTGCTGTGACCGCTGCACGGCCCGACTCGCTATCCCGCTTCAACCTCTGCAAGTCCGTGCGGAATTCCGCCGCACTCTGGTAGCGCAGTTTGCGATCTTTCTCCAGCGCCTTTTTGATGATGCGCTCTAGGTCTAGGGGCACGTTGGGATTAAGGCGCACCGGGGATGTTGGTTCGCGGTTCAGAATGGAGTCGAAAATCACTCCCGTGCTTGCCCCAGGAAACGGCCGCGCCCCCGTCGCCATCTCGTATAGGACGACCCCGAACGAGAACAAATCCGTACGCGCGTCCAGTTCCTTGGCCCTCACCTGCTCTGGCGACATATAGGCGACTGTACCAAGAGTCACGGCGGGACTCGTCAGTAACTCCCCCGCCGTGACTGTTGGCACATCAGACGCCTCTGCGTTCGAACCAGCAGGGACTACTTTCGCTAAACCAAAATCAAGAATCTTGGCTTGTCCGCGCTTCGTAACAAAGATGTTGGCTGGCTTAATGTCTCTGTGAATAATGCCCTTGGAGTGAGCGGCGTCGAGGGCATCGGCGATTTCAATGCCGAGATGCAACAGTGTCTCCGCCTCCATGGGAGGGCCCGCAATGCAGTGCTTTAGCGTCGTACCCTCCAGATACTCCATGGCGATGAAGGCCTTTCCGTCCGCTTCGCCAAAGTCATGAATGGTGCAGATGTTAGGATGGTTCAAGGCCGATGCTGCTTGCGCCTCTCTCTGAAAACGCGCCAGTGCGTGGGGGGCTTTCGCTAAATTGTCCGGCAAGAATTTTAGCGCAACACTGCGGTGCAGGCGGGTGTCTTCGGCTTCATAGACAACACCCATCCCGCCACCGCCGAGCTTCTTGACGATGTGGTAGTGGGAGAACTCGAGCCCGATGAGGGAATCTAGGGATTCGGACTGCTTCGGCATGGGAAGTTCGCGTCTATTGCGAATCATATCAGAAGAGCCAATACATGAGTGAGATTTAGACTGGACCTAGCGAGTGGTCCCCGCTCGTCTTGCAGTTCTCTAACTTTGGTAAACGCGCTTGCACGTCTTGAAGCACCTCGTCTGCACTCATTGCTAGGCACAGCCAAGAGAAGACCGGCGAATCCACTCACGCTCATTATGCACACTTCCGCCGTCAGGAACGTGAGCTGTCCCCATCGGCCCCTCGAGAGCTACTCTATTTCCTTTCCCATGTATCCTTTCCTTGGCTTTTTCCTTGGCCTTTTCCTTGGCCTTTCCCTTCGCCGGTCCCCTAGCCTCAATTCTCCCACCGCACCCTCTTGTGGACTTACGTGTTCCTTCTTGATGAAAAGCCGCTTTGTTAAGCGGCGCTTTCGGGTCTTGCTTTTCTTTTTACTTTTAGGCATATGTCACCTTCGATAGATTCTCCAGAACACTTATCCAGAAACCATCAGAGGCAGGGCGGAGTTGTTAGCTTCCAGAGTCGGTTTTGGCGGTGGAGCTTCAGTGCTGCTGACCGCAACCGCCAGAGAAAGAAAGCTTTTAGCTTCCCGGTACATAAGCTTGGCCTCGACTAACTCCTGGAGGTAGCCTTCAATCTCGGCCGCATCAATGCTGTTATCGCCTTCTGCCGCAAGCTGCCTGCATATCTCCACAGCCGTCGTCCCAGCGTCGCATGCCAGGTAAATTTTGGCCTCGACGCCATCGAAACGATAGTCCGCGGCTTCGAGGCCAGGGCGTCGATCTTGCACCAGCAAAAACCCTGGGCCCCGTCGGTAGGAAAGAGATCCGACCGCACGCTCCTTTAGCTCACTCCAGCGCTCCACCGCTTCTGCAAGATCTTTCGTATAGGTTTGCGGGTTCCGTCCATCCGAATATCGGTATTCGAAATCATAGGCAAGATTGCATAGTGCCTCGGGCGCAATATCGTACAAAAATCGGTAGTGGGGCAGCGGTCCTAGTATTTCGATGCCGAATTCGGTCGGCCGCTCGAAGTAGGGGCTGAACCGCTCGAGCTCTATCGGCACGAATCCCGGGGGTTCTAAGTGGACAAGCGATGGAACTAGTTCACACATACGCTCGTATTCCTCTGGCGGCTCGCCAGGAATACCGTAGAGCAGATTCCAACAAGGCTTGATACCTATCTCGGCGCACCATTTAAGCAGGCGCAGATTTTGGAGTCCTGTTACGCCTTTGCGCATCAACCGAAGTATGGGCGTGCTCAAGCTCTCGATGCCCGGTTGAATCGCGGTTACTCCCGCAGCGGAGAATGCGCGCAGTTGATCCTTCGTGAGATTTGCTTTCGTCTCGTAGAAGAGAGCCAGATCGGCCCCACTCGCACGAAGCAAGGGGAACAATTCGCTAATATGGCGAAGATCGATAATGTCATCAACGGCTACGAAGTCGAGCACGCCATACCGTGTCGCCATGCCGAGGATCTCTTCGGCGACGCGCGACGCCGGCTTGCTCCTGAACTTTATTAAACTGTCATTCAAGCCGCAGAAGGTACAGTGGGATTTAGCGCCCCACCAACAACCCCGGGAGCTTTCGAAGAGAATCGCCACTTCTGGCCAAAGCTTCGATCTCAATGGTGTGCGTGCGAGCCTCCCAAAGTAATCGTCGTAGGTGGGCGTCGGGACCTCGTCCATTGGAACCTGCGGCTCGCCCTTCTGTGGGACTGTGATCGACCGTCCATCAACCCGGTAGCAAAGACCCGGATGTGGATGGATCGGCCGGCCTTCGAGGACATCTCTGACCACCTCAACGAAAACCTTCTCACCCTCACCACGAACGACAAAGTCGATCCACGGAAAACACTCGTGTATAGTTTGCCCCATTTGAGCGTCACAGTTCCCTCCGCCCAATACTATTTTCAGCGACGGGTTTCGGGCCTTGAGAATCTTTGCCAACACCAGGGAAGCGATATTCTGCTGAAAAACAGAGGAAAAACCAACAACGCGGGGCATTCCAGCGAGCAACTCGTCCGCCGCAGCTTCCAAAAATTCAGGAACTAAACTCCTCATGCGAAGTGCTGTGGTGATGGTTTCGTCGAAAACACCTTTCCTGCGCACGTGAGCGATGTATTCTTCGTCCTCCGAGGGGGATGCTGCATAAGGAGGCACTTTGAAAATCCAGTCACCAAGGTGATGTTGAAACTCCTGAGTTGCAACGCGCTGGTATTGACCGATCGTCAGCGGTTCGCTGTCAATGGTCTTCGCGTGAAGGTGATCCATGAACGCAAGCTCAAGAGAGTAAGAGCGCGCAGCTATGCCGACGCGCTCCAAACAACGTTGCAAGATCCCGAGTTGGATGGGGGGGTGCCGCAAGTCTTTGAACGGCATCGACACGATGCTGACGGCAACAGTAGCGGAATTCCTGATCAGTGTAGCTCCGCGTTTCGACATTGGCGGGTCCCCCCGTCTTTCCCGATGTCAGCTTCCAAGTTTCCGCTAGTGTGCCGCGCCTACCGAAAGAGTGTGGATAGCTCCCTTAGGGTCTGTTCGCGCTGAAGCCCTGACAGTTGAGGCCTGTCCGACAACTGTTTTCCCATCTGCTTCGCAGAAGGCAGTCAGGATCGCGGTTGCGGATCGCCTCAGTTACATCTGTAGATCCCACAAGGCCGCGAAGCTGCTTTCTATTGTTGACGGCACACCGTCGACCAGGGTTTGCAGCTCCGGGAATTGCCTGTCCGGATAAGGTACGGACTTTCCGAGCCAGCCGAAACGGGTCATCTGTAAGGTTCCCGAACCGCTCTGACCGCGCTGAACGGTGACGTCTAATGTCAGCTCAATGCGGCCGGCCCGCGAAACAAGCGATGATGCCGACACTCTAACGCTCCCCCACTGGATCGGACCGCAATCCCGGAAGTATCACGCCGACACTCGAATCATCAGCGTAAGCATGTGCTGGAAAAATCGTTGGGAATACGAATGACAGAACTGCCCAAAGTGCGGTAAGTAGCCCCCTCTCAAGAGCGCTCATCTCAGATACCGAACAGTCTGGGGGCATCGCGACGCAAGTAGCGCATTCCGACGGGAGAATATGGCGGTCCATCATTGTTCGAAGCAGTGCACATATTACTCCTCTGTGTCCACTTTTGACCGTACTTGTTCGTGCGCTCCGTAGTGGCGTTCTTCAGGCCTCCGGCGAAAGACCAATAAATCGCCATATAGTTGGGCCAAGACAGAATGTCCCCTTCTTGTTTTTGTTCACCAGCGCCGAGCTCGCAGAAAACCCCGCTGCGAAGAGCACAAGTCGGGAAGTCATAAGCTGTTTGATAGGTGCAGGGACACTTAGCAGCGGCACAGATCTTTTGGGTCGTCCCGCAATCCCCACCCACTCCCTTTGTCGCGCGGCCCATTCCGTTGATAGTGTACCCTTCCAGCCTGCCGCTTCGGCGACGATAAGCTTCCCATCGTCATGAGAGACGGAATTGTAACAGACTTCCTAGCCGTATCGCAGTATCCCACTCATTCCTCCGATCAAAGAGCGCCTCGCCATCGCGCACGAGGGAAGACACACGCTGGCCATGCTAAAACGCCGACGATGTGAATCTTTGGGACAGTTGCCGAACTGGTGGGGAGTCACCATCGCCTAGGCCACAGTGCAGACGTCCTCAGGGATGAAATTAACCGGTCTGCAACTCTCGAACGCCCCTAACAGCTTCCATCCCAGCAGGCCAGGGTTAACGTTGACTTCCCTTCATTTCCGCAACTACTATCAATCGCGAATATCCCGGAACAAATCAGATTGGGTCGAACTCGAACACGTAAGAACTGGACTCCTGTCATCGCACGCGGAAAGGATGTCTTGTATGCCGCCAATCAAATCACTCCTGGCTTTAGCTCTCGTTGTGCTTGTGGTTGGCCTGCCAAGCACCTTTCACTCTTCCGTTGACACCAGAAAGTCCGCCGACGTAAACGATGCTCGTGTGAGCGCCGATGCCGACTCAGGAAACAACTGGACGATCAACGGGCGCACGCACGACTCCAAACACTTCAGCCCGCTCCGGCAAATCAACGACAAAAATGTTAGCAATCTGGGACTCGCTTGGTTCCTGGACATCGAAGGAGGTATGGGCGTGGTGTCCGAGGCGATTGTGGTTGATGGTGTTATCTATGTCAGTGCCCCATTCTCGAAAGTGTATGCGGTGGATGCGGAATCCGGGAAGCTGCTCTGGAAATTTGATCCCAAGGTGCGCCTCAACCTGGCGTTGAATGGTTCATATTCTGCGAGGACCAACGCTGGCGTCGCGGTTTGGAATGGAAAAGTGTATGTCGGCACCGGCGACTGCCGGCTTATCGCAATCGACGCCGTGACCGCTAAGCAAGTCTGGGAAGCAACCGTTTGCGACCCATTGCAAACGGGGATCACCGGCGCGCCACACGTCGCCAAAGGGAAAATCATTATGGGATTCAATGGCTCCGATGACGCTGTGCGCGGCGCTCTTGTTGCCTATGACGCAGAAACCGGCAAGGAAGTGTGGCGTTTTTGGACCGTGCCTGGCGACCCCGCGCAGCCCTTCGAATCGAAAGCGCTCGAAATGGCCGCAAAAACGTGGTCAGGAGATGGTTGGTGGAAAGGCGGCGGGGGTGACGTCTGGAACGCAATCACCTACGACGACGTTGCCAGCCTCGTTATTTTCGGCACCGCGGGAGCAGGGGCAGATTTCGGAGAGCTCGCGGCAGTCAGAGCCACTGGGGAAAAATTGTTCTCGCAGTGCATTGTTGCCGTGAACGCAGACACGGGCGAATACGTGTGGCATTACCAGACTGGTACGGAAGGCGTCCACTCAGAAAACAATCACATTGTTATGGCCGATTTGCTTCTTGATGGTGCGAAACGCCACGTCGCGATGACCGTTCCGAAAAACGGTTTCTTTTACATCCTCGATGCTAGGACTGGGGCATTGCTGGCGGCCAACCCCCTGGTGAAAACGACTTGGGCGACGTCGTACGATCTGCAGAGAGGCAAGCCGGTGCTGGTGCCAGTGTCGCACGGCGGCGGAAAACAGTGGACTGTTCACAATTGGTGGCCCATGAGCTACAACACCCAAACGGGCCTCGTCTACATCCCGACGACAGATCGCCACGCCAACACCCAAGCTCCGGTCGAAGCCGGTGAAAGCGGTGAAGGGCTCTTTGGGCGGTTGATTGCCTGGGATCCTGTCTCACAGAAGATGCGATGGTCTGTGGAGGAGGAAATTGCCGTCAACGGCGGAGTTCTTTCCACCGCAGGGAATCTCGTTTTTCAGGGACAGGGGACAGGAGAATTTGCCGCATATGCTGCGGACTCCGGCAAAAAGCTGTGGTCCGTGAAAACCCGCTCCGCCATCGAATCCGTTCCGGTCACCTACTCCGTGAAGGGCGAACAGTATGTGCTCACGCCCGTGGGCTGGGGTTCCGGTTCGCGACTCTTCGCACCGGCTCGTACCATGGCCACCGCTGAATCGAAGCGCGGCCCCGTGCGGCTTTACGCCTTCAAGCTCGGCGGAAAGACCCCGTTTCCTTACCCGCAGATAAAGATTCCCCCCGTGCCGAAGCCTCCTGATCAGAAAGCAAACGAGGAGACAATTCACCGTGGAGAAAAACTGTACGTTTCGTTTTACTGCGAAGGTTGCCATTCCCCTGGCATCGACGGCAGTGGCGCATGGGTCGAGGACGGCGCCGTTCCAGACCTGCGATATGCCCCACCACAAGTCCACAACGATTGGTACCAAATTGTTATGGCCGGGAGCCACTGGGAAAAAGGCATGCCCGGGCTGGCCGATCCGCCGAAATTTGCGTTCCCAACACTGAGAATGAAGGTGGCGGATGCCGACGCAATTCATGCCTACGTAGTCAATCAGGCGTGGAAGGCCTATCGGGAAGAACAGGAAACGCCACACGCCAAGCGTGTAGGTAACTAATCCCGTAACTACGATAACGCTCGAGGGAGTCCTCATGTCCTATCTGTGGGAAGAGGCTCTCTCGTTCCCGTCACTGCGCTCAGCAAGCAGCGCGCTTGCAAGCAGGGTCAGGCAACCCCAAACTCCGAGTTCCCACCAGAATTGTTTTCGTTCGAGCAATTCGAAGTTGAGCGCGTCTCCCATCGCTTCGCTTGCAGCCTCCGCCTTCGCAACGGCCCGTTCGTTGCTGCGCTGAAGCTGCTCCGCCAGCTGCTGATCTTCTGGCGCCGCTTGCAAATCCCGTTCCGTCCTGTTGGCCGGATTGGCGCTAACTTCTTTTTGCGCGTTTAGTGCTCGTTGAACCTTCACTTCGGACATAGCCCTTGCCGCCGACCACTGAAGTGCGGTTCCTACGACCACGGCGGTGAGTCCAATCCAACACGCCAGTACTGTATAAGCCAGAAATCTATGCAGGCTCACGCTTTGCACCTTTGCCCCGGATCAAATTACCGGAGAGGGATCTGTGACCGCCGCTCAGTGCTGAAAATCAGGGACGCACACCGCACCTCGCCCCGCTGCGATTGCGATCGTGGTGGAATGGTTGGTTGGCGAGATCCCGCCGACACTTCCTAGCTGCAATGCAACCATCCACTTGCTTTAGCACGATTAAACTACATGGCCTCTCTGTTCGCAATGACCAGCCCGAGGTATTAACGGGACTTGAGTGCCTCATATCTCTGAGCAGCGCTCCACATATTAGGTGAAAGCTGTCCATCTCCCTCTTAATCTCCCGCAACGCCGTTTCCGGATCGTTTCCGAGTACCCGACATAACCGGTCAATCTCTGCCCATGTTCAGGGTGTCTCGAGCTTCTGAGCTTCGCTGAGGATTTTGGTGAGACGGTTGGAGAGCCCGTCCAGGCGACGGCGAGAAGTTCCAGCACATAGATTAAGGATGCCGGGAATCTCCTCTAGCCAAAAGAGCTAGAGAACCATGTCCAGCAGCTGGTCTCCATAGACTTCTTCACGGGGCCAACTATCCGCTTCCAGGTCCTTTACGTGTTTCTGGTGTTGGCCCATGACCGGCGTCGTATTCTGCACCTCAATGTGAACGCCCATCCGACGGCGGAGTGGACGGGACAGCAACTGCGGGAGGCATTTCCCTTTGACCAACTCCCGCGTCACGTTACGGGACCGCGATAGGATCTTTGGCGACGACTTCCGAAAACAAGTGCGAGACATGGGCATTCGCGAAGTCCTGTCCGCACACGCTCGCCTTGGTCATAGGGGTATTGATACGCCATGAAAAAAATTCTTGCACCCATTTGTTTATGATCTTCGAGCCTCCTTGTTCTACGGTTGCTTTTGCCAGTGATGCATAGGGATTCGTATACTTTCAACTATCGACATGTAGATGGGAGCGTACATGCACGAAGGCTGGCTCGGCGAAGATTACTTGGTCCTGTTCGATGAGTCGGAAGTAGCGGCGGCGTCGGAGCGTTATGGGGCGTGGCGATTGTTACCCGGGTTCACAGTTTTAGGCCTACGAAGCTGGGACGATTTTATCGTACACAGCTAGTCAAATGGTGGAACGACAAACACCGAAGTAGGGACGAATGAGGGATTTGACGAAGCAGGAGCGAACCGCCATCGAAGCCGTCGCCAGACGGTTCTCGGGAACGTGGGAAAAGGGTGGTGATCCCCCCTATATCATGGTCGCTGGGAAACGGGTTGCTGTTGACATCACAACCCTCAAACGGCGCGGCACTGGCCAAGGTAACGCCGCCAAGCCCCGTTTGAGGTTCGATAAGGTTGCGACCAGGCTCATTGAACGTCTGCGAGCCACCCTTAGCGAAACCGTGCCGGACGGCATGACAGTGTTGCTGACCATCACCGCTCCCATCCGTTTGCCATCAAAAACCGCTGCCTTGCTGGAAGACAAAATACAAACTCTTCTCGGACGGGGATCGCCGGGTCGAGATGAGAAAGACACGATTCACGGGAATCGTGTTCGGATACGACTTTTGAGAGACGAATCTGGGCGAGCGCCAAAAATGATTGGGTTCGTGCACAATTCCGATTCAGGCCCACTTCTACTTTTGAACATGACAGGTGAATTGCTTGAGCTAATCAGCGCCGAGGTTGGCAGACGCGCGCCGAGGCTTGCGGGTGATCGATGGCTCGTTGTGATAAGCGCCGGAGAAATTTCATGGTTAGAGGCATATCGCTACATCTATTCGCAGCTGCGCATGGCGACTGAGTTTAAGAAGGTCCTCATGGTGTTTGGCGATGGGCGTGTCGGGATGTTGACGGGATGAACGGGCTATTCGGTGAGCTGCTCTGTCTCTCCCACAAAGACACATGTGAGGATGCCAACGGATTTCTTGTGATATCGCAAGCGGGAATGGTTCTGACCGCTTTTGACGAAGACCGAGATGAGCACGGAAATCGTGATGACCTCATAGCATCAGGAGTTGTGGAACGGTCACCTTGGCGTCTCCGACGCAATGGCTCGCGTTGGGTTCTGAGGATAGACCAACCGTTCAGGAACTGGGCGGTGTAGCGCTTAGGAACAACCTCGTTTCATTCGTATCTGAGCGCCACCATGGGATCGACGCGCATGGCTCGCCGGGAGGGTGGGTAAGTGGCAAGCATTGCGATGGTCAAAAACAACAAGGAGACCCCGACGAAGGACATGCCATCAACGGTATGGAGTCCATAGAGGATGCCGCGCAGCAGATAAGAGGCTCCAACAGCGAGAACCATTCCGACAAGCAATCCAACAAGCACGGGCCGAATGCTTTCGCGGAGGACGAGTCCGAGGACGTCGCGCTTTTGGGCGCCGACCGCCATGCGGATGCCGATTTCGCGCGTGCGGAGGACCACGATATAACTGACCGTACCCCAGATGCCCATCGCGGCAAGCAGAAGACCGAACAGGCTCACCGTTGTGGCGACAGCGGCCGCAAAGGCGGCACCGAGAAAAGGCGGCGTCTGGCGAAGCATCTCCGCCAGAGTGGAAGTGGATGACACCAGGTCAGGATCGACGGCCGAGACCACGGAGTCAATCGCACGCGTGACCAGCATCGGGTCTGCGTGTGTCCGGATGAGGATCGGGTAGTCCTGCGGCCGGTCTTCGGGCATTGGCAGGTAGACTTGCGCTGCGTCGCTGCCATCAAGCTCAACGCCGCGCGTGTCGCTAGCCACGCCGATGACCTGCCAGGTGGGCCCATCGGGAAGGAGTTCGCCCTTGGGGTGGAATTGCTCGTCGGTGCCCAAACGAAGAGTGCGACCGATTGGGTTTCGGCCGGGCCAGAGCTGTCTGGCCGCAGATTCGCTCAGAATGACCGAGCGCTCAGGCTGGCCGGTCTGCGGTTGAAAGCCGCTGCCGAGCAGCAGCGGGATGTCGAGGGTCTGAAAGTAGTTTGCCTGAACCCAGGTGTAATAGAGATTGCCCTGTAAGTTTTTGGATGAGGGCTTTTCTCCATTGAGCGAGACGGCAGCTGCTCGAACGCTGCTGTCGTCTGGCGCGCGTGCGCTGGTGATAGCCGCCACTCCAGGCAGGACAGCGACGCGGGTGCGAAGTTCATGGATGAGGGCAAGCCTCCGGTCCCGGCTATACTTCGACCCCTCGGGAAATCGGAAATCGAGATCGACGACGTGCTTGCCGTCGTAGCCGGTGGGCATCTCCAGGGCGTGAAGCGAGCTGCGAATCAACATGCTTCCGGCGATCATGAGGACCAGCGAGAAGGCGACCTGGGAGGCGATAAGGAAGTCGCGAAGGCGTCGGCTGCTAACAGTTGAACTTCCCAAGTTGCCCTTGAGTGCGGAGAAGAGTGCCGACCTGGAGCTCTCCAGGGCCGGGGCGAGGCCGAAGAGGAGACCAGCGAACACGGAAATTGCCAGGACATAGGCGAAGACTTCAAGGTCGGGACTTACGTGGAGGACGATCGTACCCACCTCGATGGGGAAAGCTTGGGTGAACATGATCGCGCCCGCCTTCAGAATCGCCCAGGTGCAAGGCAGCGCGATCAAGCCGGCGAGCAGACCGAGCAATGCGCTCTCCGTCAGCAATTGCCGTATGAGACGCCTGCGGCTGGCTCCCAGCGACAGGCGCATGCTCAGTTCGCTCTGGCGGGTGGTAGCGCGAGCCAGTTGAAGGCTGGCGACATTGGCGCAGGCGATGACCAGCACCATGCCGGCGGCGACCATGATGAGCAGAATGGTGAACTTGAGTGCGCCGGGCATCTTCCCGGGCAGTGGGGAGCCCGGCGAGAGTAGTGCAGTAGCGGGTCGGCTCAATTCCTTGTTGGGATCGTGCAGATTGCGGAGGCGTGAGCTAAGCAAGGTTATCTCCGCCTGCGCCTGGCGCACATCGACGCCGGGCGCGAGTCGGCCGAAGATGCGCAAGCGGAGGTTTTCGCGGTCATAAAGCGGGTTGGTGTCGGGATGAACCAGTGGCTCAAGGCTGAGCGGCAGCCAGAAATCCGGCACGCCAACGCTGGTGCCGACGAAGTCATGGGGCGTAATTCCGATGATGGTAAACGGCGCGCCGTTTAGACGGATGGTTTTGCCCAGCACCGCGGCGTCGCCGGCAAAGCGCTTCTGCCAGTAGTTCTCGCTGATGAGAACCGAAGGCAAAGCCGCGAGCTCGGGACGAGTTATAGACTCGAAGGTCCGGCCGCGCAGAGGCGGGACTCCGAGAACTGAGAAGTAGTTTTCCGAAACGACGAAGGTGCCAGCGAACTCGGCATTGCTGGAGGACGGAGGCAGCAGCCCCAATCTTCCGAGCAGAGAGCCAGCCGCGGCAGTGCGTTGGCTGATGATGCCGCCTGCGTCCCTGAGAGTCAGTTGATCATTGGACCACGCGATGAGGCCAGTGCAGCTATGGACGTGATCCCGGTAAGCTTCGTAGTCCGGATAGCTGAACAAGAAAGAGTTGGCGCCCGACTGGAGGATCAGCGCGAGGTTGACCATCCTGCGGGGATCGCGCGCATCGAGAGACCGGCCCACGAGCGCTTTGTATGCGGTGAAGGTGCCCGTATTGACCCCGATACCGAGCGCAAGCGCCAGAACCGAGACGGCGGTGAACCCGGCATTGCGGAAGAGCATGCGGACTCCGTAACGCAAGTCTTGGAGTACGGTCTCAGGCAGGATCATCCGATGGACATCCCCGTGTCCTCTTGCTACTCAAGTTCATTCCCTGGATGGAAGACGTCGCCAGGCGGCGACTATTACAACGCGCCGCCATGCAACACCCATTTTCCAAAGCGCATAGAATCAGGCATGGGGTTCGGCCTGAACTCCCACTATCGAACTGTTGGTTCGGGATTCCCCGCAAGAGACGCCGTAGTGTTTACCGGAATTGGGCCGTAAAGCCCCGGCACTTCAGTCCGGGGCGTGGGCGTGCCGCTGATTTGCAGCATGGCAGCCCCACGCGCATCCTTTTGTACCTCCCCTTTGTACTTGTCCGAGTGCAGGCAGGCCTGAAAGGCTCTGCCGTTGGGCGACAGGTTTTCTGCTGTCCTGGGCGCGGAGCAAGCGGCGCTAAGAACTCGACAAGGGATTTTCGTGCCCGCTTCAGAAGCTGAGCACAGGTGCCATCGAGGACTTCCACAAAAAAGCGTGGATTCTCGGTACGGTCGACCTGCATCCAAGCGTCGGCGAAGGCTGTTGATGGAATTGGAGTATGCGTCAAGCGCTCTGGCTTTGCCAATCGAGGTCGTCCACATTTCCTCTGTTGCGCCGGTTGCTGCCATAGCGTTTCGGGACATTGTGTTTCGATCACCCACGTCCCCTGTTCCCTGTCGCCGTACGGAGGAGTATGGTCTGTCCGACCGCCAATCGACCGATGCGAGTGACCGTGCCGTAGATTCCCGCGGTGTTCTGGTTCGCACGAACGACCGCCTTCAGTACTTCCGGCGCCGAACTTGCTGAATCGGGATCAAGGTTCACCATCGAGCAACGCTCGTCGCGCATCGTGATCGTGATGGCGGGGGCGTCGTCCCCCTCGCCGAAGGAGAGCACACCGCCCACCCACTCGTCCTCCTGGAAGGGAGCCGATCGCAGTAAACGAACCAGAACATTCGGGCGAAATCGTCGCACGTCCAGGCTCCGCCCTGCGAGTCGTCCGATCTCGCGCACCGTATCGGAGGCGATCAAGGAGATGCTCGCTTCATCGAAGATGCCATGCCTCAACTGCATCATCTCCACAGGAGCCCCGTACCGACGCCCGACCTCCTTGGCCAGATCCTTCCCGAAGACGGGCATCTCTACGCCGTCCGGCGTGCGAATATGCGAAGGTAGAACAATGTCTCCCTGAGCGCCGTCTTCAAGGCGCTGCGGAGCAAACAGGACCAGGTCGGGGAGCTTGCTTGCCGTTAGCCACGGCATCCCGCTGCGGTCATCCATCCGCCGGAATGCCAGGCGTCTGTCACCCTCGAGGCCGTACCAGCCCAGGTTGGCTTCCTCGATCCGTTCGCCGCCCATGGACTTCACGGGGTACTGGTAGATCGCCTCCACATGTCCGATTTCTATGAGCATGAGCGATCCTTGTGACCAAGGTTCTTAGGGCCACTCCGGGCGGATAGCCGTTACCACTGCTATCGCGAGACTCAGAATGGTTTGCCTCATCCGCTTTTACCTTTTCGATCGCCATGGTCTCGGACATGAGATCGGTCTGCTTCTCGCACGTGGAGTAGAGTGATAGCGCAGGCCTTCATGCCAGGACCTTACGGATTACAAGTGGTATGAACAAGGTCCACTTGAATACCTGTTAAGCAGACCATTTTCGGGGGCGCGAAGCCGAACCACCCGGAAAGCGCAACCGGCCCATCGTCCTCATGACGTGAGATCAGGCCTACTTTACTTATGTGAATGGGGTGGGTCGAAAGGCTTCATTACGCGATCCTTCGAAACCTGTAAGTGGTATTTGCAATAGCAACCATGCTAACTTGCAGCAGACCACTTGTGAGGCGGCAATGTCGAACCGCACGGAAGCGCTACTGCCCATCGTCCTCGATAAGGCGAAGCGCGTACCGCTCAAACGGCAACTGTACCTTGCGATGCGCGACATTATCGTGGCGGGGACGCTGCCTGCGGGTACGCGCCTACCATCGACGCGTACGCTCGCGCAAGCACATAGGGTGTCGCGCTCGACGGTGGTCGAAGTCTTCGAACAGTTGTTGGCGGACGATTTAACGGTGGGAACCATCGGCTCCGGAACCTATATCAATAGGGTGACGGCAATCGGTAAACGCGTTTCGGCCGTGATTCCGCGGGTGCGCGATAAGAACACGCATCTCTCGGTCCGTGGACGGCGCATCGCTGGTATACCGCTCACGTATGGCGTGTACCGCAAGCGCATCATTGGCGCGTTCCGGAACGGCCTTCCGGCGCTCGATTTATTTCCGCGGGAAAGCTGGGCCCGCCATCTGGCGAAAGCCGCGCGCCATGCGTCGCCGGCCTTGCTCGACTACGGTGATGCGGCTGGATTCGCGCCGCTGCGAAAAGAAATTGCAGAGCGTCTCGCGATCACCCGTTCCGTGCGTTGCACCCCGGAACAGATTTTTGTCGTTGAGGGCACACAACACGCTCTCGACACGATCGCGCAAGTACTCCTTGATCCGGGTGATGAGGTCTGGATTGAGGACCCGTGCTTTCCCGGCGCACGCCTTGCCTTTAGCGCCGCCGGCGCGAAGCTACGCCCAGTTCCAGTCGACGATCAGGGAATCAATGTGGAATTCGCGGTGCAGCAGTGGCCCAAGCCGCGCGCGATCTTCGTCTCGCCCTCGCATCAATTCCCGATGGCAGTCGCGTTATCGATGTCGCGGCGGCTCGCATTGTTGGCGTGCGCGCAACGCGCCGGAGCATGGATCATCGAAGACGATTTCGAGAATGAATTCGAATACGCCAGGCGGCCTCTGCTCTCGCTGCAGAGCCTCGATACCGCCGACCGCGTTCTCTATGTGGGGACGTTCACCAAGACCATGGCGCCATCGTTGCGCATCGGGTATGTCATTGTACCCGAGGCCCTCGTCGATGTATTCGCGGCCGCGCGCCGGACCGGAGGGCGCAGTTGCAAAGGGCTCGAGCAGGCCGCCCTCGCAACGTTTATCGCCGAGGGCGCGTTTGCGCGCCACGTGCGACACATGCGCGATGTCTACCAGGAACGGCAATCTGTACTCATCGGGGAGGTGGAGAGGCAACTTGCCGGCGTCGCGACGATTGGGAAAGCAGCCAGCGGCATTCACTTGCTCGCGCGCCTCGCTCCAGCGTTCGACGACATAGCCGTTTCCGAAGCCGCTGAAGCTGCGGGCATCGACGCGGCGCCGTTGACGCCTTTTGCGATGGTACCACGCGATGCCGGCGGACTGACTCTCGGTTATGCAATCGCCAAGCCTGAGGAGATTCGAGCGGGTATCGCGGTTTTGGCTCGCTGCCTTTCAAAAACTCAATATCGGCGTAGAGATAGAGATCGATGATTTCCTTGGTGGCGACTTGCAGAACGAATTGGCAACGCGCGGGTTCTTTGCCAGATCGGGCTGCCAAGGGAGTGGATATCGAATTGCCCGGAGGTGTCGCAGACCTCCAGTGCCAGGAAGAACAGACTAGACTCCGCCATCTTGGACACTCCTCCACAGGCGAATCTGTTCTAGCTTCAACTGCCTCTGAACACACACGCGGGGGACTCTAGGATGCCGCCGCATTGCCGGCGAGGGCTCGAACCGCCTTGGGCTGAGGACGCAACAGCAAATAGAACGCGACCACGTGCGTAATCATCAGCACGGGCACGTAGATGATCGGGATCGCATACGAGGCGCCCAACTGCCCCGCCAGCGCAGGAAGGCCAACCTGGATGGCGTGGTAATAGTCGAGGATGAGCTCAATCGTCCCAACGAGATTGAAGGCGACGACGAAAAGCCAGAAGAGCGGAGCCATCCTTACCAGCAGGTAGGACAATTAACGACGCGCCAGCCTGTTGACAACTCCCTCATGGCGGACGAGAATCTAGCGGCAGGGGAACAAAAAGCGAACAACAGCGTACTTGACTCAAATTAGACTGCGCGTTAGTCTCTGCGGCAGATTCTGTTGCACCAGAGCATTCGTCGAAAACGACTCCAACTACCCGGTGATTTCAATCGCGGGTCCCTCAGTCGGTGTTATTGATTCGGTGGTTACTTCAGGAGGGCTTCCATGAGCCGCAAGCGAGTCCAAACAATATTGGCGATATTGGTTGCGACGGTCGCCGTACTTTCTTTGCAAGCTTCGCTCGCTAATGGTCAAGATCCGTCGTCAAAGCGAGATGGGAGCTCGGCTCCGCAGATCCGCATGCGGTGGCAAGACTTCATCGGCGGAGCCGATGGCGCGAAGCGCCTCGCGAGCCTCCAGGCTGCGATAACGAAAATGAGGTCTCTCGACAAGAGTCCGCACAACTCAGCGGACTACCGCCGCAGCTGGGAATATTGGGCAAACATCCACGGCTACTATGGGAGCAAAAGCCCGGATGGAACGATCGCTGAGCAGAAACAGTATCTTACCGATCATGGGATGGCGGGTTCTCTTTCTTATTTCACCGGAATTATCGATCAGTCGGCTCCGGACGCAATTGCCGAAAAGATTTGGGCAACCTGTGAACACTCCGGTGATACCCAGGCGCTGAATTTCTTTGGCTGGCATCGTATGTATCTCTACTACTTTGAGCGGGTCTTGCGGTGGGCAGGTGGCGACGACAAGTTGCGATTACCGTATTGGGATTACACCGACCCGGGCTACGAGCTGCTGCCGGCTGAGTTCCGAAGTAAAACGTCGGCCCTTTACGATTCGCGCCGCGATCCAGGATTAAATACGGGCGCTTCACAGCTGAACTCGAACTCCACCAATGCAGATTCGTTCTTACGCAAACGGGATTATTTTTCCTTCGAATCTGATATTGAGAAACTCCTACACGGATATGTTCACTGTACCGTTGGACCAAGTTGTC
>Ga0210398_10000176_pt1 | contig 79570 bp, 79 predicted proteins | sample IncBWC4OmetaG_FD_161047 | JGI IMG/M metagenome (GOLD analysis project Ga0210398, IMG submission 161047) | Forest soil microbial communities from Barre Woods Harvard Forest LTER site, Petersham, Massachusetts, United States - Inc-BW-C-4-O | ecosystem: Environmental > Terrestrial > Soil >... | reverse complement strand
CCGGAGCGTCGCTGCCGGAGACTAGGTAGTGCGATTGTTCAAGCACTTGTGCGTCACGTTGCTTGCCGCCTTGCTCTTGGCGGCTCTCAGCATCGCGGCCTATCCGCAACCTCCCAGCCGGGTCCAACCAATGGCGGAGGCATGGTCTGGGTCAACACGGATACTGGCGTCTATCACAAACCAGGAAGCAGGTATTACGGCAAGACCAAGGTAGGGAAGTACATGACGGAAGCGGACGCAAAGAAAGCCGGCTATCACGCGGCGAAAGGCAATAACGAAGCCACACGAGACCCGCCTCACAGCACATCTTTCTCGCGACTTATCTTTCTCGAAGGATCACTTCGCCGTGGCCCACCAGTTGGTCGTTCAGCCACAGGCGGTATTTATACGAGGCCGCCTTGCTGCCGGGGCGCGGCGGGCCGCTCAGCAGGCGCATGCCAGCGGGCGCTTGAAAGACATTTGACGAAAAGGGACAACGGTTCACATCGAACTCGACGCGCAAGTTTCCCGCGTCGGAAATCCAGGAAACCTGGTCGCCTTCTTCGAGCACGACCACTTGGGGGACCAGTCCAACGAGTACGGGGCGCTCAGCCATTTTTCGGTTTGCTCCGGTTCTGCTTCGGAGCCGATTCTCCTGACATTCCGAGTGCAAAGCGACGATAACACAACTTGAGTCCTGTGACGCGGCTCACAAATCCTTGGAATTCTCTCACGGTGTAACTTTCGCCCGAGTCCTTACAACGTACCCGTCCTTTAGTACATCTAACGTTGTGTCACCTGTACTTCACTGCGCTTGACCGCTCCTCAACGCAACCGTACACTGAATTCGTGAGTTTGTAAGTTCGTGGCGCGAAGTTCCGGCTGGACCTCTTGCGCTCGCGGAAAAAGTATGGATTAGCGTCTGAATCTGGACGCGGAGGATTTTGCCGGATGGCTTCTGCTTCTCGCTATTTATCGATTCCGCTGCCGAATGGCTCGCGCATCTCGCTTCTCCTTTCTTTGCCCTTTGCGCTCATTCACATCGCTTCGCTGCTGATTTTCTTCATGCCCTTTCACTGGTATTACCTGGTTACCTGCCTGGCTCTGCTGGTTGTGCGCATGTTCTTCGTCACCGCGGGCTACCACCGCTATTTTTCACACCGCTCGTTCAAGACCAGCCGCGTGTTCCAATTCATAATCGCCTTCATGGCCATGACCTCTTCGCAGAAGGGCGTGCTGTGGTGGGCGGCGCATCACCGCCATCATCACCGGCACTCCGACCAGGAACTGGATTTGCACTCGCCGACGCTTTTTGGTTTCTTCTGGTCGCACGTCGGATGGATCGTTTCCGACAAATACAACGACACGCGCTTTGATTACATCGGCGACTTTGCGAAATTTCCGGAGCTTCGCTGGCTGAACAAATATCACCTGGTACCACCAGTCGCGCTAGCCGTGGTGTTGTGGCTGATCGGCGGATGGCATCTGTTTATCTGGGGATTCTGCCTGAGCACCGTGCTCCTGTGGCACGACACCTTCACCATCAATTCGCTCTCGCATCTCTTCGGTTCGCGCCGCTATGAAACCACGGACACCAGCCGCAACAACTGGCTCCTGGCGCTGCTCACCCTCGGCGAGGGCTGGCATAACAATCATCATCATTTCATGGCTTCGGCGCGCCAGGGCTTCTACTGGTGGGAAATTGACATCACCTACTACACGCTGAAAGTCCTTTCCTGGCTCGGAATCGTCTGGGATCTGCGCAAAGTGCCCACACACCTTCTCACGCAAGACCGCCTCGCCGCCTAGCAGCACATTCCGAATCTGTGGGACAGGCATTCCTGCCTGTCCCTTTTTTGTTTGGGATTTGTTCGCCATAAAATCCAAATGACTTGGACAGTTCGGGGAAAACGGCCGAAGCCCTACTTCGTGCTCGATGGACTGAAGTGCAAAGCAAACGAATACCCAGGCAGCTTCACACGCGCATCATACTCCGCCGCAAGGTAGATAGCCTCCGTCTTGCCGCTGCCCACATGCTGCACCGTGACTTGTTCCGGCTCCAGATGAATCCCATGCTCCTCCGCCCTTCGAACGACGGCATTGCGCAGATCCTGATCCGAGTTGGGCGCCTCCATCCCAATTCGCGAGGCCAGCTGAATAGAGATGTCGTGTAGGTCGGTTTGCAGTTCCAGGTTGGCGATCTCGCTCGAGCCGATCTGCCAGCCGGCCATGGCAACCAACGCAAGAACGGCCAATCCGAGAACAAGTTTCGCTTTTCCCTTCAAGGCAATACGCTCCGCCAGAGCCCAAGGCCGCTGATCGGCTCTGGAAGTGAGGTCGCCACCCACTCGTTCTGGCCGAAATTAGAGTCTTAATATTCCAGGCGAGGTTAGTATACGACGGGCCGCCAGGGCTTGAGGCTCTTTCACTGTGAGCGCAAACCTGCTTCGCTTTTTGAGATGGGAACTGTTTCCAGCAGAAAAAACAAGGCCCACCTTTTCATAACGATCCGAAAAGGTGGGCCTTTAAGTTACTGGTTGGGTTTCTTCCTGGGCGGCCTTGCCTGTGACTTTGCGTCTCCGCCCTTGGTGCTGATCAGCGCCAAGAAATCCCTGGCGTTAAAGGGGTAGCGACGAGTGGACTGCTGTCCGGTGGTGCTCAAGGTGACGTCCACGCGCCGGTTGTTGGCCAGGACCATGACCGTGAGATTGTTCAGCATTTGCTGCCGTTCATCCGGTGTGACGTCGGGATTCAGCACAATCTGCTCCTTCGTCTGCTCGGCAGTCAGTTGGTCGGCCTCGCCGTAAGACCGCGTCTCAATATGATCGGCAGGGACGCCATGCTCCACCAGATAACTCTTCGTCCGTGCCACGCGCCGATCCGTGAGGCCTTTGTTGTACTCCACGGAGCCGCGCGGGTCTGCATGGCCTCCGAGGATTAAGTGCGCCTCCGGCCTGAACGTTAAGTATCTTTGGAAGTCGGCCGCGAGCTTTGCCAAAATCTGCTCCTGACTGCCGACCAAGCCGCCAGTAGGATTCACGACCGTTGGGCGAGCCGTCGCAAAATAGATGCTGTGAAGCGAGAGTCTCGTTTCAAGTTCCACCATCTCCGGCGGAGGCGGCGGCAGCTGCACTTCGATTCCGAGCTGGCAATCTGCGGAGCCACCGCGGCCATCTTCTACGTGGCCCATTACGGAATAATGTCCGGCACTCAGACCCGCAGTTTCAAACCTCACGGATGCATCCTTGCCGCGGACTCGTCCGCTGCTGGATTTCCAGGAGAACGTGAGCGGGTCGTTGTCAGGATCGCTGGCCGTTGCTGTGATCTGCACAGCGTCGCCAACCGTTACGGAATTGCGGTCTGCGGAGCAGCTCATCGTGGGCGGCCGATTGGGCTGTGGTTCCACACGAATGTCCGCTGAACAATCGGCGGTGCCACCGCGCCCGTCATCCACGCGCACTTTTATGGTGTAGGTTCCCGGGGTCGCGCCGGAAGAGCTCCATCTTGCTTCGGAACCGCTGCCCTCCACGCTGCCGCCGTTGGCAGACCAGGAATACGTCAGAGGATCGTTGTCCGGATCGCTCGCCGCCGCGCGCACAGCGGCCGAGTCCCCCGATCCCGCATAAACCGCGGCCTTATCGGCGAAACAGGAAACCACTGGAGGATGGTTGGGAGGGGGAAGTGGAGTGTTCCCGCCAAAGCGGAACACGATTCCCGCGGATAGGCGCACATTGCTCTGCCAATCCGTCTCCCCCGTGGGGGAAGTTGGATCCGCGAAATGGGTGAGTAAGAATTCCGCTTGAAGAAGCCGCAGAGCGATCCTGTGGTTGACCCTGTAGTCCAGCCCGCCTCCCGCCGTCATGGTGAAAACCGTTTCTCGCGGAAGTGGTGTGCAAGCATAAATGGGAGCGGTGCAGCCGACGAGCGTGAGTTCATCCGCGTGCGCGACTCCACCTAATACCTGGAGAAACGGGGTGAGCCGGGCATGGCGGTCGCGGAAAGAGACGCGCGGACCAAACATTACGGTAAAGACGTTGCTTTTTGCATCGACGTTGCGAGAAGGGCTGAAAGCAGCGCCAGGGCTGGTGAACTCCAGCGAATCCACTTTGAAGCCGCCAAAATCGGCAACTAAGCCGAGGTGCCTGTTCAGATTGTATGCCAGGGACGTGCTCCCGCCATGCATCCCGTCTATCCGGTTTCGAATGCTGTCCGGCACGGCCCTCCAATACGAGTAGCCCATAAAAAGCTCAACATTGGGAGTGCCATTCTCCCGTCCTCGCATGCGGCGCTCGTGCCTCTCCGAATGCTTGTCCATTCCTCCGCCGGCGGGGTCCTGTCGCGAGGGCTCCGCTGGCGAAGAAACCAGTGCCGTACCCGCAGACTCGGGCTTGGCCGGGGCTCCGGGAGCCGGGGTGGAGTTCACGGACTCATCCTTCTTGGATGAGTCTGCGGGCTTTGCCGTGTCGTCCGCAAAAAGTGTAGGCACTAGAAAAAAAGCAACCGCCACTATGGGAATGATGCGCGCTCCCAATTTCATTTTCGCCTCCTGAATCGTGCCTACTGGCTGCGAAGCGGGCCGAACAACCCCGCTTCGCGGCCTTACAAATTGCTCTTCACGCGTCTGCTTCGAACGGCCCACGCCTTACGGCGCCGGCACAGTTACGGTGCTGGCGTTAATCGTGGCCGACCCTGCGCCCCCAGCAGCACCGCTGAACATGCTTCCCGTCACAGCTGCTCCCGTATTGATCGTGATGCTGGTTGCGGCGAGCACATTGCCCTGGAAGATGGAACCGACGTCGATCGTCGCGGAAGTGTCCACCTGCCAGAAGACGTGGCTAGCCTTGGCGCCGCCCGCGAGGATGACTTGTGAACCAACTCCCGTTGTGAGCGTGGAGCCCATCTTGAAGATGAACACGGCGTTGGGATCGCCTTGGGCGTCAAGAGTGACGTTGTTGTTTGGACCTGCACCTGAAATCAAGACCGAAGTCGAATTAACGTACAGGCCGGGCGTGAACGTCAGTCCTCCCATATTTCCCGGCAGGGTTTGCGCGTTGGTGGATCGGCTAGTCGCGTCGTTGAAAGCGGCCAGCAAATCAGCTTGGGCTTGTGTGACGATTGGATCGTTGACGTGGATCGTCCCATTCACTTGTGCCGGCGGAATGCCCTGCGAAGTGCCTGGTGCCAGTCCGACGTTTCCATTGATCACCACGGGGCCGGTGCTGCTGATGGAGGCAGTAGCCATCACTGCGAAGCTGCCCGCTGAACCGAGGTTAATTGTCGGCGGACCTCCGGCGCCAGCCGTCGTGCCGGTTGTGAAACTCCAGGGATCTGGCGGAGTCGATGCCGGGCCGCTTGTCAAAGCATTGCCGGACAGATCTTTGACCATGTTTGAAACAGTAGCCGTGTATTGAGTGCTGGCCGTGAGATTGGCCGAAGGCGTAAAGGTTGCGATCTGGCTTGCCGAATCGTAGGAAACAGTTCCGCTCACGGGCGCTCCACCTGCTCCCGCAACGGCCAGCGTGAACGTCGCGTTGGTGATCGTCGTGGGGTCCATCGCCGTGCTGAACGTGGCGCTGACGGTTGTGTCGATGAAGACGTTCGTGGCTATGTTCGCCGGGTTGGTAACCGTAATCGTTGGTCCGACCACGTTGGTGGCCAGCCCCGTCGTAAAGCTCCAAACGTAATTCGCGGACATGGCCACGCCAGTGAGGTCTTTGGCAGCCGTGGTGATCGTGGCGGTGTACTGCGTGCTCGCCGCCAGATTCGCGGTTGGGGTAAAGATTGCCGTCTCGCCCGCGTACGAGACGCTTCCCGGTACGGCGGCTCCCCCGACTGTCGCTGCTACCGTGAAAGTGCCAACCGCGGAAATGGTGGACGGGTCCATAAACGTGCTGAACGTCGCCGCGACTTTCTGATTGAGCGGCACGCCAGTCGCTATGTTGGCTGGATCCGTGGAAGTTACCGTCGGCGCGGTCGCATTCGCTGCGACGCCGGTCGTGAAACTCCAAACATAGTTCGCGGGCAGTGCGTTGCCTTGTGAACTCTTGGCGGCGGTCGTAACGGTAGCGGTGTATTGCGTGCTGGCCGTCAGCGCGGCTGTCGGCGTAAAGATGGCTGTGCTGCTTGCGGAATCGTAGGTAACCGCGCCGGGCACGGCTGCTCCGCCACCTGCTATTGCTACGGCAAACGTCCCTGCCGCCGTGATCGTGGAAGCCGTCATCGGCGTGTTGAATGTTGCAGAGACTTTCTGATTCAGCGGGACATTGGTCGCGCCATTCGCGGGATCCGTAGCGGTCACCGCGGGCGGCGGAGCCGTCGTGAAGGTCCAAATGTGATTGGCCGCCAGCGGCGCGCCGGTGGGATCCTTCGCGCCAGTGGTAATCGTGGCTGTATACAGCGTGCTAACGGCCAGGGCAGCCGCAGGCGTAAAGGTTGCCGTGTTCCCGGCGTAGCTCACGGCTCCCGTTACCGCAGTTGCGCCCGGTCCGGCCAGCGTAAACGTAGTTGTAGTGATTGTGGTGGCGTCCATCGGCACGCTAAACGTGGCCGTGACGGTGGTATTCTCTGCCACGTTTATGGCTCCGGCTAATGGAACGGTGGAAATTACGCTGGGCGGCGGAGCGGTCGTGAAGGTCCACACAAAATTGGCTGCGAGTGGAGCGCCCGTGGGGTCTTTTGCTCCAGTCGTAATCGTGGCCGTAAACAATGTGCTGTTCGCCAGAATGGCCGTGGGCGTAAACGTGGCGGTGCTGCCGGAATAGGTCACGGCGCCAGCCACCGGAGTCGCCCCTGACCCGGTTACCGTGAACGTCGTGCCGCTGATCGTTGCGGGGTTCATCGGAGCATTGAACGTGGCGGAGACAAGTGTGTTCACGGCCACGGCGGGGGCCCCATTCACCGGAACAGTCGAAATCACGCTCGGTGGAGGCGCGGTCGTAAAGGTCCACACAAAGTTGGCCGCGAGTGGCGCGCCCGAGGGATCTTGCGCGCCCGTCGTGATGGTGGCTGTAAATAGCGTGCTGTTGGCGAGAACCACCGTGGGCGTAAACGTGGCGGTCGTGCCTGTATAAGTGACTGTTCCGGCCACGGGTGTGGCTCCGGGTCCTGTCACCTTGAACGTTGCCCCAGTAATGGTTGCAGCGTTCATGGCCTCGCTGAAGGTAGCGGATACAACTGTGTTGATGGCTACCAGAGTGGCGCCATTTGCAGGAACCGTGGAGACTACCGTGGGTGGCGGAGCGGTCGTGAAGGTCCACACAAAGTTGACCGCTAACGCGACGCCTGCGGGATCTTTCGCTCCGGTTGTTATCGTGGCCGTATATAGAGTGCTGGTCGCAAGAACGACTGTTGGCGTGAATGTTGCCGTGGAGCCCGCGTAAGTCACTACTCCGGCTACGGGAGTGGCGCCCGGCCCCTTCACGGTAAACGTGAGTGCGGTGAGCGTCGCCGCATTCATGGGTTCGCTAAAAGTGGCGGAGACGAGAGTGTTGACTGCCACCAGCGTGGCGCCGCCCGCCGGGACCTCGGATATAACGGTCGGCGCGCCCGTCGTGAAGCTCCAGACAAAATTGACGCCCAGGGCGTTGCCGCCGGGGTCTGTCGCGCCGGTCGTGATGGTACCGGTGTATAGCGTATTTGCGGCGAGCGATGCCGCCGGCGTAAACGTGGCAGTGGTGCCAGCGTACGCAACGGCTCCGGACACCGGAGCCGCTCCGGGCCCCGTCAACGTAAACGTTGTTGTGTTGATCGTGGCCGGTGCCATCACCGTGCTGAATGTTGCGGTCACGGTGGTATTCAGCAGCACTCCAGTGGCGCCATTCGCCGGGGATGTGGCGACGACCACCGGTGACACCGGACTGAAGGCTTGTTCCCGGCCGCATCCGGCTGCAAGAGCGACTAATACGAACGCCAGCAATACAATTTTTCCAATCTTGAATTTGCGCATTAGCTTCTCCTGTTCAACCGGTGACAAGGCATTCCCTTTTTGATTCCTAGGCCGCCGTACGTTCGAATCCTTAAATCCTTCAAGCCGTCTTCTGGCACCACTGCCCATCGAGTGTTGGCATCCGCCACAAGCTGGTTGTGTGTAGTTAGTCGCTGGAAAAAGTTCAGGCCACGGTTCTTGCCGAACTGCTTGCGGCAGTTTTTCACTGCGACTCAATAGAGTGGCAGGCTGGTTGAGAACCCTGTCCCGAGGGCGCGAACGGGAGGAGTTTCCTGAATACCAGAGCGGGATTTGGCTGCATATCAGCCCGATTTTTCCGGCTACTGTTCCCCGCTCTTTTGCCGAGAGCCTTTTTCTCCCGCGTGGAGTTCATGCAAATCGTGTGCCAGTGCACACCCGTGGGCATCCATCCTTGGTTTCGATCCTGCCCCGCCCCAAAACGTTGATTTCAAAGGCGACTGCTACTTGCGTTCCACATCTCTTTGGGGATCGGTTTCACTTTGTGAGTGGAATTCGCACCAGATCGGAACGGATTCAATTCCATTTGAGGAAATGAAAACCGTTTCGAGTGCATTCTTTTAGCGATGCCCGAGCTAACCGCTTGACGGTACTTTCGCTTGGAGAGGAATTATTGGGGAAATTGCCGAAGGCCAACCACAGACTGAGGAAGATCGCGACGACAGGGCTCCAGGCGGAGTCCCTGTGGTGTTGCCGGTACGATCAGAAGAAACCTGTTCGGTAATTCATCCCGCGGGGAGGGAACGCGCGTGCGTTGCTGCTTCCGGTATCCAGGTCGGTAAGGATGGCTTTCGTCCTGTGGCGCGTGGCCAGGCGGCAGGAACGCTCTCTGCGCTTCTCACCGTAGATCCACTGAAACAAGATGTATAGCAAGAGGTCGCATCCAAGAATGCAAATTGCCAGAAACACGGTCAGCGACATACGATCTCACCTTCACCGACGAGAATTCCGCAAGCGGACCATCTAATGTTGGCGGCGCTCAGGCAAAGAAGTCCTGAGAGGATTATGAGAAATTTGTTAGGAAGCTCTAGCTCGAAGAGCCCACGACGCGTGCAGCCAATTTGTCGGTTGCACTGCCTTGGCGATTGCGCGAAAATTGGGTTTCACGCCGTGGCAGGAAACCTCTCGGATCGAGCCCCCGCGGACGGCTCGCGTGCCTTGGACGCGAGCTAAGTGCAAGATAAAGAAGGGCAGAACTTCATGACGCAACCCGTTGGTGAACTCAATCCCCCAGTCCGGTTGATGCTGACTCCCGGACCATCTTCGATCGATCCGCGTGTCTACCGCGCGATGGCCACGCCGCTCGTGGGGCACATGGACCCTTGGTTCAAGGGCTGCATGGAGGAAACGCAAGCCTTGTTGCGGCAAATTTTTCAGACGGAAAACCGCGTCACCATGCCGCTGTCGGCCTCTGGCTCGGGTGGAATTGAAGCCGCTGTGCTGAACACACTGGAAGAAGACGACGAAGGGATTGTGGCCGTCAACGGCGTTTTTTCCGAGCGCATGTTCGAAATCGCCACGCGAGCTTCCTCAAAAGTCGTGAAAGTAGAAGCGCCGTACGGCAAGACCGTGGACGCCGAGGATATCCGCCGCGCGGCCAAAGGCAAAAAGATCAAAATGATCGGTTTCGCGCAGGGCGAAACGTCCACCGGCGTCCTTACCAGCGTCGAACCTTACCGCAAGGTCGCTGATGAAGTCGGAGCGCTGCTGATCGTGGATACGGTGGCGTCACTCGCCGCCGTCCCGCTTCACGTGGATCGCGAACGCATTGATATTTGTTTCAGCGGCTCACAGAAGGCTATCAGCGCGCCTCCAGGCATGTCGCCCATCACCGTAAGCCCCGCGGGCGAAGAAGTATTCCGCAAACGCAAGACGAAAGTGCAAAGCTGGTATTTCGATCTCACCACCGCGATGAATTATTGGGGCAAAGACCGCCTTTACCATCACACGCCGCCGATCTCACTCATCTTCGCGCTGCGCGAAGCCATGCGCCTGGTTGTCGAAGAAGGTCTGGAAGCGCGCTGGGAGCGCCATCGCGTGAATCAACTCGCGCTCATCGCCGGCCTCGAGGCCATGGGAATGAAGCTCCTGGTGGAAAAGCCGGCGGATCGCTTACCGACCGTTACCGCGGTGATGATCCCGGCCGGAGTGGACGATGCGATGGTTCGCAATCAACTCCTCGAAGAATTCAATATAGAGATTGCCGGCGGATTTGGTCCCGTGAGAGGCAAAATCTGGCGCGTGGGCTTGATGGGCTACTGCAGCCAGAAGCCCTTCGTGCTTCTTTTCCTCGCGGCCCTGGAAAAGACTTTGCTCGACCAGGGATTCCGCGTCCCGAGCGGTGCCGGCGTAGGAGCCGCGATTCGCAGCTACACCCAGGTGGAAACTGCTGCAGCAGCGAGTAGATGAGAGGAAAAAACAAGGAGAGAGAAAAACTCTCTGCTTGGAATTCTTGTCCTTACTGAAAACAGATCACTGACAACGGGAAACGATTCAAGAGGAGATTGCGTGACCACACGCCCACAACTAGCCAACGCCGGCGCCATGAGCCAGTTCATTGGCGCCTTCGAGGTCACTTCCAAGCTGACCGGGCAAACCTATCAATGCCGCTTCTCGCACATGTGGAACGGCATTGCTACGCGCCACTCCGACACGATTGACACCAAGTTCTTTGTGGACGGTCAAGCCCATGTCGTCGGATTGGCGCACACTGCGTTCGTAAAATTCCGCGATAAAGCCGGGCGCGACCTGACCGACCGCGAAGCCAGCTTCGTAGCCGCCGAGTATTTGCGTGAACGCCTCGAGGAAGAAGATGTGCGCCCGCTGTACGACGTGGCCCACGACGACGTGCTTCGCCTGATCGCCCAGGTCGGCATCAAGTAGCTCTCCAACTCAATCGCCAGGCTCAGCGTGGAATACATCCAGCGTGGGATGGCGGAGCCCGTCGCGGCGAATGAAGTGAATCACCAGAAGCATGAGCAGCGCGCCGCAAACCAGAACGGCAACAGCGATTTGCAGGCCGAGTTGAAGATCGTGCAGATCGGAAATTTTGCCCACAATTTGGGGGCCCAAGCCGCCGACCAATTGCGTCGCAAACATATACACACCAACTGAAGTGGCATGCGCCCGCCGCGGCATCATGTCATGAAGCACGGCAGTGACCGGACCGTGATACCAGGACATAAAAAACCCGGCCACGAAGAGACCCATCAGCACGACTTGCTTCTCCTCGGACTGAATCGCCAGCAAGAGAAACGGAGCGGCGAGAAGGAACGCCGCCGCCACAGCGATGATGCGGCCGTAGGCCAGCCGCTTTTGCAGTTGGTCCGCGATCCATCCCCCCGTCAGTACCCCGAAAACCAAGGAGAGTAGAGCGATGAGCGCAAGCGACACAGAAGCCTCTCGCAAACTGAAATCCTTGTAGTTCACAGCGAAGTCGATTCCCCAGGTGAGCAGAGAAACGCTCGCAAACGTGATGCAAATCCCAGCGGCAATCATAGCCACGAACGCCGGAACCAGAAGCAGCCGCCTGATCGGAACCACTTCACACCGCGGCCCGCGTGGCGGCTCCTCAATCCCGAAAAGCGCGATCCCCGGAAGTATTCCGGCGAAGCCCACAACAAAAAGTGCTTCCTGCCAGCCGTAGCGCGGCCCAATGATGCCCCCGAGCGCCTGGCCGGCGGCACCTCCGAGCAACATTCCCGTCGCAAAAATAGCCTGGGCCATGGCGCGCCGCTCTTGCGGAAACGCCCCGGAAATCATGGACTGCGCCGCGGGAGCGTAAGCGGCTTCGCCCAGCCCGACCATGGCCCGCGCGACCAGAAAAAAAAGAAACGTGGATACAAGTCCGCCGGCAAATGTTGCCACGCTCCAGAACAGTATGCCGATCGCAATGATGGCCTTGCGGCTGAATCGATCAGCGAGAAAACCAAATGGGATGCTGCCGGCGGCGAGTACAATCAGCAGAAACGTTTGCAGTGATCCCAGCTGCGCGTCCGTCACATGCAAGTGGTCGCGCAAGAGCGGAATCAGGGGGATGAAGACCTGGCGCGCCGCAAAGTTGACAAAATTGATTAAAGCAAGTACAGCAAGAAGGCGAATTTGATAGGCCGAAAGCGGAATGGACTTCGTTGACATATTGAGTTGGCTCAATGACCCGCGCGCGACCCGGTGTAGCGTAAAACGAAAGGTAGCAGCCTTCGCTCGACCTATCAATATTATATAACGTCCATGAATCCCGCCCCACCACCGAACACGACCACCAGTGACCGGTTGACTACCGTTCTCTCCTACGGCGTTTTGCTGCTCCTGATTTATCTGGTTTTCAGGATCTACGAACCGTTCCTGGCGGCCCTGGGCTGGGCGGCCATCCTGGCAATATTTTTCTATCCCATGCACCACTGGATAGCAAAGCGTTTTTCGGCCAATAAGGCAGCGGTTCTCAGTACGCTGACGGTAACGTTCCTGTTGATCGTCCCGGCCATCCTCGTGACCTCGCTGTTCATTCGCGAAGCCTTTGCCGTTTCAAAGGGCGTACAGCACACGCTTTTGGTGGAGCAGGCGCCGGTACTCGCGAAGACCTGGGCCTGGGTCGCACGGCACGTCCCCGGTCTGGATCCCAATGCCGACGTCTTTGAAATGCTCGAGCAAGGCGTACAAAATCAAGCCGGCTACCTCGCGCAGCGCCTCGGCACGGTGCTGCGCAATATCGTTGCATTTATTTTCGATCTCTTTGTCATGATTTTCGCCATGTTCTATTTCTTCCGCGATGCCGACCAGATCATCCATAGTGTCCGCAGCATTCTCCCGTTTGATGCCGAGCATCGTGACTTGCTGATGACCCAAACGCGCGACCTTATCGCCGCAAGCGTGACCACCAGCCTGATTCTCGCCGCCATTCAGGGGGCCATCGGTGGAATCGGATTTGTGCTTGCCGGTTTGCCCACGCCGCTTTTCTGGGGTGTAGCCATGGCTTTCTTTTCCTTGGTCCCGGTCGTCGGTTCTGGCCTGATCTTTGTCCCGGCGGCGTTGTGGCTCGGTTTCACGGGCCATTGGGGCCGTGCCCTTTTGCTCTTGGCTATTTGTGCCGGGGTCTCCGCGATCGTGGACAATATCTTGCGTCCCCTGCTGCTGGGCGGACGCACGGAACTCAGCGCCCTCGTCATCTTCATCAGCGTTGTGGGTGGAGTTGCTATGTTCGGAATGCTGGGTTTGGTGCTCGGGCCGATCCTGGTGGCCACCGCTGCTGGCGTTCTCGCGGTGTATATGGAGCGGCCCGACGGCCCGCCAATAACCGCTGGGTAACATAGGTCCGGTCTCGTCGTGGATGCCTCGCCCGGGTGTGCTAGAGTAACGCGCTCGAAGGATTTCATGACCACCAAGCTCGCCCCCAAGCATGCGGAGCTGCCTCTGGAGAAACTGCGCTGGAGGTGTGAACTCTCGCGCATCCCCTTTGAAACCACTGCCCAGGCGGAATTGCGCGAAGGCTTCATCGGACAAGAGCGCGCGTTGCGTGCCTTGAAAATGGGCGTCGAGCTTTCCGCGCCGGGCTACAACGTCTTCGTTTGTGGACTGGCGGGAACCAGCCGCGGCGGCACCATCGCTCGAATGATCGAAGAGCTGCATCCCCCGACCAAAGAATCGCTGGACCGTTGCTACGTCAATAATTTCAAGCTGCCCGACCGGCCGCGATTACTCACCTTGCCGCGCGGCTTGGCCAATGGCTTCAAGAAGGACATGCAAGCCGGCCTCGATTTTCTGCGCCGCCGCATCCCCCAAGTCTTCGAAGGCGAGCCGTTCCAGCGGCAGAAGGGCCGCATCGTCGAGCGTTTCACCGTCCGCGAAAAAGAGTTGATGGACGATTTCACGCGCCGCATTGCGCGCGAACAGTTCGCGCTCGGCCACATGCAAGTCGGCGCCGTGGCGCTCCCAGAAATTTTTCCGGTGCTCGAAGGCCAGATGGTGCCCATCGAGGACATTTCCAAAATGGTGCACGAAGGAAAACTCGAAAGCCCCGTGGCGGAAGACATCGAACGAAAGTACGAACAGTTCCGCCAGGAATTCACGGTCGTGTACCGCAAGACGCTCACACTTTCTCGGGAACTCGCCAGCGAGCTGAGTTATCTCGAGCAGGAAGCCGCTTCCGTGCTCGTGGATGGTGTCATCGAAGAGCTTAAAGAAAAATATCCGGGAACGGACGTCTCAGAATATCTCGAAGAAGTTCGCCATCATCTGCTCGACAATCTGGATCCTTTCAAGGAGCGCGAAGGCGAAGGCGAGCACGATGAAGAGACACCCGACGGTTTGCCGAAATCGCCCGGCGGACCCGAACGCGATCCCTTCCGCGTCTACGGCGTCAACGTCATCCTCGCGCACAACGATGACGATAAGTCCCCTGTAATTTTCGAAACTACGCCGACCTACGCGAATCTCTTCGGCACCATCCAGCGGGCCTACGACACCCGCGGCGGCTGGACCAGTGACTTCATGGATCTGCGCGGTGGCTCCTTGCTGCGCGCCGATGGCGGCTTCCTGATCATGTATTCGATGGAAGCCCTTTCCGAAGTCGGCGTGTGGCGCGCGTTAAAGCGCACGCTGAACCATAACCGCCTCGAAATTCAGCCGCTCGAAATGTTCTATCCCTTCGGCGGCAGCGCGCTCAAGCCCGAAGCCATTGACATCAACGTCAAAGTCATCCTCATCGGCGATCGCCAGATGTACGAATTGCTCTACGAATACGAAGAAGATTTTCGCAAGATTTTCAAAGTGCGTGTGGAATTCGATGAAGAAATGCACATGAGCGACGGCGTCATCGCGGAATATGCCGGCCGCCTCCGCGCGTTGTCCGAAAAAGAAAATCTATATCCGTTCGACCGCGGCGCCTTCGCCGCCATGCTCGAATATGGCGTGCGCCAGGCAGGCCGCCGCAATAAAGTGACCGCGCGCTTCATTGATATTGCGGACCTCGCCCGCGAAGCACACTACGCCGCCGCCGCTGCTGGTGAATCCGTCGTCCGCGCGGCCCACGTCCGCGGCGCTCTCTCTTCCAAAATGGAGCGCCACAACCTCATCGAGACGCGCCTCCGCGAAATGATCGAAGAAGGAACGCTGCTCGTAGATGTCAGCGGCACCCGCGTGGGACAAGTCAACGGTCTCAGCGTCCTCGAAATCGGTGGCTACTCCTTCGGCAAGCCCGTGCGCATCACCGCCACCGCCGCTCTCGGAAAAATCGGCCTCATCAATATCGAACGCGAAGCGAATCTAAGCGGGCGCTTCCATGACAAAGGCGTGCACATCATCGCCGGCTATCTGCGCAGCCGCTTCGCCCAAGATAAGCCGCTGTCCCTCGCTGCCAGCATCTGCTTCGAGCAATCCTATTCGGGAGTGGACGGCGATAGCGCCAGCTCCACCGAAATTTACGCGCTCGTCTCCGCTCTCTCCGGCTTGCCCTTGCGCCAGGACATAGCCGTAACTGGCTCCATCAATCAGCAAGGCGACATTCAAGCCATTGGCGGAGTTAACGAAAAAATCGAAGGCTTCTTCGACGTCTGCCGCATAAACGGACTCACCGGCACGCAAGGCGTGATGATGCCCGCTTCCAACGTCGAAGACCTTATGCTCCGCGAAGATATTCTCGACGCCGTCACCGCCGGAAAATTTCACATCTGGCCGGTAGCCAAAATCGAACAAGGCATCGAGATCCTCACCGGAACAGTCGCCGGTCAAAAAAACGGCGACGGCAAATACGATCCCGGCACCGTCTTCGCTCTAATGGACGATCGCCTCCGCGACATGGCCCACATCCTAAAAGAATTTGAGTAACCCAACCTGCAACCGCTTGCCACAACCGCCGGGTTGCCCGAACCGTGGCTTATTTCTATGGGTTCGGAGTCTGGAATTGCACCGCAACAAGCCGTACTTCACTGGAAAAAGGCGCAGGTGTGTTGCGGGAATAGCTTACATAGATGGTCTGTCCACCGTTGGCGTCGTATTCCGCATGTGCCAGCGCGTCGTAAACGTTGCCGCTTGCCGGTTGCATGGCCACGAACGCCACGATTTCGCTGGACCACGGGCCTTCGGGATTAACGGATGTGCGCATCACCACATTTTGCGAGAACGGCGGGCTGTAGACCGCGAGGTAGCGCTGCAGATACGCGTTCCACGAAATGCTCAAAATACTGGCGTCATTGAAAACCGAAACGGCGTCGGCAATTTGCGCCGACCAAATCTTGTTTCCTGCGTAGAAGCTCCAGGCGCTGCGATCTTGCGCGCTGGACGGGTCGACTTTGCCCAGTTGGCATCCGCTGCTGTAGTCGCATCCATAGGCATATAGCGTCCCATTGCTAATAAACGCGGCCGAACCGAATCCCGGTTCGTTCTGCGTGAAAATCAGGTCGGGATGGTCTGCCACAATCGGCGGATTGAACGTCGGCCGTTGCGGCGGTTGCTGCATATTCTGCCATGTGGCAACCGAATTCCCGATGCCTTGAAAATTAAAATTGCCGGGCTGCGCGCTCACCACCATGTAGAAAATCAGAGCGCTACCGTCGGCCGGGTTCATCACCATCGTCCCCGGCCACAGCGCCCACCGCGCCCCGCATGGCTGCGCCTGGCAATTGTTGATGTTGTGCGCCTGGTTGAAAGCTTCTTCCGCCGGAGTCAGCAGCAAGATCATTGTCGGCGCTCCCGCAGAATCCAGCTTTTCCTGAAATCCGGTTATGCCCGCTTGCGCGTTGAGGTCCGTTGTAAACGACCAGGAATCGCTGAGCAGCGTTTGGTCTTCGGCGTTAGGCTTGGCAATAAATGTATCCCCGTACAGCCACACGGAGTAGCCCTGAAATAGGGCACTACCGCCGCCGTCTCTTCCCCAAATATCCGGGTTCGTTGGTATGACGCCTAAATCCTGCGCCGTGACCATGGACACGGCGGGCGGAGGCCCGGACGACGCTGCTGGATAAATACTGCAGCCGGAAAGCCCAAGAAGCAACAACGCCGTTGGCGGGATCCCTGCCCGTAAGAATTTCAGGAAAAAATTGGAACGTATCATCGAGCCGCTCCCTTGCACCAGAACCTCTGCCTGGCTTGCCTTATGCGCTGCTTATGTGTGGACGCATGATAGACCAGTTGCTTTTACGGACTTTGTAAGGAAGTGTCGTCAATCCGCTCGTAAGGATAAGGATATTGATGCGACCTGGCGCAATCTAGGTTTCCTCGCTCGTATCGACGCCTGTCGGTTCAAGCCATGCTCTTACTTTCTGCCGATGCGAACGACAAGTCCTACGCCCAAGCGAACCGTGTCCGTGGTGGCGCCATTCGTGCGAAAGCCAAAATATTCCACCTGCGGCCGCAGCGCGAACCTTCCGCCCCTGTCGAGCCCAATGTCCACGCCACCGCCGGCGCCGAACACAAATGCGTTGGCCGAATAGCGCACTCCGCCGAGAAGAACCTGGGCGAACGGAGTAACTCTGCCCCAATGACGATACGAAACGCGCGGGCCAAACGTGTACGTCCCCGCGTCCACCCCCGGCCCAAAGGGAGAAGCATGATACAAGCCAACGTCGCCGACCACCCCGAGCCAATTATTGACATTCAGCGCGGCTGAACCACTGCCGCCGTACCCCGTGGTGCTGAACCCTTTGACCACCTCGATTATCGAATATCCCCCAGCGACGTCCGCAACAGGCGTCTCTTGCGCGCGCACAGCTGTCGCCACCAGCATAAGAGCAGCGGCTGCCATCATCAGCTTCTCCATTTGTATTCTCCTCCCCGTTTGTTAGTTTTTTCTTCCTGTCTGGATTCGCGGGCACCTGGCTTTAAGAAACTCCGTGCCCATCTTGATTCGCATCGTAGCGGGGAATGAAACTTTCGATTGTAATGAAGTGTCGCGCTCTCCTTGGATTCTCTCGGCGTCCCACACCCGCGAACCAGACACTTCCTTACACCGTTCGGCATCCCGGTATGCTAAAAAGTCCAAGGCTGCGTCCGGGACGCTGTTCTTCTCCGTCTAATGAAAAGCAGCGCAATCAGGCCTTTTGATCATGCCTTCGCCGCATAAATCACGAGAGCACACGCCGAGCTTGGTGCCCATCCCTGTTTTGCTCGTTGAGGACGACGTCGAGCTGTGCTCTTCGCTCAAACGCTTGCTCGGTATGGACGGGTTCGACGTCAAGGCCGTCCATGATGGGGATTCCGGCGTCCGGCACGCCCTCAAAGGAGACTTCGATCTCGTCATTTTGGACGTGATGCTTCCGGGCGGAGACGGCCGCAAAGTTCTTCGCCGCATTCGCCTCACTTCGCAAGTCCCGGTCATCATGCTCACGGCCCGCGGCGATGAAGCGGACCGCATTGCCGGCCTCGAGCGCGGCGCCGACGATTATTTGCCGAAGCCCTTCAATCCCCGCGAGCTCGTGGCGCGCATGCGCGCTGTTCTCAGGCGCAAGAGCGGCTCGGCACCGCCTGAAATCCTGCACATCGGCGATCTTCAGATGGATAGTGCGCAAAGAAGAGTCGCCGTCAACGGCAGCGATGTCCCTTTGACCGGCGCCGAATTCGATATTCTCCTCCTCCTTGTCCGTTCGGCAGGCAAGGTTCTCTCCCGTGAGGAAATCGCGGAAGCCGCTTTGGGACGCCCCATCGGTTTCTTCGACCGCAGCATAGACAATCACATCAGCAATCTGCGCAAGAAACTCGGCACCCGCGTCGGCGAAGTCGAACGCATTCAAAACGTGCGCGGCGCGGGTTACGTTTACACCGGCGAAATCATCGAGGAGCGCCGATGATTCGCGGCATCTACGCCAAGATTTTTCTCTGGTTCTTACTGGCCACCGGCGTCACCAGCGCCGCCGTTTTTCTGATCACCGTCATCACCCACGTGCAATCCCTGGGACCAAGTTGGATGATCGGTGTCCTCGACCAGTACACACGCAGCGCCGTGAAAATTTACGAGCACGAAGGAAAAGACCAGCTCGCCTCATACCTGCTAGAGATTCATGACGCTTCTTTCCTTCAGTCCACGTTGCTGGATCCCCAGGGTCGCGACATCCTGGGACTCGGCGTGCCCCCGGGCGCGGAACAAGTTCTCGCAAAAGCGCGCGCCACCGGGCAGACGCAGTTTCACATCGGCTTGTTCTGGACCGGCGCTTCCGTGGATGAACGCCCCAACGGAAAATACATCCTGGTCGCCAAGGTTCTCGTTCCGTACGGATTTGTTTTGGGCGGCGCGCTCGAAATGACCGTTCTTCAATGGCTCTTGCCCGCTCTGGTCGGCGCAACGCTCTGCCTGCTCCTGGCGCGCCATCTCGCCGCGCCGATCCGTACCTTGCAAACCGTCGCCGGCAGAATCGCGGATGGCGATCTTTCCGTTCGCGCCTCTCCCGCGATTGGTTCGCGCAAAGACGAACTGGCCGACCTCGCTCGCGATTTCGACCGCATGGCGGACCGTGTTCAATCCCTGCTGCGCAGCCAACTCGAGCTCCTCGGAGACATCTCCCACGAATTGCGATCTCCGCTCACCCGCTTGAACGTTTCCCTCGAGCTCGTCCGCCGTGGCAAGACCGACGCCGTCGAGCGCATGCAGACGGACCTGCACCGCCTCGACGCCTTGATCGGACAGATTCTGACCTTGACGCGGCTGCAGACTCACACCCATCGCAAAACCGAAACACCGCTTAACCTTCGCTCGATTGTCGAAAGCGTTGCTGAGGATGCACGTTTCGAAGTCATGGAAGATGGGAAATCGGTGGTCATTTCGCGCGCCGACGATTGCTGGCTGAATGGAGATCCGGCGCTCTTGCGCAGCTGCATTGAAAATGTTGTGCGCAACGCTGTTCACTACACCAAGGCCACACACGGAGGTGGCCGTCTCACTGGATCTTGTCGGCAACGGTTCGGATTCCGTGCGGATTCTCGTCGCTGACCGTGGCGATGGCGTGCCCCCGGAAGATCTCGGCCACATTTTTGAGCCTTTCTACCGCGTTACCCAAGCCCAGGAGCATCAGACCGGCGGAACCGGCTTGGGCCTCTCCATCGCGCAAAGAATTGCCGTCGTCCATGGCGGCACCATTCGCGCCCGCAATTGCGACGGTGGTGGTTTGGAGATGGAAATTCTTCTTCCCGTGCAGAACAAAGTTTCTGCGACGCTAGACGCCAAATAGAGCGCGCCCGCGGCAAGATAACTCTGCCTTGTGTATCGAGCCCCGAGGTCTAATAAGAACGCAGAATCCAGATCAAAATACCAATGGGAATGCCCACCGCAGCAATAACAGTGACCAGGATGATGGCGAGGAACATCCAATCCCGCCTGGTGTTCGCGCCGGGCTCCTCCTTCTCCCGCAACAGCAGCCGGTAGTTACGTCTGTTCGCCTTCCAAAAGATATGGAAAACGTCGCCTGCTACCGGTATTGCTCCTACAGTGGTTTCCAGAAATACGTTCGCAATCATGCGCACCAGAGTGACCGCTTGCACGCCGCGCCGCCAGGCCGCGAACACAATAAAGAAAGATGCGATGCCCGCAAGGGCATCTCCGATCCCGGGGACCCATCCAATCAGCGCGTCAAGCCCAAACCGAATCTGCGTTCCAGGGATCCGGAACATATCGTCCAAGAGGGCGGCAATGTAATCGAGATGTTCGTTCGACGCGAGGTCGCGAGGCATCAGGCCACTCCTCGTAATACTATACAGGCCCGCACAAACCGCGCATTCCACTGAACGCAATTTCGGGGTTGTGGGCTTGCACGACTCACCGGCCACTTGAGCACCATCGAGTGCCAAGAAGGTGCAAACTCGGCGGTACTTAAACGGAATCTACTGCCACAAAACTGGGGACTCCGCATCGGCACGGCGAGGCTACCAGGGCCTTAACCCAGATACCTCCACTCCGCCCACGATTCCTGCAGGCTCTTTTTGGGAAGCCGGCAAATGAAAATCGTGAGCCCAGACTCTTCCGGCATTGCGTACGGCGGTGAGACACTCGCCTCGGGCGTAACCTCGTCATAAAACTGGCGTAACTGTTGTTCCGTAAACCCAATCGCAACCGCTACTTGGCCGGGCAGTGCGCCAGGCCCCCACAACCCGTACTGGTTGTGACCGCTAATGGCTCGCGGCAATCCCAGCTTCGAGCCGAAGTAATTTATGGCCGAGGCCTCCCCATAATTGTAGGCAAGCACGACTGCTTGAGCGCGCTCGGACTCTGGCAGCGCCTGATACACTCCTGCCACCGCGCGCACCTGTTCCTGCCAGCCGAACATATCCCCGAAGAGTTGTGGCAACTCGCTCTGCGGCACGTTCTCCACGTGAATCGCCTGTACATCCCAGAACCGCGTGTAGCGAACGGCAGCTTGGACCGGAAGAATAGGCATCGCCAGCGGAGCAGCAATCACTCCGCTGATCAATAATGGCACTGCTATCGCCGGTCGCAACCACGCTCCTGCTCGCGGAACCAACCGCAGTTCAATCCACACTGAACCAGCTGCCAGCAGCATCACGTACGCCGGCGCCAGATAATAGATTTTTCCATGCAGGATGAGCATCTCCAACAGAACTGTGAGATACGCCCACGCCAGCACGGCATACTTTTTTCCAAGCGGATCTCGCAGCAAAAACCACAGGCCGGCCAGCCAAATTGGCGCAGCCACAGGATTTGTCAGCAAAGTTTGTTGCCATATGTATTCCCACGGCGACACGTTCACGTACTTCGTGCCGATCACCGCGTGAAACAGCGCCAGCGTCGGCCAGCCATTTTGAATTTCCCAAAGCAAATTGGGAAGGAAGCAAAGGAACGCGATTCCGGCACCCCGCCAAATCCACGCTTGCCGAAAATGCTTTCTCGCCTGGGTCGCCAGTAGTCCCAGCGCAATCCCCGAACCGAAAAAGAGCATTGAGTGTTTGTTCAAAATCCCAAGGCCCGCGCTGAGTCCGAACAGGAGCCACAGTTTCGGGTTTCCGCCATTCAGAATGCGCAGCACAATCGCGGCGCAGGCCATCCAAAACACCGGCTCGAACGCATTCATCGAGAAAAAATTGTCAAACGTCAGGTAGATCGGGGCAAGCAACACGCAAAATGCGGCGAGGAATTGTGCATACCTCCCGCCGCCCAGCTCCCGAGCCAGCCACCCAGCAAGAAGTACCTTGGTCGAAGCCGCTAGCGCCGGCAAAAAACGCAGGGCTAAGAGCGAATCGCCCAAAAGCGCATGGCTAAGGCGAGCGAGGAACGGAGCGAGAGGCGCGTGGTCGAGATAGCCCCAGGCCAGACGTTGTCCACAAGCGGCATAGTAAAGTTCATCGCGAAAAAATCCATACCGGCCGCTGAACGCCACATGGAGCGCGACCGCAGCAATCGCTAACGCGTATACCGCACGGCTCATTGGCAGCGCAGCGGTGGCCGCGCGAGCCGTTTTGCCTTGCTGCATTGCGTCGCCGGACGTAGCCGGTATTTCCTTTTCAACTTCGAAAACGGGAGATGTTTTTTGCCCCAATCGCCGGCTCCGACCCACCCATCGCGCTGGCCTAGGAGTGTACCGCGTACTTGCCAATTTCAGTGCGAATCAAAGCTCGCAAGACCACAAATTGTTGTGGCGTGATTTTCACCTCACGGGGGACAGGAGGGTGCGCCCCACCCAGAAGCCATGGTCGTCCAAGGGCCAGAAAGAGGTTTTGAAGAACGAGGCCAGCCCGTTTCGCCGATTTGCTTGCATGCGGCGCCTCTAAACCGTTGCTTTATCCCTCTGGCCCACAAATAGGTAGCCTGCGCCTTTGCAGTTCGGGCACTCTTTATTGCGGTAGTATCCGGTTGCTTGACAGTGTGTGCACTCGCTCCAGTCAAATTCTTGGTTAGCAATGGCGTTGATGCCGCTACACCGCTGTTCGCCGGTGGTTTTGCAACAACGACCGTTTGCGACCCTCAGGTTGTAACCGGCGCCGCCACACTCTGTGCAACATGTAACAGGCAGTTCTCTCTTCATTTGCTGATGATACGCCCCTGCGGGTGCTTTCACATGTTCCATACGGGACGCAGCCCGAATCATGGTCGGCTCACCACGCTTCCAGCTGTCGAACGCCGCTACCGGAGAAGCGGAATCCAAGGCAAAATGGACTGGGCAGATGTCTGGCACCAGCAATCAGGCAGAACCGATGGCAGTACTGCCTTGTAGGGTTTTTGCTTGTGGATATAAGATGGCGCTGGAGAGTCCGGAGCAATCATGGCCCATCAGCCACCACAGAAATTTATCTTCTACATTGCCGCCACTCCGGAGAAGGTGTGGGAAGGCTTCGTGTCGCCGGAGTCGAACCGCATCATTTTCTCAGGCGCTGAGTTTCAGATGGACTCCAAACCTGGCGGCTTGCTCGCGTGGGTGGGCCCGGGACCCGATGGCAAGCCCACGACCTACGTCCAAGGGAAGGTCCTGCGGTTTGACCCTCCAAAAGTCTTTCAGTACACCTTCGCAATGGGCCAAAATGCCAAAGCCTCACGCGCAACCATCGAACTAGTCCCCGAGACCGAAGCCACCAAAGTAACAGTGACGCATGACGAGTGGGCCGAGGATGACGCCACCTACGCTGCCTGCGCCGATGGATGGCCACGCATTCTCTCCCGCTTGAAGACGCTGCTTGAAACCGGGAAGACCTTCAAGCCGCATTAATACAAGGTGTGAATGGTCTGAAATTTTTCGTCCGGTAGCAAGCCCCAAACTAGCGCCTGTTAGCACGCTTACTGGAGATTTAGATCGCCCCAAACTCAGAAGTCCGGCCATCCTACGTATCGAAAAATTCCCTATCGTTAGCGCAACAACCGCGTAAGCAATCCTTCCAGCAGAACTCGGATTTCAGGATTCATCTTTGTAAATTCCACGCCCATGCCCTCACCAGGCACGATGTTTCGGACCACCGCTTCCGCCAGAACCATTCCTCCCGGTACTTCAAAAACGAGGGTCAGGTTTGTGCCTACTCGCAGCGTATTGGACCCGCAGAGGAACAGACCTCCCATGCTTAACGTTTTGACCCGAGAAACCTGTTGCTGCCCGCTACCGTACCAGGTTACGGACATGCCTTGCGGCAAGGAAATACGCTGGTGGCGACGAGTCCCACCCATGGTTTTAGCGCTCATAAGACATGGCCAAAGTACTAGTTGAGTTGGCAGCGAACCAATAGAACAAAAGTTCCGCTCCGCCGGTACTTTAGAAAAGCCACTCAGTTCTCAAGCACCCTCGCTCTACGCAACCCTTTGTGTGCTCTGAGGCGCAGGAACTTTCCGAAGAAAGATTGACAGCCTGCGCTTACCGGGGAAGTGAAACCCGCCCAGATCCCAATGTCCGGTTACGCTGATCAGGCGCTATGTCAATCCAGCCCAAACGATTATTCTGAAGTGTGACCGAAACTCCAGACACAGCCCCGCCGCCCCCGCCTCCGCCTCGGAGAAGCTCTCTCCGATCCTTTCTTCGATGGTTTCTCATCGGAGTGGCGCTTCTTTGGGCGCTTGCTGTGCTGCTCCTTGTGGCTGCCCGGTGGATCGACCCACCGACCACCGCGGTGCACATGGAGCGCCGTTTGCAGGCATGGATTCACCACACGCCCTATCACGAACGATACGAATTCGTTCCGCTGCGCCAAATCTCGCCCGATTTCCAGCATGCTGTGATTGCCGCGGAAGACGCGCGCTTCTACCAGCACCATGGATTCGATTGGCACGCGATGCAAATCGCTGCGGAGGACGATATGGAAGGCGGCCGTATTCGCGGTGGGTCCACCCTCACGCAGCAACTGGTAAAAAATCTGTTCTTCGGAACCGGCCGCTCCATCCTCCGCAAGGGCGCCGAGTTCACACTTGTTCCGGTGGCCGAATTGGTCATTGGCAAACAGCGCATTCTGGAACTCTACCTCAACGTGGTCGAATGGGGCCCTGGTGTTTATGGTGCGGAGTCGGCAGGCCATTACTACTACCGAACCTCAGCCCGGAGTATCGACCGTGAACAAGCGGCCCGACTCGCCGCAATTCTGCCGTTGCCCCTGAAGCGACGGCCCGATCGCATGAATCGCTATAGCGGACTCATCCTGGAGCGGATGCGCCAATTGGGTTGGTAAAAGCGCATCCGCCGTAGCGGATTTCAATTAGCGCCGCACCCGCTGGCCGGCCGGTCATGCGATCCTGAACTTTGGTCCAGCTGGTTACTGGTCCAATTGATTCTAAATGTCTGTCGTGGCTGAATAGAATGGGTGAGCCATTTTGACAGGGACTGAACGCTCAGGGTGTATGTAGTTGGCAATGGATAAAAAACGCGAGTACTTGGCCATCGTCGCAGTCCTGGCTGTGGTCTATTTCGGCACTGCCAAGCTGGGGCTTAGATTTGCTCTTGTTCACCCAAGTGCCACGCCTTTGTGGGCGCCCACCGGAATTGCGCTGGCAGCCTTCCTGATTTTCGGCTTTCGTGTCTGGCCGGGCGCTTTCCTGGGCGCGTTCTTTGCCAACTTGACCACCGCCGGCTCGGTCCTGACGTCCATGGGGATTGCGACAGGAAATACCCTGGAAGGGGTGGCAGGCTGCTACCTGGTAATGCGCTTTGCGCGCGGCCAGCAGGCCTTCGAAAGGGCGCAGGATATTCTCAAGTTTACGTTCCTGGCCGGGATGGTCAGCACAACTATCAGTGCCACGGTTGGCGTCACAACCCTGTCATTGGGCGGATTCGCTGACTGGACGCAGTATGGCTCTATCTGGCGCACATGGTGGTTAGGTGACTGGGTGGGTGCGCTACTTGTTACTCCCCTTATCCTTCTATGGAGAGAAAATCCCCGGCTGAATTGGACCCGTGAACAAATTATTGAGCTCGCCCTCTTGTTCCTGGGACTCTTTCTCACGGCGTGGGTTGTCTTCGGGGGGCGTTTTCACTCGGAGGTAAAGAATTACCCGCTGGAGTATCTCTGCATTCCATTCTTGATTTGGGCCGCATTCCGGTTTGGCCGTCGCAAGGCTGCGACCGCAACTTGCCTTTTGGCGGCCATAGCCATCTGGGGCACTCTACAAGGATATGGCCCGTTTTCAAGAGAGGCTCTCAACACATCGCTACTACTGGTGCAATCGTTCGTGGGTATTGTCGCCGTAATGAGTTTGATTTTGGCCGCTGAAGTATCGGAGCGCAAGCGAGCGGATGAACGCGTGCAGCAACTGGTTGCTACCGACCCGCTTACTGGGCTTGCCAACTACCGGCAGCTCATTGACACAGTTGAATTGGAAATCAAACGGTATGGACGCTCCGGACGGTCCTTTGCCATCTTACTTCTCGATCTGGACGGATTAAAGAAGATCAATGATACCCACGGTCACCTGGTGGGCAGCCGGGCACTGTGCCGAGTAGCAGACATTCTGAAAGCCCATTGCCGGCAGGTCGACACGCCAGCGCGATTCGGGGGCGACGAGTTTGCCGTAGTGCTTCCTGACACAGCTTCGGCGCAGGCCCAGCAAATAGCCGCAAGAATCCGCGAACGCATCGCCTCCGATGAAGAAAGTCCGCCGATCTCGGTGGCCGTCGGCAGTGCCATTTACCCTCACGACGGCGAGTCCATTGAAAAGCTCCTGTCGGCAGCTGATCAAGCCCTCTATGGAATGAAGCGCCCTTCAGCCGGTCCAACTTCGCCGCAAGGGCGCCAGCCTGAGCGGCGTACACGCAAATAGTCTGCAATCGTCCTGGGATTCAATAAAATCAATCAAAGTGCTACTGGGCAGAAAGCAAGGCGGCCCAGAAGGCACAGTGATGTGACGTGGCGAAATCGGTTTCCTGCACAGGCGATGGTGGAATCAGCGACTGGAAATTGCCGGCGGCAGGGTTGAATTTCTGCCAGACGGGCACGCCGGGACTATTGGGATTCCCGAATTTGGCGAAGTTGGTCCAATAGTGCTGCATGGCGCTGGAGAGTTGCAGCTGCTGGGTGTTGAGCCCCGGTCGCGGCACAGTGACGGGCAGAGTGAAGAGATATTGAAGTTCCGAAGCGTGGGCCGCAGCGTACGGAAACGAGACGGGAGGCAGAAAATCCTGCGGCGCATTCTCGTCGTTGAACTCATACGTGGAGAGCGGGACAAACGGAGACATTGAGAGGTCTGCGCCCAAAGCGGGGCAAGCGAAGACCACATCCGTACCTGCTGTGGCGAAGGCAATATCTGCGGAAGGAAAACTCGCGAGGGGATACTGCGCGGCGACGAGCGGAGCTGCAGGTCCGACGAGGGTGGCGAGAGCCCCTTCGTACGCGGTCTCGTTGTTGGCGATGGGCCCGGCGGCGGTGAGATCGAAATCGAGCGCGGTGAAGAGCCGCCATTCGTCGTGATTGCTACCCTGGATCACCGGTACATGGTGGAATTGGCCGGTGGCGAGCGCTGTGTTGAGTGAGAGCGGGAAAAATTCCCCGTCGATATTGGGCGTATATCCAGCAAAGTTTTCGTTGGCCAGGATGGTGGTGACCGGAAGCGCACGCAGGCAGGCGGCGGTCTGTGCGCTGCAGCCCGTTGCAGCGGCGAATGCCGTGCCGGCAGCCTCAGCGGCAACTAGGGTTTGCGTGTTCAGCGCGTAAGCGCCGCTTTCGATGATGGCTTTGTGGAAGAGGCCCTCCGAGGAAGGCGACGCGAGCTGCGAGAAGACGCTGAGGCCGCCCGCGGATTCGCCGAAGATGGTGACGTTCTGCGGATCGCCGCCGAAGAACCAAATGTTGTCACGGACCCAGCGAAGAGCGAGTTGCTGGTCCATGAGGCCGTAGTCACCTGCGGAATTGGGGTCGCTGTCACCGTCCCGGTCCGGGTCCGTTTTTTCCGCGGCAAAAGCGGGATGGGCGAGAAAACCGAGAGCGCCGAGACGGTAATTGATGGTCACGACGATGACGCCGTCGTGAACGAGAGCCGTGGGATCATAGTCGTTACTTTCACCGAAGACGAGGGCGCCGCCGTGGATCCAAACCATCACCGCACGCGGGCGGAAGAAATCATCGGAGTCCGGAGTGAAGACATTGAGGAAGAGGCAATCCTCGGTAACGGACACGATACCGAATGGCGAGGGCGGCTGCGGACAGTGGTTGGCAAACTGCGTGGCCTCGAGGGGCGCGAACCACAGAGCGTGAGGAACCGGCGGACGCCAGCGCCGATGGCCCACCGGAGGCGCGCCGTAAGGAATGCCCAGGAATTCACGGACGCCCGCGGAAGAGACGGAACCGCGGACGGGGCCGCTGGAGGTAAAGACCAGCGGGTTTCGTTCCTGCGCACGGAGGACAGGAGGCGTAGAACAAAAAACGGCGGCGGCGAAGAGAGCGGAGAGAAGTAGGCGGAGTTGCTGCGCATGACGAGACTTCATGGTTTCCTCACTGACCGGGGAACGACTACGTCCTGAGCTTGGGAGGAGTTCCCCTGAATCCCCGCTGGCGCACGTTGCGGCGCGGCGGCGGGGATGGAATTGTGAGTGTTTATATCATTGTTTTGTTACTGTCAATACGAAGGTTTCCGCAGAATTCCCGAGTTCCCTTCTACGAAGTTGAACGGTCGGGTTGCTAGGCACTAGGTTGCCGAATCGGTAGTTTCCCAACTACTGAGGCGTGGGGGCAACATACGCCCGCCGATAATCCGTGCGGTACGCCATGTTCGCGGCGTTTGGACCGGAGGTTTGTGGCGAGTTGATGCGAACTTCGATCGAATGAACTACGCCGTCTTGCCTCGGTGGCGTGAATGCCAGGCTGTATTCGTGACGTACGAGTTGCGCAATCTCCGCGTAGGCCGCGCTGAACTCTTTTTCGCTCACGGGAAAGTAGGCACGCCCTCCCGTTGCCTCGGCCAGCTGCTTCAAGAGTTGGTTTGCCTGCGCGAACTGCTGTGGAGGTTGCGCCGGATTTTGCGCGCGAGTCTTCTTTTTGTTGCTGGGAGGGGAATCTTGCAGCTCGCCCGCCAGCGAAACAGCAAGCAGCCGAACGTCGCCGGTCTTCAGTTGCTGAAGAGCCATCGCCCGCTCGTTCGCGGAAGATGTATCCACGCCCGTCGAGAGCAGCACTATCGTTTTCTTGCCTCGAACCTGCCTGAGCCACTCGATGACCTTCGAAACGCTGGAAGAGAGATTCAGCGACCCATATCCAAGATTGAAACGCAATTGATCGAACGACGCTGCGGCGTCCTGTTTGTCCGGTGTGAAATCCAGCAGCGCCTGCGGCGCTTCCGCATATTTCACCACCGCGACGCGATCGCCCGCCGACAAACCATTGAGCAAACCAAGGGCGGCTTGTAAATGCCCGCCCTCCAGAAGATAGACGGCAGGCCCCGCCTCAATAAGAAGCAGCACTTGCCCCGGCTCTTCAATCGTCGCGAAATCGGTCAGCGGCTGTTCCGTCCCGTCATCAAATAAATGAAAATCTTCCCGCCGCAGGCCCTCCACAAACTGCCCGCGCGCGTCCGTCACAATCACGCCGACATTGACGCGCTCCACCTGGATTCGAATCGTTTGTTGTGGTTCTTGAGGATTTTGCGCCGCGTTTGCCGCGCTGCTTAGCAGCAGAAGAGCAGGCAACTGTAGCGCTCTCAGAGAAAAGCGGAAAGGACGCATCGCCCCGCTATTCGACCCACTGTTCCCAGTGAACGCCCTTGGCATCCTTCCACGAGACGCTCGAAGAATAATGCAGATGCCGCGCGAAAACTTGTGGATTCGCCTGCAGGAGCCAATCAGGAGTCGGAGTCGTCGCTGGCATGTTTTTCTTCGCCGCATCCGCCGATTTTTGTGCAGCGCTCTTCTTGGCTTCTGAAATCCAGCGGTCCTTCATGGCCTGCCAGTCCACCTTTTGAAAATCAAAGTAGCCAAGCCCATTCAGGTTTTCAGGATATTGCGCGCGCCCCGCCTGAAATTGCGGGACGCTCGCGAGCCCCCCACCCGCCGCTTCTTTCCCTCGGTTCGCGACCACCTCGCGCAGCGAATCCACGCGGCTGGCGCCCAGAATCATGTCCGGCATCACGGCGAGATTGAAAAAGTTCCACTGCGCCACGCCCGCGTTTCCCTGACTCCCTCCGAGCGAGATCTTCATATACGTCACGTCGCCTTCATTGCGCTCCGATGTGAGCTGGTCGCTGAATACCGTTCGAATCAGTTTCAGCGTTTCCGGCTTCTTTCGAATCCCAAAAAAATAAACCTGCTTCGCGCTGTCCAACGAAGGATTCGTCTGCATCGAAGCGATCTCTCCGCTGAAAAGCCCGATCGCATCCGGCAGTGGCATCCCGATACGCGCCTGCGCCAGCGTGTCGAGAAGGTCGGCGTTGCCCTGCTGTCCCGTCGGAAACGCAGCCCGCGCGATGCGCTTGATCACCGCATAAATTCCCAGGAAATTGATCTGTGTCGAGCCATACGAAATGGCATCTGCGGGAACCAGCGCCAACGAAGCCGGCGCGGCAACTCCGTTCGTCCAAATATCAAACGGTGTCCCCGGCGCCGTATCGCCAAGGATTGCCGCTTGCACGTGGGTTTTCGCCCCTTCGAACGTCACGTGCCCGCACACCGAATGAATCGCGTCAAGCTTCGCCGCGTCCAGCAGTTGGCCAACCTTCAGGTCCCCCGCTTTCGAATCCGGCGCAAACTCCTTCAGGTTCGGAATGCGCAGGAAAAATTCAATCACGCCGCTGCCAACAATCGGCTTCGCTTCTTGATACGCAGCCAGTTGCGTCAGCGGTCCCGCCACCGTCGTCTTGGCGTCGAGCCGCCCGAGCACATCTTCCATCACCGAGCGCTCGCTCGCGCTGATGGCGTACTTCCCATGCTCCGCCCAATACGTCGTGCTGTTTTTTTCTTCAATCTTCAAAACCTGCGCGTCTCCAATCGTCACCGGCGAAATGTGCGGCATCTCTTTCGCTTGCGCGCGCATAAGTAGAATCGCTTTCGCAAGTACCGCCTCTTTCCCCGTGCGATCGTACACAAAAAACATCCCATTCCAAGCCGGCGGCTTCGCCTTAGCCGCGCCCGTGCCGCCCGCTGCGTTCGAATCGGTCGCGCTCGCTGCTCCCGCTGCCTCGCGCTTCGCCGGCTCCGCGAGATATCCCACCGTAAAGGAATTCTCCAGCAGCGACGCAAATTCCTGAACTTGTTCCACCGTCAGCTTCGGTTGCCCCGGTTTTTGTTCCGAAGAAGCAAGCATGTTCGCCGCCATCGCCGAGCGCACCGACGCAAAGTCCGGGTCATCCCACAGCGCCATCAGCGAATTCGCTTTTCTCGCGTCCGCCGCCGGAGCCCCGCGCCAAATCAAATAAAAAATCGTTCGTGGCGACATCTGCGCCGGCTCCAGCGGAGCCTGCGCCCGCGCCGGGCTTATCCCCAGTACCACAAAAGTTAGTACCACCAAGAGAGGATTGCGGAAGCTCTTCGCGTTCATCGGGCGCTCCTGAAGATTTCGATTCGAATGCGGCTGTCTTTTCATGCTAGCGCCAGCGCCAAAAAGACAGAAGCCCTGTCCCGCGTCGTGTTTCCAGAACGCAGAACAGAGCTTTTGTGGAAGGGAGCGCGAATTTTGCCGAAGTGCTCGCTACGGTTTGCCGGCCTGTTTCAACGTTGGAGCCGTCGTAGGTGTAGCCGCTGGCGCCTGCGCCGCAGCCGCCGGCGCGGGAGCCGAAGCAGCCGCGCCCGGCCCGCCTTCCTTCGGCGTCGCCAGGTACCCGGTAATCTGATTTTTCCCCACGTCGAACACCACGATTTCGTAAGGCGCCATCCGCGACGCGCCCTTCACGTAAAACTGCACGGGCTCGCCCGCGGTCTTATCCTTTTTCTCGATCGAGCGATCGTCCACGAACACCACCATCGTGTACTTCGATTTCTTCTGGTCCACCTTGGACACATTGATCTGCACCGGCCCGACGCGTTGCGGCGTCTTGGCCTTTTGAACTGTGAACTCGTAGTAGTTGCGGTCCCCGCGGCGCCTCAGCTCATCCAAGTCGTCGTGGTTGCGCGCGATCAACCCGCTCATCACGTTCATGTCGCCCAGGCTGCGCTCCAGTTTGCCTTTCGTGGCCTCCAAATCCGTTTTCGTGGCTTCGATGTCTTTCTTCGCGCCGCCCACTTCCGTGGCCACCGCGCCGATTTTCTCCTCGCTCTCCTGCTTCACCTGCGAAAGTTGCGCCGTCAGCTTCTCATCCGACGTTTGCTGTTCCTTGCGGATGGATTCCGCGCGGCTCTTGGCCTGCGCCAGTTCGGACTGCGTCAAGCCCACACGCTGCGTGGTGATTTCCATCTTGCTCTTCAAGTCCGCGATGCGCGAATTTGCCTGATCGAGTTGCGCGACGAGAATTTTATCTTGGTCCTGCTGCTTGGCCAGGTCCTGGCTCAGCCGCGTTTGCGTCGAATACCCCGCGTAGCCCAGCACCGCCATCAGCGCAATCAACACGCCAAAGAGCACTGCGATCCACCTCGGCGTTCCCGTGGACTCGTAGTGATAGGACTCTTGCGGCGTCGGTACGTTTGGAGAAATGCTCATTCCCCCTCCTCGGATCTGGCGCCCCCCATGCACGATTGCGCCGAATTAGAATTATCGCTTGCCACGCACCATCTGTCCACAGGCCCCAGCCAAAGCTAAGACGGCTTTTCCCCCGCAAATATTCCAGCTCGAACGCTGCCCGCCAGTCCGCCCGCGCCACCTTGCCGCAACAGCCTGCGCCCAGGCATGATCGCCCACGCAGGGTCGCCCAAGCTTGTTCCGACATTTTCGGCGTAATCCTTTTCCGCGGATTGTAGCTGCGGCCGGTAATCGAACCACTCATCCCGAACTCGCACACCCACCACCGTCATTTCCGCAAGTCACAGTCCGAGGAGACGCGAGTTTGCTGCTTTACGGCTAAGTGAACGGTCAAAGGTGACCAGCGTGAACTGCGAAGCGGAGGCAAAGGCGCAGAGATAGGAATCGGCCCAGTCTTTGGTAGCGGGGCGGCGGAGCCGCGTCATGCCGCGGAATACGCGCTCAAGACCAGGAGGCTCGTCGAGACACGCAACCCGGTCGTCTTGCAGCCAGCGATCATACGTCTGCCACGCTTGTGGCTGGTTCATCACTTCCTTGCTCATCACCGCTTCCGCAGTGAGCAGCCGGAGCAGTCCAAGTTGCGTGAAGCGGCAGAAAAACAGGCGGGAGTCCGCAGCGAGGCCGGAAAACCACGATGCAGCGCGCGCGTGATGGACATGCCCTTGGTAAGTCAGGGCGATCCACACGTTGATATCAGGGAAAAGAAATGACGTCGTAGATTCGGGCATTGTCGAGCACCACGGTTCCCGGGCGCTTGGAACGGACTAGCGGGAGCTTGACGTGCTTGCGCGACGTAGTGCTGCTCTTTTCACGCAGAACCTGCTCGACGCCCCGCAGGATCAATCTCTTGGCGGAACTGCCCTCGTTCGCCGCGCGCGCCTTGAGCCGCTGGTACAGCGAAGCCGGAATGTCAATCGTCGTCCGCATGCAAATAGTCTACCATATTTATGGCCGGTGGCTATCCGTCGATCCGTCAGACAGATAGCTAACGGCTTACTAAACAGATGTCTACTAATCCGGCACCCTCAGTGGACGATAGTTTCTGTTAGTGCCATCTGAAGTAAATGGGCAAATTGTGGGGCGGCCAGGGGATGGCTGAAGAGGTAACCTTGTCCTTCCGCACAGTGGTGGGCCCGAAGGAATGCGAGCTGCTCCGGAGTTTCGATGCCCTCGGCAATCACGCGCTGCTTGAGGTTTTTGCCCATATCAATTATGGCGCTCACGATGGAAGAGCCATCGGGATCGGCTGTGATCCGATGCACAAAGGACTGGTCAATTTTCAAGACGTCAATGGGAAACTGCTGAAGATAACTGAGGCTGGAATAGCCGGTGCCGAAGTCATCCACCGCAAGCTGAACCCCCATAGTTTTGAGCTCTTGAAGTACTGCGGCCGTGGATTCGGCATCCTCCATAAGGACGCCCTCGGTAAGCTCAAGGTCGAGATAGCGCGCTTCCAAGCCGGCTTCCGAGAGTATCGTCCGGACACTTTCGACAAAACCCTTATTGCGGAACTCGACGGCGGAAACGTTGATGGAAACCCGCTTAAACGGCAGTCCCGCGTCTTGCCATTCGCGCGCCTGCCGGCATGCTTCGCGCAGCGCCCAACGGCCGATCTCGACGATTAGGCCACAGTCTTCGGCGATGGGCACAAATTGGGAAGGAGGGACCAGTCCACGGCCGGGCTGCTGCCATCGTATCAACGCCTCTACTCCGGTGATCTCGCCCGTGTCAAGATTTACCTTCGGCTGATAATGCAGCAAGAACTCTTCCTGCTCGAGAGCGCAGCGCAGGCTGCCTTCGAGAGATTGCCGCTCTACGGCCTTCAGATTCATTTCCGCGGTGAAGAACTGGAAATTGTTGCGCCCGTTTTCCTTGGCGTGGTACATGGCCAAGTCTGCATTCTTGATCAACGTTTCGGCATCCTCTCCGTCCTCCGGGTAGACGCTGATGCCGATACTGCCACTGATACGCAGGGATCGTCCCCCGACGGAGCAGGGTGCGCTGAGCGAAAGAAGTATTTTTCTTGCGCTCGTGGCCGCGTCTTCCGGATAGGTGATCTCTGAAAGCAGGATAACGAATTCATCTCCGCCCTGGCGGCTGACCGTGTCGGAAGCGCGGACCCCGGCCAGCAATCGTTTTGAAACACACTGAAGAAGCTCGTCGCCGACGGCATGTCCCAGCGAATCGTTGATGTATTTGAAGCGATCCAAATCCAGAAAGATTACGGCAAGAGGTCTGTTCCAGCGGCGACCTGCGGCGATCGACTGAGCGATCCGGTCGTTCAGCAGCAGACGATTGGGTAGATTTGTGACCACATCGTGTTGCGCGGAGTGTGTCATTTGGACGGACATGGCCCGCGCCGCGCTCACATCATGGAAGACGATCACCGCTCCGATGACTCGCCTTGTCCGGTCGTGGATTGGCGCGGCGGAATCTTCAATGGCAGATTCAAATCCGTCCCGGCGGATGAGCACGCAATTCACCGTCAGTCCCACCGTCCTATTTTGCTCGACGGCCATCTCCATGGGATCTCGCGCGGTCTTGCGTGTGGCGCCGTCAACAATTCGGAAGACTTCAGCCAGGGGTTTGCCAATGGCTTCTTCCCTGGGCCAACCGGTCATGGCCTCTGCAACGAGATTGAGATAGGTGATGTTGCCGGAAATGTCGGTGCAAAGAACGGCGTCACCAATCGAGTTGAGGGTAACCACCGCGCGTTCTCTTTCCAAGTACAATGCGTCGTCGACAGCCTTGCGCTCGATCGCGTTGCGCAGTGCACGCGGGAGCGAATAGCTATCGAGGTGACCCGCCAGGAGATAATCCTGTGCGCCGCGCCCTACAGCCTCTTTCGCGAGGGCTTCGTTACCGTTGCCGAAGACCAAAATCGGGACGTCGGGCGCAGCGGCGAACAACTTATCGAACGTCTCGATGCCGTGACTATCGGACAGGGACAAATTGAGCAAGACCGCGGCAATTCCTTTTTTGCTCAGCCGCACAAGAGCTTCGGAAAGTTGGCGAACCCATTCGACGTCGAAAGAACCGCTGACTGTCCCGGCGAGCGCCGTGTGAATCGCATTGGATGCGGCCGGATCATTTTCAATCAGAAGTATTTTGGGGAGCAGAATAGATACTGTCATGGTGTCTTTCGTCTAGCCTCAGAACCCGCTCTCCGCGTGCAACACCCTCGGACCTCGTGGTACTAAACCGGTATAAAGATTATCTCCAGAGGTGATTTAGTTCTGTCCGTAATGGCACACTGGGTACTATTATCAGTATCGAAGACGGCACATTTGTCCGGACGCACCCTCAACAGGCCGAGAGGGCTCCGCGTGGCCTACCCTTTGCGATCTTGTTTTGTGTCCCGCAGGATCGTCCGGGACGCAAACGGCGCGCAACAGGATGTGCAATTCTTTGCTTCGCTTTGACTAGCCGCCGTCGATGAAGCTGTGGCGTCCAGCGCTGGCGGCCTTGCAACCTTGATGACGTGCCCAAACTCCAATTTGGCACATGTTCAATTTTGAACAGCGGGGATCTAAGCCGGAACTTTAGAATCCTTGTGATAAGTGAAAGCTAGTAACAGGCCCGCGATGGCTATCGTTGGATTGCCTCCTAGGACTGTCATCGCGGGCATTCTTCGCAGCTCAACCCCTTCAGCCAAGTGGGCCAAGCCTCTACAACTCCAAACGTATTCCCCGAATACTCTCCCCGCGCCACTCACACACGTATTCCGTATTTCGGAAACGCACCTCGACTTCGCCCCGCTGCAAGTCAATTGCGTGTCCTATGATTTACTATAGCCCCCGCCGTACCTTCCGCGAACGAGTTCCGTCCGCATCCCTGCACCTCAGACAAGGCTTTGCCTCCGCCAGCAAGGTCCACTGCTCGGACGTAGTGTTCCCTTTTGGACCACGCGAATGTCCGAAACGGTACATCTTTCGTAACCAGCGTTTGGTATATCTAGGTCATATTCGGGCGCTTCCAGCGCAGCGCGTGTTCCCTCAGAACCGCGCTGGGCTTTGGAAGTGAAAGCGGGCTGGTCTCGACGGCCAGTCCGCTGCCCGGTAACTTCCTCGCAAACCGCTTGTTTTATTTGCGTTGCGAACTCTCCCAGGATCCGTATCCTGTAACCCCTTTGTTTGGCACTCTTACGAAAATCACCGGGGTGTATACCAACTCTTCCCAATCTGGAACTCGTCAAGCCCGCCGAGCCCACCGCGACGCGGCATCTCAACCTTCCAACGCTCTTCGTCCCCCTGTTCACCTTTAGTGTTCTCTCTTGTACAGTTTTCCCGCAAACCCCATCCGAAAATGATATGGTTATGTCTGCCTTATACGTTCTGCTTACCAAGCATTCGCGCTTTCAATACCGCAGACCGCCGGAGATTACATGGAACTGACCGCAACGCAACAACCTCGGCCTTGGGACCGCCCATTCTGGAAACCGGTTCACGGCAAAGAAGGCGTCTTCACCTATCTAGTCCTCATTCACACTCTCGCGATCATCGGTCTGATCCTCTTCCCCGTGCCCAGCCTCAAAGTCGTCGGCATGACCGTGCTCTCCATCGCCTTTGGGGGACTCGGCACCACCGTTTGCTATCACCGCATGCTCGCCCACAAGACCCTCAAGACCAATCGCTTCGTCGAACAATTTCTGATCTTCTGGGCCGTCTTCAACGGCTCCGGCCACCCTGCCAGTTGGGTCGCCTATCATCGCCTCCATCATTCCGTCACGGACACCCCCGAAGACATCTCCAGTCCCAAGCAGGGCGGATTCTGGTGGGCACATCTTCGCTGGCTCTATCAAACCCAACCCGCGGATAAGCAGCGCTGGGCCCCCGAACTCACCGGCGGCGTGTACAAAATTTGGGGCTGGGCCGAAACTCCCGTCATTATTTTCTCGATCTGCATCGGCCTGATTCTCGGTTTCGGCTGGATGGGCTTCTTCTGGATGGGCGCGATCCGCCTAGTCTATTCGTTGCACATGCAGTGCCTCGTGAACAGCCTCACGCATCTCAACCATGTCAAGGAAGGCGATTCCAGCATGAACGTCTGGTGGCTCGGCCCCTTCCAACTAACGGCCTGGGGCGAGAACTGGCACCAGAATCATCACACTCACGCCGGCTCCGCCCGCCTCGGCCTCCGCTGGTATCAGACCGACATCGGCTGGTATTTCATCTGGATGCTAGAAGCCGTCGGCCTGGCCCATTCCGTCAAGCGCCCCCGCGCCTCGTAACCGGTCGCTTTGGTTGTAACGGCGGGCTTTAGCCCGGCCGCGCCGAGTCGGCGAGCCGAATCGTCGGGGTCGTATTAAATGTTGCGGCGGGACTTTCGTCCCGTCCGTGTGCCCCATGTACGCACAAAAATTCAACGTAAACGTCATCATCCGCGGCGCTCCCCGCCCCTGCCCGCTCGATTGGCTCGATCAATTCTGCATGCGCAACTTCACCAACTTTGCCGACTTCGACGACACCCTGCCCGTCGCCGATGGAAAAGTCGAAGCCAGCTTTCGCCTCACTCCCGAACGCTTCGCCGAAGGCCTCGGCGCCTGGCTCACGCAACGCGGAAAAGGCGAAGGCCAGCCCGTGCTCGTGCAGGTCACTCGCGAATAATTCTTAGAAATGTTTGAAAAGCGCGATTAAAAATTTCTAGAATGAGAAATGAGAAAAATCTTCACCGACTTTTCATCGCGAATTTCTCGAAGGAATTTTCGTTGACAGAAAATAGATTCTGGTTAGAAGAAAATAAATTGAGCTATGCCGCCGAATCACGTTTTTCTTTGCGCAGTGCCGCGCGAATCTGCGGCAACGCCGCCAGCGCCGCCGCTTCGCCCGCGGCGACCATTTGCGGCGTCTTGCTGAAATCGTCCCACACAAACGGTTTCACGTCCGGCTCGATCACTACGTCCGCCTGCGTGCGCCACGCCAGATCCGAATGGCGCTGCACAATCGTGAACGCGCGGCTGAGAACATCCGTAAACGTGCGCGGCTGCGAAAGGCTGCCCGCTTCGAGGTACACGGCGATAACGATGTCCGCGCCGAGCAGCAGCGCGCCTTCCACGGGCACGGGTGAAGTCAGAAATCCATCCACCAGCGTCCGCCCGTCATATTGGATGGGAAGAAAAAGCCCGGGATACGCGCAGGAAGCGCGGATCGGCGGCATGATCGGTCCGTGGGAATAGTAGACGGATACTCCTGCGTTAATGTCCGTCGTTGCCACCGCCAGGGGAGTACGCAACTGTTCAAACGTCTTGATCTGCGTGAAGCGCGCAAAATATTTTTCCATGCGCTGGTTGGTGGCCAGCCCGAGCCACGACGGCGTCCAGCGCCCAAAATCCGCAAACGTCGTCATTGCGCCAATCCGTTCCATTTCTTCCAGCGGCACGCCCGCGCAGTAACTCGCGGCGATCAGCGCGCCGACACTCGTGCCCGCAACGCAATCAATGGGAATGCCTGCTTCGCGCAGCACCCGCAGCACGCCGATGTGCGCGAGCCCGCGCGCGAATCCGCCCGCAAGAGCCAAGCCCACGCGCGGCCGTTCCGCCGGCTCTCCCTCTTCGCCGTACGCGAATTCGCGAAACTTTTCCTTCGCCGTACGAAGCCAGCCGAGGGCTCCGTGAACCTTTCCTTCTTCTGCCATCCTTCTATTCTAGTGGTATCGCGGGTGAGCACACAGCCGTTTGACCCGCGCTTGCCGGTTTTGTAACCTGTCCTTCCGTTCGAATCCCTTTTAGAAGGCGTGACATGAAGCGTCGCATCGAAAAAGCGGTTGTGCTGGGAGCAGGAACCATGGGCTCGAGGATCGCGGCGCATTTCGCGAACGCCGGACTGCCGTGCATTTTATTGGATATCGTGCCGCCAAATTTGCCGGCCGGTGCGACCACCGCCGAGCGCAACAAAATTGTTCGCGCGGGATTGGAGGCCGCGAAAAAGTCAAAACCGGCGGCGTTTTTTACGGCCGCGCTAGCGGAAAAAGTTGTCATTGGAAATTTCGAGGATGACCTGGCGCGCTGCGCGGAAGCCGATTGGATCATCGAAGTGGTCGCCGAAAACTTGGAGATCAAGCGCAATCTGCTTTCGCGCGTGGCGCAATACCGCAAACCGGGCGCCATCGTAACGACCAATACTTCCGGATTGCCGGTGCATTTGATCGCCGAAGGGATGAGCGAAGAATTCCGGCAGCACTGGGCGGGAACGCATTTTTTCAATCCGCCGCGCTATCTGAAATTGGTGGAAGTGATTCCAGGACCGAAAACTTTGAGTGACGTTGTCGAGACGCTCAGCGAATTCTGCGACAAGCGCCTTGGCAAGGGCGTTGTCGTGGCGAAAGACACGCCGAATTTCATCGCCAATCGCATTGGAACATTTTCGATGCTGAACGCGCTGCGTCTGATGGGCACGCTGGGAATGACCGTGGAAGAGGTGGACGCCTGCACCGGCCCGGCGGTGGGCCAGCCGAAGTCCGCGACGTTTCGAACCGCGGACATCGTTGGCCTCGACGTGTTAGTGCACGTGGTGAAAAACATTTACGAAACGGCGCTGAGCGACGAATCCCGCGAGATGTACAAACTGCCCGCGCTGGTGGAAGAGATGGCCAAGCGCGGATGGCTCGGCGACAAGACCGGCCAGGGCTTCTACAAAAAGGTTAAAGGCGCTGGCGAAAAGGAAATCCTGACGCTCGACGTGAACACCATGGAGTATCGCCCGAGGCAGAAAGCAAAATTTGCCTCGCTCGAAATGGGCAAAGCCATTGAAGACACTCGCGAGCGGCTGCGTGCTCTGATCGGACCCGTGCTGGAGGGGCAGAAGGGCGACAAGGCGCAACAATTTTTGTGGGGTGGGATTTCCGAGACGTGTTTGTACGCCGCGCGTCGCGTACCGGAAATTTCCGACAACGTCGTGGACGTGGATCGCGCGATGCGCTGGGGTTTCGGCTGGGAGCTTGGACCATTCGAAATCATGGATGCCATCGGTATGAAGCCGTTCGCCGGGCTAGTGCAGAAAGAAGGGCGCGCGCTGCCGCCGGTGATCGAAAAAGTGCTGGCCAGCGGACGCAAAGGATTTTACGAATCGGAGAAAGGTACGACGACCGTTTTCGATATCGTCGGCGGCGGAGCAAAGAAAGTCGAAGAGCCGAACGGCGTCATCATTCTCAAATCGCTGAAAGACGCCGGCCGCGAAGTCGAACGCAACGCCGGCGCAAGCCTGATCGATCTCGGCGACGGCGTGGTGTGCTGCGAATTCCACGCCAAGATGAACGCCATCGGCGCGGACCTGATCGCCATGCTGCACAAAGGACTGAAGCGGCTGGATTCGGATTTCGACGCCATGGTCATCGCCAACCAGGCGGTGAATTTTTCCGTGGGCGCGAACTTGATGCTCGTCCTGGTCGGAGCGCAGGAACAAGAATGGGATGAGCTGCACATGGCCGTGAAGCAATTCCAGAACATCAATCTGGCGTTGAAATACGCACCGAAACCGGTTGTGGCCGCGCCGCAAGGCATGGCGCTGGGCGGTGGGTGCGAAGTGAGCTTGCACTCCACACGAATTCAGGCAGCCGCGGAAGCGTATATCGGGCTGGTGGAAACGGGAGTCGGCCTGATCCCCGGCGGCGGCGGCACAAAGGAGATGCTAATCCGCGCGAACGAACATGCCGCGAGCGACAATGATCTGGATTTATTTCACGCATTGAGACCCGTTTTCGAAGGAATCGCGATGGCCAAGGTGGGCACCAGCGCGGAAGAGTGCCGCGACCTCGGCTATTTGCGCCGCGAGGATGGCGTGTCCATGAACCGCGACCGCCTGGTTGCCGACGCCAAAGAGGCAGCGCTGGCGCTGGCGCGCGGCGGCTACAAGCCGCTGGCGGCAAGCTGGCAAGAAGGCGCGCAGACCACGCAGATCAAAGTCCTGGGCGAACAGTTTCTCGCCGGCGCGAAGCTGGCGATCCACATGATGATGCGCGGCGGCTACGCCTCGGAGTACGATGCCCACGTGGGCCGGAAGCTCGCGAACATTCTGGCGGGCGGGCCACTGACTTCGCCGCAACTGGTCAGCGAACAGTACGTCCTCGATCTCGAACGCGAGGCCTTTGTCTCTCTTCTGGGCGAAAAGAAAACGCAAGAGCGCATTGCTCACACGCTCAAGACGGGCAAGCCTTTGCGGAATTAGGAAGATCGAATTAAAAACGTCACTTGAATAGATCCTCCCATTGAAGCGGGTCGGCAACGATATGGAATCATGAGACGACTACTCACGATTGTGTCCACCGGACTTGTGCTCGTAATCCTCGTCATGGCCGTATTTCTAGGCTGGTTCTATCTCTACACGCGTGATTTGCCCGATGTCGCCCATCTCGCCCAGTTTGCGCCAAGCGCTCCCACAGTCTTGACGGATGCCTGTCTCGCAGGTCCAGTTACGGTTCTACCTGCAACCCAGATTGGAAAAACAGTGCGGGACGCGATTGCCGTTGCGGAGCCAGACCGAGCGCAATCTCTGCTCTTGGCTCGTTCGCTTCTTTGCGAACGGAAAACTCCCGGAGCCTTGTCGTACGGATTGAATCAGCTCCGCCTGGACCACCACATTCGCGCGCGATTTTCCAGCGATCAGATTCTGACGATCTATATGAATCGGGTGTACATCAGCGCTAGCGGATTTGGCGTGGAGGATGCTTCCCGGCATATGTATGGCAAGGACGCCGGCAATCTGAGCGTGGCCGAAGCCGCGTTGCTCGCAGGAATGATACGAGGGGGGATTGGCCCGCCCAATGAGCAGCCGGACCGCGCGTTGCAGCGGCGCAGTCAGGTGATCGAAGCGATGCGCGCCAAGGGACTGTTGACCCCCGCGGAAGCGGCCAAGGCGGAAGGGGAGCCGCTAGGAGTTTTGCCCGCCGCCGGTAAGTAGACAGTGCACCAGTGTTATGAAGTTGACGAGTATTTCCTCCGGGTCTAGCATGAAGTTTATGGCCACAACCACTCTCGCCGCCAGAAACGGGAACAGGGAGATCTCGCTGACACTGCAAGTCTGGAAAGAAGGGGCGAGCCACGTCGCGTACACGCCGGAGCTGGACATCTCCAGTTGCGGGAAGACAGCGAGCCAGGCGAAAGCGCGATTGCGCGAGGCCGTGTCACTTTTCATTGAAGCGGCCGCGGACATGGGAACGCTCGAAGAAATCCTCGCTGAAGCCGGGTTCGAGAAGCATGGCAAGACGTACAGGCGTCATCCAATACTCCTTCGCGAAAAAATACGGCTGGCCCTTCCTTCTGTCTAGCGGTTCCGCAGATGCCTCGCATCGTTCCGATCCCCTATCAAAAACTGGTGCACGTTCTGGAGATGGAGGGATTTGCCCTAGTACGGGAAAAGGGTGACCACATGATATTCAGTAAGCCAGGAATTCTGCGGCCATTGGTTGTTCCTCGCTATGATGCCCTGCCTGTCTTTATTATCAAAAACGTCCTGCGCACGGCACAGATCAGTCGGGAAAGATATTTAGAATTGCTGCAGAGGATTTGAGATCTGCGGCTGCGAAGTGCTGGAAACGAAAGCACGCTGCACCTGTCTCCTCTATTCTAATCGTATAAAAACGTATTGATGTGGCGACTCTGCCTGCGGTATTCTGCGAGTTTGCGGGAGGGACCGTGCAGAAGCTGCTGGCGCCGCGCGAGGCGGCAAACATCCTGGGCATCAGCTATCCCACGTTGAAACAGTGGATCTATCACGGCAAGCTCAAATCGGTGAAGACCCCGGGCGGGCATCATCGCGTGCCGGAGAGCGAGATTGACCGTCTGTTTCCCAAAAAACTGGAGCGCGGCGACATCGAAACGAGGCGCGGAAATTTCCGCAAGATCAGCGGGCGAAATCAATTGATCGGACGCGTGGTGGCGCTGAAACTCAGCGGACTTCTGGCGCAGGTCACGCTGGCGATCGGGGAGCAGCATATTACTTCGATCATTACGGCGGATGCGGCAAAAGAGCTGCGCTTGAAGCCTGGAGACCGTGCCGCGGCGCTCATCAAATCCACGGAAGTGATGATTCTGCGGGTTTGAGGAAACAGAAACAATCAACGCAGAGTACGCGGAGAATACAGGGGCGCAGAGTGGAGAGGTGTCAATGAGAATCGCAACCCGAGTTCTGATTGCAGTGCTAATGCTTTTATGTGTTGCTCGCGAAACTCAGGCACAGGGGGAGATTCGAGTTGCCGCGGCGGCCGACTTGAATTTTGCCATGGGGGAATTGGCCCAAAGTTTTGAGAAACAGACAGGAACAAAAGTAGACGTAACCTATGGATCGAGCGGGAATTTCTTCTCCCAGATTCAGAATGGCGCGCCGTTCGATCTGTTTTTTTCCGCTGATATTGAGTACCCGAAAAAGCTGGAGGCCAGCGGGGTCGCCGAGCCCGGGACGCTCCATCCGTATGCCGTCGGCAGGATTGTGATCTGGATGCCTCAGGAATCGAAGCTGGACCTGTCGAAACTCGGCTGGAATGCTTTGCTGGACGCGAGCGTGCAGAAGATTGCCATTGCGAACCCCGAACATGCGCCGTACGGGCGCGCGGCGGTGGCGGCGCTTCAGAAGGCGGGGATTTACGAGCAGTTGAAGGCCAAACTCGTCTATGGAGAAAACATTTCGCAGGCCGCGCAGTTCGTGCAGTCAGGCAATGCGCAAGCGGGCATCGTTGCGATGTCGCTGGCGGTTTCGCCGGGAATGAAAGATGGAAAGAGTTGGGAGATTCCCGCGGACATGCATCCGGCCATCGAGCAGGGTGCGATAGTGTTGAAGGCGGCGAAAAATAAAGCTGTCGCGCAAGCGTTCCTCGATTTCGTGAAGAGCCCGGAAGGCGTCGCAGCACTCGCGAAGTATGGATTTACCATGCCGGAACGGACAGGAAAGAAATAACGCAACGCCGCTGAGTACTTAGAGACGAGAAGAAAATCAAGGCGGAGAACCGCATGGATGCATTGTGGCTGTCAATGAAGCTCGCGGTATGTGTGGCGGCGATACTGCTGGCGATCGGAATGCCTGTAGCATACTGGCTTGCCTATTCGAAATGGCGCGGCAAGTTTCTGCTGGAATCCGTCGTGGCATTGCCGCTGGTGCTGCCGCCGACAGTTCTGGGGTTTTATGCGTTGGTAGCGATGGGTCCACGCGGGCCGCTGGGAAAGCTGTGGATCGCGCTCTTCGGGCATGGACTGGCGTTTACCTTCGGCGGATTGATCCTGGCATCGGTGCTGTACAGTTTTCCATTTGCCGTGCAGCCGCTGGTGTCATCGTTCGAAAGCGTGGATCGCAAACTGCTGGATGCCTCGGCCGTGCTCGGTGCGGGAAGTTTCCGGACGTTTTGGCGTGTCATCCTCCCATTGTCATTGCCGGGAGTCGTGACGGCCGTGGTGTTAAGCTTCGCGCATACGCTCGGTGAATTTGGCGTGGTGCTGATGGTCGGAGGAAATCTTGCCGGGGTGACGCGCACGGTTTCGATCGACATTTACGATCGCGTGCAATCTCTCGAATATGGCGAAGCGAATCGCATGGCGCTGCTCCTGCTCGTGATCTCCTTCGCGGTGCTGTCGGTGGTGTACGCGGTGAACCGCCGCGTGTGGACGCCGTGGGCGGCGAAATAAAACCCTGCGTGCTGGCGGCGCGCATCCGCAAAGCGCGTCGCAATGCGGGCGCTTCTTCCTTTGTTCTCGATGTCTCCATCGAAGTTTCACATGGGATCACCATCTTATTCGGGCCATCTGGCGCTGGAAAATCGACGCTGCTGGACTGTATCGCTGGTTTGACGCGACCGGATGAAGGACGGATCGCCGTTGGCGGCGATGTGCTCTTCGATTCCTCCCGCAAAATTTATCGCGAGGCGCAGAATCGGCGAATCGCCTACGTGTTTCAAACGCTCGCCCTGTTCCCACACCTGACCACAGAAGAAAACGTGGCATACGGGCTGAGCAGTTTGCAGCCCGAGAAGCGGCGGGAACGCGTGGAAGAAATTCTCACCGCGTTTCGCGTGGAGAAACTGCGGAAACAGAAGCCGGGTGCGATTTCCGGAGGCGAGAAACAGCGCGTCGCGCTTGCACGATCGCTGGTGACAGAGCCGGGCGTACTGCTGTTGGACGAGCCTTTGACCGGACTGGATGCCGAATTGAAGGCGGCCATTGTTGACGATTTGCGCGCGTGGAATGCGGCAAAGCGTATTCCCATACTGTATGTGACGCACACCCGCGAAGAAGTCGACGCTCTCGGCGAACGCGTTCTGGCGATGGACAACGGACACATCGTAAGCGCCGGAGCGCCGATGGAAGTGCTGGACGCGCCGCGCCGAAAAAAACTGGCGCAAGCAGCCGGTTTCGAAAACGTTTTGGGTGGCACAGTGCTCGATTTGCGCGAACCAGATGGCGTGATGCGCGTCCGCCTGGACGAAAGCATATGCGAGATCGAAGTGCCGCTGGGTTATGCAGCGGCGGGAGTTCACGTGAAAGTCGCCATTCGCGCGGGCGACATTCTGCTGGCGGTGGAGCGGCCGATTGGATTAAGCGCGCGAAACGTGATGGAGGGACGAATCGTTTCGCTGGAACAGCGCGGAACCATGGTCGTCGCGCGCGTGGATTGCGGCGTCCTGTTTATCGTTCACGTGACGCCGGGAGCCGTGCGTGCCTTGGGCTTAGCCGCGGAGCGCCGCGTGTGGCTGGTGTTAAAGACGCACTCGTGCCACATAGTGGAATAAAAGCTCAAAAATCTAAAGTGTTCTTACGACTTTGGCTTCGCAGGGGTAGTCGCCGTAGGTTTGGCAGCCATCGGAACGGAGAATCGCACTTCGTCCGCTTCCAGCGCGTTGTCCTTGGGAGTGGCATGAATGACGACGACGTCGCCAACGGCAAGGTCGGAGATTTTTGCGGGCTTGTCTTCGTTGAGATTTGATGTGTTGCCCGAACTGCTCGCGACGTGAAGGACATAAACAGTTGAGGCGACCAGCTTCACCTCAACGGACTTGCCCTCTTTTGTTTTCACCAGCACGGAATCGGGACTGATCTTTTCGAGCGTGCCGAGGACGTGGATCTTGTTGCCATGGGCAAGCGCACTGCAAGTCGCTAGCGTGAACAAAAGTGCGAGCTTCCGTGCGCGGGACTTCATGAAATCCTCCTGAAACGATGCAACACAAGCTTCTTGATTCGTTACTCGCGATGATGATTCTGTGATTCCGGTTTCGACGGCGGTGTTGCCCCATTCAAAAAATCATTTTCCTGCTGCTCTTCCTCGCGATCGTCCGGCCCTTTGGGATTATACCGCTCCATCTCGATCCGTTCCGGCGCCGTTAAATGCGGTAGGTGGCGGATGAAATGCACCAGTTTCCAGCTGTCCTGATCTCCTCCGTGTCCGTCACCATCGCCGAACGCAGGCATGCCGGTAAAGCGCACGCCATTTTCAATAATCCAAAATATTTCGCCATCCGTCAGATTCTGCGTGTCCGGACGGCGCAAGTCAGGCGGCTTGGGATAAAGGCCGCCACCGATGACGGTTTGGCCGCCGCCATCGTTGCCGTGGCAAATCGCGCAGTGATCGGCGAAATGCAGCCGCGCGTCGCGCAAGTCTTCGGGTGAGTCCAGCACAGGATTTTGGGTTAACCGGGCGTTCGAAGGGATCGCCAGGCGCCGCGCATTGCGTGCGACGAAGATTTCGAGTTTGGTGGGTGTCGCGCGCGAGCTGAGGCCGTCGTGCAATACCGAAGCAGCGACTGCCACAGCGAGCCCGAGGACCGCCAGTCCGAGAACAATTAAAAGTGAGCCGCGTTTCATGGTTGCGTTGGTATGGTAAAGGATGCCAGCCAGCCGGGCTAGCGTGGAGTTCCTGGAATGTGACCATTGGAGTGAGGAGTTTATTCCCGATTCGAACGCGCAGGTGCGTTCCTCTGGTAGGATACTCAGGTTATGCCGGTGCCTTCCATGAACGAAATAGCAGTTGCTTCGGCGGGTGAGTGCCCTGCGGAAGTACGGGAATGTCTTGAGACGGCCGCGGGTGGCGGAGAACTTTCTTTCGAACAAGCAATGAAGCTGGCAACCGCGAAAGGTGCTGCGCTGGAAGCGCTGGTGGCGGTGGCGGATCGTTTGCGCCGCGAATCGGTCGGGGACGCCATCACCTATGTTGTGAACCGCAACATTAATTTTACGAATGTCTGTTTCGTGGGCTGCAGCTTCTGCGGATTCGGGCGCGGCCCCGGCGCGGCGGACGCGTACTCGCTTTCGTTCGAGGAAGTTCTGCGCCGCGCGCGCGAGGCCTGGGATCGCGGCGCCACGGAAGTTTGCATCCAGGGCGGGCTGCCGAAAGACCTCGACGGATATTTCTACCGGGATTTGCTGCGAGCGGTGAAGCGCGCCATTCCAGAGATGCACGTGCACGCTTTCTCGCCGATGGAGATCGATTACGGCGTGGCGAAAACCGGCATGGCGCTGCGCGAGTATCTGCGGATGATGAAGGACGAGGGGCTCGGCAGCATCCCGGGGACGGCGGCGGAAATCCTGGACGATCGAGTGCGGCAAGAACTGAGTCCGAATAAACTTCCCGCGGCGCGCTGGGTGGAGATTATCACCGCGGCTCATGAGCTGGGGATTCCCACGACGTCCACTATGATGTACGGGCATGTGGAAGAGCCGGCGGATTGGGTGCGGCATATTTTGTTGTTGCGCTCGATCCAGAAGCGCACCGGCGGCTTCACGGAATTTGTGCCGCTGGGATTCATCCATGAAAATACGCGGCTGTACCGTCACGGCGGAGCGCGGCCGGGCGCGAAGCGCGAGGAGCATCTTCGCGTGCACGCGCTTTCGCGCGTGCTGCTGCACGGGGCAATCAAAAACCTGCAGGTATCCTGGGTGAAGCTGGGATTCGAAACGTCGCTGGCGTGCTTGCAGGCCGGGGCGAATGATTTCAGCGGGACATTGATGGAAGAAAATATTTCGAAAGCCGCGGGCGCAACGTTTGGGGAATTCGTTTCACCGGAAGAGTTTCGCGCAAAGATTCGCTCGATTGGACGCGTGCCCGCGGAACGCACCACCACCTACAGGATTTGCCGCACGTTCGATCGGGCGGAAGAACCATCGCAACACGCATCGCCTTCGTTGCCGTTGATGCAGCCAGAGCGGCACACGCCTTACACCGAAGGCGCTTACTGAGCGGTTCTCATGCGCGCACTCCTCCTGCCGATCAAAGACCTCAAGAATGCAAAGAAGCGCTTGATGGGTGTGCTTACGCCGGAGGAGCGATTCGAACTAGCTGCGGCCATGCTCAAAGACACGATTCGCGCCGTGCAAGGTGTTCGGCGCGCGGAGAAGACTTTTGTGGTGACGAACTACGAGCCGGCTATGAGCGTGGCCGATGAAAATGGCTGGGAAATTCTGCGCGAGGACCGGCAAATCTCTGAAAGTGATTCCGTCGATGCGGCCTCGCGGCTTTGCCAGGCGCGCGGAGTGACCGGGCTGCTTCGAATTCCGCTGGATGTGCCGTTGGTCCAAGCGAGCGATATTGATGATCTGTTGGCCATCGAGTGTGAAGAACCAGCCCTGGTCATCGTTCCATCTCGCGACGGGACGGGTACGAACGCAATTCTGCGCATGCCGCCGGCATTGTTCCTATCTCACTTCGGAATGGGGAGTTTTGCGAAACATGTTGGCGAAGCGGAACGTCTTGGCGCACACGTGATTATCCGCCGAAGCCCTCGCCTCGAGATGGATGTGGATGATGAAGCCGACCTGCGAGCCTTGCTAAAACATGATTTGAGCGGCACCGAAACGGGGCGGTGGCTTGCGGAGAGTGGCGTCGAGACGCGCTTCCGTTCTCATCCCAAGGCAGGGGCGATGAGCGCAGGATGAAGCGAAAAGTTTTTGCGACTCTCGATGAAGCGGTTGCAGATATTCCCGATGGCGCGCGAATCATGTTTGGAGGCTTCGGCGGCGCAGGTTTTCCGAACAACCTGATTCAGGCGCTGGCACGGAAGGGAACCAGGAACATTACAGCAATCAGCAACAATTGCGGAACGCGCGACGGCGAACTGGGGCTGATGTTCAAGAACAATCAGATCAAGCACGCGATCGCGGCGTTCCCCGGGCCGCACGCGAATTACTTTCTGGAGCGCTATGCCGCGAAGGAAGTCACGCTCGAACTTGTCCCGCAGGGAATTCTTTGCGAGCGCATGCGCGCCGCCGCGGCCGGCCTGCAGGGGTTTTACACGACTGTGGGCGTCGGAACCGAAGTGGCCGCTGGAAAAGAAGAGCGTGTGATCGAAGGGCAGCGTTGCATTCTGGAAATGCCCATTCACGCGGATTTTGCGCTCATCAAAGCCCAGAAAGCCGATGAATTGGGAAATCTGACATATCGGCTTGCAGCGCGAAATTTCAATCCCATCATGGCCATGGCCGCGAAAACCACGATCGCTGAAGTGGAGGAAATTGTTCCCGTGGGGGCCATCGATCCGGAACATGTGATCACGCCCGCAATCTTTGTGCATCGCATTGTAAAAGCGAAGGGACTTCGTTATGCCTGATAAACCGCGCTTGGCCAGAGAACAAATCGCGCAGCGCGCCGCGCAGGAATTGACGGATGGGGCGTACGTAAATCTCGGATGGGGAATTCCCAATCTTATCGCCGACTACTTGCCCGCGGGGATCACCGTTTACTTCCACAGCGAAAATGGAATTCTGGGGATGGGGCGGCGCGCCAAACCCGGCGAAGAAGATTACGATCTCGTGGACGCGATGAAAGTCCCGGTGACAATCATTCCTGGCGCGTCGTTTTTTCATCAGGCGGACGCTCATCTGATGACTCGCGGCGGACATCTGGATGCCGCCGTGCTCGGTGCGTTCCAAGTCTCGGAGAAGGGCGATCTGGCGAACTGGAAAATCCCAGGCGCAAAGGGTACGGGAAACATCGGCGGCGCGATGGACATTGCCGCAGGCGCAAAAATGTTGATTGTTTGCATGGAGCACACGACAAAAGACGGCTCTCCCAAAATCGTGAAGGAGTGCACGTATCCGCTGACCGCGCTGGCCTGCGTGAATACCATCGTCACGGATTTGGCGGTGATGGATGTGAAACCGGAAGGTTTGCTGCTCCGTGAAGTCGCGCCGGGTTGGACCGCGGAAAAAGTACAAGCTGTGACCGGCGCGGCGCTGCACTTCAAGGGACACGTCCGGGAAATGAGTTTTGTTTGATTTTGCGAGGAGGAAAGACATGAGCCAGGAAATTCCGGAGAAATATTTGGATCTGTTGGAGAAACCCGCGTTCGGAAATCTCGGCACTCTAATGAAAGACGGAAGCCCGCAGGTAACTCCGATCTGGGTGGATTACGACGGGAAAAATGTGCGCTTCAATTCCGCGAAGGGCCGCGTCAAAGACAAAAACATCCGGCGCGATCCGCGCGTTTCGATTTCGCTGCAAGATCCCGCGAATCCGTATCGCTACCTGGAGATCCGGGGACGCGTCGTCGAAATCACCGAAAACGGCGCGGACGACCACATCAACAAGCTCTCGCAAAAGTATCTGGGCAAGCCCGTCTATCCATACCGCCAGCCCGGCGAAGTCCGCGTCACATACAAGATTCAACCGGACAAGGTGAGCTCGATGGGATGAAAAGTGAAGAAACTGGAAAATTGAAATTAGAAATCCGAAATTGGCAAAAGACTATCCATTTCCTTCCCAATTTCTATTTTCTAATTTCCAATATCCATCCTACATTCTCGCGGCGACACGCGCGGCGATGCGATTCTCGGGTGTGCGGAAAATCAATACGAGACTATCGGTGATGGGAACTTCAGCGCTGGGGATAACTATTTCGTACTGCCAAATGAATCGCTCGGGGAGTTCGGATGCCAAGTTTGTTGCGAACGGAGGAATGGTCTCCACCGAATAGTTTTTTTCGGTGATCTTCCTGACGGGCTGCAGGTCCACGCCGTGTTTCCAATACAGCGAAAGTTGTATTGTGCTCATCATTTCGCGTGTGAGATATGTGCGCGTGCCCACGGTTTGGAGGCCGGTCGAGCACGACCTGTCATGAACGGCGAAGGATAGCTTCACCTGATCGGGAAACTGCGTGACGGCTTCCGAGCCGCGACGATACAAGGTGCCATTGTCGGTGTCGAAGCGCTTCAAGTTGTCGAAGAAACTGGCGGAAGTCACGCGGCCGGCCACTCGGAAGCAAACACCGTTGGGAAGGGAGCCGTCGGTTTCAAGAAAGATGCCGCCATCATAATTCCAGACGGCTTTTTCGTTCTTGTCGTGTTTGTCCTGTTTGTCGCGCTTGGTTTGGGCACTGGTTGCCCCGGCGAGAAATAGCACTCCAACGGCGATCGTGATTTTGTAGCGGCGGTAACACATGAATGGCGGCCCTGCCGGGGCCATTTTACTACTTCTTGGCCGCGGGGAGAAGAAAAGAGAAGCCGTTCAGACTGTGCATCTCTTTGCCGCTTCCTGCGGGCTTCACCGTGCCTTGGCCTTCGCGAACCGCCTGGATCGCGGCAAGCAGCTCCCCGAGCACGGACGGTTGCGCCACGGGAATATTGTGAGCTCCCAGAACAAGTTTTACGTCGGGAGCCAAAGCCACGAGCCGTTTCACGGAATTGACGTACGCATCCAGATCCGTTTCCGGACGATAGAGCCAAATCGGCGCGGGATAGTACGTATCACCGGTGAAAAGCAGGCCGTTGAGGCGATCAATCAAAGAAATTGCATCCGGGGTGTGGCCCGGCGTGGAGAGAATTTCCAGTGTGCGGCCGCCAAGGTTGATTTTGAAGCCGTCGTGCACGAACAGGGAAACGTGCCATGGCTTTGTTCGATAGGTCTTGGCGTCGAAATTTTTTGGCAGGTTTCCGCAAATCATGTCCGGGCCGAGTTCGGCTTGCGCGTCTTCAGTCGAACCCTTTGCGTTGGCGCGTGTGAAGCTCGTGTCCATGCCGTAGACGAAAGTGAATCTCCAGTTGTCTCCGACGTGGTCGTTGTGCGTGTGGGAGTTCAGGACGACGACGGGGCGGCTCGTCAATTGCGTGACGACCTTGTGAATGTCGGCAATTCCCATGCCGGTGTCGAAGAGGAGCGCCTGCTTGGTGCCGACGATGAGATAGGAGATGACTTCTTCGGCTTGGTGCGGTTCGTAGATGGCGAAGACGCCCGGCGAAACTTTATAGACTTCGAACCACGGATCGCTCTCCAGCATGCGTTGCAGCGGCTTATATTCTGGACGGGGAAGCGCGCGGCACCATTCCGGAATTTCTTTTGTTTGCGCTGCCAGCAAGATGGGAATGAAAAAAACCGCCAACAGCCTCGCGAGTACTTTGCAAAAGCTCAAGAATCCTCCGACGATGATGGAGCGGAATCTGCTGGGTGTCCTTATGTTATAGCTGCCCGGCCCCGGCAGCAAACCACATGGCATTTCGCATGTGCGCCGACGGTAAATCACTTGCCATATTTTTCATAAAATTTGTTGGTGAAAAGTTCGTCCGGATCGTAAGTCTTCTTTGCCGCGAAAAACTCATCAATCCGCGGGTACGCCCTGCGTAACTGGTCCTTCGAATAGAAAAGCTGATAAGGCAGATAGTACGTGCCATCCAGTCCGATGGCGAGATCAATCAGGTCCGTAGTCGTTTTCTGGAGAATCTGGCTTTCACGCTCGTTGAATCTCTGGTTGAAGTACAGCACGTACGCGAACATGTCCTGCTTCGCGTAATTCAGCGTGGTGATGTCGTCCTTGTGCACGATGCGGATGGTCACGTTGATTAGATTGGCCCCGTCGTCTTTTACGATGGCGCGAAGTCCGTCCACGAATTGCGGCATCTTTTCCCGCGGGATGAAATATTCCTGAAGGATGTCCGTGTCCCTCAGCCGGTTCTCCAGATAATCCATCGAGTCGTACATTTCCTGATTGCGCGAAACGAAGCAGCCTTCTTCGCGGCTCATCGCCTGGTTGCGCGAAAGGCAATTGTGAAGACGCGGCTCGGCATATTTTTCCGCCATCCAGCGGACACGGCGGCCGAAGCCGCCCGTCTTCGAAAAATTAATGATGAAGCGGTCCAGCCACACGTATCCGGGCAGTTTCAGCGGAACCACCGGCACCTGCGTGTGCGATTTCTCATACGTATGAATCGCCGTTTCCTGCAAGAATGTCGAGGGCGACATCGAAAGCCGTCCGTACGCGAGCCCAATGCCGGCGTCGCCGTCGACATTTTTCCGGTAGTAGTCTGCAAAATCCTTGTAGTCCATGTAGTGCGTTTTCCACACGTACATTTCGTTTTCGACGACGTCGAGATCCACGTCGAGAATGATGCCCATCAGGCCGTAGCCGCCCAGCGCGTGATGAAACAGCTCGACATTTTCGGTCGGACTACAATTCCTGATCTCGCCGTTGCTCAGCAAAATGCGAAACGAACGAACCGTGGGAGCGATTTGTCCGGGATTATGCGCGATGCCGTGCGCGTTCACGCTGAGCGTTCCGCCCACCGTGAAAATGTTGATGGACTGCATGGCTTTCACCGAGAGGCCGTATGGATCGAGATACAGCTGCAGCTGCTTCCACGTCGCTCCGGTCTCCACGTTCAGAATTTTATTTCGCTTGTCGAGGCGCACCTGATTGAATCCACGCATGTCCAGCACGAGGCCGTCTTTTACGAACGTGTGCCCGCCCATGCTGTGGCGGGAGCCGGCGGCCGTGACTTTCAGTTTGTGTTCGCGCGCGAATTGCACGGCGTTCTGAATGTCCTCGACGGTCGAGACTTTGACGATTCCGTAGACGGCAGTCTTGTTCAAGTGGCTGGCGTCATTGATGTAACCGCCGACCTGTTCGAAAGGGACTTGCGCGGCGGGCGGAACTTGCAGGACCAGCGTTGTCGGCTTGGTTTGATCGGTGTTCGGCGGATAGACGAAATCGGATTCTTTTTCTTTCGATGGCGGAGCGGCGTAATCGAAAAACTTTTTCGCGGCCACGGCGATCAGCGACGCCACGAACAGCAGAGCAATCAGCCAGCGCCTTCGGCGGGAAGGGGATGTTGTCTTTTGCATAAGCACAACGAAGAAGTTGCTTTCCCGAGAAGTATAGGAGGAACTATGCTGGGGCCAAGCTTCCCGGGGGATTCCGATGCCTAAACAAGTAACGACGATACAGAAGTGTGCGTGGGGATTTGCGGCGTTTTTTCTCGGTGTGTATCTGCTCGACTACGTCCCGGGAATCATGGATGCGAACGGGCTGATGTTCGGCTTGTTCCACATGACGCGGATCGTGGACATCGGTCATTTGTTTGCCGGTGCGCTTGGGGTGGCCGGCGCGCTCAGTGGAGCAAAGGGCGCGCGAATTTATTTTTATGTTCTGGGAACGTGGTATTTGATTGATGTCGCCGTTTATTTTATTTCGCATCTGAATCAGATTTCATTGAAAACGAATATCCTCGTGAATGGTCCGCACATTCTGATTTTCATTGCTGCGTTTCTAATTGCTGCCAAAGTGAGCCGCAATACCGCGGCGGCGTGATCGCCTGATGCTGCAAGGGCTGAAACGCTTCCTGTGGCGAAGAGTCCTGCCATTTTTTCTGATTTGTTTTGGCGCGCTCGTTTTGTTCATCGCGGTTTTCTGGTTGAAGTGCGCCTTCGTGAAACCCGTCGGTCCGCTGCCGCAGATTGCGGCTAGCGAGAAAAATCCCGCGGCAGACGTTGGCGAGAAAAACCGGCGGCCGCTCGAGGACTCGTATTTTTCGTATCCGGAGTGGTACATCGTCTGGAGCTACGAAGAGCGCGCCCAATACTTGCCGAAGAATTTGCCGAGCGGGTTTCCGTATTTCGCCTCCATTGGACAATACTGGCGTTCGTACTGTTTTATTTGCGGGCTGACGCAGAGCCGGCATCAATTTAATTTTGGGGATCACCTGAGTTCGATGGTGCTGGGCGGAAGCTTCGCGCTGGAATATTCGATTCGCGGCGCGTACGAGGAAACCATCGGGCGCCTCAGCGAGTGGACAAGTTCGCACGAACTCGTGGAGGAAGACGCTTACGCCGCGCGTGTGGCGAGGGAGTACGCGGACTTCGTGTACATTCGCCCGTTCTATGAATTTCATTTTGGACACGCGCTTGCGCAACTGTGGAAAGAAACGCCGCTGTGGGGCAAGCATCCGATCCGCAAGTGGGAGCGCAAATTCATTCTCAGCGTTGATTACGGCATCGAGGCGGTCTATGCGCATGCCATGCTGTTTGCGAGCCATGTGACGTACGGGACGGAAAGCGACGAGACGTACACGTGGATCGAGAATGCGCCTGGAACCTTGTTCCAGGAATTTTCTCGAATCAAGAACGTGAAGCATGTTGGTCCTCAATCGTTTGTCGTCAGCATTCCGCGCTACCAGGAATTTACCGACATCTCGGTGAAGCTCGCCGCGCGCGGCGTTCGCTTCGCGCAAATCGCCGGGAACGATGAAATCATGCTGACCGTGGTGGCGCCGAAAAACTGGAATTACGATTTGCCGGCGAGCGACGGGAGCTTGTTGTTCACGGAGAGCTTTCTCACCCAGCCGGACGTGAAGCGTATTGCGCTCGAAGGTCCTGTACGCTCGCTCCATTCCGTTCTCAATTCCCTCTCGACTCGGGGCATCAGGATCGAACATATCTACGACTACTGACGACTGTCGTTCCCCGTGGCAACTCTGCTTTCAGTTGTTACCCCTTGGGAGAAGTCTTTTGAGTGGATTCCAGCTGGAACTTTCCGCAGGTTCGAGTACTTCAAACGCTTCGTCGACCAATCCGGGCGTGTCCTGATCGTGCCGGAAGCCCGTGAGCTTTTTGGCGAGCTCCGCGGGAAGCTCGTATACGTGATCCACTTTGAGGTCGTCAGGTTCCGCGGCCTCTTGCGCTTGCTTGGCAAACACGTTCTTGCGAATGCTTTCAAATTCAGGAGGAAGGTCGCCGCTGGATTCGAGATGCAAAACGTTGTCCTCCTCACCGTTGTGTGCAACACGCCAAACTTTGTTGCCGTTCTTCCAAGCGGAGGCCGAACTGAACATTACATGATCCTCGACGAAACAGCCGATGGCTTCGCCTGCCTGGGACAGCTTCTGAAGAGTCTTATCCTTGATCTCAGTCCGATTAAATACAACTACGTACCAACCTGTGGGAAGCGCAGTTCCGGATATTTTGGATTCGGCGATTCCTTCGCGTTTCCCTGTCGCGCGCAGACCCAAAGCCGCGCAGGCTGTTTGGAGATTGCCGCCTTTCAGCGCAGCCCATGAAAGTGACCAGCCCATCGCAGTTTATTTCGCAGCAGAAACGAAGATGGATTTTGGGAGCATCATGTGGACGCCTTTGTTGCCGTCGACTAGTTCGGTGATGTGGAGGTCGGCGGCGGTGCTGGCGAGCATGTAGGCGTCGTCGCGGGAGAGATGTTTTTCGGTGACGAGGAAATCGATCATCTCGCGGACGGCGAGGGTGGCGCAGGCGTTCAGGTCGTCGTTGAGGCCCATGGTGATGTAGTGGGTGGGGGTTTCGGCGCGGGGCCACTTCAGGTGCAGGTCCTTGCGGACGATGAATTGGAGTGTGCCGATGAGCGAGGTTTCGAGCGCGGTGATGTCCACTTCGCCGTCGCCCTGGCCGGCGTGGCCGTCGCCAACTTCAAAGAGCGCGCCGGGGGCGTGCACGGGAATGTAGAGCGTGGAGCCGGCGACGAGGTCCTTGTTATCGAGATTGCCGGCCATGATCCACGGCGGACCGCTGTTCCAGCGGCCGGCGCTTTCCGGAGGCGCGTCGCCCATGCTGCCGAAAAAGGGATGCAGCGGAATCTCGATGCCGGGCGCGAATTTTGCGACCATGCGCTTTTCATCGAGCGGAATGATTTTTATTTTCGCGTAAGGATAATCGTCGGGCAGAAAGCCGCGGCCGGGGCCGAAGGCGTTGTAGGCGTACGGAATGGCGAGCTTTATAGAGAGAATTTTGACTTCGAGCACGTCGCCGGGCTGCGCGTCTTCAATGTAAATCGGACCGGTGAGAATGTGCCCGCCCGGCCCTTTGTCCTTCACCTGGTCGGTGATGTCGCGCAGCGTTTGCTCGACCTGGTCCGGTGGCAAGCCCGCGTCTTCCAACCGCTTCGGGCTGTTGGTGATGAGCGTCTGAATCTCGACCGTGTCGCCCGACTTGACGCGCAGCACCGGCGCGGCCTTCGCGTCGTAGTAGCCCCAAGCCACCGTCTTCGGCGTCGGCTTCAGCGTGTACGTCGCCTGCGAAGGCACATTCTGCGCGTACAGCGAATTTGCGAAAACTAGAGAAACAAAAAGGGCGATTGGGAAACTGGAGTGTCTAGGCCGCTTACCCGACTTGCCAGAGACGGCTCTAAGTGAGGCGTGGACCCGCTTGAGCCGGCCGCGGCGCTCCGGTTCGGCGAGGCCTTCCAAAGAATCCAGGATAAGGTCCGCGATATATTCCGCAGCTTTCTTTTGATAAACGCGTTTTTGTTTTGTCTTCACAGCTGAACCCTCACACTGGCATTAGGCTAAGTCAAGCCGGATTCTGATTGCACTTCCCCAGCGCATGCGTAGTCCGCGCGTCCGTCTTTCGAGTGGCTACAAAGAAATCAGAATGGTTTGACATCATGATGCCTATTCTGTAAGCATCATGATATGCGCACGACACTTACCCTCGACGATGACGTCGTCAAGCTCTTGCGCCGCGAACTCCGCCGTTCCGGCGCTTCGCTGAAAGCCGCCGTGAACCACTTTCTTCGCTTGGGGTTGATGGCTTCCGCGAAACCCGCGGCAAAGCCTTTCTCGGTTCATCCCCGGCCGTTGGGACTGCCTCCCGGTCTTAGTTATGACCATGTGGAGGATTTGATTGAAGCGCTGGAAGGCCCGCTCCACCGTTGATCGTTCTCGACGCCAACCTGTTGTTGTACGCCTACGATTCGGACTCGCAACAGCACGCCAAGGCTCGCGCATGGGTCGAGCAAACATTCTCAGAGGGGACGCCGGTTGGTTTACCATGGCAGACGGTGACGGCCTTTCTTCGGATAGTCACGAACCCAAGACTCTCTGGAAAGCGGTTCACGCCGGAGGAAGCCGTCCAGATCGTAGATCAATGGATGGAGCAGCCCAACGTGCGTCTCTTGCCAGCCGGAGAGCAGCACTGGAGCCTGCTCCGGCAAATGTTGCTGGAAGGCCAAGCGCGCGGTCCGTCGATCAGTGACGCGGACTTGGCGGCGCTGACCGTCGAGTATGGCGGCACCCTCCACACCACCGACCGGGACTTCGCTCGTTTCCCCGGGTTGCGCTGGACCAACCCGCTCGAATAGCGGATTTCGCGGCATTCCCGGAAACTCCGCCGAATACTCTGCATTACACTGGCTCCACATCACGGTCTTCGGCGTCGGCTTCATTTTTTTCTCCACTACGCGTTTGCGACTCGTCGAATAATTTCGGTTATATCTCTGAGTAGGTCATCGTATGTATAGAAATCTACTTCCCCCGAGAACGTCCGTCTTAGCGCACGCGCCCCCTCGTCATCGCTGGGGCTCTTGCCTGCAATCACAACGCCACGAACCACCGCCACCTCTTTCAGGTCTATTTCGAGACTGCTCAGCACTGCTGTCCTATGGTCATTTACCTCTTGGATCCAATCCGTTACTTGGGTCACTGCATGCTGCAGGTCTGCCGTGATCTGTCGTTCCTTCGTGAGCAGCCGGATGCCCGGTTTCTCGATTTCAATCAATTGCAATTCTTTTCTCTGGTTCAGAATCGCAAAATCGGCGACATATTTTGTCAGAATTTTCGGTTTCGGAATCAGCCGGCTGGCGGAGAATCTAGAGAAGAAAATGGGGTGTGCCTCCAGGAAATCCTGGAGCACTTCCTCCGGTGCGTTCCGATCTAAGAGTGCCTTGAATTGTCGCGAATCATCTTCTAACTTCGTCGTTTCGTAAAGTCTTATGTAATCGCCGGCCGCTTGGTCGTCGGGGGTTAAGCTCCTACTTAATACACCGTGCAGACCTGAACGCATGTATTGGAGGGCGAATGAGAGCTTTCCGCAATCGCAGTGAAATTCTTCTCCCAGTTCAGCGAACCAACAGTACCCCTGATCTTCTAAGGCCTTGTTTCTCTCCAAGCCAGCATAGGTCTGGAGTTTGGCGCCACATTCAGTACAGGAGTACCTCACTCGAATGATTCTTCGGGCCAAAGGATCACTTCGGAGTGCAGCGATTTGATCCGCAGAGTAAGGCGGTAGACTCGCGTGAATAAAATTAAAGGATCCTAGCAACTGCTCTCCGGTCGGCGAGGTGAGAAACGCGTTGAGCGTATCCGGTTTGGTAATCAAAACATCGTTCGCCACCTGGGTGGTGACGAAGTACCAACCGTGCGCTTCTGTACCCGCGTTCAAATCTACGTATTCTTGGCGCTCCGGATCGAAGAGTTGGGACTTGGCTAGATTCATAGTTATATCGAAGGCTTTAGCCCCGTCGGAATAGCGAAACTGCACTGTGAAAGATTCACCGGCTTTTGGGTTATACAGAGATACCAGGAAAGTAATGCCGCGCAGGCTAAGCGGGAATAAATAAGAAACGCGCGAACACGTAAGCCCCTGGATGTTCATGTGAGTCAGGGCTGGGTGCGGGCCCTCGATTCTTGCGGCCCGATCGCACCATCCCATAATCGCGACACGCGGAGCGTGCTCGCTCTGAGCTGTTTCCACGGTTTCCCCAGTGAGTTCTGCCGTCGACTTGACGGCGACTGTTTTCGCTGTTGCGTTCTGGTCTTGCATATCTGTTGATCTCACTTGCGTCCAATGTCCTAGAGGGTTGCTCTCAGGTCGCCGGCGTTGTGCCAATCCGTTCCGCTCATCTTTACCAAGCAGCCAGCTTGCTGTAGACGTTGCGCCAATTCTTGTCGCTTCTTTGAAGATCCGTCCATCTTCACGGAGTGTCTCCCCGCGACGTCGCTAAATGGCCTAAGATTGCCAAACTCCACTAGCACGGTTCGGTCTGGGCTATAGGCCATGGCCATGCCGGCCTCGAACAGCACATTTGGTCTTGCCTGCGGCGTCAAACTTACCTCATACGTTGCTTCGTTAACTCCGCGCAATTCTTCTCGGAGCCGGGCTTCGTCGTCGCCGCTAAGCAGGACTAAGATCGCTTGCGCTCTCGAAAAAGCCGTCTCCAAAATTTCGCCGATGTAGGGCGAGGACTTGCCAGTCATCATCACAGCTTCCGCCCATTCAATCGGTTCCAGCGCAATGGACCTGAGGAAGATAAACATTCCGTCCCGAATCCGTAGGTCCCTGCCGTGGACCACAAAGATTTTGTTTCCATTGTTTGTAGTCATGACTTTGCTCTCGGTCCCTGTGTTGCCTCCGCGATCTTCCTTGGTGCCTGTACGCCGGAAATATTCAGTTTCAATGGCATTGAAAATCTGGGTGAAACGATCCCCTCTTAGGTCAATTCCTACACGCCCGTACCAGCGATGGCTTCCTTCGATAGGCGTGAGATTGCTAATAGCCCCGATTCGCTCCAGGAATTTCAGGGCCTTCCATCTCGCCTCGCAATAAAGGTCGCGCGTCCCTATAGAATCTCCGGGAAATAGCTCACTGAAGCGTACTACTAGCCTCATGATGGGGATCGAAATATGGTCAGGAGAGAATTGTCTTTCCTGGTCTATGTCCAGACTGACGTCGTAAAGAGCTAGCAGATTCTCATGGTGCAGTTCATGAAATTTGGGGTCCGTCATTGCTGCCTCATGGGTGGGTCATGTCCTCGGGTTTGACGAGGGCGTCGAATTCTTCGGGGGTGACGTAGCCGAGTTTTAGGGCGGCTTCGCGGAGGCTGATGTGGGAGTGATGGGCGGCTTTGGCGACTTGGGCGGCCTGGTCGTAGCCAATTTTGGGGGCGAGGGCGGTGACGAGCATGAGGGAGTTGTGGACGTAGTGCTCGATCTGCGTTGTGTTGGCCTCGATGCCTTGGACGCAATGTTCGACGAAGCTGTTGCAGGAGTCGGCGAGGAGTTCGACGGAGTGGAGATAGTTGAAAATGATGACGGGCTTGAAAACGTTGAGCTCGAAATTGCCTTGGGAGCCGGCGAAGCCGATGGCGGCATCATTGCCCATGACTTGCACGCAGACCATGGTGAGGGCTTCGGCCTGCGTGGGATTCACTTTGCCCGGCATGATGGAAGACCCGGGCTCGTTTTCGGGCAGAGTGAGTTCGCCGAGGCCGCAGCGCGGGCCGGAGGCGAGCCAGCGGATGTCGTTGGCGATTTTCATGAGCGAGGCGGCGAGGGTTTTCAGCGCGCCGGAGGCGAAGACGAGTTCGTCGTGGGCGGAGAGCGCGGCGAATTTATTGGGATGCGAGCGGAAGGGGAGGTTGGTCAGCTCCGCAATTTTCTTGGCGGCGCGCACGGCGAATTCGGGATGGGCGTTGAGGCCGGTGCCGACGGCGGTGCCGCCGATGGCGAGATCGTAGAGGCCGTCAAGAGCCACGGCGATGCGGCCGCCATCGCGGTCGAGAAGACTCACATAGCCGGAAAATTCCTGGCCGAGGGTGAGCGGGGTGGCGTCCTGCAAATGGGTGCGGCCGATTTTGACGATGCCGGCGAATTCCTTGGCTTTGGCGTCGAGGGCATCGCGGACTTTTTTCACGGCGGGGAGCAGGCGGCGCGCGGTTTCCGTGGCGGCGGCGATGTGCATGGCGGCGGGAAAGGTGTCGTTGGAGGATTGCGACATATTTACATCGTCATTCGGGTGGATGGGCTTTTTGCTGCCCATTTCGCCGAGGGCGATTTCGATGGCGCGATTGGAGATGACTTCGTTGACGTTCATGTTGGTTTGCGTGCCGCTGCCGGTTTGCCAGATGCGGAGGGGGAAGTGGTCGTTCAGTTTTCCGGCGATGACTTCGTCGGCGGCCTGCGTGATGAGCGCGGCTTTGTCGGCGGGGAGCTTGCCGAGATCCTGATTGACGAGCGCGGCGGCTTTCTTGAGGATGCCGAAGGCGCGGATGAGCTCGGGCGGCATGACGTCCTTGCCGATGGCGAAGTGGATGAGCGAGCGGGCGGTCTGCGCGCCGTAGTAGCGGTCGGCGGGGACGGCGATCTTGCCCATGGAGTCGGACTCGGTGCGAGTGGGGATGGAGGCTGCGGTTTTGGCGGCTTCAGACATGGGTGGCTCCTGGATTGTGCTGCTGGGACAATTCTACCAGTAAGTGAGGGGTGGCTCGTGGGTGGTTCATGCCTGAGGAGGCTGACAGTCGACAGTTTACAGCTGACAGTCGGAAAAGGAATAAACCGTGGGTAAGGTGCGAGAGGGGTATTGAAGTAGCGAAGCAAGGAGGTAATGAAGTAACGAAGTAAGGAGGCAAAGTGGTGGACGGGTGGAAAATAGGCGGTTGACCTTAGATCGCCGAAGTGCGTGGCTCACACTCCCTTGTTTTTTGTAAGTGTTGCATCTAAAGGAGTTAAGATTTGCGTAAGTCGTTTGTTTGCAGCACTTACGGGGGAATTTGTAAGTGTTGCATTTAAAGGATTTAGAAGAGCAGACTGTTGGCGAGAAGGTAACTGGCTGGGATGGGAAGATTTTGGAGGAGTTTGAAGGACTGCTTGGCGGGCGCCCATGATTGGCGAGTGCGGCGGGATGGTGCCGCAATAACACCATGATTATAACACATCGGTACTGATTGTCAAATGATTACTTGTAAGTGGTTTGGATGGAGGGGGATACCTGGGGTGTCAATTTCTGCTGGCAGCGGGGAAACATCAAAGAAGGGGACTTAACAGAGGTAGGAGCACGGAGGGCCACAGAGAAGAGGGAGGGACTAACGCGCAGAGACACAGAGGACGCAGAGAAATATCGGCGTTGGCTTGCGGATGGCGGTGGTGGAGGGTAGGCTTCTGAATTCTTGTGAGCCGGAATGTCTACATTATTGCGGGGCCCAATGGGGCGGGGAAAACCACGTTTGCGCGCGAATTCCTGCCAAAGTACGCGGACTGCCCGAATTTCGTCAACGCTGACCTCATCGCGCAAGGATTGTCACCCTTTTCTCCAGGGAGTGCCGCCATCAGAGCGGGCCGTTTGATGCTGGAGGAAATGGAATCTCTAGCACGGCACAGAGCGGACTTTGGGTTTGAGACGACGCTCTCTGGTCGAAGCCATTTGGGGGTGATTCGGCGCCTGAAGGAACAGGGCTATCATGTCCACTTCTTCTATTTGTGGGCGGCAAGCGTCGAACTTACCCTGGCGCGAATCAGGGAGCGGGTATTGCGCGGGGGCCACGATGTACCTGAAGCTGTAGTGCGGCGCCGGTTTGACCGATCGATTACAAATTTTCTGGTGCACTATCGCCCCCTGGCCGATAATTGGATACTTTTTGACGCCTCTTCTCCGTTGCTATCCATTCTTGCCACTGAGGAGCAAGGTGAGCTTCGCATACTGGAAGCAAAGCGATACAATGAGCTGGTAGGACGCTACGGACGACAATGATTAAGCCGCCACTCAATGTTCTCGAGTTGCCGCTCTTCGAGCGAGCCGCGCTGGCCATGGAAGCTGCGATGGAGCGCGTCATCGAGGAGCATGTCCGCGAAGGATTGCCTCTGTATGTCTGGCGCGATGGCAAAGTGGTTGCGGTTCCCGCCGAAGAGCTGCGCCCGCGCAGCTGACTACAATTTCAAAGAGAAGTTCGGTACAGGGGCAAGGTGTTTGCTTCTCGGAGAGTGTTGGAGTGCGTGAACGGCGGGGCCGGAATGGGCGATGGAATTGGCACCGTCAGAGCTAGGATGGTGGGGTGAAGGACGTGCTTGTCAGGTTCGCGCAGCCGTCCGATCTTGAGCAGTTGGCGCGATTGCGCGAGGTGCTGTGGCCGGAGTCTTCGGCGGAAGAACATGGGGAGGAACTCGCGCTCATTCTGGTGGGCACGTTCCCGAGAGTTATGCCACTGGTGATTCTGGTGGCACAGGCAGGTGACGGGACTCTGGCCGGTTTCTTGGAAGTCGGCCTTCGGTCGTGCGCGGATGGTTGCAACGAATCGCGTGCGGTCGGTTATGTGGAAGGCTGGTACGTCGAGGAGAATTGGCGGCGGCAAGGAGTTGGGGCGGAACTCCTGCGAGCTGCCGAGGGGTGGGCGCGCGGGCAGGGGTGTCTGGAGATGGCGTCGGATACGGCAATCGACAATCTCGTGTCGCAACGTGCGCACGAGGCACTGGGATTTGAGGTTGCGGAGCACAGCGTGCTTTATCGCAAGACGCTTTGAGTGGGATCGGGGACGCGTGGGCCCTGAGTACGAGTGGGGCAACGACGCAGCGGGTTTGACTATGGTCATGTATACTTTTTAGCAGGGGATTCTGCGTCATTCATGGCTGAAGGAAAAAAGGTAGTGGGTGCGAGTGTCGGAACGCGGCTGCGGCGGGGGCTGCGGTTTGTGCGGACGCGTGCGCGGGAGTTGCGGGCGATCGCGAAGGCGCTGGTTTCGACGAAGCATCCCTTCCTGGTGCACGTCATTCCGATGCGGCAATGCAATCTGGCGTGCACGTACTGCAACGAGTTCGACGATTTTTCGACGCCGGTGCCGCTGGAGGAAATGAAGAAGCGGCTGGATTTGCTGGCGGATATGGGGACCTCGATTCTTACGATCAGCGGAGGCGAGCCGTTGATGCATCCGGAGCTGGACGAGGTGATCCGGCACATGCGGCGACGAGGGATGATCGCCGGGTTGATCACCAACGGATTTTATTTGAACCGGGAACGTATCGAGCGACTGAACGAGGCGGGACTGGAGCATTTGCAGATCAGCATTGATAACGTGGTGCCGGACGAGGTGTCGAAGAAAAGCTTAAAGACGCTGGATGGGCGGCTGGAGATGCTGGCGCAGTATGCGGTGTTTCAGGTGAACATCAATTCGGTGCTGGGAAGCGGCGTGAAAGATCCGGAAGACGCGCTGAAGATCGCGCACCGGGCGGTGAAACTGGGATTCACGAGTACGGTGGGGATCATTCACGACAACAATGGGCAATTGAAACCGCTGGGGCCGCGCGAGCAGGAGATTTTTGAAGAGATCATGACGCTGGGGAAGCGTTCGTTTTCGCGGTTTAATGATTTTCAGCACAATGTGGCGCGCGGGCGGGAGCACAATTGGCGGTGCCGCTCGGGATCGCGGTATTTGTACATTTGCGAGGATGGATTGGTGCACTGGTGTTCGCAGCAGCGCGGATATCCGGGAATTGCGCTGGCGGAGTATACTCCGGAGATGCGGCACAGGGAATATTTGACGGAAAAGTTTTGCGCGGCGCGATGCACAGTTTCGTGCGTGCAGCAGGTGGGGATTCTGGATAACTGGCGCGATCCGCAGAACTTGAAGCCGACGCCGATGGGGCAACCTGCGCCGCCGCAGTTGGTGCAGATCGGGCAGGGGCGCGGCGGTTCCTGATTTGTTCCCGCGATTTTGGGCCATTTTGCTTTGTTCCCTCTGAATGTTTCACTCCGCGCACATCATTCCTGTTGATAGATTGACGGTCGGCTTGGTCTTGCCAACAATGAATGCATGCCAGGTTTAGCGATTGAAATTGAAAATCTGACCAAGGAATATCCGTTCGGATTTCTCCACCTCAAGAAAAAGACTTCGCTGGAAGGGCTCAACATGCAGGTGGAGACCGGCGAGGTGTTCGGCTTCATCGGGCCGAACGGCGCGGGCAAGTCCACGACGATCAAACTGCTAATGGGGCTGATTTTTCCGACGGCGGGGAGCGCGCGGATTCTGGGCAAGCCAATCAGCGACGTGGAGATGCATCGGGACATCGGGTACCTGCCGGAGCAGCCGTACTTTTACGATTATTTGACGGCGGCAGAAGTGCTCGATTACTTCGCGCGATTTCATGACTTGACGGCGGCGGACCGCAAGGAACGTGTGGAGCGCATGCTGAAGAAAGTCGGGCTGGAGACGGCGAAGAAAATCCAGCTGCGGAAGTATTCGAAAGGGATGCTGCAGCGCGTGGGGTTGGCGCAGGCGATTTTGCATGACCCGCAAGTGGTGATTCTGGACGAGCCGATGTCCGGGCTAGACCCGCTGGGCCGGCGCGAGGTGCGCGACATCATTTTGGAATTGAAGCGCGACGGCAAGACGGTGATGTTTTCCACGCACATTTTGACCGATGCGGAGATGCTTTGCGATCGCGTGGGCGTGATCGTCGGGGGAAAACTGCGCGGAGTTGGCGCGCCGGGCCAACTGGTGGACATGAAGACGCAGGGGATGGAGATTCTTTTTGAATTGACGGGGGCGAGCAACGCGCCGCTGCTGGCAAAGGCTAGGCGCACGGGCGAGCGCTACAGTTTGCAGGTGAGCGAGGAAGAATTGTACGCGGCGATTGAACAATTGCGGGCGGCGGGGGCGCGGATACTTTCCGTATCGCAGGTGAAGGCTACGCTGGAAGAATTCTTCATGGACCTGGTGGAAGCGGATCGCGCGCAGGCGTCGGCGGTGGAGGTGAGCGGGAAATGAGGCGCGTGGGCGTGGTGGCGTTGAACACGTTTCGCGAAGCGGTGCGCGACCGCGTGCTGTACAACCTGGTGTTTTTTGCGCTGCTGATGATGGTGGCGGCTATCGTGGTGGGGCAGATTTCGATCGGCATTGAAGACAGCGTGATTGTGAGCCTGGGGTTGAGCGCGATCTCGGTTATCGGGCTATTGATTGCGGTGTTTATCGGAGTGGCGTTGGTTTCGAAAGAGATGGACAAGCACACGCTGTATGCGTTGCTGGCGAAGCCGGTGCGGCGCTGGGAATTTCTGCTGGGGAAATTTGGCGGGCTGGTGCTGACGCTGGCGGTGAACACGGCAGCTATGGCGGTGGGATTGTTGCTGGTGATGCTGTACGTGAAGCATTCGCTGGAGCGCAGCGATGCAGTGGTGCTGGTGGCGGTGTATTTCATTTTGCTGAAGCTGGCGCTGGTGGTCGCGCTGGCGCTGCTGTTTTCGTGCTTCACTACTTCGTTGCTGGCTATTTTGTACACGGCGGGTTTGTACATCGTCGGGCTGTACGTGCAAGAGCTAAAGAATTTGCCTGCGGACGTGATGACCCCAGGGGCGGCGCTGCTTACGAAGTGGCTGGCGTACCTGCTGCCGAATTTCGAAAATTACAACGTGCTGGCTTTGGCGGCGCATGGCCGAGCGGTTCCGGGAGCGCTGATTTTGCAAAACACGCTGTACACCTTCATTTATTGCGCGGTGGTGCTGTGCGTGGCCTCTGTGGTGTTTTCCAGGAAGAATTTGAAATGAATTCGCAAAAAATCATGGCGTGGATGCTGCTGGTGATTGTGCCGATGGGATTTGCTGGAATTTGGCGGTTACAGCACGGCATCGACGGGCAACGCGCGGCGCTGAGCCAGGAGCAGGACGACATCTTGCTGCGCTCAGGAAAGCTCATGAAGGTGGTGAGCCTGGAATACGCGCCGCTGATGGCGGACATTTATTGGACGCGCGTGGTGCAGTACTACGGCAACAAGCATGTGCGGGGGCAAGCGAATCTCGAACTGCTCTGGCCGCTGCTCGATATTACGACGACGCTGGATCCGAACTTGCTGATTGCGTACCGGTTTGGCGGAGTGTTCCTGGCTCAACGGCCCCCGTCAGGCGCGGGCCGGCCGGACCTTGCCGTGAAACTGCTGCAACGCGGCATTCAAGCGAACCCGGACTACTGGCGGCTGTACGAAGACCTGGGATTCGTCTACTACTTCGATATGAAGGATTACCAAAAGGCTTCGGAAGCCTTTCTGGAAGGGAGCAAAAAATCGGACGCGCAAGTGTGGATGAAGGTGATGGCGGCGAAAATCGCGACGGAGGGCGCGTCGTACGAGACTTCGGTCTTCCTGTGGAAGGATATTTACGAGACATCGAAAGACGCCGAGGTCAAAGCGAATGCGCAGATGCACTTGAAGCTGCTGCGCGTGCAAGAGGATTGCAAACACCTGGATGCGCTAGCCGAGGAGTATGCGAAGCGCAATGGGCGGCGGCCCACGCGGATGAACGAATTGGTGCAAGCCGGACTGCTGCGCGGAGTCCCGGTGGATCCTGACGGATTTGCGTACGAGTTCAGTGAAGAGGGGAAAACGGAGCTTAATCTGGATAGTCCGCTGCTCGAACAACAATTGCTGCTTGAAAAATTCAAGTAACGGTAGTCCGTAGTTTTTCTTGCCCAAATATTGATCGAATTATTCCGTGATGCAGAGCAGAGTCATCTGCGGATCAATGATGATTTTGCTTGGGTGAGTTGGCATAAGAAATTGAAAGGAAGTTTCCGGGCCGACGGCGACGACCGCGCCGAGAAATGCATTTCGAACGGCCCCGCCACTGGCATAGAGCGGAACACTGGCAATGAAGGAGCGCGGAACGCCCTTCTGAAACAGCTTCCCGCGTATGACGAAGCCCTTTTCCGAGGGCCGCACGGTAAATTCCACGCGGTAATGCGGAATGCCGTCGCCGCGCACCCATTCCGCGAAGAACCAATCCATGGAGCGGCCGCCCTCGAGGTCCATGCCCGGGGTCATGACGGCCTCGACTTCGTGCTGCAAATCTTCCGTAGAGAATGCGCGGTAGGCGTATTTTGTGGCGATGGCCCGCAGAAGCGCGCTGAATCTTGCATCGGGGTTCCTGTCGCCCGGCCTGCGCAACATCTCGTGCAACATGTGAAAAATCCACGCGCCTTTGCTGTAGATGACCGTTTCATACCCGTTGGGGGATTTGGAGGAATCGAGACGTGTGCCCAAGGTGAGCGCGCCGATCTCGCTGGCCGGCGCAGCATTCCCGCTTGATTTCTCCACGAGCTGCTCGCGGAAGCGCGTGAGCCAGAGGCGCAACGTATGATCGGGAATTTTCTGGGAGTCGGCGAAGAGCAGCGCGAGATAGTTAGCGATAGCTTCGTCAATCCACTGGTCGCGGTAACTGGACCATGCAACGACATTGCCCCACCACTGATGCGCGACTTCATGGTAGGGAACGAGGTCGTTGAATTGTTCCTGCCCCTTGGTGTTGAGGCCGGCGCGGCGCTGGGCGTCGGCGGACAAGAACGAGAACGTGGAAAGGTAGAGCAAGCCCGGCCAGCCCTGCGCGAAGGATCCTGGAATCTGAGAAACGCTCAGCGTGTGAAAAGGGAAAGGGCCACTGAACGATTCATAGAAATGGATCGAGGAATCCATCTCCTTGCCGAGTTGCCTGAGCGCATCGGCGGGGCTGGGAGACAGCATCGGCGGGATGGGATGACCCGTGGAAGCAATTCCATGAGAGTTGGAGGCAATCGCCAGGGAACTGCCATCGTTCATGGAGAGACGGGTGCGCAAGCTCTCTTCCAGCTCGCGATTCGCATAAACGTCAATCGAGTGTCCTTCAGAAGAGAACGAAGCGGCAGCGTAGTCGCCGAGATTGAAACCCGCTACGGGAGCCGGCCTCTCTGTTTTCCAATGGCCGACGCGGAAGTCGCCCTCTTCGTGCTCTTCGAGTTTGGAGCCGGTGGCGACGAGGCGCAGCTTGTGCGGCCAGCGCATGGTTAGATCGTAATCCGCAAACGCGGCAGCATCGCCCAGGTGCGGGTACCAGCTTTCGCGCGCGCCGACAAAGAGCACGCCGTTACCGGCGTTTTCGATGACGTTGCCGCGGTAGTGAAAATGAAGAGTGAGCTCCTGGTTGCGCGCCGCTGGTTCGGGAAGAATCACTTGGATGAAGTCTTCGCCGCGGACGCTGCGCTGCTGGAAGGTCATTCCTTCATTCTGGAAGAAGGCGAGGGCGGCGCCTTGCTCGTCGGTCACTTTATCCACGACGAGATCGCGCGCGAGTTGGAACGCCAGAACCCGTTCCGCCCCGGTTTCCGCGCGCAGATGGACGGAGGCGGTAGCGTCCAGGGAATTATCGGGACGGATGGTGGTGTCCATGGCGTATCGAAGAGCGCGGAATGGCACAGGGTGAGTGACGGAGCCGGGGAGACTGTGGGAGGTCCAGACATCGTAGTAGGACTTGCCGGCGGCCTTGTGAGACTGACCGAGGAGGAACTGTTCGTCGCGATGCGCGTCCAGCACGAGATCGAATGCGCCGGTCGCGACGCCTTCCAACGCCGAATAGAAGTAGGCCTGCCGGTTCGGAGAGAGCCAATCGAGGAGGATACGCAGGGTTTGGCGCGGGTTGGGCTGGGCCAGGGCAGGCTCCCACTCCAGAATGAAGCTAGCGTCCATCTGGGGTTCAAGATTGGCGACCTGGAATTGGTGCAGCAATTCGTCGGCGGTGTCGTCGGTAAAGCGGATGTAGGCGGTGACGAAGTCCTGATCGAGCACTGGCGCTCCGAGGAAGTAGCCCATCTGCTGTTTTTCGCTGGGATCGCGCGGGACGGCGAGGATATGGCCGCGGCCGGAGAAGACTACGCCAGTGACGCGGCCCTCGAAGGGGAGCAGGAAAGCGAGCGTTCCTTCTTCGAAGGAGAGAACGGCGTCGCCGCGGCGCAGTTCGATGCGGCTGTTCAGGGGGATTCGATAGATCGCGGAGGGATCGAGGCGCAGTGCGTTGAGGGCATCGAACAATTCGTGGGGCGATTTGTCCGTGGCAGGAAAAACCGCAGGTGCCAGAAGACACCACAGCGCGAAAATCTTCACCCCAGCCCGCATACTAGAAGTGTAGTCACTTTCGGCATAGAGGAACAAGGCGGATCGCGACGGGCGGTGGGGCGGTTCTAAAATGGGAAGATGCCGTTCATGAGGTTTCCAAAGAGTTTTCTTGTGCTCGGGGTCGCTTTCGCGCTGCTGGCGGTCGCTGGATTTGCGTTTGCCGACACTATCGTCCTTAAGAACGGCCGCCGGATTACTGCAATGAGTGTTGTGGAGGACGGCGACAAGGTGCGGTATCAGACCTCCGCTGGGGAATTGAGCCTGCCGAAGTCCATCGTGGACCACATTGAAAAGGGCGCGGCCGTGGCGATGGCGGGGTCGCCGGGCGGCGATGCGGCGAACCTGGCGATTGCGCCGCCGGCGATGCAGCCGGCTGGCGTAGGGGCAGGCGAAGAGATCGACCACTTCGCGGTGCACGACGGCGCGATCGATCGCGCGTATATCACCAAGCTGGAGGTCGAGGCGCGGTCGGGATCGAAGCAGGACAATTTCAATGCGGCTCTCGCGCATCATGCCGCGTCCACGTTTGAACTGGCGCATGGAGACATGGAGCACGCGCTGGCCGATGAGCGCACCGCGCTGATTTATGCGCCGGAAGAGCCTGCGCTGCTCATGAACGTGGCGTATGTGCATTTGCGGCGCAGCGAATTCAAACAGTCGCTTGATTTTCTGGAACGAGCGAAACGCGTTGCGCCGGACAATCCGGACGTGCTCAAGCTGGAGGGTTGGGCGTATTACGGGATGAATAAGATGGACCAGGCCGTGGCGGAGTGGAAAAAAGCGCTGAGCATCCGGCCGGACGCGGAAGTGCAGGCGGCGCTGGATAAGGCGCAGCGGGATAAGCAAGAGGAAGAGAATTACAAAGAGAACGAAAGCAGCCACTTCACGTTGCGCTACAGCGGAACGGCGGCGCCGGCGCTGGCGAGGGATGTCTTGCGCACGCTGGAGATGCATTTTTCGGCGATCGAGTCTGAGCTGAGTTTTACGCCGCCGGATTCGATTGGGGTCGTGCTGTACACGCAGGAAGCGTTTGCGGACATTACGCGGGCGCCGGGATGGGTGGGCGCGCTGAATGACGGGAGGATTCGCGTTCCGGTGCAGGGATTGACGGGGGTGGATTCGGAGTTGTCGCGGGTGCTGAAACATGAATTGACGCACAGCTTCATTCAGCAGAAGACGCATGGGCATGCGCCTACGTGGATCCAGGAAGGTCTGGCGCAATGGATGGAAGGGAAGCGCAGCGGAGAGAATGCCGCGACGCTGGTGCAGATTTACGGTGACGGGCACGCGTGGTCGCTCGCGAAGATGGAAGGCTCGTGGATGGGCTTTAGCGGGAACAGCGCGGCGTACGCCTACGCGTGGGCGCTGGCGAATATCGAATACATTGTGGAGACGGATGGGATGGGGGATATCGAGCGCATCCTGGACCGCATCGGGGAGGGTGTGGCCACCGAGGCGGCGGTTCGCGAAGTGTTGCGCAGCGATTACGGGGATTTGTCGCAATCGACGGCGGAGTATCTGAAGAAAAATTACGTGCGCTGAACTACTTTATTCGGTCTGCTTTGGCTTTTCCCCTCAAGGAGTATTTCCAATCGATCTAAATTCTCCTGCCCTCATGTTGTAGCGAGAAGGCACGCGAGGAGCGCGGCGCGGGCGGGCACGGTGTGGATGAGGACGTGTTCGTGGGCGGAGTGGGCGCCGTCGCCGACGGCGCCGAGGCCGTCGAGCGTGGGGACGCCGGCGGCGGCGGTGAAATTACCGTCGGAGCCGCCGCCGACGGTGCATTCGCCGAGAAAGAGGTTCATTTGCGCGGCGAGTGATTTGGCGCGGGCGAAGAGCGCGGCGCTCATTTTGTGTTCAAGGGGAGGGCGGTCGAAGCCGCCGGTGATTTCCAGGCGCGCGCCGGGATGAATCGGGCGAAGAGAGTGCAGGCGGCGCTCCAGATTGCGCATGTCAGAGACGCGGAGGGCGCGCAGATCGAGCACGGCGTGGGCGCGTTCGGGGATGACGTTGGCGCGCGTGCCGCCTTCGACGAGGCCGGCGTTGATGGTGACGCCGCGGCGGAGATCGTTCCATTTTTCGAGGCGCGCGATCTGGTGCGCCAGTTCGTGAATGGCGTTGATGCCTTCCTGGGGAGCGAGGCCGGCGTGCGAGGCGCGGCCGTGAACGATGAGCTCGGCTTGGCCGACTCCTTTGCGCGCGGTTTTCAGGAGGCCGCGCGGGCCGAAGGAGGGTTCGAGGACGAAGACCGCGTCGCTGCGGCGCACTTCGGTTTCGAGGAGTTTTCGGGAGGATTCGCTGCCGATCTCTTCGTCGGAGGTCCACAGGAAGACGAGACGCTTGCGGAGGGCGGCCTTCGTTTCGCGCAACGATTGCAATGCGAATAGCGCTTGGACGATGCCGGCCTTCATGTCGAAGGTTCCCGGGCCATAGGCTTTGCCGGCGGCGACACGGAAGGGCATCTTCCGGAGCGAACCGGTGGAATAGACGGTGTCGTAATGGCCCAAGACGAGGAGCTGACCCGCGGGGCGCGATTTGCTTGGCCAATAGGTGACGCGCAGATGATCTCCTCGATGCACTTGCGCGAGACGTTCGACTTGAGCGCCGTGCTTGCGCCATTCGGCGGCGATGACTCCGCAGCAGTAATCGGTGGGAAATTTTTCCAGGCTGGGCGATTCGGCGATCACGAAGCGGCGCAGAACGTCGAGCATCTGCGGCAGGCGCGGCTTCAGGAGGCGCAGGAATTCTTTGGGTGAAGGAGAATCCGGCATGGCCCGGACATGCTAACAATGCGGCGAAGAAGCAGCAACTGTGCGACGCCCGGGCGGTAGACGGCGTTCGTGGTAACCTTTCGGGGATAGATTCGTTTCGGAATTGTCCGTAAAGGGAGAAGTTCCCTATGAATGCAACCGCGCAGCGAACCGGCGCTCTTGCGGCGTACCTGGTCACGGCAATCATCGTGGTCTGTTGGCACGCGGACACGAGAGCCGCTGACTCCAAGAATGCGAACGCGATAGCGAATCCACTCGATCCGCCTGAAAAGAAAATCGCGAGCCCCTGGGACCAGAAGGCTGCGGCCGCATACCTCGATCAGCGGGCAAATTGGTGGATGGAATGGCCGAGGGCCGCACGCGATCACGAGACGTTCTGCGTGTCATGTCATACGGCGGTGCCTTACGCGCTCTCGCGGCCTGCGCTGCGCACGGCGCTTGCGGAAGAGGCTCCTTCCGTCAACGAACGCAGACTCATCGACAATGTCACCAAGCGCGTGCGGCTTTGGAAGGAAATCGCGCCCTATTATAGCGACGCGGATCGCGGTGCGTACAAGACGGTGGAGTCTCGCGGGACGGAAGCCGTTCTCAATGCGTTGATCCTGGCCAGCAGGGATGCAGCGAGTGGACAACTTAGCGGCGATGCGCGCGCGGCTTTCGAAAATATGTGGGCGGAGCAGCAAACCACCGGAGATAAAAAGGGCGCGTGGTTGTGGCTGCGGTTCGCGAATGAGCCGTGGGAAGCGGACGATTCGGACTTTTATGGAGCCACGCTTGCGGCGGTCGCGGTGGGCACTGCGCCGGGGAATTATCGCGCGGCGCCGGAAATCCAAAAAAACCTCACGATGCTTCGCGAATACCTGAACCGCGAAAGCGCGGCACCGCCGACCATCAATCGCGTTGCTCTCTTGTGGGCTTCGGCGAAAGTGCCCGGACTCCTCAATCCGGAGCGGCAGAAGGCGATCATCAGTGAAGTTTTGAGCAAGCAGCGGGCAGACGGAGGCTGGAGCCTCTCTTCGCTCGTTGCGGGATGGAAACGGCACGACGAAACGCCGCAGGAAGAGAAGAGCGACGGCTACGCGACGGGACTTATCACCTTCGCGCTGCAACAGGCGGGCATCCCCCGTGAGAATCCGCAGGAGAAGCAGGGACTCGCGTGGCTGGTGGCGAATCAAGACAAGACAGCGGGCTTCTGGCTGGGCTACTCGCTAAACAAAAATGTGGAGCATCACATCTCGCCCGGCACCGCGCTCTTCATGAACGACGCCGCGACGGCGTATGCTGTGCTCGCACTGACCGAAGCCAACCGGCATTAAATTAGAGCGCATCGCCAAATAACTCGGTTGAGCTAGGTCAGGGTTTCGGGGCTCGCCGGGTTTGCTTATGATGTGTTTATAATCCCATCTGACCGACTGTGATTGGAACGATTCGCGAATTGACCCGGCTATGTCTCAACAATGGAATCTCTCATTCCCTGCGTATCTCATTTGGGACGGCTGGGGCCACATCCGTGTAGCGCAGAAACTTACTTCACGAGGGCTTGAGTTCGGGACGACACAGCAACTTCAGATTGCAACAGACCGACATAAATCTGCGATCCACGCCACCCAGTTTGGATATTTGGTGACCGCGGAAGTGTTGTTCGGGTCGGAGAAAGCATGTCTTATTGATTTTGGGGTTATTGCAATCAGAACAGCCGACGTGTTGCCGAACGAAGCAGCCGTCGGTGACTACGTGACTGGTGAAATTGGCCTCAGCATTGACCGCATGACCGTAGTGCCAGAGGAGATTGAATCGTCGGTTCCTCAGTACAGATGGGAAGTTGAAAAAATTACCGCCGATGTCACGCCGTATATTCCCCATCCGGCAAATAGTCGTTTGTTGGTCAAGGATGAATCCCGGCTCCGATACCGAGAGGTGCAAGCCACTTCCGATGTTTACGGGCTCCCGACAACCGAATCTGTCCGAGGCGGATTCATTCTCCACTGCAAACTAATTGATTTCTGACTTAAGCGGTTCGGTCCGCTCCTGAGAAGTCGTGGAACGGAGACTAACACTCTACAGGGTGAGCACCCGCGTATCGCGGAGGGTGCGGGTTCGCATATAATTAAGAGTTTGCCGGGGAAGTGCGAGGCGCCGCTGGGCGTGTGGGCGGCGACGGGGAGCGCGAATGTTACTGGACGTCGTGGAAATTCAGAAGATACTGCCGCATCGCTATCCTTTCTTGATGGTGGACGGCATCCTAGAGATGGAACGCTTGAAGCGCATCGTGGGCGTGAAGAATGTCACCATCAACGAATCGCATTTTCAGGGACATTTTCCGGGTGCGCCGGTTATGCCGGGCGTTTTGATTATCGAATCCATGGCGCAGACCGGAGGACTGTTGCTGCTCACGGAAGTTCCTGACCGCGAAAATAAGCTGCTCTATTTTGTGGCGGTGGATGGCGCGCGATTCCGCCGGCCGGTGGTGCCGGGCGATCAATTGAAAGTCGAAATGAATGTGCTTTCGTGGCGCGGCGACTTCTGCAAGCTGGAAGGAAAAGCCACGGTGGACGGGAAACTGGCGGCGGAAGCGACGCTGATGTGCAAAATGGTGGACCGCGACGTGATGGCGAAGGCGCAAGAATCCGCGAAATGAGCATGCGCCATATTCATCCGCAGGCCATCGTGGCGGCGAGCGCGAAGCTGGGCGAAGGCGTCAAGGTCGGCGCGTGCGCGGTGGTTGGCGAGGACGTGGAATTGGGAGAAGGCTGCGTGCTGCACGCGCACGCGGTGGTGCAGGGGCCGTCGATTTTCGGCAAGAACAATGTGTTTTATCCGTTCAGCGTGATTGGCGGCGATCCGCAGGACTACACGTTTAGCGGCGAACGCACGGAATTGGCCGCAGGCGACGGAAACATTTTTCGCGAATACGTGACTGTGAGCCGGGGCACGGTAAAAGGCGGCGGCAAAACCAACTTGGGCAGCGGGAATTTTCTGCTGGCGTATTCGCATGTCGGGCACGATTGCCAGATTGGCGACCAGACGCTTTTTGTGAACGGCGCGACGCTGGCGGGACACGTGACGGTGGAGGATTTCGCGACTATCGGCGCGTTTTCGCCGGTGCACCAGTTTTGCCGGATTGGGCGTTACGCGTACATCGGCGCGTCCACGGTGATCACCCAGGATGTGCCACCGTTTTCCAGGGTGGTGACCGAGCGCGAGACGAAAAGTTTTGGCATCAACGCGGTTGGCCTGGAGCGCAAGGGATTTTCGGCGGAGCGCTTGAAGGCGCTCAAAACCGCGTACCGCTTGCTGCTGCGCTCCAGAATGAATACTTCGCAGGCGCTCGCGGAAATGAGGAAGACGCTGAAGGATTCTGCGGACGTGCTGGAATTGATTACGTTCATCGAAAGCGCCGAGCGCGGCATCGTGAAGTAACGACTCAGACTGCTGAATTCATGCCCGACGCGAACATCAATTCGAATAGCTGGGGCCTCATCGCGGGAAACGGGCGGTTTCCTTTCCTCGTGCTGGAGGGCGCGCGCAGCCAGGGCATCGAAATGGCGGTGATCGCGCTGAAGGAAGAGGCCTCGCCGGAGCTGGAGAAACTTTCGAAACGCTTGCATTGGGTGAGCCTCGGGGAGTTGAGCAAGACCATCGAGTTACTGCAGCAGGAAGGCGTGACGCAAGCGGTGATGGCCGGGCAGGTGAAACACAACAAGATTTTCAGCGGCATCCGGCCGGATTGGAAATTGGCGAAGCTGCTGTTTTCGCTGCCGCGGAAAAACACGGATGCGCTGATCGGCGCAGTAGCTCGCGTGCTGGAAGACGAAGGCATCCGCCTGGTGGATTCGACGCTGTTCCTGAAGCCGCTGGTGCCGGAGGCGGGCGTGCTCACGCGCCGCGCGCCGAATGAGCATGAAGCGGAAGACATCGCGTACGGGCTCGGAGTAGCTCGGCAAATTTCAGGGATGGATATCGGACAAACGGTGGTGATTGCGGATCGCGCCTGCGTGGCCGTGGAGGCCATGGAAGGAACCGATGACACGATCGCGCGCGCGGCGCGAATCACAGGCGGGAAGCCGCTGGTGGTCGTGAAAGTCAGCAAGCCGGGGCAGGACATGCGCTTCGACGTACCCGTCGTTGGATTGCCAACCATCGAACAGATGAGGGGTGCCGGCGCGACGGCGCTGGCGGTGGACGCGGGGCGGACTCTGCTGTTTGACCGGACAAAATTGATTGAGTTGGCGGACGCGGCCGGAATTGCTATTGAAGCATACCCTCCGGCCGCGGGGCCGGAACCAAAGGACTCCAGCAAGGGAATAAGTAAAGAATGAGCGCGGCGGCGGGACAAGAGAAAAGAGTCCGTGTCGCCGTCGTGGGGACGGGTGAGTTCGGGCGCAATCACGCGCGCGTTTACCGGGAAATTGAGGGTGCGGAGCTGGTCGGAATCGTCGATCAGGATCCGCAACGCGCCGCGGCCGTCGCGGCGGAATTTCAAACGCAGATTTTGGGGAGTCTCGAAGAACTGCGCGGACGCGCGGATGCGGTGAGCGTCGCGGTTCCCACGGTTTCTCACGCGGAAGTCGGTTGCCGTCTGCTGGAGATGGGACTCGATGTCCTCGTCGAGAAGCCCATGGCCGTGAATCTCGCGGAAGCCGATGCGCTACTTGGCGCGGCGAAGAAAAACGGGCGAATCCTACAGGTGGGGCACGTCGAGCGCTTCAATCCCGCCGTGATTGCAGTGGAACCGATTCTCAACCGGCCGTTGTTCTTTGAAGTGCACAGGCTGGGAGTATTCACGCCGCGCAGCCTGGACGTAGATGTAATCTACGACTTGATGATTCACGATCTGGACATTTTATTGGCGCTGGTGAAAGAACCGGTGAGCGAAGTGAAAGCCGTGGGCATTCCAGTTTTGACCGACAAGGTGGACATCGCGCACGCTCGGCTGGAATTTGCGGGCGGGGCGGTTGCCAACATTACGGCCAGCCGGGTTTCGACGGAGCGCGTGCGCAAGATGCGATTTTTCCAGCAGCACGAATATATTTCGCTGGATTACGCGCGGCGTGACGCGCTGCGCATCGGCGTGAAGAAAGCCGGTCCGCAGCCGGAATTCGGGTTCGAAAAGCTGAATGCTCCTGCAGTCGAACCTTTGCACGCGGAACTGGAAGCGTTTGTGGCATCCGTGCGCACGCGCAAGGAGCCGCGAACGAATGGAGCAGCGGGGCGCGCGGCGCTCGAACTGGCCAGCCGCGTAATGGCAAGCATCCAGGAGCATGCCGCGCGCGTCAATGTAAGTGGCGGCCGCCAGGCGCTCGAAGCCAGCGGCGGCCGTGGAATGGCGGACGTCGGGGCGTTCGCCGCACAAGAAAAAACAAAACGATGATTGACAGGATTCTCGTTCCGAAAGACGCCCATTTGTCCGCCGCGGCCGACACCACGACGCAGCGCCGCCGTCCGACCACCATGGACGAGCGCACGCTGGTTCCGGCCATGCTGCCGGTTGTGCCGCTGGACGGGCATTCCACGATTCCCTCGAACCTGCCGCTCGAATCCATTGCCACGCGCGTAGTCGTTCCGCGCGACGTGAATCGCGAAGCGTACAACGTCAAGGAAGATCATTCCACGCCGCTCCAGCCCACGGACATGGACGCGCGCATCACCGTTCCGCAAGGGGCCGCGCCGCCGGAGACGATGGAGCCCTTTCAGAGCCTTCCGACGGACCTGGTAGACCCGGACATTTTTATGACCGGGGAAGTGCAGCTGATCGCCCCACCGCAAAAAGAAGACAAATGG
>Ga0210398_10000175_pt1 | contig 79639 bp, 82 predicted proteins | sample IncBWC4OmetaG_FD_161047 | JGI IMG/M metagenome (GOLD analysis project Ga0210398, IMG submission 161047) | Forest soil microbial communities from Barre Woods Harvard Forest LTER site, Petersham, Massachusetts, United States - Inc-BW-C-4-O | ecosystem: Environmental > Terrestrial > Soil >... | reverse complement strand
AACTGCATGCCCTCGACGACGTCGAGCTCGGTCTCGAGGCTCTTCGCCTCCTCGACCGTGATGACGCCCTCGTTGCCGACCTTCTGCATCGCCTCGGCGATCTTGTCACCGACGTCACGCTCGCCATTGGCCGCGATCGTGCCGACCTGGGCGATCTCCTCGCTGGTCGAGATCTTCTTCGACTGCGACTTGAGATTGCCGACCACCGCCTCCACGGCGATGTCGACGCCACGCTTCAGATCCATCGGGTTCATGCCGGCGGCGACGGCGCGCGCGCCTTCACGGACGATCGCCTGCGCCAGCACGGTCGCGGTGGTGGTGCCGTCACCGGCCTGGTCGTTGGTCTTCGAGGCGACCTCGCGGACCATCTGCGCGCCCATGTTCTCGAACTTGTCGGCGAGCTCGATCTCCTTGGCGACGGTGACGCCGTCCTTGGTGATGCGCGGGGCGCCGAACGACTTGTCGAGCACGACGTTGCGGCCCTTCGGGCCCAGCGTCACCTTGACCGCATCGGCGAGAATGTTGACGCCGCGCAGCATCTTGTCGCGCGCGTCGCCAGAAAACCTGACTTCCTTGGCTGCCATGTTGCTATCCCTTCAAATTTGCGGTCAGGCGATGACGCCCATGATGTCGGACTCTTTCATGATGATCAGCTCTTGGCCGTCGAGCTTGACCTCGGTGCCGGACCATTTGCCGAACAGCACCCGATCGCCCTTCTTGACGTCCATCGGCACCAGCTTGCCGTCCTCACCGCGGGCGCCCGGGCCGCAGGAGACGACCTCGCCCTCCATCGGCTTTTCCTGCGCCGTGTCCGGAATGATGATGCCGCCGGCGGTCTTCGCCTCGGAATCCACGCGCTTCACCAGCACGCGGTCATGCAATGGCCGAAATGCCATAAAATCCTCCTCGATGTGTGGCAGATATGCTTGCTCGACCCGAATTAGCACTCTGGGGGTAAGAGTGCCGGGTAAATACTGACGGCAGGGTGGGTTGTCAAGCACTCCAGCATCAGGAGTGCTAACGGTCTGTGCAAAGCGGGGACAGCCGCGGGTTTTGACAACAATTGAAATCCCGGGGCACTCTTGCTGCGCTATAATAGGCCCGATACTGAAAATGAGTCGCGACCATGGCGCGCAATATCGACTGGGAAATTCCGAGCGAGCTTCAGCCCAAGTCTGAGGATTTCGCGTTCGAACTCGACGGAAAGCTCAACGGCATCCTCGGCCTGCAGGCCACGGTTCCGGACGATGCGTTCACCGCGACGACGCTCGGCACCGAGCGCGCGGGAAGCGGCGTCCTGATCCGTGAGGACGGGTTGGTGCTGACGATCGGCTATCTGATTACCGAGGCTGAAACGATCTGGCTGACCTCCGGGGTCGGCGGCGCCGTGCCGGCGACCGTGCTCGGCTATGACCAGGAGACCGGGTTCGGCCTGGTGCAGGCGCTGGGGCGGCTCAATGTGCCGGCGATCGAGCTGGGCGCCGGCATTCGGGTCGGCGCCGGCGACAAGGTGGTGATCGCCGCCGAGGGCGGACGCCGCCATGCCATCGCCGCGACCGTCGTCGCCCGCCAGGAGTTTGCCGGACACTGGGAATATTTGCTCGACCGCGCGATCTTCACCGCGCCGGCGCACCCGTTCTGGGGTGGCGCGGGGCTGATCGGGCAAGACGGCAGCTTAATCGGCATCGGCTCGCTGCATGTGCAGCGCTCGAACGGGCGCGAGCTGCGGCGCGACGTCAACATGGTGGTGCCGATCGACCTCCTGCCGCCGATCCTCGACGACATGTTGACTTATGGCCGGGCGAACAGGCCGCCGCGGCCATGGCTCGGCCTCTACGCGGCCGAGATCGAGGATGAGAACGCGGTCGTCGTCGCCGGCATGTCGGAGCGCGGCCCGGCGATCAAGAGCGGACTCAAGCCCGGCGACCGCATCCTCGCGGTGCGCGACGATCCGGTCTCCAGCCTGGCGTCATTCTGGCGCCGCGTCTGGGCGAGCGGCCAAGCCGGCTGCGACGTGGTGCTGCAGGTGCAGCGCGACAAGGACCAGATGACGGTGCGCGTGCCCTCGGCCGACCGCACCCGGCTCCTCAAGGCGCCGCGGCTGCATTGATCCAGGGGTGTCGTCCCGGCGGAAGCCGGGACCTACCTTTGTACCGTTCTTGCCCCGGAAAGATGGATCCCGGCCTTCGCCGGGATGACATTCCGAGCCGGGCTCAGAATGTCACTTTGCCGCGTCTCTGACCTTCGGCGCGGCATCCCACGATTTGACCACCGGCAGGATTTCCTTGGCGTAGAGCCGCATCGACTGCTCGGCGAGCGCATAGGGCGTGCCGCCAAAGCGGAACGAGGTGCACAACTCGAATTCGCCAACCGCGGCGCGGCGTTCTTCGAGCGCGCGCAGGATGCGGTCGGGTGTGCCGTAGACCGCGGCCTTGAGGAACCCGTCGACGATACCATCGCGCCCCGCGTCCTTGGCCATTTCTGCCTTCTTGGCATAGGCGTCGTAGCCCTTGATGCGGCTAAAATGGCCGGTCAGCAGCTCGTAATGCTCAAGATTGCTGTCGACAAATGAACCCATGCGCCTGCGGGCGAGGTCGTCGATACCGTCATTGGTCGGCGTGCAGAGGCAGAAATCGGCGATCAGGAAAGGCGGCGCCTCTTCGTTGTGGAATTGGCGGAAGAGGTTCCTGTGTCGCTCGATCTGCGGCAGGCGCATCGGCCAGGGCCGGTCGGCGAACATGACCATGCGCGCCTTGAGGCGCGCCGCTGCCTCCACAGAGTCCTCACTCGACGCGACGGCGTAGATGCGGCCGTCAAAGCTCCGCTCCGGCTTCGGCCGGATTGGCGTCTTCGGCTGCTTGTAGAACTTGCCGTCGCCTTCCATCCAGCCGGTGCGCAGCGCGCCGATGATCATCGGCGCCGCCTCGTCAAAGCGCTCGCGTGACTCGTCCATCGCGACGGGGCCGCGGAAATGGGCGAACTCGCGGCGCGAGAGGCCGCGCCCGATCCCGAAGCGAAAGCGCCCACCGCTGACTTGGTCGAGGATGGCGACCTGCTCGGCAACCCGCAGCGGGTCGTGCCAAGGGAGGATCACCGCCGCGGTGCCGAGATCGGCATGGCTCGTGACGCCCGCCAGATAGGCCATCAGCTGCAGATTATCGGGGCAGAACGAGTAGTCGTAGAAATGGTGCTCGACCGACCACAGCACGTCGAAGCCAAGCTCGTCGGCGAGCCGCGCCAGGCGGATTTCCTCGTCCCACACCTGCGCGTCGCTGATGCCGTCGTCCCAGCCATAGCTGGCGAAAACCATCTGAATGCCGACATCCATGGCCGTCCTCCCGAAGCTGTTGCCAGCATGGTCGCGCAACGCGGCAATCGGCTCAAGACGATAAGGCGCCAGCCCTAGTGCTGCGCGGGCGGCGCCGCAGCGACCGCAGCGCATTCCGGCGGCAGCTGGCTGACCAGCAGCGGCGGCGACGGTGGACTGGGCTTGGGGTGGCGCGCCTCCGCGGTGAACCACCAGTCGAGCTCCTTGCCGCAGCCATCGCCGGGCGGCACCGGCGCCTGGTTCTCGCAGTCAGTCTGACCGGGCGGGCAGGTCAACCGCATGTGGAAATGGTCGTCATGGCCCCACCACGGCCGCACCTTGGCGAGCCAGTCGCGGTCGCTGCCGGCCTCCTTGCACAATTCGCGCTTGATCGCCGGGTTAACGAACATGCGTGCGAGCTCGGGAATGCGCGCGGCCGCCTCGTAGAGCTTGCGATAGGAAGGATTCCACAGCGCCGGATCGACGCTGTTGCCGTCGGCCGTGACGAGGCTTTGCGCGGGGAGGTTGTCGCGCTCGTCGGGACTGAGCCGACGCTCGGGCATCGGCAGGAGCCAGATATCCACGTCGAGCCCGATCTGGTGCGAGGCATGTCCCGTCACCATCGGGCCGCCGCGCGGCTGCCCAAGATCGCCGACCAGGAGTCCCGGCCAGCCGTTGACCGCGGGCAGGCTCTCGGCGAGATGCTCGATCACGGCGATCAGCACCGGGCTGCCCCAGGCGCGGTTGCGCGCCGGCCGCATGACCTGCCAGTTGGGCCCGTCGGCAGGAAGCGGCGCCGCACCAGCGATGCAGCCTTTCTCGTAGCGCCCGATCGAGCGCCACGGACCGGCGCTCGGCTCCGAAATACCGCCAAACACGCGCTTCGCCGCGTCGGCCGGCAAGGCCGCCATGATCTGAGCCCGCCTGGCCGCCTCGGTCGCGGCCAGATCGCCAGCCCGGGCGGTCGCGGCGACAAAAACCGCAAGCGCAAGCACGATAAGCGCTCGGCGCGAAGTTCTGAGAATCGGCATCAGTTGCGTCATGTAATGTGAATTTGATGGTATTTTCGTGGATTAACTATCAATTTGCGACGATTCATGCTGGCCAAACGTTAGTGTCCGACGCCCAGCGGTTCCTACGAGATACGAAACCTGAACATGCCGGGAGCAGCAGACCCTTCGCAGCCCGCAGCAAAGCGCATCCTGGTCGTCGAAGACAATGAGCTGAACATGAAGCTGCTCAATGACGTCCTCGAGGCGCATGGCTACGAGGTCATGTCGACCGGCCGTGGCGTCGAGGCCCTCGATTGGGCGCGGCAGCATCTGCCCGACCTGATCCTGATGGATTTGCAGCTGCCCGACCTGTCCGGGCTCGACGCCACCCGCCAGCTCAAGGCCGACCCGGGAACCCAGGCGATTCCCATCATCGCGGTTACCGCCTTCGCCATGGCGGGCGACGAAAAGCGAGCACTTGACCATGGTTGCGACGCCTATGTTGCCAAGCCGATCGTGCTCAGGGATTTTCTGAATCTGATTGCCGAGTATATCGGGTCACCGGAACGGCCGGGTCCAGCCTGATGCGATAGGGGCCACCCGTTGCGGATCGTTTTCGCGGCGACGGAGGCGTAAGATGGTGCAAGGGGGAGCCTTGAGACGCATAGTCATCGCGTTCATCGTTATTGGCGCCGCCGGCTATGCGGCGATAAACCCAGGCGTCGTCGACGCCTTCTACCGCGACATCTATCCGAGTGACCCGGCGAAAGCCCAAGCACTCGACATGTGTTTTGTGGAAAACCACGAGTTCAACCGGCTCAACGCCGGTCAGCGCGACGCCTGCTATCAGCGCATGCTGCAGCGGCTCGGCGAGATCACCCCGGCCGATCGGCCCAATGTCAACCCGATCGACCTGCAGCGCGCGGCCGCCCAGGGCAGCATGCCGAAGAGCGACATCATCCGCCTGCAGCAAAACCAAATCGCCGCCGCACATTTGCCGCATTGAGCGGTCAATTCCCGGTGAGTTCGCCGGGTCGCGCTATGGCGCCGGGATCGGCATCCTTTCCGTCGTCGCGGCGGCGGAGTAACGTCGCGCCGCCAGACACCCCGGTCGTCGAGCCGCTCGCGCATGAAACTGTTCGGGTTTTTCCGATCGTCCGCCGCCTTTCGCGTGCGGATCGCGCTGAACCTCAAAGGCCTCGCCTATGAGGACGCGTTTATCCATTTGCGCCGCGGCGACCAACGGCAGGACGAATACCTCGCGCTGAACCCGCAGGGGCTAGTGCCGACGCTGGAAATCGACGAGCTCCGGCTGATCCAGTCGATGGCGATCGTCGAATATCTCGACGAGACACATCCCGCGCCGCCACTCCTGCCGCCCGACGCGGCCGGCCGCGCGCGAGTGCGGGCGCTCGCCGACATCGTCGCCTGCGACATTCATCCCATCAACAATCTGCGCGTTCTGCGCTATCTCTCACGGCCGCTTGGCCACGACCAGGCGGCGATCGAGACCTGGTACAACCATTGGATCGCTACCGGCTTCGCGGCGTTCGAGCGATTGTTGACCGCGGACGGCCGCACCGGCGATTTCTGCGACGGCGACCGCCCGGGGCTGCGGACATCGCGCTGGCGCCGCAGGTGGTCAACGCGGAACGCTATCAACTCGACCTGTCGCCCTATCCAACCATCGTCCGGATACACACCAATTGCATGAAGCTCGACGCCTTCGCCCAGGCCCATCCCGACAACCAGCCCGATCGCGAATGATCAGACGTGCTCTGCCCCGCGCCTTGTCCTGGAGTGCGTCGATCGCGATAGCGCTCCTCGTCAACGGCTGCCAGCCGGTGGCCGCCGACGACAGCGCTGGCGGCGGTGTCAGCCAAAGCGACATCCAGCTCCTCGAGCGCACGATCAAGGAGGTCGAGAAGAGCTATGTCGAGCCGGTCAAGCCCGGCGAGCTGACGACCAACGCCTTGAAGGGCATGCTCACCCGGCTCGACCCGCATTCCGACTATATGGATGAGCGCGAGTTCCACGAGCTGATGGCGACGACCAGCGGCCAGTTTGGCGGGGTCGGGATCGAAATCTCGGTCGATGACGGCGTGCCGCAGGTGATCTCGGCCATCGAAGGCACGCCGGCCGCGACCGCCGGGCTCAACCCCGGCGACCGGATCATCAAGGCGGACGGCTCGCCGCTGGTTGGGATGGACATCGAGGAGGTCGTGCGCAAGCTGCGCGGCGCGCCGGGCACGCCGGTGACGCTGACCATCGCGCGCAGCGGGCGGGCGGCGTTCGACGTCAAGATCACCCGTGCCATCATCAAGGTCGACTCGGTGAAGGCGCATCTCGAACCCGGTCATGTCGGCTATCTCCGGATCAGCACGTTCGATGAGAACACGCCGGCCGAATTGCGCGCCGCGATCGCGCGGATGAAGCAAGAGGCCGGCGGCAACTACACCGGCTTCATCCTCGACTTGCGGAACGACGCGGGCGGGCTACTCGACGCGGCGGTCGAGGCAGCGGCCGATTTCCTCGATTCCGGCACGGTGGTGACGACCAAGGGCCGCGACCCGGAGGAGAACCGTATCTACGAGGCCGCACCCAACGGCGATCTGGTGCGCGGGGTGCCGATGGTGGTGCTGATCAACGGCGCCTCGGCCTCGGCGTCGGAGATCGTCGCCGGCGCCTTGCAGGACGACCACCGCGCTACCGTCCTGGGGACCCGCAGCTTTGGCAAGGGCTCGGTGCAGAGCATCATCCCGATCGAGGACCACGGCGCGCTCAGGTTGACGACGGCGCTCTATTACACGCCGTCTGGCCGTTCGATCCAGGGCCAGGGGATCACCCCGGACGATGTCGTGCCGCTGCCCAAGGAGCAACAGGTTGCCAACGCGCTGGTGACGTATGAGAGCGATCTCTACGGCACACTGAAACCGACCGGCGCGCTCGCCCCGACAAACCCCGGGCCGACTCCACCACCGCAAGCGGCCGGACAGCAAGGGGTCGACCACCCGATCAACCCGTCGATCATTGGCACGCCGCAGGACGCGCAGCTGCAAGCGGCGCTCGAGTATCTGAAGAAGCATCCACGCAGCGCAGCGGCCGCGAAGTAGCTGAACGCGCGCGTTCCGTTATGAGAGGCGGGCGACCAGCGGGGTCATGAAGTCGCGCAGCGCACCAGACCATTTGGCGTGCTCAGGCCCGGCCGAGCTGTGCCCGAGATCGCTGTCGAGTTCGAAATAGCGCGCCTCGACCCCGGCCGCCTTTAGCGCGTCCATGACGCCCGGCGCGATCTTCGGCGGGAAGAGATTGTCGCTGCGGCACAGCATGTAAAACACCTTGGCCTTGATGCGGTCAAAGTCCGGCCGTGTGTCAAAGCCAAGCAGCGCGCGGCGCAAGATGATCAGCGAATGCGCATCCCATTTCGCCGCCCATTCGGCGGCGCCGCGGCGGATTTCCGCTTCGCGCGCGGCGGGGTCGGGAAAGCGCGGCTTGAGGTTGTCGTCGGCGCCATAGCGCTTGAGCGTCTCGACGCGGATATCGGTTAGCGCGGTCAGCGGCGCGCCCTTGCCGTGATAGCGGCCGCCGCGCCACTGCGGGTCGCTCGCTAGCTTGGCGGTGACGTCAGCGAGTTGCTTGTCGGTGTTGACCGAAGCCCAGGGCGCGGTGTTGACGGCGACGATGCCGTCCATGAAATCGGGATAGGCGACCGCCCACTGATAGCCCTGATAGCCGCCGTAGGACGGTCCGGCAACCGCGACCAGGTGTTTGACGCCGAGCGAGTCGAGCAGCGCCTTTTGCGCGGCGACGATGTCGCGGATCGTGACGTTCGGGAAATCGGGGCCATAGGCCTCGCCGGTCTTGGGGTTGCGGCTCGCGGCGTTGGTCGAGCCGAACGACGAGCCGAGCATGTTCGACGCGACGACAAAGAGCTTATCGGTGTCGATCGGCTTTCCTGGGCCGACCAGCGCATCCCACGAGCCGGGCTGGTTGCCATTCGCCGGATTGCGACCGGCGAAATGGTGGCTGCCGGTAAAGCCGTGCGTCAGCAGCACGGCGTTGCGGCCGCCATTGGGACTATTGGAAGGCGCGAGGGTGCCGTAGGTTTCGTAGGCGAGCGTCGCCTCCGGCATCGTCGTGCCGTCAACGAGGCGGAAGTCGCGGAGCGTGAAGAATTTGTCTTCGACCGCACCGACATCGCGCGTGGCGGCTTGTACTCCGTCCATCCCGGCATCCTCCTACCTTTATAGCGATCGATTGTGCCACGCGGATTTCACCGCTGTCACGGCGCGGGATCAGCTTTTTCTTCTCGCCGCCCACGGTTCGCGCTACACCGCAGCCTAGAGGAGTTTCAGGAGCCTCGATGATCGCGATGCGCCGTTTCTGGATGATCCTGCCGTGTCTTGTGCTGCTCGCCGCCTGCGCCGACGCGCCGCCGCCCGACACAGGCCCGATGCAGGGGGTGCGGGCCAGCTTCCCACCGGGTGCGGTCGTCAATGTGATCCGGGTCGATGCGCTCGACACGCTGCCGCTGCGCAGCGCCGAACTGGTCGCGCCCGACGGCAGCACGACGCCGGCCAGCTCGATCGATGTCCAGCGCAACCCGCAGACGATCGCCGGGCAGCACGCCTTCAACGATCCGTGGCGGACCAGCTCGCTCGGCCCCAACGGGCTCAACCCGATGCCGGACGCGACATCCGACCCGAGCCTCTATGCGGTGCATCAATTATTGCTGACCGTCTCGACTGCGGAGATCGCGACCCCGGACCCGGTCGCCTATCGCCGCGACTGGCAGAACTACAAGATAAGGCTGGGCTTCGCCGGGGGCGGCCAGACGCTCGACATGCGCGAGGTTCCGGCCCCGAAGCCGCCAGCGGAACAGACCGGGAGCTGATCGAATCCGGCTAGACGTGCCGGCTGTCGCCCGCGGGGGTGCCGATCATCGCCAGCACCTCGCGCCGCGTCGTTGCGTCGCTGCGGAAGACGCCTAGCATCCGACTGGTCACCATGCTGACCCCCGGCTTATGGACGCCGCGCGTCGTCATGCATTGATGCGCCGCCTCGATGACCACCGCGACGCCTTTCGGCCGCAGCACCTGGTCGATCGTGTTGGCGATCTCGGCGGTCATCTTTTCCTGAATCTGCAGCCGCTTGGCATAGACCTCGACGAGCCGCGCCAGCTTGGAGATGCCGACGACGCGGTCGTCCGGCAGGTAGGCGACATGCGCCTTGCCGATGATCGGCGCCATGTGGTGCTCGCAATGCGACTCGAAACGGATGTCCTTTAGCAGGACGATTTCGTCGTACCCCGAGATTTCCTCGAAGGTGCGGTGTAGCAGCTGCACCGGGTCTTCGTCATAGCCGCCGAAGAACTCCTCATAAGCGCGCACCACCCGGTCGGGAGTGCCGACCAGCCCTTCACGAGCAGGGTCGTCGCCGGCCCAGCGGATCAAGGTGCGCACCGCCTCCTCGGCCTGGTCGCGGGTCGGGCGCACGTGCTTGGCGACAGGGAGCTTGGAAATATCATTCATGCTGGTCTCTTTCTCGCCGGCCATCGGGTGAGCCGGCTTCCTTGTCTTCTAATTGAGGCGCCGCGTCTCTTGCGGACTGTCGAGGGAGAAGGCGGGAACCTGGATCAGAAATGTTTCGCCGGCCGGCGTCTCCATCTCGTAATCGCCGACCATAAAACCCGACGAGGTCGTCAGCGGGCACGAGCTGGTGTACTCGAAGCTCTGGCCAGGTTTCAGCACGGGCTGCTCGCCGACCACGCCCGGACCGCGCACCTCCTGAAGACGGCCGAGCGCATCGGTGATCTGCCAGTGGCGGTTGCGCAGCTGTACGGTCTCGCCGCCCTCATTCGCGATCACCACGTGATAGGCCCAGACATAGCGGCTCTCATCCGGCTCGGAATGCTGGTCGAGATAGAACGGCCGGACCGTCACTTTGATCGAACGCGTGGTTTCCGAATACATCCAGGAGGCTTCCGGGTCGCTTTCTATGGCGGCAACAATGTTGGGCGGGTAATCGATCCCGTCAAGCTTGGGGCAGGATCAGCCCGGCGCGAGCAGAGCCAGCGCTTTCTCGTCAGGCTTGCGCGAGCCGTCAGGCGCGATCGCCTGGATGCAGATATGGTCGGCGCCGGCATCCCAGTGCTGCTGCAGCCGCCGGCGGATCTTGTCCTCATCGCCCCAGGCGACGTTCTCGTCGATAAAGCGATCGGCGCCGCCGCCAGCGAAGTCGTTGTCGCTAAAGCCGAGCCGTCGCCAGTTGTTGAGGTAGTTGTCGAGCCGCAGGTAATTGGCGAGCGCCTGGCGGCCAAGCGAGCGCGCTTTCGCCGCATCGGTCTCGAGCAGCACCCAGATCTCGGGGCAGAGCAGCTTGCCCGGTCCCATGATCCGCCGCGCCTCGGCGGTGTGCTCCGGCGTGACATTGTAGGGATGCGAGCCGTCGGCGTGGGTCGAGGACAGCTCCAGCATGCGGGGGCCGAGCGCGGCCAGGACGGTGAGCGGCTGTTCGGCCGGCTCGGGCGCGCCATAGGGTGAGGCTTTCATCGCGTCGAGGTAATTGCGCATCGTGGCGATCGGCTTGCCGTAGGTGTGACCACGCAGGCCTTCGACCGACGGGACATGCGACACGCCGAGGCCCAGCAGGAACCGTCCGCCCGACTGTTCGGCGAGGGCGCGTTGGCCGTTGACCATCGCCATCGCGTCGCGCGCGTAGATGTTGGCGATACCCGGCGCGACGATGAGCTTTGTGGTGTTGGCGAGCAGCCACGACGAATGCACCATCACGTCGCGGCCGCGGCTTTCCGGCATCCACAGCGCGGCGTAACCCCAGCCCTCGACCTTTTTGGCAAAGGCGGCGCCCTCAACCGCGGTCATCGTGTCCATCGCCGCCCAGACGCCGAGCTTGCCGAGCTTCATCGCCGAATTCCTCCCAAATGGCGCGGCGATATTGGCTCGTCGCGGGCCGCGCGTGCACTAAAAAGTGATCCCCCTCGGCGCAGGCCTGGCCCCACGGTACGGCCGCACGAGAAACGGAACGATGGGTCGCGGCTTTCGCCGGGATGAAAACAAGGACGATCTGCCCCTTGTTCCCAGCAAGGCCGGCGCGATATCACCTTGGCCGCGATGCCCATTCTCTTCCTCATCGTCCTCATCGACCTGATCGGCTTCGGCCTCGTCATTCCGCTGTTGCCGTTTTACGCCACGCGGTTCTCGGCCTCGCCGCAGGAGGTCACGGTGCTGCTGGCGACATTTTCGGCGATGCAGACGCTGACCGCGCCGATCTGGGGACGGCTTTCCGACCGGGTCGGCCGCCGCCCAGTGCTGATGGTGAGCATGGCGGCGGCTTCGCTCGCCTATTTGTGGCTCGGCTTCGCCAGCTCCCTGTGGATGCTGTTCGCGGCCCGCGCACTGGCCGGCGCCTGCGCTGGCAACATCAGCGCGGCGAACGCCTATATCGCCGACGTGACGACCCCTGAGAACCGGGCGCGGGGCATGGGCATGATCGGCGCGGCGTTCGGGCTCGGCTTTATCATCGGCCCGGCGCTGGGCGGGGTGGTGGCCGGCAACAATCTCGCGACCGCCGATCTGCGCAGTCCCGGGCTGATCGCCTGCGGCCTGTCGATTGTCGCGTTTCTCGGCGTGTTGTTCGTCTTGAAGGAGAGCCTGCCGCGAGGGCTTCCGCCGCGCCCGCGCAAGGGCCGCATCGCCGCGCTACGCGACGCGCTTGCCCGCAAGACGCTGGCGCGGCTGTTGTTGATCTTTTTCCTCGCGATCCTGGCGTTTGGCGGCATGGAGGCGACCTTCGCGCTGTGGGCGATGGCGCAGTTCGGCTGGGGCCCGGCGCAGATCGGCTATATCTTCGCCTATGTTGGGGTGCTTTCGGCCCTGATGCAGGGTGGGTTGATCGGCCGGCTGACCGCGCGTTTCGGTGAGGAAAAGCTGCTGATCGCCGGGCTGAGCCTGATCGCGCTCGGCCTCGTGACGATAACATTGGCGCATGGCCTGCCGGTGCTGATCCTCGCGGTGAGCTGTCTGGCGCTCGGTATGGGCGCGATGCAGCCTTCGCTCAACAGCCTGATCTCACGCCGCGCCGGCGCCGGCGAGCAGGGCGAAGTGATGGGCGTCGCGCAATCGGTGGCGAGCCTGTCGCGGGTGCTGGGGCCGCTCTTGGCCGGCGCGCTGTTCGCCGGGCTCGGACGCGACGCCCCATTCCTCGCCGGCATGGCGCTGGTCGTCGTGGCGGCAGTGCTCGGCCTCGGCATCCCGCCGGCCGAGCCGGCCGTCGAGCCGAGGCCGGCAGAATGAGCCCCCGGTCATGAGCCCGAGAGGCCGGATGCCGCCACCGCTTGTCGCCGGCGCGCCCAAGGGCACGCTGATAGATGGGTTGCGCGCGTTGCGCGGGCTCATCCCCTATCTGTGGCCGCGGGATTCGATCAAGCTCAGGCTGCGCGTCGTCGTGGCGCTGGCGCTGCTGGCCGGCGCCAAGGCGGTCAATATCGCGGTGCCGTTTCTCTACAAGCACGCGGTCGACACGCTCGGCGGCAAATATGGGCTTGTCGTCGTGCCGGTGATGCTGGTCGTCGCCTACGGCGCGGCGCGGGTTTGCTCACAGAGCTTCAACGAGCTGCGCGACGCGGTCTTCGCCAAGGTCGAACAGCGCGCGATCCGCCGCCTGGCGCTCTCGACCTTCCGCCATCTGCATTCACTATCGTTGCGCTTCCATCTCGACCGCCGCACCGGCGGGCTGGCGCGATCGGTGAGCCGCGGCACGCAGGCGATCGATTTCCTGCTGACCTTCATCCTCTTCAACATTGTGCCGACGGTGATCGAGATTCTGATCGTCTGCGGCATCCTGTGGCGGCTTTTCGATTGGGAATTCGCGGCGGTCACCTTTGCGACGATCACGGTCTATATCGCCTTCACCTTTGCGATGACCGACTGGCGGGTGCGTTTCCGCCAGGAGATGAACACACGGGACAGCGAAGCCAATAACAGCGCGATCGACAGCCTCCTCAACTACGAGACAGTCAAGTACTTCGCCAACGAGGAGCATGAGGCCGGGCGCTACGACCGCTCGCTGCAGGCCTACGAAAAGGCCGCCGTGAAGAGCGAGACGACGCTCGCGCTGCTCAATGTCGGGCAGGGGATCATCATCGCCTGCGGGCTTGTCGGGGTGATGCTGCTCGCCGCCGGCGCGGTCGCCGCGAAACGCGCGACCGTCGGCGATTTTGTGCTGGTGAATAGCTACCTGATCCAGCTCTACCTGCCGCTCAACTTCCTCGGCATGGTCTATCGCAACATCAAGCAGTCGCTCGTCGACCTCGAGCAGATGCTGACGCTCTTGAAGGTTACCCCGGAAATCACCGACCGCGACGGCGCGCTGCCGCTGATCGTCGAGAAGGGCGCGGTCGCCTTCCGCCATGTCGATTTCCGCTATGACCAGCGCCGGCCGATCCTTGAGGACATCGACTTCATCGTGCCGTCTGGCCATACGGTGGCAATTGTCGGGCCCTCGGGCGCCGGCAAGTCAACCATCGCACGCCTGCTGTTCCGCTTTTACGACGTCGATGTCGGCGCTATCGAGATCGACGGCCAGGACATCCGCGACGTCACGCAGGACAGCCTCAGGCGGGCGATCGGCGTGGTGCCGCAGGACACCGTGCTGTTCAATGACACAATCCTCTACAACATCGCCTATGGCCGCCCCGGCGCGTCCCGCGCCGAGATCGAGGACGCCGCTCGTTTCGCGCGCATCCACGATTTCATCACGCGGCTGCCCGACGGTTACGACACCACGGTCGGCGAGCGCGGATTGAAGCTGTCGGGCGGCGAGAAGCAGCGAGTCGCGATCGCCCGCGTGATCTTGAAGGCACCCGACATCCTGATCTTCGACGAGGCGACCAGCGCGCTCGACACCAAGACCGAGCGCGAAATCCAGGCGAGCCTCGCCGAGGTCGCCACCGGGCGCACCACGCTGATCATCGCGCACCGGCTGTCGACCATCGTCGACGCCGACCAGATCCTGGTGCTCGATGAGGGCCGCGTCGCCGAACGCGGTCATCACCACGAACTGCTCGCCAAAGGCGGGCTCTACGCCGCGATGTGGACACGCCAGCAGGAAGCCGCCCGCCGCGAACAAGCGGCGATGGAAGAGGCGGAGTGAATGACCTAGCCGTCGCCTTGCGCGCCGGCGACCGGCGCGTGCTGGCGCGGGCGGTGACGCTGGTGGAATCGACCCGCGCGGATCATCGCGAGCAAGCCGAGGCGCTGGTTGAGGCGATCCTACCTGACACCGGCAAGGCGACGCGGCTCGGTATTTCCGGACCGCCAGGCGCCGGCAAATCGACTTTTATCGAGCGCTTCGGCCTCGATGGGCTGACGCGCGGGCACAGCATCGCGGTGCTGGCGGTCGACCCCGCCTCGAAACGCGGCGGTGGCGCGATCCTCGGCGACAAGACGCGCATGGCCGAGCTGTCGCGCGCACCCGGCGCCTTTATCCGGCCGTCGCCCGGCGGCGACCAGATGGGCGGGGTCGCGCGCCGCACTCGCGAGACGATCCTGCTCTGCGAGGCTGCTGGGTTTGACACAGTCATCGTCGAGACGGTCGGCGCCGGGCAGTCGGAAACGACAGTCGCCGAGATGACCGACATGTTCGTGCTGATCCTGCCGCCCGCCGCCGGTGACGAGCTGCAGGGACTGAAACGCGGCATCATCGAGCTCGCCGATCTGGTGCTGATCAATAAGGCCGACGGCGAGCTGCTCGACCACGCCAACCGCTCGGCTGCGGATTACACCAACGCACTGCGGCTGATCCGGCCGCGCACACCGGGCTGGGAGGTGCCGGTGCACGCGGTTTCGGCGCTGACCGGCGCCGGGATCGATGCAGTGTGGGACGATGTCGCGAAGTTTCGCGCGGCGCTGGAGGCGAGCGGCGCGTGGTCTACGCGCCGCGCCGAACAGGCCCGCGCCGCGCTCCTCACCGAACTCGGCGACGGGCTCCTCGCCCAGTTCCGTGCCGCGCCGCAAGTCGCCGCGCGTTTCGCCGAGGTCGAACGGGAAGTAACGGTTGGCGCTCGCACTGCGGCGGAAGCGGCGAGGGAATTGCTCGCGAGTTTTGCTGGCAAACCCTAGGTTGTCGTCCCGACGAAGGTCGGGACCCACTTTTCATTGGCAGAGACAGTTGATTGACGGGTCCCGGCCTTCGCCGGGGCGACAACGAACTATGCCGGGGCGACAACGAACTATGATGCGAGCAGCAGTAAACCCGCGAGGATTGGCAGTATTGTGACCGCGATGCCGATGCCCGGCTTGCGGTAACCCCAAAGGACAAATCCGGCGCTCGGCGCGCCGAGCGAGATGGCGAGGGCGATCGACCACTCCGTGACGGCGGTCGGTTCACCGTGCATGCCTTCGTGATAGCTGAAGACCATGCCGGACAGAATGACGAGCAGATAGACGATAAACCCATCGACCGCCGCCATAAGGATCAGGCAGACGAGGGCGGCGCGCGAGCGCATCACCAGTCGGCCTTAGGATAAAGCCCCATGCGCCGCGCCTTCTCGATGACCAGCGAGGTCACCGCGTCGATGGTCGGGGTCGGCAGGTGTGCGGCGTGGGCGAAGGCCTGCACCGACGTCAAAATCCCGTCGATCTCGGGCGGTCGGTTGCGCTCGAAATCCTGCAGCATCGAGGATTTATGCGGCGAGGTCGGGCGCGCGCCATAGGACGCTTGGAAATTGTCGGCGACATCGATGCCGTGCGCTTGGGCGACCGCGAGCCCTTCGCGCATCAGCGCCCGGCTGGTATCGAACAGCTCGGGGTGGCGGCCAACAACGCCGATCGGCTCACCGGTCAGCGCGCAGATCGGGCTGGTCGCGAGGTTGCGCAGCAACTTGTCCCAGATCTCGACGCGGATCGTCTCGGTGATCGGCGCGTGCACGTCATGCGCTTCGAGAAAGTCGGAAATCGCCTGGATGCGGCGCGAGACCGTGCCGTCGGGATCGCCGAGCGTGAACTTGTTCTTGGTCATCGGCGAGTTCCGGATGACCCCGGGTTCAACGACCTCGTTGGCCGAATTGATCATGCAGCCGATGACGCGCTCATGGCCGATCTCCCGCGCGAGCGCGCCGTCGGGGTCGAGCCGCGACAGATCGGGCGGCGGCGCCTTGCCTTTGGCACGATAGAGATACCACCAGGGAATGCCGTTCATCGCAAAGACGACGGCAGTGTCGGGGCCGCAAAGCGTCGCGATCGACGACGCCATTTCGGGCAGTACCGAGGATTTGGCCGTGACGATGACGAGGTCCTGAGGCCCGAGATCCTGCGGACGGTCGGTCGCTTGGAGGCGCGAATGGTAGCGCTCGTCATGAATGTGGAGCGTGATACCGCGCTCGCGGATCGCCGCGAGCTGTTCGCCGCGGCACACCGCCGACACGTCTGCGCCAGCGGCGCCAAGCCGCGCCGCGAGATGACCGCCGACCGCGCCCGCACCAAAGATTGTTGTTTTCATCCGTGATCCCTGTTTCCGTGCCGGCCGATGAAAATCACGCGTCTCTTTGTCCTCGTCCTCGCCGCGCTGGCGTTATGCAATTCGCCGGCCGGCGCATTCGACCTCTTTGCCACGCACGAGGTCACGGTGCAATTCGCGACCGCCACCGGTCAGCCGCTGGCCGACGCCGAGGTCAAGGTGTTTGCGCCGGGCGACCTCACCCACCCGGTGCAGACCGGCAAGACCGACGAGCACGGCAAGTTCCAATTCGGCACCGACCGTGACGGCCTGTGGACCGCCCAGGCGGAAGGCCAAGGCGAGGTGGCGCGCGCGACGGTCCGGGTCGGCGGGAGCGCCAACGACGACCAGCAGAGCCACCTCTCTCCGATCATCGTGATCGGTGGGCTGCTCGTGCTCCTGGTCATGGCCGTGTGGTACCGGTTTCTCCGGGCGCGGACCAGGCAGCGTTAGCCGGGCCTAGCGCTGCTCGTCCTTCTTCGGCGGCGGCTTTTTGCCTGGCGGTTGCTTCGGCGGCGGCTTCGGCGGCTGTTGGCGCTGCGGTGGCTGACGCCCTGTCGGCTGGGCGTGCTCGTTGGCGCCGGGTTGCCGGCGCTCGAACTCGTTTGGCTGGCGAACGGGACGCTGGGCGCCGTTCGGCTGGTGTTCGGCCGGATGCTCGGCGCCGTTCTGTTGCCGCTCGTACGTGTTTGGCTCGCGCACGGCCGGACGCTCGGCAGGGCTCGCTTGCCGCCCGGCCGAATGCGCGGCGGCAGCATGCTCGTCGGCTCGATCGGGCCGGTTCAGCTGACCGCGATCGTTGCCGCGATAACCCTCGCTCGCATGGCGTTCGATCGCGGCTGACGCGCCGGGGTTCGCGCGCTTCGAAGCATCCGTGACGCGGCGCATGACGTCGGCGGAAGGCGCGGCGTGACCGACGCCGCGCAGCACAAAGGCGGTGCCGCGGTTCACCGCCGCGTCGTGCAGCGTGCGCGACTGTGCGTTGAAACGCTGCATCGTCGCGGCCGCATTGGGGTGCTCGCGCGTCGCCCGCGCGAGGAAAGCCGCCTGCTCGGGCGTGCGCGTCGTCTGCCGGCCGTTGAACAGATCGAGACGGCTGGCTTCGGTCATCAGGCCGAGCTCACCGACGAGCCGGCCGCGATCGGTGACGCTGGGCATCGGCCGGTTGGACGCCGCGGCCGCCTGGCGCTGTTGCTCCGCGACGGGCACGAGGTCGGCAGCACCGGTGCGCTTCAGCCAGGCATCGTCGGCGGCCGGCCGATCGGTCACCGCCGCGCGCGGCGGCAACCGATTCTCGATCGCTTGCAGCGCTTGCGCGGCGACCGGGGCCGGCATCGCGTCAGCCGCCATTGGCTGGGTCGAGGCCGAGGGCACGGCGATCGAATTGCCAGGCTGCAATGTGCTGCTGCCGGCCGAATTGGTGAAGGTCGCGTTGCCCTCGCCGAGATAGACAAAGTTCGGCACCGCCGGATCGACGATGCCCTCGGCCACCGAACCGCGAATGGTCATGGCGCCGGCCGGGGTCGAGATCTGCGTGTTCTGATCGCTCGAGACATAGCCCGAGACGTAGCGGAAGACGCCGGCCGCGACCTGCAGCGCCTTATGACTGGTGCTCTCCTCCGGATTGAAGACAAAGGAGTCGATGCGCACCACCGCGTTGGGGCCCATCTCGAACGTCGACCCGTCGCGGAATTCGATGACGGCCTTGGCGCTGTCGCCGGTGGTGATGTCCTCTGAAAAGACAACGTCGTCATTGAGGGCGATATGCTTTGCCGGCGTGTCGCCGAACTGGCCATCGACATCGTTGACGACAACAATCGAGCGGCCGATATCCATCGTCGCCGACGCTGCGGCGGGTTGCGCCGGAGCCGGGGCCGGTACGGGCGGCGGCGCGTCGCCGGCATGCGCCGACAGCGCCATGCATGACGCGACAATCGCGGAAAGCCAGAAGCGCCGTCTCATGCGGCCGAGACGGACCGAGCGGTCAGCTGCGATCGATCAACGTCTCGATGGCGTCGACCGGCCAGAAGATGCTGGTCGGCGCGCTGTGCAGCGCCACGCCAAACGAAGGATTGATATGGTCCGCCGGAAGATCGATCGCCATGTGGTGGCTGAAATGCGCCAGAATGCCCGCGATATAAAGGCCGCTCACCCATTTCCACCCGTGCTGCTGCTCGGGCGTGCGCATTCGGCTGACGGTACGGCGTCCCACCTTGGGTATTCCCGGCGGCCCGATCATGGTTCCACCTCGGCGACTGCAAGCATCGCATCATAACAAGGATCAAACCGGTCGTCATCGCCACAAAACTCTAAGAAAGGCGTAAGGCCCTCCACCGCAAGGCGAAAGCGCCGCTCATCCATACGGATAATGCTCCGGTTCTGTTCCATTAAGCCGCGTATCTATTTGAGCGCGGGATGCTTCCAGCCGAGCCATTCGCAGATCGCGCGGCCCATCACGAACTCCTTGTCGCTTCCCTGAAGCCACGGCAGCTCATCGGTGAACATCGTCACGCATTGCCGGTAGCTGCAGGGCATGCGGGTGATGTCGGTGCCCCAGAAGCAGCGATTGGGGCCGAACGCATCAAAAATCTGCTGCAGGTAGCCGTGGATGTTTTTGTACGGGTATGGCTGGCTCGAATACGAGGGCGCGCCCGACATCTTGACCCCGACATTCGGGAGCTTGGCGAGCGCCAGCATGTCGCTGAGATCGGCCCAGGCCTGCGCGTCGGTGCCGCCCGCCCCACCGCCATGCCGGCCGAGATGATCGACGTGCATCTTGAGCCCGGGATGGCGCTCGGCGATCGCGCCGAACTCCTTCATATAGCCACCGGCCAGGAGGCCGACGACCAGCCCCTCGCGCTCCGCCGCCTTCCAGAACCAGTCGAGCGAGCCGTCGCTCCAAAAGCGCTTGTAGTGCGGCTGGTTGAAGGTGAAGCGGAAGCCGACCATCCCTGGCCGCGAGCGCCAATTGCGGACGATCTCTTCCTTATTCGGCGCCTCGAGATCGAAATGGCCGAGGATCACGAATTTGTCGGGATGCGCCTCGACCGCCTCGACCGCCTGGACGTTGACCGCCTCACCGAGCGTCGAGGGCGGATGCAGCACCGCGGCATCGACCCCGGCCTCCTCCATCTCCTGCAGCGCGTCGTCGACGTCATAGGTCGGGATTTGCCGATGATGCCCCGACATCTTGGCGTTTTCCCAGATGTGGATCTGCGAGTCGACGATCAGCATGGCGATTTCCCTCCGGTAACACGTTCGTGCGGGGAGAGTAGAGCCGCCCCAGGCGTAGATCAAATGACGCGGCGCGGGTTGACCGGCAACCGAACGGGCCGCACTGTCCGCGCAAACAAGACGAAAATGCGGTGAGAGGAAGCCCATGGCCGAGAGGACGTCGGAAGAGCTGCTCGCGCTGTTCGATACCGCGCGGCTGAACCGCCGCTACTGGACGACATTCGGCCTTCTCGCCAGCGGCACGGTGCTCGACTATTTCGATTTCTTCATCGTCGGCTACCTGATCGCGCAGCTCGGGCCGCAATGGCACCTGACCTACGGCCAGTCCTCGACAATCCTGCTCGCGGCGGGGATCGGCGCGATCGCCGGCGCCCTGATCTGGGGCCCGCTTTCCGACCAGCTCGGGCGCAAGCGCCAATTGGTGTTCGGCTACCTGATCTGCGCCGTCGGCGCGGGCGGGATTTCGCTGATCGCCGACGGCGACTGGGTGGCGTTCGCCGCGCTGCGCTTTATCGTCGGCTTTGGGCTCGCGGCGGGGACCGTCCCGTCCTCGACGATGATCCTCGAGATCACGCCGACCCGGGTGCGCACGCTGGTCGCGAGCCTCGGGGTGCTGTTCTCGACGGTCGGATCGTTCTCGGCCTCGGCGATGGGCGCGACGCTTTATACCTGGCTCGGCTGGCGCAATGTCGCCGTGCTCGGCGCGTCGCCGGTCATCGTCGCGGTGCTGGTGACGCTGTTCGTGCCGGAATCGGTACGCTGGCTCATCGCCAAGGGTCGCTTTGTCGAGGCGCAGCGTCTCGTGGCGCAGCAGCTCGGTCTGCCGCTCGATCGGGTGCCGCTGCCGACCGTCGCGCCGGCCAACCCGCCGCGCGGCCGCTGGTCGGAGCTTTTCGCCAGGCGGCGCCTCGCCTTGCTCTCCTTCCTGATCATGGGCGGCGCGGCGACTGTCGATTACGCGGTGATGATGTGGGGCCCGACGATCATCTCAATGCTTCTCAAGATCAGCCTCAAGGAGGCGGCGGCGTACATGGCCACCGTGATCCTGTGCGGGATCATCGGTAAATTCGGCTTCTCGTTCGCACCGAATTATTTCGGGCGGGTGCGCGTCGGCCAGGTCCACGGGATCGGGCTCGCCGTCATGATCGCGCTGACCGGGTATTTTCACGCCTCGTTCATCGGCGGCATGTCCGCTTTTGTGGTTCTCCTCTGCGTGACCAACCTGTTCATGCAAGGCGGGTTCTGCAACGCCGCGCCCTATGTGATCGAGGTGTTCGGGGTGCGGCTCGGCGCCCGCGCCGCGGGGCTCAGCCAGGCATCAAATGGGTTCGGCAAGATCATGGGGCCGATGTCGCTGGCGGTCTTCGCCGGCACCGGCAACCTCCTGACGCCGCACGCGACGGAAAACGCGATCCTGCCGGCATTCCTGTTCCTCGCCTGCTGGGCGATGGGGATCTGGGCGGCTTTCACCTTCCTCGGCCCGGAGACGCACGGCAAGCCACTCTCGCTCGAGAGCGAGGAGGAGCCCGCCCCGGTGCGGGCGCGAGCGGCAACCAGCGCCGCGGATTGAAGGTTTGCGTCCTTCGAGCGCCCCTGCGGCTCATGCCGCAGCGCTATAGCCACGATAAATAACCGGCATTTGGAATATCGCGGCCGCGTGCCTACTTTGCCGGCAACGGCAAGGGAGTAGGGCTATGCGGTTTGGACTCTTCGGCAGCGCGCAGGCGAAACGCCCCGAGCCCGGCGCCGAGCTGACCGATAGCAGCCAAGGCTTCCGCGAGTGGATCGAGAACAATGTCGAGGCCGAGGCGCTCGGCTTCCACTCGACCTTTGTCGTCGAGCACCATTTCACCGGGTTCGGCCAGGTCTCGGCGAGCCTCAATCTGCTGACCTGGCTCGGCGCGCGCACCACGACCCTGCGCCTCGGCACGGCGGTGCTGGTGCTGCCGTGGCACAACCCGGTGCTGCTCGCCGAGCAGGCGGCGACGCTCGACCTGCTGTCGGGCGGGCGGCTCGATTTCGGGGTCGGCAAGGGGTACCGGTACAACGAGTTCGCCGGCTTCGCGATGCCGATGGAAGAGGCGGACGGCCGCTTTGACGAGTCGATGGAGGTCATCACCAAGGCCTTCACCCTCAACGAGAAGTGGAGCCACAAGGGCCGGTACTGGCAGTTCGACAATGTCATCGTCGAGCCGCCGCCAGCCTCGCGGCCGCACCCGGCGCTGTGGATGGGCGCCGGCTCCGAGCGCTCGGTGCGCCAGGTCTCCGACCGCGGGTACAACCTCCTGCTCGGCCAATACGACCTGATGGACGACGTCATCCGCCACATCGCCCAGTTCAAGCGCGACGTGACCGCCCAGGGGACTAAGACAGGCCGGACATACGACCCGATGCAGGTGGGGACCGCGCGCGCGGTGCATTTCGCCGACACGCCCGAGGAGTTGGAGGCGGCGCGCGTGCGGCGCTTCCAGGGCCATGTGCGGATCAACAAGCTCGCTGAGAAGCCGGGCGACGACCGCGAGCGCTTCGCGCGCCACGACGACGCGGAAATCCGCCAGCTCTGCGACGACACCGCGATCTTCGGCACCCCCGACCAGATCGCCGCTAAGCTCGAAAAGCTCCGGGCCGGCGGCGCGGAATACGTGATCGTCAATTTTGGCGGCTCGATCAAAAACATCCGCCGCTTCGCGAAAGAGATTATGCCGCATTTCGCCGGCGAACCGCGCCTGCAAGACGCCGCGAAGTGACCGCGTAGCGGACGTTCTCTTTTAACAGGAGGCTCACCTCCTGTTCACCGGTATTATGGCGCAAATCCCTAAAGGAGACGGGCTGAGTTAGGGGCGCGCCCATGCGCGAAGCGCTTCTAGCTTTCTTTCGTCGGTTCGGCGAACGGCGGCAGGTTCGGGTTAGACCGGCTTGGTGGCTCCTTGCGCTGGCGAGCGTATGTGTATTTTACGGGGCCATAGCCGAAGCGGAAGCTGGAGCCGTCAGGGTAAATACCCCATCGAGCACAGAATCCCATTTCATAAAAGTTGCTCATGAAGTCGTGGAAACAGAGGAAGCCGTAAACCCACAGGTATTGGTTTCCGGTCCAAATATCATTGGCGGTATCGTCACCCCATCCCGGACCGTAAGGATCGTGCGCTTTAGCCATTTCCTTGTTTTGTTCAATGACAGAGCCGGGTGGATATTCCTTTATACTCCAATAAGTCGGGTCGGCCCAACCGTCCCCGAGTTCTTTCATATGAACGATGTTAACGGACTCGTGGACCAAGAAAGCCGGGGTTTGGCCGTAATTGCGGTATGTGACCTCGACTTTTGGCGGTTTCAGACTGCTCCCAAGCAGTACATGGTCATGATCGTTGCCAAGCAATTTGATATCGGAAACGAATACGGTTGGAATGGCGATACCAACCGCAGTCTTGGCCTGAAGGGCTGCGGCATTCGCAGCGCTTTCCAGGTGAGCGGCGTGTTCTTTGGTCGTGCGCTGAAGCTCTCTGGTGGACCACCAAAGCGTTGCAGTGAAGGCGGCGACGATCAGGCCCGCGAGCGCGGCGATCAAGCCATTGTGGCGATCAACAAGATGAACGGAGCAGACGATTTGTCGCCGGATGAAGCGTCCGACAATGAAGCGGCTTTTATTGGCATTACTGGTGGATTGCTCGGCGGCCTCATGACTTGCGCAGTGTTGAAACGAGTGACTGATGCTATTTTCGGCCCAGAAAAGAAGAGCGATCGCGACAAGGACTGAGGCAGCAGTAATCAGCCATTTCCGCACTTACAAATCCTCTAAGCTAACCCCGCTCAATTCTAGGGCTGCAATCACAGCAATCAAGAACGTCGCCGGGAAGGTGCCGCGCTTGAGTTTGGCGGCAACCGAGTTCTTGGTTTCGGATAGGCCGTGCTCCTTGAGCCGTTCGGCCAATTCCTCATAAGTCACGTTGGCTCGCTTTAGCTCAGCCTTGAGGAACCGGGCGGCACGATCCGCTAGCTCCGTTTCCGACGCTGCAATTCCCATTTCGTCGCCACCTCCGACTAAAAATAATCATATCTGACATCTTTTCTCTCGACAACCCTCTCTTAAAATGGTGATATCTGACTACTGAAAGTCGGATGTGACGAAATTGGCCAGCATTTCCTCTTATCCCCAGCCGCAAGGACGCTCACGCTAGCGTCCGTTGCGCGCATGTCGGATGAGGAAGCCGAGCGGGTTTTTGTCCGGCTCCGCTGGGCCGACAACAAGGGCAACGCCTACTGCCCGCGCTGCGGTGCCACGAAGGTCTACCAGAGCCGCCGCAAGGGCGCGCTGCGTTGGCAGTGCAAGGCTTGCCACAAGGATTTCTCCCTCACGTCCGGCACGCTGTTCGCCTCGCACAAGATGCCGCTGCGCGCCTACCTCATGGCGATCGCGGTGTTCGTCAATGAGGTAAAGGGCAAGTCCATGCTCGCGCTCAGCCGCGACCTTGGCACGGCGTATAAAACCAGCTTCGTTCTCGCCCATAAGCTCCGCGAGGCGATGGCCGCAGAGATCGCGCAGTCCAAGATCGGCGGCGAAGGCAAGAAGGCTGAGGTCGATGGCGGCTATTTTTGCGGCTACGTGAAGCCGGCCAATCGCCGCGAGGATCGTAAAGACCGCCGCCGGGTCAGCAACCGTTCGGGCAAGCGCAAGGTCGTGGTCGTGATCCGCGAGCGTGGCGGCAAGACCCTGCCGGGCGTCTTCCGCAATGAGGCGGATGCGCTAACCTTTATCCGCAAGAACGTGGCGCCGGAAACCACGCTGTATGCCGATGAGGCTGCGGGCTGGAACGCGCTTCATGCCCGGTACGAACTTCACCGGATCAACCACCAAGAAGCCTACAGCCTCCGCGACGAGGCTCAGACCCATACGAATAATGCCGAAGGTTTCTTCTCCCGGCTTCGGCGGGGCGAGATAGGCCACCATCACCATATCGCGGGTGCCTACCTCATACGTTTCGCCCAAGAGGCGGCTTGGCGGGAAGATCATAAGCGCGACCCTAACGGCGCACAGGTTGACAAGATCGTAACGTTGGCGCTGCGCGCGCCGAAATCTGCCGTGTTCTGCGGATACTGGCAGAGGCACGTTGCCGCATGATGAACAGCCATATCATCGCTGCGCTGCTCAAGAAGCGCAGATTGATCGCAGGCGAGATTGTCCAGCTTGAGAAGCAGATCGCGGCGCTAGGCGATGACCTCGTGCACCTTGAGGCGACGATCCGCGTCTTCCAGCCCGACATTGAATTGCCGCCGCTTAGACCGACGCGCATTCAACACCGCCACCGGCACTTCAAAGGCGGCTTCCTCACGCGGTTAGTTCTCGATTACATCCGAGAGCACCCCGGCGACGTGTTCACCATCGATGCGCTGATGCCTGCGGCTATTGGTGATCGCCAGTTGAGTGCACACGAGGTAGGCCGACTGCGCATCACGGTCTATCAGACGCTCTATCGCGTCGAGCGCCACGGCGAGATCAAGCGGATTGAGCCAGACGGAAGAACGGTGCGCTGGAAAGCAGCGGGCGAGGCTTAGCGCCCCGCCCGCCGCCGCTGTATCCTAGGAACCGCCAAGTCACCTAGGAGCGAACTCATGTACGAACGTGAAATGATCGCCGCAACGCTGACAGCCGGACTGCTTTCAGGACGCGAGTTAGGCTCACATACCGTCCCAGAAGGTTACGCGGTCTCCCTCTATCAGAAAGTGCTTGCAGCGCTGCCGCCGCTCGCGAACGTCAATCTGCCACCAATACCGCCGCCGGCGAGTCCGGCGCCGTAGACTGCCGAGCGCAATCAAGCACGGTTTCGGCAAGGCGGCGCGCTAATGTGAGCGTGCCGTCAAGATCAAGCGCAGCTTTTTCCGCTAAGGCAAACGCCTCGCGGTATACGCTGCACATGTAAATGTCGGTATCTGTGTTGGTTGGCATAGTGCGTCACCTCGGCTATATTGCGATAGTCGAGTGTGATCCCTTGCCGGATGCAGACGGGCGAGCCGCCAAGCAAGCGCCCGTCGCCTCGCGCATCCTACCGTTTGTAGAACGGGTTTTGCAGAATTTCTTTGAGTTCAGCTTTGATGCGCCGAGCGACAGCACCTTTCCACGTCTGAGCGTTATTCAAGAACCCCTGAATCGCATCAGCGCCAGTCTCCGCATACCAACGGTCGGTCGGACTATTTAATTCTGAAAGTCCTTCGATGTATGGAGCCGCAGCACCATTGATCCGAACTCCCCAGTCTTTTTTGATTTCAGCGGCAATAGTGTGCAGTGGTCTCGTCATTTTCAAATCATGCCGCCACTGCCGTTAATTTTTTCTTTAATAGGGATTTGCGCCATAATACCGCTGTTCACCTCCTGTTATCGGCAAGAATAACAGGAGGTGGCCACCACCTGTTCTCCTTCCGTTATCGTAGCGAATAACGGGAGCCTGCCACCTCCTGCTCTTGATCATCTGTCGCATTGCAATGGTCAGATTTTTTACGAAGATGTTCTCTATATGTTCATGATTCTTCAAACTTCAAGAGCTAAAACCGCTCGAATTTGGGCTTGCTATTTTGCTACCAGCGGGCAGACATCGCCTAGCTGACGCCAATGGAATCATTCGACACAACCCCACCCCCGCTTGATGCCGATGCGCGCCGTCTCGCCTTGGAGGCAATTGCAACATTGGCGAACATCAAACGTATCGCGGCGGACCAGTTACTGCGGCCTGCCGGTTACCCAAGGATCTTATCCAGCGTTTCTTGACCGAGAGGGACGCCACAACAGGCGATGCCCTGACAAAACGCCAAGGCGGCGCGTTGATCCTCGACGAGCTTACGCAGCGTGGCTCAGACCGCGAGGCGGTCCGGCAGCTGGTCGAATTGGCGTCAAAATGGGATGCGTTTCATCTGGCGCAGGACGAGTACAAGGCCAGGGCCGTGGTACAGAAGGCTCGCGAAATGGCCGGCATCCTCGCCGAAACCGACGCTCGCGAACGCGCCGCGCAGGAACAAGCCGCGCAGGAACGCGCAGCAAAGCAGCGGCAGGAGCGAGGAGCGATGTTGCGCCAGCAAAGCGCGCTGCTGCTCTCCCAGTTCGATGGGGCCTGCGTTGGTGGTGAGCCCCATCAACGTGGTTACTTTCTGCAAGACCTACTGAACCGTACTTTCGACGTGCACGGCATCGCGGTAACTCGTTCGTTTCAACGCAATTCTGGCGGCGAGCAGATCGATGGCGCATTCGAGATGGACGGCTGGCACTACATCGTGGAGTGCCGCTGGCGCGCAAAGCTGGCGAATATTCGGGCTGGTTGAGCGGTCAGGCCGACAAACGATGGGGCTGTTCCTTTCTGTGAATGGCTGGTCTGAAAATGTCGTCCCGCTTATGAAGCAGAACCCGAACAAAAGCATCGTGCTGATGGAGGGTTTCGACTTGAGGACAGTGCTTGAGCAGGTCGTCGAACTACGCAAGCTTCTTCAAGCCAAAGTCAGGGTGCTTAATCTGGAAGCAGAGCCGTTCTTTTCCATCGTCCAGCATTTGAGATCATGATCGGCTCATGGCTAAGGACACTGACTAACCCGCTGCCTGCTCCAACAACCCCCTGAACCACGCCTGGGCGGGTTCGCTGGTGGTGCGGCGGTGCCAGGCCATGCTGACCGTGGCGGAGAGGTCGACCGGGAGCGGCAGCGTGGTGATCTCGGCATGGGCGGCGATGAGGGTCGCGACGCGGCTCGGCACGGTGGCGATCAAATCGGAGCGGGCGAGCGCGGCGGGGACGGCGAGATAGGTCGCCACCAAGAGCGCAACGCGGCGGCGCTGGCCGTAATCGACGAGGAGGCGGTCGAGGGCGCCGGTGCTCTGGCCGCGCGGGCTGACCAGCACATGATCCTGGGCGGCATAGGCCTCGACGGTCAGCGGGGTTTGCGTGAGCGGGTGGCCCTTGCGCGCGACGACGACAAACGGATCGCGAAACAGCAAGGCCGTCTCGATCGTCGGCGGCAGGTTGCGCAGATGCGCGACCGCGACATCGACCGCGCCGCGCTCCAATTGCTCGCCGGCGTCGGCGCCGTGCAGCGACAGGAGACGCAAGGTCGCGTGCGGCGCGGCGCGCGAAAACGCGCCGGCCAGCCGGCCGACCAGCGCGACCTCGGCATATTCGCCCATCCCGGCGGTAAAAGTCGCGGTGCTGGTCTCGGGGTCGAACCCGGCGCCGAGATTGAGCGCCGCCTCGATCTGCTCGATGGCCGACGACACCAAAGGCGCGATCTCGCGCGCCCGCGCGGTCGGCTCCATGCCGCTTGGGGTGCGCACAAAAAGATCGTCGGAAAAGAGGTCGCGGAGGCGGGAGAGCGCATGGCTCATCGCCGGCTGGGACAGGCCGATGCGGCTGGCGGCGCGGGTCACCGCACGCTCGGCCTGCAGCGCGTCAAAGGCTTTCAGCAGGTTGAGGTCGACGGCTCTGATATCCATCGGGAGAATGCTCTTTATATCTAAAATCGATTTGATAGATGATGAGCCACGCGCTCATATATCGCAAGCATCGTCATGCCCGGACTTGTTCCGGGCATCCACGAAAGCGTCAAAGGCGCTGGAAGACGTGGATGGCCGGGTCAAGCCCGGCCAAGACGAGGGAAGAGACAGGAGAATGAAATGGATACCGCTCCGCGCCTCAGCCATGTCGGGCTTTATGTCCATGACGTGCCGAAGATGATCGATTTCTACACAAGCGTTCTCGGCTTTGTGGTCAGCGACGGCGCCGAGGACGGGCGGATCACCTTTCTATCGCGCAATCCCAGCGACCATCACCAGGTGGTGCTGGTGCGCGGCCGCGCCACCGAGCACGAAGTGCCGATGGTGCAGCAGGTGTCGTTTAATGTCGGCACGCTGCCGCAGGTGCAGAAGGCGTTCCGCAAGGTGCGCGACGCCGGCTGCGAGGGCATCCGCCCGATTTGCCACGGCAATGCCTGGTCGGTCTATTTCCAGGACCCCGAAGGCAACCAGATCGAGATGTTCTGCGACACGCCGTGGTACGTGCCGCAGCCGCTGGGCTTCAAGATCGACCTCGATCAGCCGGCGGATTTGATCGTCCACGAGACCGAGGAAATCTGCCGCGCCAAGGACGGCTTCAAGCCGATCGAGGAATGGCGCGCGGAGATATCGAAGAAGATCGAGGCGAAATTGGCGGCGGCGGATTAGCCGCGCCCGCCTCTAAACAGGAGAAACACAATGACCGAACTCAAGGGCTATCACGCCCATGTCTATTACGACGCGGAGACCAAGCCAAAGGCGGCGAAGCTGCGCGAGACGATGCTCGCCCAGTTCAAGTGCGAGCCGGGCGCGTTCAGCGACGCGCCGATCGGGCCGCACCCGATCTCGCAGTTCAACATCACCTTCGAGACGCCGGAATTCCAGGACATCGTGCCGTGGCTGATGTTCAACCGCGACGGGCTCGACGTGCTGGTCCATCCGCTCTCGGAAAGCTCCTACGACGACCACAGCAAGAATGCGATGTGGCTCGGCACGCCGGTGCCGATGAAGCTCGACATCCTGCGGCCGAAATACAGCGAGCATTTGCTGCCGACGGCGCAGCGGAGCGCTTGAACCACTCTAATTCGTCATGCCCGGACTGTTCCGGGCATGACGGAAGCGCCCGGTACTTCCCCAAAAGACGTGGGTGGCCGGGTCAAGCCCGGCCATGACGAGGTGAGAGGCGTTATCGCCGGAAGAATTTTGCACTAGCATCGCCTAAACGTCGGGAGGACAGGGATGCCAGCGCGTACCGGTCAGCAATATATCGAAGGCTTACGCGCGCAGGAGCGCGAGGTGTGGCTCGGCGGCGAGCGGGTCAAGGATGTCACCCGGCACCCGGGGCTGGCGGGCGGGGTCAAGGCGATCGCCTCGCTCTACGACATGCAGCACGACCCCAAGCTCAAGAAGGTCATGACCTACAAGTCGCCGACAACCGGCGACCGGGTCGGGCGCTCGTTCGCCAACCCCAAGAACCGCGAGGAGTTGGAAACGCGCAGCCAGATGATGCTCAACTGGGCGCGCACCACCAACGGCATGATGGGCCGCTCGCCCGACTTCATGAACGTGACCTTCGCGGCGTGGTACGCGGCGGCGGATTATTTCGGCGAAAAGAAGCCCGAGTTCGGCGACAACATGCGCCGCTATGTCGAGCATCTGCGCGAGGACGACGTCACCCTCACCCATGCGCTGATCAACCTGCAGCGCAGCCGCAACGTCTCGGGCATGTTCAACCTCGAGGAAGGCACCGCGCTCGAGGTCAAGAAGGAGACCTCGACCGGGGTCATCGTCCACGGCGCGCGGATATTGGCGACCTTGGGGCCGCTGTCGGACGAGATCGCGGTCTATTCGCCACGGCTGGCACGGCACAGCGACACGCATTCGACCTTCGCGATGAGCTTTTCGATCGATTGCGGCACACCGGGCCTCAAATTCATGTGCCGCGACAGCTTCGATCTCGGACGGTCATCTTTTGATGCCCCCTTGGCGTCGCGCTTCGAGGAGATGGACTGCATCGTCTTCTTCGACAACGTGCTGGTGCCGTGGGAGCGGGTGTTCCTGCTTTACGATGTCGACCGGCTGAACGCGGTACCGAATGTCACGCACTCGACCGCGCATTCGGCGTTCCAGGGCGCGGCGAAGAACCTCGCCAAATGCGAGTTCGTGCTGGGCCTCGCGCTGTTGATGACCGAGGCGCTCGGCAACGCGCACCTGCCGCACACCGAGCAGCGGATCGGCGAATTGATGCTCTACACCGAGCTGATGCGCTCCTGCATGCGCGCCGCCGAGGCGGACGCCGAGATCGACCGCTGGGGCGTCATGTGCCCGGCGATCCTGCCGGCGGAATCGACGCGCAACCTGATGATGACCTGCTACCCGAAGATGATCGAAAATCTGCAGCTTTTGGGGTCGTCGAGCTTCCTCTTGACCCCGAGCGAGAAAGATTTTTCGGGACCGCTCGCGCCGCAGATCGAGCAATACCTGGCGACCGACAAGACCACCGCGAAGGAGCGGGTCAAGCTGTTCCGCCTCGCCTGGGATGTCGCGGGGAGCGCGTTCGGCAGCCGCCAGGTGCTCTACGAGCGGTTTTTCGCCAGCGACCCGCTGACCCGGGCACGGGCGATGGCGGCGGTCTATCCGAAAGGTCAGGTCATGGAACGGGTGCTCGACTTTTTGGGGAAGAGCGACGAAGCGTGATCGGACTGTACCGTGGCACCGCCGATAAGCGGTCCACGAGACACCGGCTCAACTCCATTGCCATTGCCAGGCCTCCGGCACGGGTCCGCCCTTCTGATCCACCGGCCCGGTCTTGAGACCGTTCAGCCGCAGGCTCTGGCGGACGATCTCCGGGATCATCACCCCTCCGATCGCGCGACCCAGGCACGCATGGAGCCCGAGGCCAAAGGTGAACTGGTTGTCGGGCCCCCGGGTTGGATTGAAGTCGTCGGGCTCGCTCAGCGCGTGCGGGTCGAACATGGCCGAATGAGTCACCGCGAGGACGGTGGTGCCCTTGGCGATCGGCGCCGCGTAGTCTTCGCCGAGCCCAAGGACGGTATCCTGCTCGCAGACGCGAAAGAAATACGGGAAGGCCGGCTTGAACCGGAGGGCTTCGAACACGAAACCGTCGACCGCCGCCGGATCGTCGCTCAGCGCCGCCGCCCGCGCTTGCGCAAGGAGCTCCGGACGCTCCATCAACGTCGCGAGAGCATTGACCACAGCATGCGATGTGGTTTCGACCGCTCCGATCAGCAATCCGCCAATATTTAGAATGACGCGCGGCAGATCGAACTTGACCGCCCCGGACGATGACAACATCAGCAGGCGCGCCACCGAATCATCGTGCTTCAGCCCGAGCTTCAACTCACCCTCGCGGACCGCGACTAGGCCGACGAGATAGGCTGCCATTTCCACGTTGGCGAGTTCGCGTTCGGTGACGATCTTGTTGGGGTCCGCCCAGGCGATCGCATCGAAGGGCTGGTTCCAGAAGGCGTCGATCTGGTTCCAGTAGGACCATTTGCACAATTTCGCCGGATCGCTGTGGGTGAAGCCGAACCAGTCCTGAACCAGCGCCAGGGGCACGGCGCGGGTAAGCCCCGCCACCGCATCCATTGCGCCTCCGGCCGCGCCCAGCAGCGCGGCGGCCTTGTCGGCGACATAGTTTCGGATCGCCGGGATATCCTCGCGATCGAGAATGGCGCGCATGATCGATTTTTCGCGCCAGTGCTCGGCCGTATCGTCCTGCGCCATCCAATAGCTGCCCTGCTTGGGCTGGTAGAGCGCGACGCTGAACGTGTCGTACCGCTGCAAAACTTGCGTGCAGTCGGCGAAGCGCGTCACCAGCGTCAGTTCATTCATGACGAGGATCGGACGCTCTTCGCGGAGTTCGGCGAAAAACGGCAGCGGTTCGTTGAATACCCAGCCGCGAACGAGGGGCCAGCGCCCCTCTGCCGGTGTCGCGTCGAAACGCTGCAGATAGCTTCCCATCGTTGACCTCCCGGTACGGGACCTGAATCGCGGTGGCGCGCTAGATTTTAGTGGCGTTGACCACCATAGACATTCAACCTGATAGGGTATTCCCCAATCGACTAAATAGTTTTGCGTCCACCGAGGAGATTTGGCTGACATGATTCCGATCAGCCGTCGGATCTCGGTAGTCTGCCGGAAACGGGAGCAGCAAATGGGACACATTGTCGAGTCGCTGCCGGGTCGGCGCTTACTGATTGTCCTGGCTGCGGCGATCGCCGCGATGACGTCGTGGCCAAGTCTCCTGCGGGCGGATCCAGCTGCCAACCCTCCGAACTGGAGTGCGCAGCAGCAGCAGGCGTTCTACACCACCGACCAGGGGTCGCGGATCATCCCGATCTTCTGGTTCCTCGCGCTCAACAAAGCCGATGGCAGTGGGCTGTTCGCGGCCGATGGGCTGGCGCGGTACGGCTATCTTCCCAATCCGAAATCGGCGTCAAACCCGTACGGGCTGCCCGTCGGATTTATGGTCGCCAACGATATTGCCGCCTATAGCGGGCGGCCGACCCTCGCGATGAACTGCGCGGCCTGTCACACCCGCGAGCTCATCGTCAACGGTCAGCCCATGCGGATCGATGGCGGGCCGGCCATCGTCGATTTCTACGGTCTGCTGAGCGACCTCGACGCGGCGATGCAGGTCGTCGTCAATGGCGACGGGTTTAACGACTTCGCGCATCGTGTGCTCGGCTCGAAATACACGGCCGCCGCCGCCGCAACGCTGAAGCAGCAGGTCGCCGCTTGGTTTACCGATTACGACGGCTTCATGAAGAGCGCGTTGCCGACGAAGTCCTGGGGACCAGCGCGCCTCGACGCCTTTGGCATGATCTTCAACCGCCTTAGCGGGATTGACCTGCACCAGCCGACCAACGTCGTCCCGGCTGACGCACCCGTGCGCTATCCTTTCCTGTGGAACGCCTCCCGACAGGACAAGACCCAGTGGAACGGTGCGGTGAAGAACGGCCTCTTCACCCTTGGGATGGGGCGTAATCTCGGCGAGGTCTACGGCGTTTTTGGGCGTCTCACCTTGACCGCGAATGATTCCGTGCCAGGCTGGGTAAACTTCGCCGGCCCGGGCAACTCCGCCAATTTTCATAATCTGCAGCGGCTCGAAACCTTGATCTCTCGCTTGCCGCCGCCACGCTATCCGTTGCCGACCGACCCGGCTCTCGTTAAGCGGGGAGCGGCGCTGTTCGTCTCGGAGCAGTGCGCCAACTGTCATCTGCCGGTGCCGGGCAAGTTCAACACCTGGAAAACACCTGTCACCGCCGAAGGCACCGATTCTCGCATGTACAATAATGCGCAAAACCAGATCAAGGTCATCGGCTTGCTCGACAACGTATCGGTGCCTCAGGTAGTCGGCACCGACCCGCTGGGGCCAAATTCAAAGCAGGTCGCGGTGCTCAGCACCACGGTCGCCAACACCTTGCTGGAGGAGTTGAGCCGGCACCCGGATGGCGTGCTCGAAGCGGTGCTCGCCGATATTCGCTTGCTGACGACACCGCCAGGGAAAGCCGTGCTCGCAGCGCAGCCGACGCTGGGCCCGGGCGTGACGCCGCAAACGTTTTTGCAGAGCCAGGTGCGCGATCTGTACGGCCAGGCGGTGCCTGATCAGAACGGAGCGGCCTATGAATCCCGCGTGCTATACGGCATCTGGGCCGCGGCGCCCTATCTGCACAACGGCTCGGTCCCCAGCCTTTGGGCCTTGCTGCAAAAGCCGGCGGACCGACCGAAGAGCTTCGGTCTCGGGAGCAACACGTTCGACCCCAAGAATGTAGGTTTGGACACCACCGTCGCGGCGCCGTTCAACTACACCTATACGGCCACGTCCTGCGACAATGTAAACGACGGAAACAGCAATTGCGGCCATTGGTGGGGAACCGAGCTCTCCGACGACGACAAATGGGCGCTGATAGAATATATGAAGCAGTTATGAGGTAGCTGGCGGATATGCTGGTTGCGCTCACCCCCAACGTTAGCGGGATGCCGCGGGAGAAAGCGAGGAACACGATGGCCAAGCGACCAATGTATCTGGGTCATGTGAACATCTATGTGCGCAACGCCGAGAAGTCGAAGGCGTGGTACGAGAACCTGTTGGGCTTGCACACCTATGAATACCGGCCGGGCTGGGCGGCTTTCATGTCGGCCGACGAGGATCAGTCGCATGAGGTGGCGCTGATGCAGCTCGGCGACGACGCGCCGCTGCAGCAGAAGCGTCAGGTCGGTCTCAACCACATGGCGTGGCGGCTCGAAACGCTCGACGACCTCAAGGACTTCTACAAGAAGATCAAGGCCGAAGGACAGGCGATCGACCACATCGCCGATCACGGCATCTCGCTCGGCATCTACCTGCGCGATCCGGACGGCAACGGTGTCGAGGTCTATTACGAGATGCCGCGCGCCGAGTGGCCGGTCGACTATCACGTGTTCTCGCGCGACATCGTCGGCCGCGGCCGCTTCCCCGGCCCGTGGGACGCCGAGATGGTCGACCAGCTCCCGGTGCCGCAAGCTCAGCCGCAAGCGGCGGAGTAAATAACTCTCGTCATTGCGAGCGTAGCGAAGCAATCTCCTGCCGTCTGGTTCTCAAACGGCGGGGGATTGCCGCGTGGCGCCACGCGCTCCTCGCAATGACGAGGGGATGTAATGCGCACACACAAAATCGCCGCGCTGGGCGGCGACGGGATCGGCCCGGAGGTGGTCGAGGCCGGGCTTGAGGTGCTTGGCGTCTGCGCCGAGCGCGACGGCGGGTTTGGGCTCGATGTCGAGCGCTTCGACTGGGGCTCGGACTATTACAAAAAGCACGGCGTCATGATGCCGGCGGACGGCGCCGACCAGCTGCGCAAGTTCGACGCGATCCTCTTCGGCGCGGTCGGCTCGCCCGGCATCCCCGACCACATCACGCTGTGGGGCCTCAGGCTCTCGATCTGCCAGCCGCTCGACCAATACGCCAATGTGCGGCCGACCCGCATCCTGCCCGGCATCACCAGCCCACTGCGCCATGTGAACGGCCCCGAGCTCGACTGGGTCATCGTTCGAGAAAATTCGGAGGGTGAGTACGCCGGGGTCGGCGGCCGGGTGCATCAGGGCATGGACATCGAGACCGCGACCGACGTGTCGATGATGACGCGTACCGGTGTCCGGCGGATCATGCGCTACGCGTTCGGCCTGGCGCGATCCCGGCCGAGGAAGCTGCTCACGGTCGTCACCAAGTCGAACGCCCAGCGCCACGCGATGGTGATGTGGGACGAGATCGCCGCCGAGGTCGCGGCGGAATTCCCTGACGTCACCTGGGACAAGATGCTGGTCGATGCGATGACAATGCGCATGGTGATGCGTCCGCAGGGCATCGACACGATCGTCGCGAGCAATCTGCACGCCGATATCCTCTCCGACCTCGCCGCGGCGCTCGCAGGGTCAATTGGCATCGCGCCGACCGCCAACCTCAATCCCGAGCGCACCGCGCCATCGATGTTCGAACCGATCCATGGCTCGGCCTTCGACATCGCCGGCAAGGGCATCGCCAACCCGGTCGGCACGTTCTGGACCTGCGTAATGCTGCTCGAGCATATCGGCGAGAAATCGGCGGCGGCGCGGCTGATGCGCGCGGTCGAGCGCGTCACCGCCGACCCGGCGCTGCACACCCCCGACCTTGGCGGTCAGGCGACGACAGCGCAGGTCACGGCGGCGGTGTGCGCGGCGCTGCGCGCGGCGAACGACTGAGTCTTTTTCGCGCGTCGCTACTCCTCTATCGTCATGCCCGGACTTGTTCCGGGCATCCACGAAGGGCGTTTCCGGTTGTCGAACAGTTTTGCGTGGATGGCCGGGACACGCCCGGCCATGACGACTTCATAAATCGTAGGAGGAAATCATGGCAGCCCCCGCGCCCGTATCCCCGACCGGGCATTTCACCCCGCGCAACGAGTGGCTCGCGCGGCACGTCGAGGACGTGCTCGAGCCCGATCTACCGATCGTCGACCCGCATCATCACCTCGTCGAGCGGCGGGAGACCGGGCGCTATCTGCTGCCGGAGCTGCTCGCCGACACGGAGAGCGGGCACAACATCATCGCGACGGTCTATCTCGAATGGCTGTCGATGTATCGCGCCGGCGGTCCCGCCGAGATGAAGCCGGTCGGCGAGGTCGAGTTCGCCAACGGCGTCGCCGCGATGGCGGCGAGCGGCACATACGGCAAAAACCAGGTCTGCGCCGGGATCGTCGGCTATGCCGATCTGGCGCTGGGCGGGGCGGTCGAAAAGGTGCTGGAGGCGCAAATCCACGCCGGTGGCGGCCAGGTCGATATCCCCGGCGGACGGTTCAAGGGCATCCGCTACATCTCGGCGACGCATCCCGACCAGTCGGCGTGGGGCTCGCCGATCCTGCGGCCGGAGGGGATGTTGGTCGACCCCAAGGTGCGCGAGGGGTTTGGTGTGCTGGGGCAGCTCGGGCTCACCTTCGACGCCTGGTGCTACCACACGCAACTGGGTGAGCTGATCGACCTCGCCCACGCATTCCCCGACCAGAAGATCGTGCTCGACCATGTCGGCGGCGCGATCGGGCTCGGCCGCTACAAGGGTAAGCGCGACGAGGTGTTCGCCGAGTGGAGCGCGCGCATCAAGGAGCTGGCAGCGTGCCCCAATGTCTACATCAAGCTCGGCGGGCTCGGCATGCGCATGTTCGGCTTTGACGTGCATGAGCGGGCCGAGCCGCCAAGCTCGGAAACCCTGGCCGGGTTGTGGCGGCCCTATATCGAGACCTGCATCGCCGCGTTCGGCGCCAACCGCGCGATGTTCGAAAGCAATTTCCCGGTCGATAAAGGCAGCGGCAGCTATCAGGTGTTCTGGAACGCCTTCAAGCGCATCGCCGCGGGCGCCTCAGCAGCCGAAAAAGCGGCGCTGTTTTCGGGCGCGGCGACGCGGTTTTACGGGCTGGCGATTTGATCCCGCTTGGCCGGGTGTTGCTGCTGGTCGGCGCGCTGGCGCTCGCCGCGGCGCGCCCGGCGGCGGCCGACGACCGGCCGTTCATCTGTCAAACCATCGCCGATGCCGCGGGCGCAAACGGCTTGCCGATGGGCTTTCTGGCGCGGCTGTTGTGGACCGAAAGCGGGTTCCGCAGCACGGCGACGAGCCCGGCCGGCGCCGAGGGCATCGCGCAATTCACGCCCGAAACCGCTGCCGCGCGCGGCCTCATCGACCCGCGCGACCCGGTCGCGGCGATCTATCACGCGGCGTGGCTGCTGGCCGTGCTCGACCGGCAATTCGGCAATCTCGGACTGGCCGCCGCGGCCTATGACGCGGGCGCGCCGCGGATCGCGAAGTGGCTGCAGGGACTTTCGGCGCTGCCCGTGGAGACGCGGCTTTATGTGGCCGCCGTCACCGGCCGCCCGCCGGAGGATTGGGCATCGCCACGCGCCAGCGTTTATGCGACGTCCTATCCGCTGCCCGGTCTCGACTGCCTCAACGCGGGCGCCGGGGCGCCGCATCACACACTGGAAGCGGCCACGCCAGTGCCTGTCTGGCAGGCGCGGCTCGATTCCCATCTCGTCTCGGCGGTATCGCTGCTTTCGGCGGTGGCGCGCGGCGGGGACATCTCGCTTCGCGCGAAGCCCATTCGCCAGGATCATCGCGGCGATGCCGAGTCGCTGTGCGCCACGCTCCGCATCGAGGGGGTGAACTGTCAGGTGCTCGGGCGATAAACCTTACTTGCCGGCATCCAGTTTCAGCGCGGCGATGCGGTCTTGCACCTGCTGGCGGACCGGCGCGTCGGCCGGGAGCTGGGCGAGGAGCTTTGTCCATAGATCGTGCGCGGTCTGCGCGTGACCCGAGGACGCCTCGGCGATGCCGACATACCACAGCGCCTCGGCGTTTTGCGGGTCGGCATCGAGCACTTGGCGGAACAGCACCGTCGCGGCGTCCGGCAGGTCGTCGCCGCCGCCCGCCTCGACGATGGCCTCGGCATATTGCTGCTTGAGGTCGACATCGTCGGGTTTGAGCTTCGCGGCATGGGCATAGGCGTCGACCGCCTTATCAGGCTGGTTCAGAACCGTGTAGGCGCGGCCGAGCCGGGTCCAGCCATCGGCATCGTCCGGGTTTTGCCGCAGCCGATCGGCGAGCTTGCCGACCATGCCCTGGATCATCGCCTGGCGGTCCTGCTCCGACATGCCGGCGGTCGCCTTGGCGGCCTCGTTGACCTGGGCGGCGGACGGCATGTTGTTTTCGCCCTGCGCCGGCGCTGGGGGCGCGCTCTGGACCGGCGCCGCGGCTTGTTCGGGCGGCGCTGGCGGCGGCGGCTTGCGCGGAACGCCGGACGACGTCTTCAGGGTCGCCGGGTCGATCCCGGCCGATTTCGCCGCGTCGGCGATGCGCCGGCGCAGAAGCGGCAGCCACTCCGCGTCATCCGGGGAAGCCGCTTCGAGATCGACCCAATCCTGCAGCGCGCCCTTGGCGTCGCCGGCCTGCGCTTTGGCAAGCGCCAGGTAATAGTGCGAGCGCGGCGCGCTTTCCTTATCGGCAAGCGCGGCCTCAAAGGCCTGTTTCGCTTGCGCCGTGACGGTGCCGCCGGCCGCGAGCACCTGCGCCTCACCCCAATCGCCGACGATCTCAGGCTTCTGCCCCGAGAGCTCGGCGGCGTGGCGATAGGCCTCGACCGCGCCGGCGTAGCGGTTGAGGTCGAGATAGGAACGGGCGAGCAGCTGCCAGCCTTCGAGATCGTCGGGATGCGCTTGGAGATGCGCGGTCAGCTTTTTGACCGCGTCGGCCATGTCGGCATGCGGGTTGCCGCTCTGCGCGGTTTTCACGTCCGCCGCCTGGCGCGAGGCGAGCGGCTGGTCGGCAAGGGTCGGGGAACCGAGATCCCAGTACAGCGTCCAGGCCGCGAAGGGCAGCACCAGGATCGCCACACCGGCGACGACAAGCGGGGTCGACGATACGGGCTTTGCCGTGGCGGACGGGGTCAAGGCGAGGATGCGGCGGCCGATCTCGGCTTTGGCCGCCGCGGCCTCGTCGGAGGAGAGAACGCCGCGCTCGACATCGCGATCGATCTCGGCGACCTGGTCGCGGTAGACCGCGAGGTTGTAGGCGTCGCGCGTCGCGCTCGCGCGGCCGCGCAGCACCAGCGGCGCCAGCAGCAGCGCCACCGCCAGCGTCGTCAGCGCCAACAGGGCAATGGCGAGGCCCATGCTCATTCGGCACGCTCTTCCAAGATTTGCGACAGGCGCCGCTCCTCATCGGGCGACAGTGGCGGCGGACCGGCCATCCCGGACTGGCGCCGCATATAGCGGCCGATGCCCCACAGCCCGGCCAAAAGGACGAGGCCGGGCCCCAGCCACAACAAATAGGTGTCGAATTTGAACGGCGGCTTCAGCAGAACGAAATCGCCGTAGCGCGAGACGACATAGGCGATGACCTGCTGGTTCGTGTCGCCGGCGGTCAGGCGCTGGCGCACCAGCACGCGCAGATCATGCGCGAGGTCGGCGTCGGAATCGTCGATCGACTGGTTGCGGCAGACGAGACAACGCAGCTCCTGGCCGATCTCTCGAGCGCGGGCCTCGAGCGCGGGGTCTTGCAGCATTTCGTCCGGGCGGACGGCATGGGCAGGAAGGGTGAGGCAGAGAAGCAGTGAGAAGGCCACAAGCACTCTCATGGCGTCATTGCGAGCGCAGCGAAGCAATCTGCCGCCGCGTAGGGCCAAGTCGGTCGGAGATTGCCGCGGCGCCCTGTGGGCGCCTCGCAATGACGGGAAAAGGATCATTTCTCCAGCCTGGCGACGAGCGGCAGGATCGTGTTCTTGATGTCGTCCTCTGAGAGCGGGCCGACATGCTTGTAGCGGATGCGTCCGGTCTTATCGACGAGGAAGGTCTCGGGCACGCCGTAGACACCCCAATCGATGCCGACATTGCCGCTATCCGCGCCGATCGACGTGTAGGGGTTGCCGAGCGCGGCGATCCAGTGGAGCGCGGCGGCGCTCTGATCCTTGTAGTCGATGCCGTAGATCGGCAGCTGCTTGGTCTCCGCCAACGCATTCAGCACCGGATGCTCCATGCGGCACGGCACGCACCACGAGGCGAAGGCGTTGACGAGGCTCACATGGCCCTGCAGATCGGCGGTCGAGAAGCCCTTGTCGTGACCGGGCAGCGGCGGCAGATCGAATTGCGGCGCCGCCTCGTTGATGAGCGGCGAGGGCAGCACATTGGTGTCGTGACCGAGCCCGAAATAAAACCCCGCCGCCATCAGGCCGAACACCACGACCGGCAAGAGATAAAGCCAGCGGCGCATCTTACTCGGCGGGCTGGGCGGCTTCAGCAAGTCGGCGGGCCCGACGCGACGGGGCGCCGACCCGGTGCCGCCGGTCACTCAATGAGACGAGGCCGCCAAACGCCATCGCCGCGGCGCCCAGCCAGATCCACGGCACCATCGGGTTGTAATAGAGGCGCAGCGTATAGCCGCCCTTGCCGTCCGGGTCGCCGACCACCGCGTAGACATCGGCCAGCAGGTTGGTGCGGATCGCGACATCGGTCTGGCTGCCTTCCTCCAGCGGGAAGAAGCGTTTCTCCGGGTGCATCGCGGTGATGAGCTCGCCGCCCTTCAAGAGACGGATATCGGCGCGGGTCGCGGTGTAGTCGGGGCCCTTGGCGTCGCTGACGGCGTCGAGCGCGATGGTGTAGCCGGCGAGTTCGACCGAGCCACCCGGCCGCACAGCCTCGATCTTCTCGACCGTCCAGGCCGACGAGCCGGTGATCCCGGCGACGACGACCGCCATCCCGGCATGGGCGAAGGTCATGCCCCAGGTGGCGCGCGGCAGGCGCAGCGCACGGCGGAAACTGTTGCCGAGCGGCTCCGAGAAGAGGTGGATGCGCTCGGCCAACTCGACGATTGTCGCGGCGAGGAGCCAGGCGGAAAGCGCCAGGCCGCACGCGGCGCCAATCGACTTGGCGCCCGTGACCGACAGGGTCAGGACGGCGACGAAGGCGGCGATCGAGAACGCCATCTTGAGGCGCTGCAGCGCCGCCCAGAGGTCGCCGCGCTTCCACGACAAGAACGGCCCCACCGCCATCGCGATCAATAGCGGGATCATGATCGGCACAAAAGTCATGTCGAAATAGGGCGGGCCGACCGACACCATCTTGCCGGCGACGACCTGCAGGAACAGGGGATAAAGCGTGCCGATCAGCACTGCGGCGGCGGCGCTCGTGAGCAACAGGTTGTTGAGCAAAAGCCCGCCCTCACGCGAGATCGGTGCGAACAGCCCGCCGCCCTTGAGGCTCGGCGCGCGGATCGCGTAGAGCAGCAGCGCGCCGCCGGTCGCAACTCCGAGCAGCAGCAGGATGAAGACGCCGCGCCGCGGGTCGGAGGCAAAGGCGTGGACCGAGGTCAACACACCCGAGCGCACCAGAAACGTGCCGATCAGCGACAGCGAGAAGGTGAGGATCGCGAGGAGGATCGTCCAGGCTTTGAGCGTGTCGCGCTTCTCGACGACGATCGCCGAGTGCAACAGCGCGGTGCCGATGATCCACGGCATGAACGACGCGTTCTCGACCGGGTCCCAATACCACCAGCCGCCCCAGCCGAGCGTGTAATACGACCACCAGCTTCCCATCGCGATGCCGATGGTGAGCGCGCACCACGCGGCCAAGGTCCAGGGCCGCACCCAGCGCGCCCAAGCCGGGTCGACCCGGCCCTCGATCAGCGCCGCGATCGCAAAGCAGAACGAGATCGAGAAACCGACATAACCGGCGTAAAGCATCGGCGGGTGGAACGCGAGGCCGCGATCCTCGAGGATCGGGTTGAGCCCGTTGCCGTCGGCCGGCACCGGGAAAAGCCGCAGGAACGGGTTCGAGGTGAAGAGGATGAACAGCAGAAACCCGACGCAGATCATGCCCTGCACCGACAGCACCCGCGCCCGCAGCGCCGGCGGCAAATTGCCGCCAAACACCGCCACGCCGGCGCCAAACAGCGCCAGCATGAACACCCAGAGCATCATCGAGCCTTCGTGGTTGCTCCACACGCCGGTGATTTTGTAGAGCAGCGGCTTCGCGGCCGAGGAATTGGCGGCGACGTTGAGCATCGAGAAATCGCTCGTCGCGTAGGCATGCATCAGCGCCAGGAACGCGGCCCCGACAAAGACGAATTGCGCCAACGCCGCCGGCCGCGCCAGCGCGATCAGCACGCTTTCGCCGCGCGCGGCGCCGTAAAGCGGCACGCTCGCCTGGATCACCGCGACACACAGCGCGAGCACCAAGGCGAAATGCCCGATCTCGTCGATCATCCCCATGTCCTCTAGGCGCCGAAGTTTCTGGGCGCAGGCCTTATGCCGCCATTATCGCAGAGTGCGCGGCCGAGCGGCAGGCCTATACCTGTCAGTCTATGTCCCATTTTGACGCGATTGAGGACCCCAGAGATCGAATCGAGGGAACGATCAAGGTTGGAATGCGTTTTATAGGGCATGTTGGCGTGGAGGTTGCCCTCACGTCGACAAGACGCCTGGATATTGCCAATGACAGACTCGCTTACCAAAGCAGAAGCAGAAACTTCTCAACATTCTCCGGCTACTGGTTTAGCTAATGCCGCCATTGAGTACGCAAAAAAACCCGCAAACTTTGTGAGCGGCGTTGCAACGATCGCGCTCACGGCGATCGCATCGATTTTGATCGCGAGATCAGATTTCGCCGTTGGTGCAATTGCTGGGGTGGCGGCTGTTGCTGTACTTGCTCTATGGTGAGGAAATAATTTCCGGTAGATTGCGGCGAGCGGCAAATCTAAGCATGTCACAGATCGCTTTAGCCGTTGCCCGCCCCAACACAGGCTTGAACAAACCGTCTGCCAAAATCGGTGAGTCGGTACTTAGAACGCACACGTGTACCCACTTGCCGGCGGGGCGGTCCCTGATCGAATTTTGGTTCCTGATTTCCTTGCTGGAAAATTCCAGCCAGACCTAGTTTGTCTAGATTCTGGAAATAGAAGGGAACGTTATCGGAAAACCGGATTTTATCTCTTGGAAGCTCATCAATTTCGATTGTCGATGGGCCGTAAAATAAATGAGTGTCAGGGTTAAAAGATTGCGTATGAACATGTTCGTACTCTTGATTCCTTAGGGATGCCAGAATTTGTGCTTCGTCTTCTGATAGTTGACGTATCAGAATCGGAAATGACGGGTGCGCTTCGTTCACTCGATCGCTATCCATCGACCGACTTAGCAGCTCCGAAAACATTTCGACAATCGGTGTATCTTCCGGTTCGTACCGAATTCCCTCTAGAATCGGGCCGACGATCTGTGGTGCGGGAGAAATCCTATTAGCTTCCGGCACTCGGCGGATCGCTCGATCTACGAAACCCGCTACCCGATCCTGCAATGCCCCTAAAACCTGAAGCGGGAAGAGAACCAACCGTACCGTCTTAGCCACATCTGTTAGCGAGTGGCCCAGTTCCTTAACAGCACCCGATGCGGCATCCGTATAAATCCGTTCGACCGGAAGTCTCTTAACGATTTCCTCAGCGGCCTTTTCAAACGGGTCATCGGACATCGTTCTCTACCCAAAAGACGCCAAGACGTCGCCTTATAGATTTGGCAGAACTCTATTTTGCTGCCACAGGCTCCCTGGCGCGGCGGCTGGGGGCGGCGGTGACGGGCTGGTTGCCCTTGGCGAGCACCTCGGTGAGCGCGGCGCGGATTTCGGCGAGGCGGTCTTCGGCTTCGACCTTCGTGCCGAACAGGTTCTTGACATAGAACACGTCGACGACCTTCTCGCCGTAGGTCGAAATCTTGGCGCTCGACACCTGAAGCTTGAGGCCGGTGAGCTCGCGGGTCAGCTCGTGCAGCAGACCCGGCCGGTCGCGGCCGTTGACCTCGATGACCGTGTGCGAATAGCTCGCCGCGTTGTCGATCAAGACGCGCGGCGGCACGGTGAAGACGCTGGTGCGGCTCTGGATCGCCGGCGGTCGGGCGAACTCGCGGTGCGGCTTGAGATCGCCGGTCAGCACGTTCTCGAACGCGACCGAGAGGCGGGCGAGCTTGTCCGGGCGATCGACCGGCTCGCCGTTCTGGTCCTGCACCCAGAACGTGTCCAAGGCCATCCCGTTGGTCATCGTCATGATCTTGGCGTCGACGATGTTGCAGCCATTGACCGCCAGCGCCCCGGCGACGCGCGAGAAGAGCCCGGCATGGTCGGCGGTATAGAGCGTCACCTCGGTGACGCCGCGCTGCGCCTCGATCCGCGTCTCGACCGAGAGCGGCGCGCCGGTGAGGTCGGTCGAGCGCATCAGACGGGCGTGGCGCGCGTGCGTCTCGGCATCGAGCGACAGCCAGTAGAACGGGTAGCCGCGCCCGACAAAGGCAGCGAAATCCTCGTCGCTGAACTCGGGCAGCAGTTTCCGGGCTGCTTCCTGGGCCTCGGCGATGCGCGAATCGCGCGCGCCGGCGGTGGCGCCGCCGGTCATCAAATCGTGCGCGCTGTGGTACAGCTCGCGCAAGAGCGCCGCCTTCCAGCCGTTCCACACCTTGGGGCCAACCGCGCGGATATCGGCGGCGGTCAGCACCAGCAGCAGCTTCAGCCGCTCGGGCGACTGCACGCGCTCGACAAAGCCCTGGATTGTCTGCGGGTCGGTGAGGTCGCGCTTGAAGGCGGTGTTGCTCATCAACAGGTGCCAGCGCACCAGCCAGGCGACGGTCTCGGTCTCCTCGTCGGTGAGGCCGAGGCGCGGCCCCATCTTCAGCGCGATCTTCTCGCCCAACTCGGAATGGTCACCGCCGCGGCCCTTGGCGATGTCATGCAGCAGCACCGCGAGATAGAGCGCGCGGCGCGACACGATCGATGGCGCGATCGCGGTGGCGAGCGGCAGCTCGGCTTTGAGCGCGCCCTCCTCGATCTGGTGCGCGATACCGATCGCGAAGAGCGTGTGCTCGTCGACCGTGTAGACATGGTACATGTCGTACTGCATCTGCGCGACGACACGGCCGAAATCGGGGATGAAGCGGCCGAACAGGCCCGCCTCGTTCATGCGCCGCAGCGCGATTTCGGGGTCTTTCTGCGAGGTGAGGATTTCGAGGAAGAGCCGATTGGCCTCGGGGTTTTCGCGCAATTCGGCGTTGGCGAGGCGCAGCGACTGTGTCACCGCGCGCAACGCGTGCGGGTGGATGTCGATCTCCTGGTCCTGAGCGACATGAAAGAGGCGCAAGAGCGCGACCGGATCGTCCTTAAAGAAGTCCTTTGACGGGATGCTGAGCCGGCCGCCGTCGAGCACGAACCCGGCGAGCCCCTTCCGGGTGCTGACACCGCTGCCCCAGCGCAGCCAGGCGAGGCGGCGCGAGGCCTTTTTCTCGTTGACCTCGAGGATCGAGCAGAAGATGCGGGTCAGGTCGCCGACATCCTTGGCGACCAAGAAATAGTGCTTCATGAAGCGCTCGACGCCGCGGGCACCGACATGGTCGCGGTAGCCCATGCGCTCGCCGATGCGGGTCTGCATGTCGAAGGTCAGGTGCTCCTCGGCGCGGCCCGCGAGGTAGTGCAGGTGACAGCGCACCGTCCACAAAAACTCCTGGGCGCGCGCGAAACGCTGCGACTCGTCCTGCGACAGCACCTTGAGCTCGACGAGCTTTGCCACGTCGTCGATGCGGTAGATGTATTTCGCCAGCCAGAACAGCGTGTGCAGGTCGCGCAGCCCGCCCTTGCCCTCTTTGATGTTGGGTTCGAGCTGATAGCGGCTGTCGCCGACCCGCTTGTGGCGCGCATCGCGCTCGGCGAGCTTCTGCTCGATAAACTGCGTGGTGGTGCCGCGGACGATTTCGGTGTCGAAGCGATTCTTTAGCTCGGTGAAGAGCGCCTGCTCGCCCCAGAGGTAGCGCGCCTCGAGCAGCGCGGTGCGGATCGTCAGATCGGTCTTGGCGTAGCGCAGGCACTCGTCGACCGAGCGTGTCGCATGTCCGACCTTGAGCCGCAAATCCCACAGCAGATAGAGCAGATACTCGACAACCTGCTCGGTGTGCGGGGTGCGCTTGTAGGGGGTGAGGAATAGCAGGTCGAGGTCCGAGAACGGCGCCATCTCGCCGCGGCCGTAGCCGCCCGTCGCGACCACCGCCAGCTTTTCGCCCTGGGTCGGGTTGGCGATCGGATAGACATGCTCGACGACAAAATCGAACAGCACCCGGATCAGCTGATCGACCAGGAAACACTGCTCGGCGACGCAATGCGCGGCGCTGCCGCCACCCTCGAAGCGCGCCTGGATTTCCGCCCGGCCGCGCTGCAGCGCATCGCGCAGCAGCGCCAGGACGGCATTGCGATCCGGGGTCGCGACATCCTCGGCGAGCACGCTCAGCGCCTCGCCCAGCGCGCGCCGGTCGATGATCTCCCGCTGCTTGGTGATCGCGGGTAGGGCCATGGGTCGTCGTGATCCTGGTTAGAGGTGGGCGCCGCCGTTGACATTGACGATCGATCCCGTCGTGAACTTCAGATGGGTGACGCAGGACAGCACCGCCAGGGCGACGTCATGCGCTTCGATCTGGCGTTTCATCGGCGACGCCATCGCCGTCCTCAGCATCATCTCCTCGGAGCGTCCGGGGACAAAACCGGTATGCACCATGCCCGGGGCCACGACGACGACGCGAACCTCCGGCGCGAGCACCCGCGCCAGCGCCATGCTCATCGTATCGAGCGCGGCCTTTGACGCGCCGTAGATGATCGAACTTCCCGAGCCGCGCTGCGCGGCGCCGGACGAGATGTTGACGACGACCCCCTCGCCGCTCGCCTTGAGCAGCGGCGCGAAGGCGCGGATCGTCGCAAAGGGCCCGCGGACATTGGCGGCCAGCACCTGATCGATCAACTCGTCGGTCAGCGCCTCGAGGTCGCTATGCGCAACCATGCGGGTAAAGCCCGCGGAATTGACGAGCACATCGCAGCGGCCGAATTCCTCGCCGACCGCGGCGGCGACTTTGCGAATCTGCGCGGTGTCTTCGAGCGGCAGCTGCATGGCCTTGTGGAAATTAGCTTGGCCGGAGCCGGCGAGGCTCGCGACGACCTCGTTCGCCCGCTCAACGCCGCGATTGTAGCCGACGACGACGCGCGCCCCGGCATTCGCGAAAAGTTTGGCGCTCTCGCGGCCAATACCGCTGGAGGCGCCCGTCACCACCGCGACCTTGCCATCGAGCCTGCCGTCTGCCGCCATCGTTCGCTCCGCCCCGGATTGCCGCGCCATGCTACGCGGCGGGCTCGGCCATTGCCACTTTCTCAAATCTTGCGGCTGTCATAGGCCCAATGGAGCAGCGCCTGACGCTGACGCGGCCGGCAGGAATGATCGCACGGGTCGCAATTGCGTTCGATCTGCCGGACATGCCGGCGGATCGCCTTCCAACGCCCGATCTGCCGCGCGTCGTCCGCCATGCGCCGTCCCATGAAGTAGCGGCAATACCACTGGAACCAGCCGCGCGGGTCGTCCGGATGGATCCAGCCTTTGTCGCGCCAGACCGAGAGCGGATGGCTGGCGTCCACGCGGAAGTAATTGAGCGACGGGTCGCGGCGGGCGGGCGACAATTTCGCGTCCACGAACCAGTCGGCGGGAAACTCGTCGCGGCAATCGGTCAGGTATTTGCCGCCGAAGACACCAAGCGCCAGCATCTCCTTCGGGGTCAGCTCGGGCCGGAATTGGGGATCGAAATCTCCGCCTTCGAGTGCGGTCAGCGCATAGCGATAGTTTTGCTGCATCCGGTCGTTGACGATGGCGATTCGCGCCGACACCATTGTCAGACCGATGCTCTGACATAGCGGGTCTCCATCGCGTAGGCCTTGCGCGGCCCGAAAACGTTGTGCGCGATAACGAAGGAGCCGTCCGCGTTGAATTCGTAGCGGCTTGCGTAATGGTCATCGCCGCAGAGATGCGTGCCGCTACCGACCAGAATCGGCCCCACCCGCTCCAGCGCGATGCGATGGAAAAGCCGCGGCGGGGTCTCGACGAAAAACACCATAAAACCGTCGTCTTCCGTTGCGAAGATGTAGCGGCGTTCGGCTTCAAGCGCGCGGCCGTCGGGCAAGCGGAGCCGGCCCTGTTCACGATAATCGAGCCGATCTTCGCTGTATGGGGTGAATGTGGCCGTCCCGGTCATCGACGAACCGTCGTCGATCGACCGGCGAAGTTCCCATGTTCCCGCAAGCCGGGCAACCAACGCGCATCGATCCAACGCCCTCGACCTCGCTGGCCGGCTAATAGTCGAGGCGGCCGTAAAGCTCGCCGAACGGCACCATGACGTGCTCGCGATAGGCCGGGCGCTCTTGGAGACGGCGATACCAAGCCTCGACATTCGGCACGGACGGACGCTCGATATCGATCTCGAAATAGCGATAAAGCGAGGTGCCGGCAGGAATGTCCGCGAGGCTCAGCGCTTCGCCGCACAGGAACGGACGATCGGCGAGGATGCGGTCGAGCAATTGAAAATGCTCCGCGCAGGCGCGGACTTTGCGAGCGATCGCCAGCAGGTTCCGCTTCGTTTCCGGCGTGCGGTAAAAGCCCCAGAAGACGCCGTTGAGAAAATCGGGCTGCAAGCTTGCCTGCGAACAGTCCATCCATCGCTCATAGAGCGAGCGTTCACCCGGATCATCCGACCAGAGCCGGCCTCGGCCATATGTCGCCGCCAGGTAGCGCAAGATCGTCTGCGACTCCCAGACGATCGTGCCATTGTCGTCGATCACGGGGACCAGGCCGTGCGGGTTCATCGCGAGGAATTCGGGCGTATCCTTGATGCCGAAATCGCCCCCGGCTGGAATATGGCGATGCGGCAGTCCGAGCTCGGCGACGAGCCACATGACCTTTTGCAGGTTGAACGAGCTGCGGCGCCCCCAGACGGTCAGCATCCGGCTGCCTCCTCGCCTAGCGCCGCAGCACCATCATCTTCTTGATTTCGGCGATCGCCTTCGCCGGGTTGAGATTCTTTGGGCAGGTGCGGGTGCAGTTCATGATCGTGTGACAGCGATAGAGCCGGAATGGGTCTTCGAGCTCATCGAGGCGCTCACCTGTTTTTTCGTCACGACTGTCGGCGAGCCAGCGATACGCCTGCAGCAGAATCGCCGGGCCGAGATAGCGCTCGCCGTTCCACCAATAGCTCGGGCACGAGGTCGAGCAGCAAAAGCACAGGATGCATTCCCACAGCCCGTCGAGCTTGGCGCGCTCGTCCTCGGATTGCAGCCGCTCCTTGTCGGGCGGCGGCGGGCTATCTGCCTGCAGCCAGGGCTGCACCGACTGATACTGCGCGTAGGCGTGGCTCAGATCGGGCACGAGGTCCTTGACCACCGGCATATGCGGCAGCGGGTAGATGTTGACGTCGCCCTTGATATCGTCGATCGCCTTGAGGCACGCGAGTGTGTTGGTGCCGTCGATATTCATCGCGCAGGAGCCGCAAATCCCCTCACGGCACGAGCGGCGGAAGGTCAGGGTGGTGTCGACCTCATTCTTGATCTTGATGAGGGCGTCCAACACCATCGGCGCGCAATCGGCGAGGTCGACCGTATAGGTGTCGATCGTCGGGTTGGTCCCGCCGTCTGGGCTCCAGCGATAGATGTTGAAGCGCCGCGGCTGCTTGGCGTTCGGCGGCGGCGTGTGGGTCTTGCCGGTGCCGATCTTGGAGTTTTTCGGAAGGGCAAACTCGACCATCTATCTCTCCGCGTCATCGCGAGAAGCGCAAAGCGCGACGTGGCGATCCCCCTCCGAGGGGGGCCAGGCGGGTCGGAGATTGCTTCGCTGCGCTCGCAATGACGGCATGCTCAGTAAACCCGGGCTTTCGGCGGGAACGACTGGACCTCGTTCGACAGCGTGTTGAGATGCACCGGGCGATAGCCGAGCTGTACGTCGCACTCGCCCTCGAGCCAGGCGACGGTGTGCTTCATCCAGTTGACGTCGTCGCGCTCCGGGAAGTCTTCATGCGCATGCGCGCCGCGGCTTTCCTTGCGCGCGTCGGCCGAATGCAAGGTGACGACCGATTGTTCGAGCAGGTTCCGCAGTTCGAGCGCCTCGACGAGATCGCTGTTCCAGATCAGCGAGCGGTCGTTGATCCCAAGCTCGGCAAAGCTGCGCGCCGCGGTGTCGATCTTCTCGACGCCTTCCTTGAGCACATCGGTGGTGCGGAATACCGCGCAGTTGTTTTGCATGATCCGCTGCATCTCGGTGCGGATCGCGCCGGCCATGCGCGGCCCCTTCGAATGGCGCACCGCGTCGAAGCGGTCGAGCGAAGCCTCGATGCCGTTGGCGAGCGGCGGGTGCGCAACGCCCGGCTTCACCACCTCCGCCGCGCGCTGCGCCGCGGCGCGGCCAAAGACGACGATGTCGAGGAGCGAATTGGTGCCAAGCCGGTTGGCGCCGTGCACTGAGACGCAGGCGCCTTCGCCCACCGCCATCAAGCCCGGACACACCGCATCCGGGTCGCTATCGGTCGGGCGCAGCGTCTCGCCGCGATAGTTGGTCGGCACGCCGCCCATGTTGTAGTGCACCGTCGGCAGGATCGGGATCGGCTCGCGCGTCACATCGACATTGGCGAAAATCTTCGCGGTCTCGGAGATGCCGGGCAGCCGCAGATGCAGCACCTTCGGATCGATATGCTCGAGGTGCAGCATGATGAAGTCATTGTTCGGGCCGCAGCCGCGCCCCTCGCGGATCTCGATGGTCATCGCCCGGCTGACGACATCGCGCGAGGCGAGGTCCTTGGCGTGCGGCGCGTAGCGCTCCATGAAGCGCTCGCCCTCGCTGTTGGTGACGTAGCCGCCCTCGCCGCGCGCGCCCTCGGTGATCAGGCAACCGGCGCCGTAGATGCCGGTCGGATGGAACTGGATGAACTCCATATCCTGCAGCGGCAGCCCGGCGCGCAACACCATCGCGTTGCCGTCGCCGGTGCAGGTATGCGCCGAGGTGCAGGTGAGGTAGGTGCGGCCGTACCCGCCGGTCGCGAGGATCACCATATGCGCGCGGAAGCGGTGGATCGTGCCGTCCATCAGGTTCCAGGCGAGCACGCCGCGGCAGGCGCCGTCATCGTCCATGATCAGGTCGAGCGCGAAATACTCGACAAAGAACTCGGCGTTGTTGCGCAGCGACTGCTGATAGAGCGTGTGCAGGATCGCGTGGCCAGTGCGGTCGGCGGCGGCGCAGGCGCGGTTGGCCGGCTGGCCTTCGCCGAATTCCATCATGTGGCCGCCAAACGGCCGCTGATAGATCGTGCCCGCTTCGGTGCGCGAGAACGGCACGCCGAAATGCTCGAGCTCGTAGACCGCGGGGATCGCGTTGCGGCACATGTATTCGATTGCATCCTGGTCGCCGAGCCAGTCCGACCCCTTGACGGTGTCGTACATGTGCCAGCGCCAGTCGTCCGGTCCCATATTGCCGAGCGCCGCGCCGATCCCGCCCTGCGCCGCGACGGTATGGCTGCGGGTCGGGAAGACCTTCGAGATGCAGGCGGTCTTTAGCCCCTCGACGGTACAGCCGAGGGTCGCGCGCAAGCCGGCGCCGCCGGCGCCGACGACGACCACGTCGTATTCGTGATTGATGATGGGATAAGCGGCAGGCATGTAGGGCCTCGCTTTCAGCTAGCCGCGAACGCCAGGGTCAGCACGGCGAGAACGCCGCGCCCGATCAGCACGATGCACCACAGGCGCATCACGATGATCAGGCCGAGCTTCCAGCCCTCGCTATGAACGTAGTCCTCGATGACCACCTGCAGCCCGAGCGACAAATGGTAGATGGCGGCGACGATCAGCAGGATCGCGAACACCGGCGACATCGGCGAATGCATCCAGACGACCATCGCGGCGCGGTCGGCGCCGATCATTCCGAGCGCGCAGATAGTGAACCAGATGGCGAGCGGCACCATCGCGATCGCGGTGAGGCGTTGCATCCACCAGTGCTCGACGCCTTCCTTGGCCGATCCCAGGCCGAGCACGCGGCCGAGCGGAGAGCGCATCTGGCTCATCGCCATCTCAATGCCTCCACACCGAAAGGCCGGCGCCCCAGACGATGACCGTCAAGGCCACGGTCGCGACGAGAACCGTCCAGCCGCCGACATAGACGCTCTTCAAGTCGAGGCCATGGCCGGTATCCCATACCAGGTGCCGGATGCCGTTACTCAGATGGTAGAACAGCGCGACGCTGCACCCGAACAGCATGACGAGCCCGATCGGCGAACCGAGAAATCCTTGGAACTTGGCGAAAGGAACCGCCCCGTCGGCGGCAGAGCCAAACCACGACACCAGCAGCACCGCGCCCACCGCGAGCCCAACACCGGTTATCCGGTGCAGGATCGACAACGTCATCGTGAGCTGCCAGCGGTAGATTTGCAGATGGGGCGATAAGGGCCGCGGGTCGGAAATCATCGTTTTTGTCCCGGCGGAAAGTTCGCCAAACTTGCTGCGACAGCTGGCCGTTGACTTAGCCCCGGCCCCCCAAGGTGTCAACCAAGCGGCACCGGCGCGAAACTATTGGCTGATATGAGGAATAAGCTGCGTCGTGCGAGGAGCGCGACGCGCGACGCGGCAATCTCCGTGCGCAAAGGGCCAAGACGGATCGAGATTGCTTCCCCCGGATCAAGTCCGGGGTCGCAAAGACGAGCGGCTATTCTGCGGCGGACTTGAGCGGGCGCGGATAGAAGCTGTCGTAAAGTTCCGGGCGCTGCCATTGCTCGGAGAGCACGCCTTCCTTGGCGCCGCAGCGTTCGGACGAGCCGCCGCTGTCACGGCCGTTGCGCAGCTCGCGCACTCGGTCGAGATTGATCTCGACGACGCCCATCCCGGCGACCTGACTCTCATAGAGGATCGATTCGGGCGAGGTGACGATCGCCAGACCGCGATTGGCATGGCTTATGAGGTTTTGCGTCGAGACAACGATCGCCAGGTTCTCGATCGCGCGCGCCCAGAGAAGGGTGCGCCACGTCTCCCACAGCCGACGCTTGTCGAGCCCAGCCGGCATAAAGATCAGCTCGGCGCCGCGCAGCGCCAGCGCGCGGGTCACCTCGGGCATGTAGACCTCGCTGCACATCGCGAGGCCGACCTTGCCGTGCTTGGTGTCGAAGACGGGATAGTCGCTGCCGGCGACGTACTGGAATTCCCAATATTTGCCGCCGGTGTAGATCCACGGCCCGTTCGGGTGGCTGCGGCGATAGCGCGCCACCGGACGGCCGTCGGGAAAAGCCATGCAGGTGAGGTTATAGGCGGTCGCCTTGTCACGATCGATCGGCTCGATCGTGCTGAACACCACGTGGGTGCCGTGCTTGGCGGCCGCTTCGGCGATGCGTGGCGCGGGATCATAATGCGCCGGCATGCGCCACGGGCCGGGATAATTCTCCGGGAAGCAGACAAAATCGGCGCCCTGCGACGCCGCCCGCGCGATCCACTCGATCGCGGCGGCGACATTCGCCTCGTCATCGGGCGGCGGGACGGTGATCGGCTGGACAAGGGCGACGCGAAAGCCCGTCATCATGGACACTCCATGGCTGGTTCCGCGAAGTGTGCCGGTAAGAACCGCGCTCGTCAAAGCGGCCGGCGCGACTTGGTGCTCGCTAATCGACAAGAAAAACCCGCCAGGCATCTCGCGACGCCTGGCGGGCCCGATATCATGCGTCCGGCCGATTACGACCCGATACGCTCGGCTTCCCAGTGACCATAGTAGCCGTGATTGTTGTAGCTGTAGACCCAGCGATACTGGTAGCCCTGCGGCAGGTTACCAGGAGGAACGGCACCCGGCGGCGGGTTGCCTTGGACCGCACCGTAGACGACAGTCCCCGGGGCCGGCTGGGCGATGTCGGCGGCCGAAGCGCCAGCCGCACCCAAACCTGTCGCAACCGCCAGCGCGGCAGCAGTCAGCAATACTCGTTTCATTGAAAGCTCCTCTACCTGAGAAACGGCGCTCCCCCCGGCGCAGTCTTCGAGCAGCGGGTTCCCGCGCACCGGCCTCAGCGAATGAGGCAACAAGCCTGCCCTTTTAAGCATGGGAAGAGCGGGTTCTTTCCGGGAGAGGGTGCGCGCAAACGCCGCGCGCACGTAAAACGTTCAACCGCCGCGAGTACCGAAATCGATGCGCGGGTCGATGAACATATAGGTCAAATCGCTGATCAGCTTGAGCACGAGGCCGATCAGCGTGAACACGTAAAGCGTCCCGAACATGATCGGGTAGTCGCGGTTGATCGCGGCGTCGAAGCCCAAAAGGCCGAGCCCGTCCAATGAAAAGATCACCTCAATCAGCAGCGATCCGGTGAAGAGGATCGAGACAAAGGCCGCCGGAAAGCTCGCCACCACCAGCAGCATCGCATTGCGGAAGATGTGGCCATAGAGCACGCGCCGCTCGCTCGCGCCCTTGGCGCGCGCGGTCAGCACGTATTGCTTGTTGATCTCGTCGAGGAAGCAGTTCTTGGTCAGCATGGTCAGCGTCGCGAAGCTGCCGATGACAAGCGCGATGATCGGTAGCGCGATGTGCCAGAAATAATCGGCGAGCCGCATCGGCCACGAGAAACTCGACCAATTGTCGCTGACCAGGCCGCGCAGCGGGAAAACCGTCAGATAGCTGCCGCCGGCGAACAGCACGATCAGCAGCACCGCGAAGAGGAAACTCGGCACCGCGTAGCCAATGATGATCACCGAGCTCGTCCAGATGTCGAAGCTAGAGCCGTCCTTGACCGCCTTGCGTATTCCCAACGGGATCGACACCAGATAGGTGATGAGCGTTGTCCATAGGCCGATGGAGATCGACACCGGCAGCTTGTCGCGGATCAGGCTGACGACGCTACGATCCTGGAAGAAGCTGTCGCCGAAATCGAACATCACGTAGTGCTTCATCATCAGCTCGAACCGCTCCAGCGGCGGTTTGTCGAAGCCGTATTGGTGCACGAGCTGCTTGATGAGCGCGGGGTCGATGCCCTGCGCGCCGCGGTAAAAGCTGCTGTCGCCGCTCTTTGCCACCGCGGTCTCGCTGGTTTCGCCGGTGACTCGCGCGGTGGCGCTCACCATGTTGCCCTTCAGCTTGGCGATCATCTGCTGCACCGGGCCGCCCGGCGCGGCCTGGATGATGAAAAAATTCACCACCATGATCGCGAACAGCGTCGGGATCATCAGAAGGACGCGGCGGATCGCGTAGGCGATCACTTCTTCTCGCTCTGCTTCTTGGTGTCGACGCTCTGCTCGGCCTGCTGGTCGATCCACCAGGTATCGAGGCCAAGCGCGTATTTCGGCGCGGTTTCCGGCCGCCGGAACTTGTCCCAATAGGCGACCCAGTGATCCGGCAGATGGTATTGCGGAATCAGGTAGTAGCCCCACTGCAGCACCCGATCGAGCGTCTTTACATGCGCGACCAGATCGGCGCGGGTCTGCGCGGAAATGATCGCTTCGATGAGTTGGTCGATGACCGGGCTCTTGATGCCGAGGGTGTTCTGGCTGCCCGGCTGATCGGCGGCTTTGGAGCCGAAAAACTCGCGCTGCTCGTTCCCCGGCGACAGCGACTGCGGAAAGATCGAGACGTTCATGTCGTAATTGAAATTGTTCATCAGCTGTTCGTATTGCGACACGTCGACCGTCCGCATGGTCGCGGTGACGCCGAGCCGCTTGAGGATCTGAATAAACGGCAGCGCCACCCGCTCGATCGCCGGGTCGTAATCGAGAATCTCGAACTTGAATGGCTCGCCGGTCTTGTCGTTGACGAGCTGTTCGCCCTTAAAGCTCCAGCCAGCCTGCTTCAGGAGGTCGAGCGCGTCGCGCAGCCCGTCGCGGATGGTGAATGTGTCGGTGTATTTCGGCGGATCATACTCCTTGGTGAAAACCTCGTCCGGGATCTGGCCCTTGAAAGGTTCGAGGATTTTCAGCTCGTCACCCTGCGGCACGCCGGTCGCGGCCAGTTCGGAATTGTCGAAATAGCTGCGCGTGCGCGTGTAGGCGCCGTAAAACAGGTTCTGGTTCGACCATTCGAAATCGAACGCATATGCAAGCGCCTGGCGCACCTTCGGGTCCTGAAACAGCGGCCGACGCAGATTAAAGCCGAATCCCTGCATCGGCGCGGGGTTGTGGTCGGGTATCGTGACCTTCTTGATCAGCCCGTCGCGCAGCGCCGGCCCGTCATACCCGGTCGCCCAGGACTTTGACGACTTCTCCTCCCGGATATCGTACGCGCCGGCCTTGAACGCCTCGAGCGCGACCGTGGCGTCGCGATAATAGTCGTAGCGGATCGAGTCGACATTGAAGCGACCGACATTGACCGGCAAATCCTTGGCCCAATAATCGGCGGCGCGCTGGTAGGTGATGGATTTTCCGGGGTCGACCGAGGCGATCTTATAGGGGCCGCTACCGAGCGGCGCGTCGAGCGTCGTCTTCTCGAAATCGCGGTTCGCCCAATAGGCCTTGGGCAGCACCGGCAGCTCGCTCAGGATCGCCGGCAGCTCACGGTTCTGGCCATTCTTGAAGGTGAACTTCACCGCGTGATCGCCCTGAATTTCAACCTTGGTCACATCGCCGTAATAGAAGCGGTAGAGCGGCGCGCCCTTGTCGCGCAGCGTCTCAAAGCTCCACACCACGTCCTCGGGGGTGACCGGGGTGCCGTCGTTGAACTTCGCCTTCGGGTTCAGGTTGTAGACGACCGAGGCGCGGTCATCCGCGAGGTCGGCGCTTTCGGCGATGAGCGGATAGTCGGTCGCGGCCTCATCGTCGCTGCGCGTCATCAGCGTATCGAAGATCATACCGATGCCGGCCGCCGGCACGCCCTTAACGACGAAAGGGTTGAGCGTATCGAACGTGCCGAGCGACTCCATACGCATCGTGCCGCCCTTGGGCGCGTCCGGGTTGACGTAGTCGTAATGCTTGAACTCGGGCGGGTATTTGAAGTCGCCGTAAAGCGACATGCCGTAGGTCACCGCGGCCTTCACGGCGCGGCCGGCGGCGAGCAACAACGCGACGCCGAGCAGGAACGATCTTCTGTACATGGCCGGCTTCCCGTTGTTGCAGCGGGTGGGTGCGTTCATCCTCGCAGCAAGGCGAGCGCATCGCTATGCGTACGCTTGTCGCCGGCAATCAGCACCCTGCCATCGGACGAAAGCCCAAGCGGCGCGCCCTGCCAATCGGTCGCGATCCCGCCGGCGCCTTCAATGATCGGCAGCATCGCGCCGAAATCGTAGGGCTTGAGGCTCGCCTCGATGACGACATCGGCAAAGCCGAGCGCGACGAGCCCATAGGCGTAACAGTCGGCGCCGTAGCGCACCAGCTTGGCGGCGTCGTGCACGCGTGCGAAGGCCTCGGCGTCAGCCCCTTCGAACATGTCGGGCGTGGTTGCGAACACGGTTGCCGCGGCAATTCCCGCGCACGACCGGCAACGCGCGGGCTTGCCGTTATGCGTCGTGGCGCGGCCCGTCGCACCGACCCAGCGCTCGCGCGAGATCGGCTGATCGATGATCCCGAGGATCGGCTTACCGCGACGCGCGAGCGCGATCAGCGTGCCGAACAGCGGCACACCGCTGATAAAGGATTTGGTGCCGTCGATCGGGTCGAGTACCCAGACGAACTCGGCATCCTCACGCTCGCGGCCGTATTCCTCGCCGATAATGCCGTGCTCGGGAAAGCGCGCGGCGATGAGCCGGCGCATCACCTCTTCGGCGGCGCGATCGGCGGCGGTGACCGGGCTCAGATCGATCTTGTCGTCGACCGCGAGCGCGGTGCGGAAATACGGCTGGATCGCCGCGCCGGCGGCGTCGGCCAGCTCGCTCGCGAGGGTGAGATAGGGGTCTAGGTCTGCGCTGCTCATTCACAAGCCCAGCGACGCGTGATCCTGCTCACCCCGGCGAAGGCCGGGGCCCATTTTTCAGTGTTTCGAGCGATTGGAAACATAGGTCCCGGCCTTCGCCGGGATGGTTCCTCACCGGAGCCGGCGACCCCGCCTTCAGAAATGCGGAGATATAGCTATTTCAGCGTCTGCAGATAGGCGATGACATCGGCGCGGTCCTGCGCCTTGGGCAGGCCGGCAAAAGTCATCTTGGTGCCGTGCGCAAAGGATTGCGGCTTCCACAGCCACTGATTGAGCTCGTCCAGGTCCCATTTCTTGTCCTTGTCGGCCAACAAGGCACTCGAGAACGTGTAACCCGGCACGGAAGCGATGTTCTCGTTGTCGCCGACGACGCCAAACAGGTTCGGGCCGATCTTGTTGGGCTCGCCCTTGTTGAAGGTGTGGCATTGCAGGCAGACCTTGGCGACCTGCTCGCCTTTCTTCGGGTCGGCCTTGGACATGTCGATCGGGTCGGGCTTCTCCGCTGGCGCCGCTGCGCTTTCAGCCGGCGCGCCGCCGGCCTCGCCAGTGGCGCCCGGTGGCAAATAGGCGGCCTTTTCAAGCTTCAGGGGGTGCACGATGCTTTGCGCCACGACCCCCGTCACCATGGCGATGATCATTGCGGTGAGTACCGAGGCAATGATCTTGTTCCACTCGAAGGATGACATCGTCCCCTTTCCGCTCTTTCTCGCGGCGCGGTTTCGTGACGCGCCCATCGTGGCCGCAGCAAACCGGATTCCGTACGACGGCTCAACTCAATTATCACGCTTCCGGCGATCGCCCGAACCGGGCATGTTGTCGCTACCTACCCCTGGCACCGATGATTCTTTGCTGAAACCATGCCGCGAGTTGCGCCGCAGAATCCGATCGTGCTGATACCGTCGCGGCTGGCCTCGACCCGGCTGCCGCAAAAGCCGCTCGCCGATATCGCCGGCGCCCCGATGATCGTGCATGTCTGGCGCCGCGCCGTAGCCGCCGAGCTCGGGCCGGTCGTCGTCGCGTGCGGCGACCGCGAGATCGCCGAGGCGATCGAAGCGGCTGGCGGTCGCGCGGTGATGACCGACCCCGATCTGCCGACTGGCTCCGACCGCATCCATGCAGCGATCACCGCGCTCGACCCCGGCCACGCCCATGACGCGGTCATCAACGTCCAGGGCGACATGCCGATGATCGAGCCGACGGCGATCTGCCTCGCCTATGAAGCGCTGGCCGACCCGGAGATCGACATCGCGACGCTTTGCGCGGTCATCGAAGATCCGGCGCAGCTCACGCAGGATCATGTCAACAAGGTTGTCGCCGGGTTTACCGACCCGGCGAAACCGGCGCGCGCGCTCTATTTCTCAAAGCTTCCGGTGCCGTGGGGCGAGGGGTCGCATTACGAGCATATCGGGCTCTATGCCTATCGCCGCGACGCGCTCGATCGCTATGTGACGCTGCCGCGCGGCGTGCTCGAGTTGCGCGAGCGCTTGGAGCAGCTGCGCGCGCTCGAAAACGGCATGACGATCTCGGTGACCCTGATCGCGGCCGACCAGCATGGCGGCCAGGTCGACACGCCGGGCGATCTAGAGCGCGTGCGGGCGCAGGTGGCTGCAACGCAATAATATTCTTCGCCATACCGGCGAAGGCCAGTATCTAGGGCGAACCTGGGTCCCGGCTTTCGCCGGGACGACGAACACATGGATGCCCGTGAGTAGCTCCGACCCCTCTCGCCTCATCGCCTTTCAGGGCGCGCCCGGCGCCTATTCCGACCTCGCCTGCCGGCATGCGTTTCCCGGTGTCGAGACGCTGCCCTCTACCCAGTTCGAGGATGCCTTCGCGGCGGTGCGCGACGGACGGGCGGGGCTCGGCATGATCCCGATCGAGAATTCGGTCGCCGGCCGAGTCGCCGATATCCACCACCTGATGCCGGATTCGGGGCTCTTTATCATCGGCGAGCATTTCGAGCCGGTGCACCATCATCTCTTGGCGCTGCCGGGCGTGACGCTCGACCAGATCAAGCTGGTGCGCAGCCATGTCCACGCGCTGGGCCAGACGCGCAAGTTCCTGCGCAAGCACAAACTAAAAGCCGAAGTCGCGATCGATACCGCCGGCGCCGCGGCCGAGCTCGCGGAAAGCCGCGATCCGAGCGTCGCGGCGATCGCCTCGGAGCTCGCCGGGCAGATCTACGGCCTCCAATCGCTGGCCGCGAATATCGAGGACGCCGCGCATAACACGACGCGGTTTCTGGTGATGTCGAAAGCCGAGAAGCGCGCGCCGCGCGGCAAGCCGACCGTGACGACCTTTGTCTTCAACGTGCGCAACGTGCCCGCCGCGCTCTACAAGGCGCTGGGCGGGTTCGCGACCAACGCCATCAATATGACCAAGCTCGAAAGCTACATGGTCAACGGCAATTTCACCGCGACCCAGTTCTACGCCGATGTCGAGGCGCACCCCGACGACCGGCCGCTCAAGTTCGCCCTCGAAGAGCTCGAATTCTTCTCGACCGAGGTCAAGATACTGGGCGTCTACCCTGCCGCGCCGGAACGCCACGCCAAAGCCTGAAGGACCCCCGATGCCAACTGTCGATCACAACGAACTCCGCCGCATCGGCCGCCGCATTTTTGTCGCCGCCGGAAGCAGCGAGGAGGAGGCCGGGCTCGTCGTCGACCACCTCGTCGAGGCCAATCTCAAGGGCCATGACAGTCATGGCGTCGGGATGATCCCCAACTATCTGCGCAACCTCGGCAACGACAGGGCCAAGGCGAACGAGAACGGCCACGTCATCAGCGATAACGGCGCGTTCATCGTCTATGACGGCGCGCGCGGCTACGGCCAGATCACCGCGCGCGAGGCGACGCTGCGCGGCATTGCGCGGGCGAAGGAAAACGGTGTCGCGGTCGTGGCGCTGCGCAACGCGCACCATATCGGCCGGGTCGGCACCTATGGCGAGATGTGCGCCGCCGAGGGCCTCGTCTCGATCTCGTTTGTCAACCTCACCGACCAGAAGCCGGCGGTGGCGCCCTGGCGCGGCGGCGACGGGCGGTTTGGCACCAACCCGGTGACGATCGCGATCCCCGGCCCGACCCCGGATCGGCCCATCATCGCCGACATGGCGACGAGCAAGATCGCGATGGGAAAGGTGCGCGTCGCACGCAACAAGGGCCAGCAGATCGCGCCCGACACGCTGCTCGACAATACCGGGCGGCCGACCACCGACCCGCACGTGATGTATCGAAGGCCGCGCGGCTCGCTCTTTACCTTTGGCGAGCACAAGGGCTACGCGCTCGCCTTTATCTGCGAAATGCTGGCGGGCGCGGTCACCGGCAGCGGCACGATGCGCCCCGAGCGGCAGGAGGCGGAGTCGGTGACGAACGGGTTTCTGCTGGTGGTCATCGACCCTGGACGGATCGTCGATCGCAGCTGGATGATCGACGAGATCACCGCGATGACCGACTATGTGACCGCCTCGCCGGCGCGCAACCCGTCCGAGCCGGTGCTGATTCCAGGCGACCCCGAGCGCCTGTCGCGCGAGAAGCGGATCGCCGAAGGTGTGCCGATCGACGACGAGACCTGGCGCGAGATCGCCGAGGCGGCGCGCGGGTACAATGTGCTGGTGGAAACGCCGGCTGGCTGAGGCAAGGAGAGCGGCATGAAGATCAAGCGCATCGAGCACATCGCCGTCGCGGTCGAGGACATGGATTTCATGGCCAAGCTGCTTGGCGACAAATTCGGCCTCGATCTCGAATACACCGAGGATCGCGCGGCGACGCGCATCGGCATGCTCCCGGTTGGCGAGACCTATATCGAGCTTCTGCAGGGCGTGACGGCGGAGTCCGGCGCCACCAAGTGGCTCAAGGAAAAGGGCCAGAGCCTCTTTCACATCTGCTTTGAGGTCGAGGATATCGACGAGGCACTCGCCGAGCTGAAGGCCAAGGGTACGCCGCTGCTCAACGACGAACCGATCATCGGCCACGCCAATTGCCGCATCGCCTTTATCGACCCGAAGGCGACCGGTAATCTATTGTTCGAATTGGCCGAGATGCCAAAGGACGGTCACGCCGGTCACTGAGCCGACCAAACGCAATTTTCGTCATCCCTCGGCTTGTCCCGGGGATCTCCAAGCAAATCCCACAGAATGGCCGGAACAAGTCCGGCCATGATGTGTTCGGGGCAACATGTCGAAAAACTTTATTCTCGTGTCGGGCGCGCTTGCGATCGCGGTCTTGCTTGTCGTCGCCTGCTCTCCGCAGCCGCAGCCCAACTATCCGATCGCGCGCCACGCGATCGGTGACCGCGAGCCCCTGCATCCCGGGCATTGGCGCGGTCCGGTCGGGATGACCGAAGTCGATTACGTAATCGACCAGGTGACGCCGCTCGCGGTCGTTGTCCGCGTTTCGGGAACCGTGCTGCATCAGGCGAACCGCAGCTACGATGCGTCGAGCACGCAAAACTATTTCTACGACCGCCCGCGCAGCTGCAAGCGAACCAGTGACGGCAAATCGTTCGACTGCACGCGCTACACCGACATGCATATCGACAACGGGCTTTTGTGCGGCGTCTATGCGGCGCCCGACCAGGTCTACCGCCCATGCCTCGAACCGGTGCCCTAGCTACGCGGCCTCGCTGCCTGCAGCCGGCTCGATGTCGAGCACCTCGACCGATTTCACCTCATCCGGCTCGCCGGTATAGAGCACGAAAGCCGTGGTCTCGCTCGCGATCATCGCGCTGTGCGGCTGTCCGTCGGGATTGAGCGAATACCCGCCCGCGCCGCTGACCGGCTGTCCGGATTTGGTTGCCCGGCCGCCGGCGAGATTAAAGATGTGCTCGTCCGACCGCGCGACCGCGACAACCTTGATTAGCTTGCCCGCGGGCGGGCTGAACCGCAGCAAATAGGCGATACCGGCGCCTTCGGCGCGGCGATCGCTCAGCGTTTTGACCTCGATGATCGGGCTGCCTTCATAAAACGCGCCTTCACCGAAAGCCTCGGTCCACGGGGTCCAGGCGACATCATCGAGGTTGGTGCGAATGCTCGGCATTGTTTTCTCCTAGAAACGGGGGAAGCGAAAAAATTCGGGCGGCAGCGGCTCTGCGTTCGGGCCGCGATCCGGCAGCGTAACGACAGCCAGCCAGAGCCGGCGCACCGCCCCGCTCACCCGCAGCCACAGCTCGAACCCAGGTTCGAAAACCCGGCGATCGATGGGGCCGCGAAACGCGGCAAAGCCGCTCCCGGCGCTGCTCATGAGAAGGCTCCTTGTGTGGAATTGCGGCGAGTGTACCCTCGCCCTGCTGACAGCGTTTTGTCAGGAGCGATCATGCCGCTGCGCCGCGCCGATCGATTGTTCGACATCCTGAGGATTCTACGGGCGGCGAGGGCGCCCGTTACCGCCGCTTCGATCGCCGACGAATTGGAAGTGACCGTGCGCACGGTTTATCGCGACATCGCGACCCTGCAGGCGCGGCGCATCCCGATCGAGGGCGCGGCGGGGATTGGCTATGTGCTGCGGCGCGGCTTCGACCTGCCGCCGTTGATGTTCACCGAGGACGAGGCGGAGGCGATCGCGATCGGCGTCCGCATGTTAGGGCGCACCGGCGATCCCGGCCTGCAGAAAGCGGCGGAAAGCGTCCTGTCGAAAGTGACGCTGGTCGTGCCCGACCCGCTGCGCGACTACCTGACCACGACGCCGGTCTATGTGTCCAAGAGCGGCGCCCCGGTGCCGGCGCAACGCGACCTGCCGACGATCTTCCGCCACGCGATCCGCGACGCCCGCAAGGTGCGCATTGCCTATCAGGACGAAGACGGCCGCGAGACGCGGCGGGTCATCCAGCCCTTCGCGATCGCCTATTATGTCGAGGCGACGCTGGTCTGCGCCTGGTGCGAGCTGCGCGACGACATCCGCCACTTCCGCACCGACCGGGTGGCGAGCGCCGAGGTGCTCGACCAGGGTTTTACGATCCCGCAGAACATCATCACCGGCTGGCTCGCCGAGCGCGAGGATCGCTAGCGCTTAGTCGCCCATTGCCGCGCCCGCCGGGCGACGCGGGTCGTTGACTCCCGTCAGCACGCCGTCCGGCCCGATCGCGATCAGCTCGACCGCGCCCCACGGCGACTGCTCCTTGAGGGTGTAGCCCATCGCCGCGAGCGCACTGAGCGTGTCGGGCGGCAGGCCGCCGGTCTCGTAGAACAGCGTGTCGGGCAGGTATTGATGATGGTAGCGCGCCGCGGCGACCGCATCGGCCGGCGACAGCCCGAAGTCGACGAGGTTCATGATCGTCTCGAGCACCGCGGTGATGATGCGCGGGCCGCCCGGGCTGCCGAGTACGTAGATGGGTTTGCCGTCGGCGTTCTCGATAAAGGCCGGCGACATCGACGAGAGCGGCCGCTTGCCGGGCGCGATCGTGTTGGCGCTGCCCTGCACCAACCCGAACATGTTGGCGGCGCCAGGCTTCGCGGCAAAATCGTCCATCTCGTTGTTGAGCAGAAAGCCGGTGCCGGGCGCGACAACGCCGGCGCCGAAATTGCCGTTGATCGTATAGGTCACGGCGACCGCGTTACCCTCGCCGTCGACCACCGAATAATGCGTGGTCTGCGGTTTCTCGTCCGCCGGCGTCACCGAGCCGAGCGTCGCCGAAGGGGTGGCCCAGTCGGGATCGATCGCATGCCGGATCGCCGCGGCGTAAGCGGGTGACAGCAGCCGCTCGACCGGGTTGGCGACAAATTGCGGATCGCCGAGCAGCGTATTGCGGTCAAAGAACGCGCGGCGCATCGCCTCGACGGCGAAATGCACGGCACGCGGCGAGTGCGGGTCGGTGCGAACAAGGTCCTCGCCGGCCATGACGCCGAGGATTTCGCACAGCGTCACGCCGCCTCCGCCCGCCGGCGCGGTGACGATCTCGACGCCGTGATAGGCGCAGCGGAGCGGCGCGGTCTCGATCGCAGAATAGCCTTCAAGGTCCAGCGCGGTGATGATGCCGCCATGCGCGGCGGACGCCGCCGCGACGGCGGCCGGGATGGGACCGCGGTAAAAAGCGTCGGCGCCGCCGCCGGCGACGATTCTTTCGAGCGTCGCCGCGAGGTCGGGTTGCACGAGCCGTTCGCCTTCCATGTAAGGCGTGCCGTCGGGGTGCAAAAAAATGCGCGCCGCCTCGGGGTCGGTCGCGAGACGCTTGGCATCGCGGGCAATGATCGCCGCGTCAGCCGCACCGAGGACAAAACCATGCCGCGCCAGCGCGATTGCCGGCGCCATCACCTGCGCGCGGCCGAGATGCCCGAGACGTCCGTAGCGCCTCAGCGCAAAATCGAGCCCCTCGACCGTGCCCGGCACCGCGACCGCGCGATAGCCCTCGCGGCTCGCCGTGGCGATCGGATTGCCGCCGGTGTCGAGATACATATCCGGCTTCGCCGCCCCAGGCGCGGTCTCACGGAAATTGACAAAATGATCGCCGACCTTGTCGCTCGCCACGCCCGCCCCGGCCGCGATGTGGATCAGCATGAACCCGCCGCCGCCGATATTGCCGCAGCACGGGTCGACGACCGCTAGCGCGTAGCCGATCGCGACCGCGGCATCGACCGCGTTGCCCCCGGCCTTGAGGATTTCGAGCCCGGCCGCGCTTGCCTCACGCTGCGCGGTGACGACCATGCCGTGCCGCCCCTGCACGGCGTCGTCGGCCGACGCGCGCGGGCACATAAGGGACGCGACGGCGAACGAAAAAGCCGCCGCTAGCCGCAAAATTTTTTTGAGACCGAAAGATTCGAGCAACGCTTTGTCCGTACCGTTATAGTGATAAGGCAGCCATTGATCGCACGCTAAAGCAATGATTTCTTAACCACGTCTTTTAACAAACAATTAAGCACCTATTGAAATGCATTTTACTCAAGATCGCCATAGATTATTGGCGTTTCGTGGGTTTTAAACGAGACCGCCCGCAAGTTGCCGACTAATCGCCGAGGAAGGAAATACCTCCGCCATGCCATCTGATCGCGTCGCCGATAGCGGGGCCATCGCACGTCTGGCACGGAGTCCCTATCGCCCAGGTGTTTCTGGTCCTGGCACCGGAACACTGTCGCGGCCCACCGCCGGGCGTGTTACTCCGAGCCGGATCGCGCGCATCGCGCCCGGCTCGCGCGACGATCGCACCCCGCCGCCGCGGCGCGTGACATTCGACGGCAAACGGCCGCCGCGGGTGCGGCCGGCCGCCGTCGCATCAGCGCTGCAGCTGATCGATTTTGTCTGTGTGCTGATCGCCGGCATGGTGAGCCTTGCGCTGCAATCGGCGATCCCGTGGCCGCTGCCATTCCTGCCCGGCGCGACCGCCGCGCTGGTGCTCGCGCTGATGATGCGCGGCCTGACCGGGGCGTCGCAGGACGTCACTCGGCAACGCCTGGCGGCGCTGCTCGGCGACAGCGTCGTTCATGTGCTGGTGGCGTTTGGCTTTGCGCTCATCGCGGCGATCGCGGTGTTCCAGCCCGCGCCAGCGGAGCGCGCGCCGCTCGTCGCCTGGCTGCTCGGCTGGGCGGCCATCGCGATGGCCGAGATTGCGGTGGTGCGCGGTGGGCTAGCCGCCTTGCAATCGCGCTGGCAGCGCGCCGGCCGGCTGAAGCAGCTTGTCGCGGTCTACGGCACGGGCGACCTCGCCGAGCGGCTCGTCGAGCGGCTCGGCGCTTGCTCCGACATCGAGATGGTCGGCGTCTTCGACGACCGCGCCGGGCGCAGCATCATCGGCGACGGCCTGCGCGCCTTGCCGCACGGCACGACAGCGGACCTCGTCGAGATGTCGCGCCTCATGGAAATTGACCGGATCGTCGTAGCGCTGCCGCATTCGGCCGAGCAACGCCTGCTGGAGATCCTCCGCAAGCTGCACAAAATGCCGGTCGAGATCAGCCTCGCGCCCGATATGGTCGGCTTCCGCGTGCCCACCAAGGATCACGCGGCGTTCGGCGGCCTGCCGCTGATCGACGTCTATGGCAAGCCGCTGACTTTCGGCCAAAACCTCGTCAAGAGCGCGTTCGACCGGGCCGCCGCGCTGGCCGCGATTGTCACGCTCTCGCCCGTGCTGCTCGCGGTCGCCGCGGCGATCAAGTTCGACAGCCGGGGGCCGGTGCTGTTCCGCCAGAACCGCTACGGCTTTGGCGACCGGGTGATCCAGGTCTTCAAGTTCCGCACGATGAAGGCCGAGGCGTCCGACGCCAACGGCGAGAAACAGACCGAGCGCAACGACCCGCGCCTTACCCGAATCGGCGGCTTCCTGCGCAAATGGAGCCTCGACGAACTGCCGCAGCTCTTCAACGTGCTGCGCGGCGAGCTGTCGCTGGTCGGGCCACGACCGCACGCGGTGAGCATGCGCGTGCGCCAGCGCCGCAACGAAGACATCGTGCCTGATTACGCGCTGCGTCATCACGTCAAGCCGGGCATTACCGGCTGGGCCCAGGTCAATGGCTGCCACGGCCCCGTCGACAGCGAAGCCCATCTGCAGCGGCGCGTCGCCTACGACCTCGACTACATCAATCACTGGTCGCTGTGGTTCGACATCCGCATCGTCCTGAAAACCGCGCTGCTCGTGCTAGGCCGCCGCGCGGCCTACTGACCGGCGCAACCTCACCGAGATTCGCGCTGAACCGAAGGCCCTGGCCCGTCGCCGAAGCGGTTGACGCATCGGCCTTCGCGCAGGCTCCGCGCGGCCCGCTTGCCGCCGCTCGCGCGCTCGTCCAAAAATAGCCGCCTTGCCAACCGTTTCCGGGTGAGCCGGGAGCCCACAGAGTGAGGCCAGCGGCGTGAGGCCAAGAGAGTGAAGATCGCGCGGCTGGTCGCGCCGTTCCTGGCGATCGCCAGGCTGGTGATCGCCAGCCTGGTGCTCGGATCGCTTGCCGCGTGCGCGCCGCCGGCGCCGAAGCTGACCGCGGAGGCGGTTGCTGGCGGGGTGCCACTGACCTCAGAGCATGTGCTGGGCCCAGGCGACGAGTTCGAAGTCCGTTTCCCGTTCTATTCCGACCTCAACGACCGCATCCTCGTCGGACCCGATGGGCGGGCGTCGCTACAGCTCGTCAACACTGTGCCGCTGGGTGGACTGACGGTCGGCGAGGCGACAAAGCAGCTCGATCAGCGCTACGCCGCGGTGATCCGCGACCCGCAAGTGACCATCACCATGCGCACCTACGCGCCGGCGCAGATTTTCGTCGACGGTTGGGTCGCCAATCCGGGTCTGGTGCGCAGCGACGTGCCGGTGACCGTGTCGCGGGCAATTGCCCAGGCGGGTGGCACCAAGTCGGGCGCGCACACCGACGGCATCCTGGTGCTGCGCCGCGCGCCCGATGGCGTCGTGCATTATTTCCAGGTTTCGCTCGGGGGTTACGCCGGCGCCGGCGCATCGACGGAGGACCCGCTGCTCAGCACCTATGACGTCGTCTACGTGCCCCAGGGCGTGCTAGGCTCGATCAACGATTTCCTGGCGAACTACCTCAAGAACGTGCCTTTCTACGTCAACTACACGATCCAGTAGCCGTCGACCTTGCCGCCCTACCTCTCCCCTCGGCGTCCCGGAACCCTCTGATGGCCGGCAACCCGTACGACCTGACGAGCCGCGAGCTCTTTAGCATCCTGTTCAAGGAAAAGCTGAAGCTCGTCCTGGTGTTCGTCGTGCTGTGCGTCGCGGTCGTCGGCTATTCCTTTATTCTAACGCCGTATTACGAGGCGACGACGCGCCTCCTCGTCAAAACCGGCCCCGAATTTCAGACCCAGTCCGACACCAACGCGCCGGTTGCCAGCGTGCCGAGCAGCACCAAGCTCGAAATCGTCAATTCGGAGCTCCAAATCCTGACCAGCCGCGACCTAGTCGCGGCTGTGATCGACAAGATCGGTGTGAGCAAGCTTTATCCGGGCGCCGCGAGCATCGACGAGGCGATCCGCAAGTTCGAGGCGGATTTCAAGGCGGCCGCGGTCGAGCAGGCCGACGTCATCGACGCGAGCTACCGCAACCCGAACCGCGAGCTGGCAGTCGCCGCGCTCAACGAAGTCGTCGCGATCTATCAGCAAAAGCACGCCGAGATGTTCGCCGACCCGCGCTACGGCTTTCTCAAGGAGCAGACGCAGCAATACGGCGATCAGCTCGACGCGATCACCAAAAAGGAAGCCGATCTGCGCAACGAGAAATCGCTGTTCGATATCGATGCGCAGCGCGCCAAGCTGCTCGAAGACCGCGCCTCGGCCAGCTCGATCATCAACCAGCTGAAGAGCCAGTCGATCGACGCGCATCAGCGCATCGACTTTCTCACCAACCGGCTCAAGACGACGCCGGCGCTGATCCCGGCCGGGGTCGCGCAGTCCGACGCGGTCGAACAGGCGAAGGCGCGGCTGCTCGACCTCGAGGTCAAACAGCAGCAGCTCAGGGAGCGCTATGTCGGCACCGTCAAGCCGGAGCAGGACGCCGACGCCGAGATCGCCAAGCTCAAGGACTTCATCTCACGCTCCGACCCGGTCAACACCAAGGCGTGGTCGCAGCGCAATTCGGCCTATGACGACATGGCCGTGGCGCTCAACCGCGCGCTCGCCGACGCGGCGCCGCTCGACCAGCAGATCGCGATGCGCCAGCAGGAACTGACGCGCATCGACGAGCGGCTGCGCGACCTCGAACAGGGGGCCACCGCGATCGACGAACTCGAACGCGAGCGGCGTACGCTCGAAGAGTTCGCCCACAGCTACCGCACCCGCTACGAGAACGCGCGGATGAACGCCGATCTCGACCATCAGCGCACAGTCAGCGTCAGCATCGTCCAGCGCCCGGACGCATCGGAAAAGCCGGCGGGCCCACGGCATCTGCCGTTCGCGCTGGCCGGGCTGCTAATCGGCCTGGTCGGCGCCGGCGGGATGCTGCTGTACCTGCTGGTGTTCCGCGAAACGCTGATCACGGTCGAAAGCGTCGAGCGGATTATCGGGCTGCCGGTGGTAGCGTCGGTCGGCGAGCGTCCCGGCGGGCAATAGGGGCGGGACAACCAGATATTAATCGTCGGCGCGCACTATCGGCGGCAAACCCGATAGAGGCCTCGCCCCCCAATGATGTCTCCGCAACGACGCGTGCTTTACGTGCTGCAGGGCCTGCCCGTGCCGTTCGACCGGCGCGCTTGGCTGCACGCGACGACGCTCGCCAAACACGGCTACGCGGTGAGCTTTATCTGCCCGAAGGGCCGCGGCTTCGACGCCGGGCGCGAGGAGCGCGACGGCGTCGACATCTATCGCTATTGGCGGCCGATCGAGGGCGAGGGCAAGCTCGCGTTTGTCGCCGAGTCGCTGTGGTGCTTTTTCGCGACGTTCTTCCTGTCGCTGCGCGTCGCCTTCGCCGGGCGCGGCTTCGATATCCTGCACATCTGCAACCCGCCGGAAATCTATTGGCCGATCGCCTGGTTCTGGCGCGCCTTCGGCAAGGTGTTCATCTGGGATCATCGCGACCTGTCACCCGAACTGGCCGAAGCGAAATTCGGCAAGAGCGGGCTCATCATCCGGCTTCTGACATGGCTTGAGCGGCTGAGCTTCGGCGCCGCGCAGATCATTGTCGCGACCAATGAGAGCTACAAAAAGATCGCCATCGAACGCGGCCACAAGAAGCCGGAGGACATCTTCATCGTCCGCTCGGCGCCGTCGCTTGCCAAGTTCAAGCTCTACGACCCCGACCCGTCGTTCAAAAAGGGCAAATCCAGCCTGATCGTCTATCTCGGCGAGATGGGGCCGCAGGACGGGGTCGATAATCTGGTCCGCGCGCTGCGCGTGCTGCACGACGATTTCGACCGTCACGATTTCCACTGCGTCCTGATGGGCGGCGGCACCTACCAGCCGACGGCCGCCGCCTATGCCGAGGAGATCGGCGTCGCCGATCTCTGCACCTTCACCGGCATCGTCAGCGACGAGATGCTGTGCCGCATCCTGTCCTCGGCCGATGTCGCGATCGACCCGCTGCCCAAGAATGGCTGGTCCGACCGCAGCACGATGAACAAGGTGCTGGAGTACATGTTCTTCGGCCTACCGATCGTCGTCGGCGAGCTGACCGAGGCGCGGGTTTCGGCCGACATGGCGGCGCTTTATGTCGAACCTGGCAACGCTTCAGCGATGGCCGAGGGTATCGTTTCACTGCTCGACGATCCCGACCGGCGGCGCAAGATGGGCGCGTTTGGCCAAGAGCGCCTGCGCAATCAGCTGGCGTTCGAATATTCGGTGCCGCATCTGCTTGCCGCCTACGATGCCGCCTGGGCGAAAACGCGCCGCGCCGGCGCTCCCGACACCACCATGCTGCCGACGCAAACGCGCTGATCCAACACACCGTTTTTAAAGATTCAATGCCCGTGGAGTCTGCTGGCGCCCCATCCCCATAGCCGTTAAGCTCGCGAAAATTCGGTTGGAGCCGATGTACGAGCGCTTCTACGGGTTGTTCCGGCAGCCCTTCGCGGTAACGCCGGATCCGAGCCTTCTTTACATGAGCCGCGTCCATCGCGAGGCGCTGGCGACGATCGTCTATGGCATCGAGACCCGGAAGGGCTTCATCGTCTGCACCGGCGAGGTCGGCACCGGCAAGACGACGGTGGTGCGCGCCTTTTTCGACCAGGCGAAGAGCGACTATTTCGAGATCATCTACATCTTCGCGCCGCAGGTCAGCCCGCTCGAGATGGCGACCTTTATCTGCCGCGAGTTCGACGAGGAAGACCCGCCGAGCGTCTTCGCCGCGGTGCCGCGGCTGCAATGGAAGCTCTTGGAGATTTTCGAGAGCGGCAAAACCGTCGTGCTGATGATCGACGAGGCGCAGCTGCTGCCGCCCGAGACGCTCGAGTTTCTGCGCCTGTTGTCGAATTTCGAGACCGACCGCGAAAAGCTGATCCAGACCATCCTCGTCGGCCAGCCCGAGCTCGACAACACACTGGCGCGGCGCGATATGCGCCAGGTCAACCAGCGCGTCGCTCTGCGCGCTCGGCTTGCGCCGTTGGAGCTCAACGAGAGCATGGAATATATCGAGCATCGCCTGCTGGCGAGCGGCGCTCAGGACCTCACGCAGATCATGTCGCCGACGGCGGCATGGCGCATCGCCGAGGCGGCCGGCGGCATCCCGCGCGCCATCAATATCCTCGCGGACAATGTGCTGATCGCCGGGCTCGGCGCCGGGCAACGGCCGGTCGGCGCGGTGCTTGCCGAGAACACGATCCGCGAATTCATCGACAAATCCGGCGCGGCGAGCCCGGTGCGTCATCAGCGCCGGCGGTGGCTGCGGCGCCGGGGTCACGTCGCGTCACCGCCGCGCCGCGCCGCGCCCACGGCAATCGGGTTCGCGCCGTAATCATCGTCGCCTCGACGCGCCACATCCACGCTTTGTTAAGAATAATGTCGGACACGTTGACCGCGCCTTGATCTCGATGGCGGCGCGCGGTCAAACGAGGCCCGCGGTTGAGCAGCTCGACCCTCACGACGGAGCGACAAATCGCGGGTGGCGGCAGCCAGCCGCTGGTGGTCGATCTCGACGGCAGCCTGGTCCGCACCGACACGCTGATCGAATGCTTTGTCGCGGCGCTGTCGCACCCGCTGAAGCTCGCGCGCGCCTTGCTCGAATTGCGCCGCGGCCGTGCCGCACTGAAGGCGGCGCTCGCCGAGATCGCCCCGCCCGACCCGGCGCTGCTGCCCTATAACCGCGAGCTGCTCGCCTTTTTGCGCGAGGAGCAGAGGCATGGCCGGCCGCTGATCCTCGCGACCGCCGCCGATCGCCGGATCGCGCTCGCCGTCGCACAGCATCTCGACCTGTTCGATGCGGTGCTCGCCTCGGATGGAGACGTCAATCTCGCCGGCCCCGCCAAGCGCGCGGCGATCGAGGAAGCACTCGGCCGCAGCGACTTCTCCTATGTCGGCAACGAACACCGCGATCTCGCGGTGTGGCGCGACGCCGCGAGCGCGGTCACCGTCGATGCGACGCCACGACTGCAGCGCGCGGTGGCACGGGTTGCGCCGATCGAGCGCTCGTTTCCGCGCGACCCCGCCCGCGCCCTGGCGATCCTGCGTGCCATGCGGCCGCATCAATGGGTCAAGAACCTCCTGGTCTTTGTGCCCATCGTCACCGCGCGCGCGGTCGGCGATGTCGGCGGCTGGGCCGAGGCGTTCCTGGCGTTCTGGGCATTCAGCCTGACCGCGTCGGGAATTTATCTGATCAACGACCTGTGCGATCTCGCCGCCGATCGCCAGCATCCCAAGAAGTGTGAGAGGCCGTTCGCCAGCGGCGTGCTGCCACCGCAGATTGGGCTTATCTTCGCGCCGCTTCTGATGATCGCCGGCTTCTCGCTCGGCGCGGCGGCCGGCGTTTGGCCGGTGCTCGCGGCCTACGCCGTGCTTTCGCTCGGCTATTCGTTCTTCCTGAAATCGCAGCCGCTCGTCGATGTGTTCGCGCTCGCCGGGCTCTACACGATCCGACTGATCGGCGGCGGCATCGCCAGCGGCTATGCCGTCTCGCTGTGGCTGTTGGCGTTTTCGAGCTTTCTCTTTCTCGCCCTGGCGATCGTCAAGCGCGTCGCCGAACTGCAAGCCAGCGCGAAGCGCGAGCGGCGCGGCCCCGCGCGCCTCGAGGGCGCGGTAAAAGGAGATGAACACAAGATCGCCGGGCGCGGTTATCTGGCGAGTGACACGCATATCCTCGAGCTGATGGGCGTAGCGGCGAGCTTTGTAACCGCGTTGGTGCTGGCGCTCTACGTGCAGAGCGAGTTGACCCCGGCCGGCGATCATCGACCCACCCTTGCCTGGGGCATCGTGCCGCTGATCCTGTTTTGGCAATGCCGCATCTGGTTCGTGACGCTGCGCGGCGAGATGCATCACGACCCGATCGTCTACGCGGCGCGCGACTGGGTGTCGTGGGTGGTGACGGTCGCCGCCTTCGCGATGCTGCTGCTGAGCAGCCACGGGGCGATGACCGCGGTTTGAGCCGCCGCCTCACCGTTTCTTAAAGCCCACCCGCGTAATTTGTTGCCATGACGATCGCCACCGAATTTTCCGCCAGCCACAGCGCGGCCAGCCACATCGTCGGCGGGCGCATCCTGATCCAGCCGGGGCACAACGCCTTCCCCGACATGGTGGCGTTCATCGTCGAAAAATTCGGCTTCGACGTGCTGCAGCTCAGCGATTTCGAGATTCACCGCGCCCTGAGCAAATGGGCGCATCTACGCGGCCTCGTCCGCCAATCTCTCGACCTCCTTCGCTCGCTTGGGCGGCTGCGGCACAGCCGCGTCGTGATCGCGATCGGCCCGATCTCCTATCTCGTCAAGCTGCTGCGCCGGCTTGGCCTTGTCCGTTACGAGCAATCGTTCTGCCTCGGCTGGCATGTCCGCTCGCCGCGCTGGTTTCCGGTATTCCGCGCGCTAAGCCGGCTCGACAGCGCCGGCGACCACTACATCGTGTTCAGCGAGTTCGAGATCCCGCTCTACGAAAAGAACCTCGGCATCGCGCGCGAGCGCATGCATTTCCTGCCCTATGGCGACTGGTCGCCGGCTCCCGTCGAGACGCCCGCGCACGAAGCGGCGAACGGCGGCTATTACTTCGCCGGCGGCTACAGCAACCGTGACTACCCGGCGCTGATCGCCGCGTTCCGCGCGCTTCCCGCAACCCGGCTCGTCATCATCTGCTCGGCGCTCAACAAGGAGATCGTCGATAGCGAGCTGCCCGCCAACGTCACCGTGCTGCGCGACGTGCCGGGGGAGGTGTTCGACCGCTATGTGCGTGACGCCAAGGCCTGCATCATCCCGCTGAAGCACGACACCGGCGCCTCGGGGCAGAGCGTCATGCTGCGCCTGATGAAATACGGGAAGGCGATCATCGCGAGCGATTTCGGCGGCGTGCGCGGCTATGTCGTCAATGGCGAATCCGGGCTGCTCGTCGCGGATATGGCGCGCGACCTGCCGGCGCTCGTCGCACGGATCGAACGCGACCCAGCCGCCGCCGAGATGCTCGGCGCCGCGGCCTATGAGCGCTATTGCCGCTATTTCTCGCTGCAAGCGGGCGGCGAGGCGCTCGGCCGCATCCTCGCGCCGTCACCGATAGAATGAGCCTAACGACAGCTCTCGGTGATCTTGCGCTGGCCCGCCGATTTCGGCAGCGCGAAATCGTCGACAAAGACGACGAGATCGGCGCCGGTCTGCTTGTCCTTGACCGTCGTGCGCCCGGCATGGGTAAAGCCGCCGGTCAGCGTGTCGCCGGGATAGACGAGCCCGCCGGCGAGCCGCTCCAGCACCGCGTAACCCTCGACCGTATTGACAAAAATCTTGTTGCCGCAGCCGGTCGAGCGCTCGACCTGGCCGCTGATCTGCCGTTCCGCCGCGGCCGTCCGGCAGATCGCGGCGACGCGTGCCGTCACATCCGATTTGCTCAGCCCCGTCTCCTCGACCATGGCGGAAAACCGCCGGTCCGATTGCGGGATGAAAAACGACGCATAGCCGATCTTGTCGGTGGCGCCGACGAGCTTGTCGCCTTCGTCGGCGACGTCGATCTCGGTCGCCCGCAGCACGGAAAAGCCGCGATCGGTCGAGACGAAGACCTTGCCATCGCAGCCCTTGGCACGGAACACCGTGCCGTCGGCCAGCGCGGGCGCGGCGGTCATGAAGAGCACGAGGGCGGCGAGGGAAAGGGCGCGCATCGGCGGTATTCTGTCGGGCAATTCGCCGCCTGTCATGCGGAGGCGTGCCGATGAACCACGCCGGGCCATGGCTCGAACGCGTCGCGACCTTCGTGTTCCTGGCGCTGTTCGCCGGGATCATGTGGCCGCCCGACGCCTATTTCGCCGGTCAGATGATGACCCCCCAGGGCGCGTCGAACATCTACGACTTCAGCGAATTCGCCGGCCTCGTGGCGTTTCTCGCGTTTGGGCTGCTGGCCTGCCGGCGCGAACTGCCGCAGCTCTTATGGTGGGCTTGGCCGGCGCTGGCCTTGGCGGCTTTTGCGTTTATGAGTGCCTACTGGTCGGATGATCCGTCGCTGGTGGTGCGCCGCGCCGGCACCGTGACGCTCTCGACCCTGTTCGGAATCTATCTTGTCGGCCGTGGCGATTTCGGCTGGCTGATCGCGACCCTCGTCAAGATTTTCGCGCTGGCGGCCATCGCCTCGTTCTTTGCCATCGCGTTCCTGCCGCAAGCAGCGACGGTCACCGGCGATTACTACACCCATGCCTGGCGCGGCGCGTTCACCGACAAGAACGAACTCGGCATGGTGTGCGGCGAGGCGCTGATCTTCGCGATCTACGCCTACTACAAGCGATTGGGGCCACGCTGGATCGCCGGGTTTGTCATCGCCGCCTATCTGGTGCTGCTCTACGGCTCGCAGTCGAAGACACCGATCGTCTTCATGACGGCGGCGCTCTACGCGGCGCTGGTGGTGATGGCGCTGCGCCGGCGCAGCGCCGCTGGGCTCATCACCGGCTATGCCCTCTTGGTATTCGGCCTTGCCGCGGCGGGTCTTTTGGCCGTGGGCTGGCAGGACGCGCTGCTGGCGCTAGGACGCGACCCGACCTTTACCAACCGCACGCGCATCTGGCAGCTGGCGCTCGAATACATCGCCAAGCGGCCGTGGCTCGGCTACGGCTTTGGCGCATTCTGGCGCGAGCAGAGCGACACGGCGCAGATCTTCTGGGCGGCGCTCGGGTTCAAGACGCCGCACGTCCACAATAGCTGGCTCGAGATGGCGCTCGGCATTGGCGTTGTCGGCGCCGGGATCGCGGCGTTCGCCTGGCTGGCGGCGTTCTACCGGACCTTGCGCGTCGCCGCGGCGCCGCATGCCGAGCACGTCGCGTTCGCGCTGGCGCTGCTCGCCGCGATCTTTTTCGAAAACCTCAGCGAATACGAGTTCTTCCGCCCGGGACGCCTGATGTGGGCGCTGTTTGTCGCAGTACTGGTCTATCTCGGCCGCGAGGTGGCGATCGAGCGGGTAAGCCGCGCCGAGGAGCGTCGCGCACTGGCTGTCCGCATCCGCACGCCGCTTGTCAGGCCGGCGCGTGAGGCCGCGGCGCCCACGGTGGCTGCTCAATGAGCCTTCTCGATCAGCTCATCGCGCCGCGTCTGCGCGACTATTGGATGCGGCTGGCCTTGCGCCGGGTGCACTACACCGACCGGGCCGACAAGCTCGACCGGCTCTACATGGTGGAGGATCCCTGGCGCCTGCAATCGGCGAAGGAACAGGCGCGTTTCGCCTGGACCAACCACCTCATCGCGGCGCAATTCGGCCGGCCGGAGACGATCCTCGAAATCGGCTGCGGCGAGGGCCACCAGTCGCAATATCTGACGCAGGCTTGCGACCGGCTCTACGGCATCGACGTCAGCCCGCGCGCGGTGCGCCGCGCCCGGCGCCGCTGCCCGGAGGCGCGCTTCGCCGCCGGCGACCCGGTTGCGTTTCACTTCACCGGCGTTCCGCTTCCCGTCGACCTCGTCGTCGCTTGCGAGGTCATCTATTACGTCAAGGATGTTCCGCGCTTTATCGAGCGGTTGTCACAGCTCGGCCGGGCCTCTGGTGACGTGTTACCAGGGGCAGCCGCAGGCGCTCGACCCTCATTTCGCAAATTGGCCCGGCTGCCGACGCGAACAGTTTCACTGCGACGGCACCGAGTGGAATGCCGTGTGGTGGAGAAACAAAGAAGTATAGAATTTCATTAAGGTTAATAAATTTCGAACTCGAACAAAGATCGTTAAAACCGATGATTGAGTATCTATAAATATTTGCGGCTTTTGAGGCGTTTTATATACTCACTTGCGTTCGAGAGTGGAGATTAGCAGATGGTTGCGACTCCTGCAGATTCGGAGCAGGCGGGCACATCTCCGGGAACCGCGACCGAAGCCGCGCTGTTGGGCGGCGCCGGCTGGGCCGATCTGAGGTCTGGCGCGAGGCTCTCGGCGAAGTTCGCCAATCTGGTTCGGCGCGCCGCGATCCGATCGAGCGCCGCTTGCCGCCTGCGCCGCGGCCGGCTCTTTGTCGAGCGGCTGCAGCCGACCGAGAACGACAGCATCATCGATCTGGGTGGCGGACGCGGCGGGCATATCGCGGGCATCGTCCCGTACCGGAGCAATGTCACGATCGGCGAGCTCGACGCGGAGGCACTGCGCGACGCTGCCGCGACCTACGGCTTTCGCACGCTGCATCTCGACGGCGGCGAGAAATTCCCGGTTACCGACAGGCAATACGACATCGTGTTCTGCTCGTCGGTTATCGAGCATGTGACCGGCCCCAAAGAGATCACCTACGGCCTCGAGGACGGCCGGCAATTCCGGGCGTCGGCGCGCGCCGCGCAGGCCAATTTCGCCGCCGAGCTCCGCCGCATCGGCAAGCGCTATTTTGTGCAGACGCCGTATAAATATTTCCCGATCGAGCAGCACAGCTTCCTGCCGTTTTTTGTCGTGCTACTGCCGCGGCGCTGGCAGGTGCGGCTGATACGGTTTCTTTACGAGCACCGCTGGCTGAAGCCGGTCTACCCCGATTTCCGGCTGCTGACGATCAAGGAGATGCGGGCGTTGTTCCCCGACGCCGAGATCGTGCTCGAACGCTATTGCGGCTTCGTCAAGTCGATCGTCGCGATCAAGGCTTAGGCGTGATGCGCCGGTGACGTACGCTTCGGCGCGCTGCGCAATGCCTCGGCGATCGCGAAATAGGCCGGCTTTGGTTTCAAATCGGTATCGAACAGCAACGGCCGCGGACGCTGCCCGTCATCGCGCTTGGCGAGCGGGTCGCCACCCGAGACGACCCAGCTGCTGCGGTCGCTCAAGCCCCAGTTGATCACCGTCGTGACCGTGCGCGAGGCGAGCGCGACATCGAGATAGCGCTTATAGGCGCCGGCGATCGCGGCGTCGCGCTGGGCGATGTCGGACGGCGCGCCCTTGTCGATGCAGTCGAGCTCGGTCAGCATCACTTCGAGGCCGCGCGCGGCGAGCTCGTCGAGAAAGGCGCTGAAGCCCTTTTCGTCCCATCTCGCCATGTCGGCGATCGACAGGTGGCTTTGCAGGCCCACGGCATCGATCGGTGTGCCGCGCTTTTTGAACCCGTCGATAAGCCCGAGCAGCACCCGGCGCTTTTCGAGCTGGTCGGGCGCGCTGAATTCGATGCCGAAATCGTTGTAGACCAGCCGCGCGGTGGAATCGGCCTCGCGCGCGGCGCGAAAGGCGAGGTCGAGGTATTCAGGGCCGATGGTGTCGAGAAAAACTTGCGGCCGCAGATTATCGGGGCGCCCGGAGCCGACGAGGATCGCCTCGTTGACGACATCCCATGACTGGATGCGGCCGGCAAAATGCCGGCAGGTCTCGGTGACGTGCTTTTCGAGCATGACCGCGGTGGCGCGGCGCGGCAGGTCTGCGAACCACTTTG
>Ga0210398_10000174_pt1 | contig 79690 bp, 59 predicted proteins | sample IncBWC4OmetaG_FD_161047 | JGI IMG/M metagenome (GOLD analysis project Ga0210398, IMG submission 161047) | Forest soil microbial communities from Barre Woods Harvard Forest LTER site, Petersham, Massachusetts, United States - Inc-BW-C-4-O | ecosystem: Environmental > Terrestrial > Soil >... | reverse complement strand
TTTTCGTGAAGCCGAGCAACGGCTGGCATAGCACCACGCAAACCGCTCAATTGGATGCTTCCGACGGAATGCCGGACGAGCAGCTCGGTTACTCGGTCGCCATCAATGGTAGCACGGTGGTCGCCGGGGCCCCTTACGACACTACGTCCGGCCCGCCAGGGAGCGAGCAAGGAGCTGCCTACGTTTTCGTGGAGCCGTCGCAAGGCTGGACCACTGGAAACCAGACAGCCAAATTGACCGCAGCGGACGGACAAGTTGGCGATCAGTTAGGTCGCAGCGTGTCGCTCAGTGGAACCGTGTTATCGGCCGGCGCTTGGCGTGCCAACAACCTCGAAGGCAAGGCGTACCTGTACTTGAAGCCGCCGAGCGGTTGGCAGAACACATCAGTGTTCAACACTGAATTGTCCGCTTCCGACGGGTCTTCGGGCGACGTATTCGCAGCCTCCATGGCAGCTGGCAACAATGTATCGGTTGCCGGGGCGCCCGGTCATCTCGGTGTGGGCGCGGCGTATGTATTCGGACCTGAGTAAGTTTTTGCCAACGAGGAAGCGGCTAGGCGTGCCCGGCATGACCCAGAGGCAACATCGGTTGACCGAGAGGAGAAAGAGAAGGGGAAAGATGCGAGCGTGCCGACGGGCGCCACCACGGGCACGGTCCAAGTCGTAACGCCCAGAGGCACGCTGACGGGCAACGTCGTATTCCGGGTGCTGCCGTAAGGCCAAGGAGGAGCTATGAAGAAGCTGCGATGCCATCGCGGATGGGCGGCAGTTCTGGTTGCCACAATCTGGCGATGCTGGCTACGGCGAGGGCTTAGCGCCCACAGGGGGATCTCAGGGTCCTGATGAAATTCGAAGGGAGGAACGGCGACAACCCTTATGTCGGCTTTGTGCAGGGCACGACGGGAACCTGTACGGGACGACCCTGAAGGCGGGTTTGTTGACTTCCTGCTCTTCTGGCTGCGGCACGGTGTTCAAAATCGACCCTACGGGGACGCGGACGACGCTTTATAGCTTCTTGCTCCCAACGGTTGCACGGACGGCGCGCTCCCATATGACTCTCTGATTCAGGCCTGCTGACGACGCTTCACAGCTTCGATTGCGCTGGCCGCGAAGACTCCTGGGCGGGAATGTAGTATGCGGCGGCAATTCACCCGTCGTTACTTGACATTGCATCGGCAAGGGGCGGACAATGCACCGACGCGTGCCCGTAAGAGGGCGCCCAACTACAAACAGTCGTCTAAGGCATAACTCGGCGTCGAAGTATTCAGGAGTGCTACACGCGGAATTCTCGACGCATCGCCGGGGGTTGAATTGACCTTCCTCTTGCGGTCCAAGGAGGGCAAATGGACATGCTGCGTAGTCGCTTCGGCTTCCGCGTCGGAATTGCGCTTTTTTCGCTGACATGCTTGGCAACGACCGCGTGGGGCCAAGTGCCGTTGATTAATCAGCCGCTGGTGCCGACGAGCGCTGCGCCCGGAGGGCCCGGTTTCACGCTCACCGTGAATGGAACCGGCTTCACGCCGGAGTCGGTGGTGGAGTGGAACGGCGCGGCTCTGTTCACCCTGGTTACCTCGGACGCGCAACTAAGCGCGAACGTTCCGGCGTCGCTCATTGCGACTTCGGGAACGGCCTCCGTGACTATAGTTGCCCCAGGACTTCCAACCTCGAATGTGATTCCTTTCCCAGTCGCAACCTCTGAGCCCGCGGTGACCTTCGGACATAATGACCTGACATCGTACCCGTACGTCAGCGGCTTGATCGCGGCTGACTTCAATGGCGATGGCATTACGGACTTGGCCCTGGGCGTCAACGGGATCGATGTTTTGCTCGGGAATGGAGACGGGACCTTCGGGCCGCCGATCAATACGCCAGTCGGCGAGTCTTTTGGCTTGACTCTCGGCGACTTCAATGGTGATGGGAAACTCGACCTTATCGTACACAACGAGGACTATGGCGCGCTCCAGATTCTCATTGGTAATGGTGACGGCACTTTCACTCCCGGAGCCTTTTACTCTCCTCCAGGTGACTCGTACGCGCTCGATATCTTTGTCGGCGATTTCAACGGCGACGGGAAGCTCGATTTTGGTTTCAGCTACGACTATGAAGGCGGTGGCGGCCTCGCGATCTACCTCGGCAATGGAAACGGCACTTTTCAAAGTCCGATTCATACCGGCTGCGGTGAGCAGAGCCAGGGCGTAAACGGTGTCGCGGTCGGCGATTTTAACATGAATGGCAAGCTCGATTTGGCCGTGGCGGGCTTGTTGACCACTGGGCCCGGCGTCTGCATTTTGCTCGGTAACGGTGATGGCACGTTCCAATCGCCGGTAACCTATCCGGCTAACGTGGGCGACGGTTACGTGGCCACGGCCGACTTCAACGGTGACGGAAGCCTGGACTTGGTGCTCAGCGGCGAGGGTCCCAACCAAGTCGCGGTTTTGCTGGGCAATGGCGACGGAACGTTCCAGAATCCGGCTTATTACGACGCGGGCCCGGGCCCGGCGAATTTGGAGGTCAGCGATTCTAATAACGATGGCAAGCTCGATCTGGCCGTCCTCGGGGGCACCTCCGCCGGCGCGAGCTCGCTATCGTTGCTCCTGGGCAACGGCGACGGAACCTTCCAAAACTACACCGAGTTCCCGGAAGAGTCCTACGCCTTTGCGCCCACCCTGGGGGACTTCAACAACGACGGCCGGCTCGATTTGGCGGTGGCCAATGGGTACGAGAGCACTACCACCATCGCGCTACTGATCCAAAACGGCGTGTCGCTGGGGCCGCCTAGCCTGACGTTCTCCATTCAGGATGTGGGCACCATCAGCCCGTCCCAACCCGTTACGCTGACGAACGAGGGGACGACGGCACTCGCCATCAACGGCATTAGCCTCAGCGGCTCCAATCCTGGCGATTTTGGCCAGACGAACACGTGCGGAACCAGCCTGGCCCCAGGGTCAAGCTGCACCATCAACGTGACCTTCGACCCTACGGCCATAGGTACCCGCACGGCCACGCTCAACGTGAGCGACACCGGCCCCAGTAGTCCGCAGACTGTCAGCCTGACGGGTACGGGCGAGACGCTCACAGTCGCTTTCTCGCCCACCAGTCTGACATTCCGATTCAGCTTATCGGCACCATAAGCTCGGCCCAGGACATTACCCTTACCAACACGGGAACGGGGTCCCTCGACATCACCAGTATCACCGCGAGCGCGGGGTTCACTGAGAGCAACACCTGCGGCTCAACGCTCGCGCCCGGGGCGAATTGCACCGTTATCGTTGCGTTCGCTCCCACACAGGGCGGGGTGCAGAGCGGCTCCATCCAGGTTGCCGACAACGTGCCCGGCAGCCCACAGTCAATTCCACTGACAGGCTCCGCCACGGTGGTACAGATATCGCCGCTTGGCATATTCTTTGGAGGCCAGGTCGTGGGCACAACGAGCGCGCCGGTGCCCGTCACCCTCACAAACAAGGGAAGCAGCGCACTGACCATCAACGGTATCTCTCTCACGGGCGCCAATTCCAGCGACTTTGGCCAGACCAACAACTGCGGCTCGAGCGTGGGCGGGGGAGCGAGTTGCACGATCAACGTCACCTTCACACCGGCAGGGGTAGTCCTGCTCAGCGCGGCGCTTTCGATCAGCGATGTCGATCCCGGCAGCCCACAGACTGTCCCCCTGAGTGGCTCGGGTGTAGTCTCAGGGCCAAACGCAACTCTTTCCGCGACCAGCCTGAACTTTGCCCGTCAGAATATCAATACTGCCAGCTCACCCCAATCCGTAACACTGACCAATAACGGGAGCATGGCCTTGAACATTACCGGCATCGTCGCCAGTGCCGGTTACAGCCAGACCAACACTTGCGGAGCGAGCGTTCCGTCACTTGGGAGTTGCAGCATCGCGGTTACGTTCACCCCCACCCAGGGGGGCACCATCGCAGGCTCTGTGGCGATCACAGACAATGCCCCCGGCAGCCCCCAAACGATCAGTTTGTCGGGCCTCGGAATTAGCGTCGTCAACACCCCAACCCTCAATGTGGACTTCTTCGGCGACGGCAAAGGTGACGTCGGGATCTGGCGGCCTTCGAACGGCACTTGGTACATCCTGTCGAACGACGGCGGCCAGAATCTGACCGAGCAGTGGGGCCTGCCGGGCGACGTGCCTGTGCCGGGCGATTACTACGGGGTGGGCAAGGACGCCTTTGCGGTGTGGAGGCCTTCGAATGGGACCTGGTACATTCAGGCGAACAACGGCGGCGCGAATACCACCACGGTCTTTGGATTGCCGGACGACGTGCCTGTGCCGGCCGACTACGACGGCGACGGCAAGACGGATATCGCCCTGTGGCGACCGTCGAATGGCACTTTCTACGTGATCCTGAGCAGCACCGGCCAGACCGTCACGAAGCAATGGGGCTTGCCGGGCGACGTGCCGGTGACCGGCGACTACGACGGCGACGACAAGGCGGACTATGCCATCTTCCGGCCGTCGAACGGGACCTGGTACATCAGCGACAGCAGCACGGGCCAGACGGTGACGACGGCCTTCGGGTTACCCGGAGACATTCCGGTGGAAGGCGACTACGAGAACGACGGCAAGACCGACCTGGCGATCTGGCGCTCGTCCAATGCCACGTTCTACGTCCTGCAGGGCAGCACGGGCAAGACGGTGAGCCAGCAGTGGGGCGCGCCCGGCGACATTCCGGTGATCGGGGACTACAACGGCGACGGGATCAATGACTACGCGGTGTTCCGGCCCTCGAACGGGACGTGGTACATCGATTACTCGGGCGGCGGAAGCAGCACCACGCAATGGGGGCTGACGGGCGACATCCCAGCCAGTCATCTAGCCTCGATCTTCCGCCACGACAAGCATATTGCCAACTACGACGGGGATCGCAAGGCGGACATCGGCGTCTGGCGGCCGTCGAATGGCACGTATTACGTGATCGACAGCTCCACGGGGAAGAGCGTGACCACGCAGTGGGGCGAGAACGGCGATCTCATTGTGCCGGGAGACTACGACGGCGACGGCAAGACGGACTACGCCATCTGGCGGCCGTCAAACCAGACCTGGTACGTGTCCGACAGCACGACCGGCAAGGACGTGACACAGGTGCTCGGGGCGAGCGGCGACATTCCAGTGCCGGGCGATTACGACGGCGACGGGAAGACCGATTATGCCGTGTGGCAGCCGTCGGACGGGACGTATACCGTGATCCTGAGCAGCACGGGGAAGACCGTCACCCAAGCGTGGGGCGAGAACGGGGACATCCCGGTGCCCGGCGACTACGATGGCGACGGCCGGACCGATTACGCGATCTGGCGGCCTTCCAGTGCGACGTTCTACGTCATCCTGAGCAGCACGGGCAGGACCGTGACCCAGCAGTGGGGCCTCAGCACGGACATTCCGGTGCCGGGCGATTACGACGGCGACACGAAGACGGACTGCACGATCTTCCGGCCGTCAACGGGGACCTGGTACACGCTGCAATCGAGCAACGGGAAGACGGTGACGATGGCGTTCGGGCTGAATGGCGACATCCCGGTAGCGAAAGACTATGACGGCGACGAGAAGACTGACATCGCGATCTTCCGGCCGTCGAACGGGACGTGGTACGTCCTGCAGTCGAGCAACGGGCAGACGATCACGATGCCGTGGGGCCTCTCGACCGACGTGCCGGTGAACAGGCCGACGGGGCAATGAGGCTCGGTGTGCAACGCGGATTCCAAGGTTCTGGGTCCGCCCATGGACCGCTGCGCCGCAGGCGCTTTGATAGGGGTACGGCACAGCCTGAAAAATCACCTCGGCGGGCGTGCTGACGACGCTTTACAGTTTTTGCCCCCAAAGCGGTTGCACGGACGGCGAGAACCCCAGGACGGGGCTGGTCCAGGCCACCGATGGGAACTTCTACGGAGTTACGCAGAACGGCGGGGCCAGCGATTCCTGCCAGGAGGGCGGCTGCGGGACGCTCTTCAGGATCACCCCAAGAGGCACGCTGGCGACGCTGCACAGCTTTGACTACACGGAAGGCGGGTACCCGGCGGCGGCGCTGATCCAGGATACCGACGGGGAGTTCTACGGAACAACGCCCAACGGTGGGGCACATAATTTGGGCACGATCTTCAGCCTGTCCGCGGGTCTAGGCCCGTTTGTGGAGACCCAGCCCACCTCCACCAAGGTGGGAGCGGGTGTCAGGATTCTGGGTACCGATCTGACTGGCGTGACCAGCGTTACGTTCAACGGCACGCCTGCCATCTTCAAGGTGGTTTCGAGTTCGTTTATCACAACCACCGCCCCGACGGGCGCCACCACGGGCGAGGTCCAGGTAGTAACGCCCGGCGGTACCCTGACGAGCAATGTGCCCTTCCGGGTGCTGCCGTAGCGGCATCATGCTCGTTGAACCGTAGGGGTCAAAGGTCAGATTTGCTAGGCGCAGCGTCGGTGTCGTGCCGAGCCGTAAATCTGGTAGCGCGTCGGTAGCGCGTGGCATGGCAAAGCGGACCAAAGCCAGCCAAGCGGAGCCGAGAGCGAAGCCCTGCAAGCCCTTGGGATTACAAGCATAGGCAAAGCCGGCCAAACGGAGCCGAACCCCTGCAGGCGCCCTTTCAGGGCGGTAACGCGGGTTCGAATCCGGCCGGGGGACGTCAAGCTTGTCGGTGAGCTACGGAGCCGGCGTTCAGGAAGCGCGGGGCGCTCGCCGATGTTCGCCGCCCGTCCGCAAACGTAATCAACACATCCGGTGGCCCTTCCGCCAGTACACTCTTCTTGCTTAGGTTGCTTTGGTACGTCTAAATTTGTCCTTCCTAGCCCTGGCTTTCCGCTTTCGGTTTCGGTCGCTCTTTTTGTTTAATTCACGTTTACGAAGATTCGCCCGCTCGGCCATCCATTTCTGGCCGTGCTCCCTCCACCAAGTGCGTTTGTGCTGTCGCTGACCGTAGGCTGAACACGCAGGCCGGTCGCAAAATCGCTGCGTCACCCTCGCCCTCAGGAAGTAAGGATTTGGGCATTCAGGGTTCGCACAGATACCCATCTTCGGGGCCAGTTCGGTTGCTCCAATGGCCAGCGAAAGTGGAAGAACCGAGTATCTGGGAACCACACCAGGACGGCCGCTAGGCAAGAGCCTCACTTCGAAGGGTTTGAGCGTATTCGCCTCGTTCACCCAGGCGAGTAGTGCCCAGTCTGTGCCCGACCAGAATCTGCGGAGTTGATGCCGGTAGTCGAGAAGCTCCGCATCGGGCTTTGGTATGTCGTACCTCCAATGGCGGCGAAAGCGCACGAGGCCGTCGTCCGAAAGGTTCGCGAGGTCGAGGAGCATCTCTCGGCGCCATCCTGCCTCGTTCTGCTCACTGTAGATGTCCTCGGAGCGCTTGCTTTCCCGAGCCATTTCGTGCCTCGCACGCTAGAGTTATCAAGTCAATTACCCGCGTGAGTCTGTACTAGAGTCATATTATGTGTTGAATCTAGTGTTCAAAGCAAGGACAATCGGGCTGTGAGGGGAACAAATTGCAGTGAGAGACCCCTGGGCACCGCGAGGCGTTACGACAACTCGGGCTTGCGCTTCGGTGGAGACGCACTGGCACCGGTAGCACACAATGGACTGCCCGGCGACGCCGTGCGAACCGGTGAACCCCATCCCGAAGTGTTATACCTCACCTTTTTGGTGAAACTCCTCTTGCCTCGTGGCAAGTTGGTAGGGCGGACGCAACCCGCCTTCGCATGGCGGTCCGGCTCAATTAGAGGCTTGCCGGGCCGCTGCGCGCCGTGGTACGCTTTCAGTTGTCATGACGTTCATCGTCAATTTGACGAGTCCCAACACGGTTACGCGCCGTGCTGGCTCGTCTGCCTGAATCCCAAAGTCCCCCAACAATCCGAGCCCACTTTTGAAGGTTCTCCTTCGGCCGGCGGAACTGTGTCTTCGCGATCGAGGCCCAGCTATTCGGCGGACCACCAAACTGCGCACCGCTCCTTTCGCTGCAAAGGTGCACACCTTGCTGTGGAGGGGCGATAGATGCGCTCCAGGCGACCGAGTCGTTGGGGCAAACCGGAAGTGGGACGAGTACGCGGGAAGCCGGAAGGCCGTGGCGGCGCGACGCGCAGAACCACGGCGGAAGTCGAGTCGCTGACGAGGACAGGAACCCGAGCTGCTGTTGATCCCGAACTGCAAGGCTGGATTCGGGATGTGATCGTCCCCGGCCTGGTCGATGTCTATTGTGGGCAGGTGAAGAGGGCGCGAGGGAAGCCAACGGAACCCCCTTGCTTCTTCAAGCAGGATATTGCAGAGTCCACCAGGGAAGCCAAAAGGTGATTCCCAGCGAGGGACCATTGAGATCAGACCGTTGTGCCATCTATGCCCGTTACAGCACCGATCGACAGAGCTCGGCGTCGATCGAGGACCAAATTAGGAAATGCAGAGAGCACGCTGCACAGAAGGGCTGGGAAGTCCTGGAGGACCAAATCTACCGCGACGAAGCAGTCTCCGCTGTGGGAATGCAAGGTCGATTGGGGTTGGAGCGGCTAAAGGGCGCCGCTCTCTCACCGGCGCGCCCGTTTGACATCATTCTGGTGGACGATACCTCTCGCCTCTCACGTAATCTCTGCGACACAGTGGGGCTTTATGAAACCCTCAGTTTCGTCCGGGTCCGCGTCGTGTCGGTCAGCCAAGGCATCGACAGCGCCGATGAACAAGCAGAAGTCCTGCTCACGTTCCACGGCCTGGCGGACTCGCTCTACGTGAAGGAGCTCGCGAAGAAAACGCATCGTGGGCTCGAAGGCAAGGTGCGGAAAGGCTTCAGTGCAGGGGGCCGGACGTTCGGTTATCGGAATGTGCCGACTCCCGAGGGCGTGAGGCTTGAAATCGATCCCGACGGGGCGGCTGTTGTGCGCAGGATCTTCGAGATGTCCGCCGAGGGGCTCTCCCTCAAGAAGATAGCCCGAACGCTTAACTCTGAGCATGTGCCTACTGCCAGGCCGAGAGCGGGCAGGCAGTATGCCACGTGGTGCCCGTCGGCGATTCGAGAAATGCTTCGACGGAAGCAATACTCGGGCACGGTCATGTGGAATACCTCGCGCTTTATCAAACGGCCAGGCACGAACAAGAGGGTAAGACGGCCGCGGCCCAAAGCCGAATGGCAAATATCGGAGCGGCCCGACCTGCGGATCATCCCGGAAGAATTGCGGCAACGAGTCGAAGATCGCCTCGAAATGATGAAACGGCGCTTCGGTAGCCAAGGGCGCTCTGGTCTTCTTGATCGGGCATTCACGAGCCCCTATCTGCTGACTGGCTTCCTAAAATGCGGAGTGTGTGGTGCCAACTTAGCGATTGTGACAGGGCGAGGACCCGGGCGACACCCACGGTACGGCTGCCCCCAGAACTTTTCCCGCGGCACTTGCTCGAATAACCTCAAGGAGCGGCAAGACAGGATCGAAACCCTCCTCCTGGCCGATCTGCAAGAGGAGGTTCTCAGGCCAGAGGTTATTGACTTCACGATTGAGGAGTTCGGGAGGCAACTTCAGGCAAGACTTGCCGGCATCGGCGGGGAGTTGGCTCACAAACGAGAACGGAAGACACAGCTTGAGCAGGAACTAGCGCGCCTCGCCGACGCAGTTGCTGAGAGCGGGGGTTCGAGCGCCTTGTTGGCTGGCATCAAGCAGCGAGAGCGTGAGCTACAGGAGATCACGGAACAGACCCTGGGTACCGGACCCCGGTCAATTGACGGCGAACTGGCGGAATTCCGTGCATTCGTGAAGGATCAGATCTCAGACATTCGAGCCGTTCTCGGCAGAGACGTTGGGCGGGCGAGACTTGAGCTGGCAAAGCACGTCCACGAAATCAAGATGCAACCCCGCCAAGTCGGGCAGCATCGCTTTTATCAGGCTGAAGGTGAATGGAACCTGCTCGGGGGCTTACCCGAAACTGGCCCGAACGGCCAGCAGTCAGGCTGGCGCGTTCGGATGGTTGCGGGGGCTGGATTTGAACCAGCGACCTTTGGGTTATGAGCCCAACGAGCTACCTGACTGCTCCACCCCGCATCTCGATTATATCCAGTCCCCGCGATTCTGCCAACCTCAATTCACTCCGGCCCCTCCCCTGAGCAACGACTTTGTTTCGTGCGCGGAGCACGGTCAGGTATACTGCCAGCGCTGGCCGATCCTTATTGGTTGCGCGACCGGTGCAGCGGAATGCCATGGACCTCTCAGGCGAGCCCACGCCGCTGGACGCCCCGCCGGATACTCCGCCGACGCAGGCGCCGGTTCTTCATGCCGTGCCGAGGAACCCTTACACTCTGGGTTTCCTGATCCTGGCCGGCGCGGTCAGTCTCTGGCTGTGCTACGTCATGGCCCAGTCTTTCGTATCCGCGATCATCTTCGCGGCCGTGATGGCGGTGGTCTTTTATCCCATCCATCTCCGCATTTGGAGCCGAATCCGTGGGCCCAACCTGGCCGCTTTCGTCTCCACGCTGTTTGTCCTGCTGGTGGTTGTTCTGCCCGTGATTGCGCTGGGCACGGCCGTCGAGGACGAGATTCACCAGGCGTATTCCTTCCTGAGCGTCCGCAGCGCCCAAGGCGGCGGCTGGGTGCCGTGGATGACGCAGGAACTGCAGAAGCCGCTCGATATCATCGGACGTCACGTTGACCTGTCGGGAATGGACCTGCGCGCGGATCTGCAGAGCCGCCTGGAGGAGGCGAGCGCCTGGATCGTGCGCTCGGCGGCGGATGTCGCCCGGAACCTGGGCACCTTCATTTTGGACGCTGCGATCAGCTTCTTTACGCTGTTCTTCCTGTTCCGCGAGGGCCGCAGAGTGCGACTGACCATTGCTGCCTTGCTGCCACTCGATCAAACCCGCGTCGATCGGCTCTTCTCCAGCATAACCGACACGATTATTGCCAACGTGTACGGAGTGCTGGCGGTGGCTGCCGTGCAGGGGAGCCTGATCGGCGGCGCATTCGCGGTGCTCGGCATCAACTCGCCGATTCTCTGGGGCATGGTGACCGCCATCTGTTCGCTGATTCCTGTTGTCGGCACCGCGTTGATCTGGCTTCCCGCGTCGATCGTGCTGGTCGCGACCAGCCACTGGATCAAGGGCCTGATCCTGCTCGTCTGGGGCGCGGGGTTTGTGAGCCTGGTGGATCACGCCGTACGGCCGTACGTTATCGGCGGGCGCGTGAAGATGAACACGCTCTTCGTCTTCTTCTCGCTGCTTGGCGGCATCAAGGCATTCGGGATTCTCGGCGTCTTCGTGGGACCATTGATTCTCTCGATTACCATCTCCCTTCTCGGCATGTTGCGGGAAGAGATGCGCTACTGGCAGGTGCAGCCGGCGCGGGAGGATCATCCGGACGCGAACGGGCCGGCCGCCTGAGCCTCTCGCCTCTTGAGCGGAAATGGCGCTGTTTCACCGCCGGGCCCGGTGTGCGACACTTTGAGCTGGAGGCTTCCGAGTGGACAGGCTGCTCGTTCGCTGGGTTGTAAACGCTGTCGCCCTGCTTGTCCTGGCCAAGGTCGTGCCGGGATTTCACGTGCGGAATCTGCCGGCGGCGCTGGTGGCCGCCCTCGTGATCGGATTTGTGAACGCCACCCTGGGAGTGCTGCTCAAGATCGTCACGCTGCCCCTGACGATTCTGACCTTCGGCGTCTTCCTGTTGATCGTGAACGCGCTGATGCTCGAAGTCTCGGCGTCGCTTGTGCCGGGCTTCGCCGTGCAGGGTTTCGCGGCGGCCTTCTGGGGCGCGCTCGGTCTCAGCCTCGTCCACATCGCGGTGCGCCGCCTGACGAAAGATTAGCCTCCGTAGCTAGCCGCCGTATCCGGCCCCCATCTCCGGCCGCTCCGTCCCGACGTGCGGCAGCATCTCGAGTCCATAGGCGTTCTGCACGTACTGATGCAGCATGCGGTGGGTGTTGAAAAACGATCCGTTGAAGGCGATGGTGCCGCGCATCACTTCCGCGAAGGCGGCGGGCCTCGAATAAAACAGCGGCGCAATCACCGTGCCCAGTTTGTTGTAGAGGGAGGCCAGTTCGCTTGACGGATTATCGCCGCGGCTGTCCTCGCCGATGCTCCAGCCGGTGATGCCTTCACCGTGCCCCTCGATCCACCACCCGTCGAGCACGCTGAAGCTGGGCACACCGTTCAAGGCCGCCTTCATACCGCTCGTGCCCGAGGCTTCGTGGGGCTGCAGGGGCGTATTCACCCAGATGTCCACGCCGCTCGTGAGGAGCTGTCCCCAGCGCATGTCGTAGTTCGGGATGTAGATCACGTGCACGTCGTCGTCAAACTGCGACGCGCGCTCGATCACGCGACGGATGATGGCTTTGCCCTCCTCGTCGGCGGGGTGCGCCTTGCCGGCATAGATGATTTGCAGGGGGCCGGAGCGCTTCGCCGCCTTCTTCAGGCGCTCGGGATCGGAGAGCAGCAGTTCCGCGCGCTTATAGGCTACAGCGCGCCGTGCAAAGCCCAGGGTCAAGCGGAATTCGTCGAGCGTCACGCCGGTCTCGGCCTTGATGGCCTCAAAGAGCGTCCGCTTGGCGGCGGCATGCGCCCCGAGGATTTCGTGAAGAGGGATGCCGAGCACGCACCGCAGATAAAGGTTGTCGCGCCGCCACTCGGGAATGTAGTGGTCATAGAGCTTCTGAAAAGGCGGCGCGGTCCAGGTACGGGCGTGGACGCCGTTGGTGATGGACCGGATCGCAAAGCGCGGAAACATGGCGCGCGACACCTCACCGTGCCGCATCGCCACACCGTTCACGTAATGAGAGCAGGCGAGCGCCAGCTCCGTCATGTTCAGCCGGCCCTCCGGCATCAAGCCGTGGCTCTCGAGGGCGTCGGTCCGTTTTTCGCCGAGGACCAGCCTCACGAGGTCACGATCGAACGCGTCGTGCCCGGCGGGTATGGGCGTGTGCGTGGTGAAAACGCAGCGTCGCCGCAGGATCTCCATCTCCTCGTCGAAGCTCGAACCTTGGGACTGCCCGTGGCGCACCTGCTCTTCGAACAGGGCCATGGTGAGCAGGGCGGAGTGGCCTTCGTTCATGTGGTAGCGATCGATGCGGGTGTGTCCGAGCGCCCGCAGCAATCGCGCGCCGCCCATGCCGAGCACCACTTCCTGGCTGAGGCGGTAGCGGCGGTCGCCGCCGTAGATGCGATCGGTGAGCGCGCGGTCGCACGGGTCGTTCTCGGGCATTGCCGTGTCGAGCAGGTAGACGGGCACTCTACGCCCGCTGATGCCGGCCACGTCGTACCTCCAGGCGCGGATGTGAACGCGCCGGCCCTCGATCGTCACCGCCGTCCGGGCTTCGACGGGCGCGAACACCTCCTCCGGCGTCCACGCCGAAGGCGTTTCCGACTGGCGCCCCTGATCGTCCAGTCTCTGCTCGAAATAGCCTCCGCGGTAGATGAGCGTGACCGCGACCATGGGTAATCCCAGATCGGCGGCGGAGCGCAGCATGTCTCCCGCCAGGATGCCGAGACCTCCGGCGTAAGTCGGGATCGCCGGTTCGAGGGCGATTTCCATCGAGAAGTAGGCGATGCGCGGCCAGTCGGCGTCCACCGCGCCCCAATGCCCAGCAACCGCTCCCGGCGCTTGTGGTTCGGCCGCCGGGTCGGTCACTTCGAACGGCGCCTCACCCGTGATCTCAGGAATTGAACTCACTCAACCTCCGTCGTGATTCTCGCGTCGTGATTCTCGCGCGTCGTGATTCTCGCGAACGCCCGCGCGATCTCGTTCTCTTCTGCTCCGTCGAGGACGGTGCGCAAATCGAGCAGGACACCGTCACTCTCCACGCGCGCGATCACGGGCGGGCGGCCGCGACGCAGCCCCTCGGCCAGTTCCCGCGCGGACTGCCGGGAGTGCCGCACCGCCACCAGGACGGTGGGAAGTGACTGGCCCGGTGTCGACCCGCCTCCCGCCACGGACTCACCCGGTTCGAGGGCCGCCGTGATTCCCGGGAGCACCGCAAGCTGCTCCTTCAAGCGCAGGGCGCGCACCCTGATCGATTCCGCCGAAGCGCGAATCATCGCGAGCGCCGGAATACGGTCCAGCTGCCCGCGCAAGTAAAGCCGGGCGGTGGTCTCGAGAGCCGCGATGGTCATCTTGTCCACGCGCAAGGCGCGAAACAGCGGATTCTTGCGGATGCGCTGCAGGGGCTCGCGCGCGCCCGCGATGATCCCGGCTTGCGGCCCGCCGAGCAGCTTGTCGCCGCTGAAGGTCGCGACCTGCACGCCCGCCCCTAGGCTCGCGCCGGCCACCGGCTCGTCCGCGAGGCCCTGCGGCTCGAGGTCCACCAGGCACCCGCTGCCCAGGTCTTCCATTACCGGGACGTTGTGCAAGCGCCCCAACTCCACGAATTCCGCAAGCGCCGGCCGCTCCGTAAATCCCACCACGCGGAAATTGCTGGGATGGACGCGCAGCAGCAGGCGCGTGCGCTCGTTGATGGCCGCGGCGTAGTCGGCGAGGCGGGTGCGGTTGGTGGTGCCCACTTCACGGAGCACGGCCCCGCTTTTGGCGCAGACGTCCGGGATGCGGAACGATCCTCCGATTTCGATCAGTTCCCCGCGCGAGACGATCACCTCCCCGCCTTCGGCCATCGTGTTGAGCGCCAGAAACACCGCGGCGGCGTTGTTGTTGACCACCAGGGCCGATTCCGAACCTACGAGACTCGCCAGGAGCCGCCCGGTGTGATCGTCGCGCTTGCCGCGCTCGCCCTGCGCGAGGTCGTACTCCAGGTTCGAATAGCGGCCGGCGACCTCGGCCACCCGCTCCACGGCCTCGCGCGCGAGCGGCGCCCGTCCGAGGTTGGTGTGCAGCACCACGCCGGTGGCGTTGATGACCGGAACGAGCGACGGCGCAAGCTGCGCCTCGATTCGCCTGGCAGTCTCCCGCTCCAGGGCCTCGAGTCCGCTCTCGTCCGGCTTGACGCACTCGCCAGCGGCCAGGCGGCCGCGCAGCGCCTGCAGCACGTCCCGCGCCGCCGCGAGCACCAACGCGCGGCCCGCAGACGGCTCCAGGGCGCGAAGCGCCGGCCGGCTCAACAGGTCATCCACCGAGGGAATTTGCCGGAGCTTGTCTTCCGCTTGGATCGGGGTTTGCGATGCCGCCATGATTCGATGTCCCGCTTGGGTCCCGCTTGGCTCAATTTCTGAGTATACAGGAACGGCGCGGGTGGAAGCGCGAGTCGAAGCGCGAGTCGAAGCGGGGGTCGCGAGGCAGGCTTGCCCTTGGCCGCATTCCGATCAACCCGTTTGTAACTTCGGACGAGATCTTCTGCTTGCCTGGTCGCGCGACGGACACCTGGCCGTCTCGCGCGGCGCGAACCTGCGGACGCGGTGAGCGTCAGGAATTTCCCACGAGGGGCGCCGCGATTTCGCCATTGCCGGGCAGAACGCCTGACCGCGTCTTAAAGGGCGAGTCTGGCTTCGAATTGGTGAAACAAAGCCACCGCCGAAGGCCGCTGACTGATTCCAAAGGGCTTATGGCGCACCGAGTTTGGCTTTCAGTGGCTTCGTTTGGCTTCGTTTCGACCCTTTTTTTAAGCTGTTTTATTGATTCTATGGGACTTAGTGGCTTCGTTTTGCAAAATTTTAGATTCCTTTTTTTCTGCTTTTGGAGAGATTTGCGGCAGAGTTCGATTTGTTAGAGGCTATTCTGGTAGGCTCGTCCTGGCATCGTAGCAGGCTCGATGGTGATAGGTGGTCCTTCGATGGTAACACTGGGGCGCGGTGCGAAAGACTGCGAAACATCAAAGCCTCCGGGGCGGCAAGTCCGCCCTTCGGAAAACGACATCGGAAGCATAGCAGAGGGCTAGCATGGGTGTCAAGTCCTGTAGGTAGGCACATATAGGCTACAGCCAGCCGTCGGGAAAAACGAGGGACGAGCAATCATCACAGCCGCGAAGGGGCGAAATATCTCATTGGGCAAGCGGGGACGCGGGGCCCAGAAGAGCGGGAGATGCCGGGCGACTGCGGCAGGTACGGAAGATAAAGCAGGGGAGGGAAGTAGTGCCCCGGTAAGAACGCCCGCCGCATCCGAGCCTTTGTACTCTTGTTGCATCAGGGGCCTGAGAATCGGCGACGCGGTGACGCTGGAGCGCTGGCACGTCACTGGAGACAAGCTGTTCCTGTACGCGGCCAAGACGGGGACTCCCGTTTATTGACTGCTCCCCGAGTTTGTCTTGACCGCGCTCGCGGCCGTGCTGAAGATCAGCGAGAAAAGGAAGCTGAGCTGCTTGTTGTGCGCGCAGAGCGAAAAGCTGGCTTCTGAACAACCTCGCCCGCTGCCATAAAACTCTGGCTCCTCCCGTTCGCCGAATGCCTTCTGCCATGGATCAGCGAGCCCAACGCGTCACTCGAAAGCGGCTTCATTTGCGGAACCACCCTTCCTAGCGCGGCTTTCATCGTAGGTTGTTGCTGGCGTCGAGAATTCGGCCTAATTCTCCAGTTGCGAGACCGCCATCTCTCGCCTGAAACGGCCCACCCGTAGAGATCAAGAACTGGGATGCGACTTGCCGCCGGATTCTACCGAAAACGACGCGGGCATCTGCATAGCTCAGGACACACGCCGCGCGAGCCCGTGTAACTGAAACGTACAGTAGGCGTGCCGCCTCCAATACAAGTCCCGCGTATGGGAGCCGCTTCGAACCCGGCAGGATGTCCTCTTCGAGGCCGGGAATGAAAACCACTGTGGCGTCCAGGCCCTTAGCTCCGTGCATAGTCATCATTCGCACCTTCGGTGCAAGGAATCCCGATGACGGCGGCGACAACGCCAGTCGATCGTAGACTCTCTCAAGAAGCCGAGCCTGTTGCTCATCATTGTCTGCCCAGAGATAATTCTTCACCTCTTCAAGTGTCATGTCCGGCGGCAGGTTACCAGTCCCAGCTGCCCAGGCTTGGGCGCCGTCGTTGCCCAGCAGAGACGTCAACAACTGCCGTATGTTCGTTCCCCTCTGGGCTAAGGTTTCAGCCGCGTCCCACTGACGGATCAGCGCACATACCGTCCGAGCCCGGATCAGCGCTCCAGTTGCGCGCGTATTGAACACTCCCGCCGGTAGTGGGGCGTAAAATATCTCAATGAATCTCAAGTTGTTCGCCACGACTGCCTCGGCAATTTGCCCGCATGTCTTCGAGCCGACGCCTTGTAGCAACCCGAGGGTTGTGCGATGGGCAACGTAATCGTCCCTGTCGCAGATTACTCTCAACACCGACAACGCGAGACGACCAGATTCGGTGTTAAGGAAGCTTTCCTCTCGTGGCGATTCAAAATCGACGCCTGCCGTCTGCAGTTGCTGCCCGAGCAGTGAGGCTTGGATGCGAGTATTGCTTATTAAGATCAGGATTTCGCGCGGCGGCAACCCGTTATCGATCAAGGAACGGCATGACTCAGCAATTGCCCTAGACTCCTCTAGATCCCGGTTGAACCTCCAGCGGTGCACGACTCCGGCTTCGGGTGGTTGGGCCTGGCCGTGCATCGAAATTAGCGTCTTGGGGATGCGATTGGGGATCGCATTCGCGGAAATTAGTGTATTGGCGGCTTCAACTACCGAGACGGAGCATCGAAGACAGTTGGTTAACGTGTGAGCGACGGCTTGAGGATAGCGTGTCGTGAACGACTGAATTCCGGCTGGGGATGCAAAGCGGAACGAATAGATACTCTGGTCATCGTCGCCGGCCACAAAGGTAGTGACGCCTCCCGCCGTGAGCAAGGAAACGAAGTCGATATCGTACGGGTTCAAGTCCTGATATTCGTCAACGACCAGCTGAGCTGCGTTGAGAAGAGTCGTTGGATTGATGAGGCCCGCCCGTGCGCTGTCCACGCATTTCTTGACCAGTTCGCCCGGAAGAACGCAAGAGTAAACCTGTGTCCTTATTCCGTGAAAGGCGTTGAACCGGGCTCTTTCGTTGGCTGATATCGGCGGGTCCGGTGGAATGTAGTTCGGTGGCCCCCAAGCACCTGTGCTCCAAAAGGCTTCGTGATCTCTACGGATTTTCTCGCACCTGCCGGGCGTGGCGCCTGAGGAATTCGAAAACTCGCGGTCGAAAATGTTTTCGAGCTCCCAATTGTCCAGTATCTGCGGGCCAACAGCGTAGGCTCCGAGTTGTCCAGCGTTTCTCAAAACCCTCAACGCCAGCGAATGTAGTGTCGACACCGACACTCTCAGACCCGCGTCTTCGATGCCGCGCTCTCTGCAAAACTTCTGAATTCGAAGTCGAAGATCGGTTGACGCCGCGCGGGTGAAGGACACAACGTAGATGCTGTCAGGAGGCGTCTGCTGGGATTCCAGTAGCCAGTGCACTCGCTCTTCGACTGTTCGTGACTTCCCGGTCCCCGGCCCAGCGACGAGACGTACTTGGGGTTCGGCCGCCTGTGCCGCCTGCGTCTGAGCCATTCGCACTGCGTCCTTCTGGGCTTGGGTTAATGGCATTTTACGGCCGACCCCCTCATTTTGATTTTTAAGAGGCTGACTTAACGAGGGCAATTCTGTTGCATGTGGTGATGCGGCGTCAAGCCGGTTTGTTCCGGGAAGCCGCCGGGCCTAAACGCAGCCTGGGCACCCGGAGAGAATTAGGAAGGGGACGTGAAAGGCACGCAACGGGAACGAGGCTGCTAAGCGGAAGGAAACAAATCAGATAATCTGGCGGAGAGGGTGGGATTCGAACCCACGTGCCCGCTTTTGGCAGGCTAGACGCTTTCGAGGCGCCCCCGTTATGACCACTTCGGTACCTCTCCGGGAAATGGAGCCATTGAAGGATTGATTCATTCAGGGATTGATTCAATGAGTCAATGATTCAATCACTCATTGAGTCAATTCGTTCCTTCTTCCTTCTCTGCCGGAAAAACGCGCGCAACAGTTCACCGCACTCCTGCTCCATGAATCCGGCCGTCACCTCCACCCTATGATTGAGTTGGGGGTGGCTCAGCACTTGAAGTACGGATCCTGCGGCTCCGGCTTTGGCGTCTCGCGTTCCGTAAACCACACGCTTGATTCGCGCGTGGACGATGGCGCCCGCGCACATGGCGCACGGCTCAATTGTAACATAGAGGGTGCAGCCGGCCAGGCGGTAGTTCCCGAGCTTGCGGCCGGCCCGCCGAAGGGCCAGGACCTCGGCGTGCGCCGTGGGATCACTTAAACCGATCGGCCGATTGTGGGCGCGCCCGACCACGCGTCCGTCGTGCTCCACAACGGCTCCGACCGGCACCTCGCCTTCGGCCTCCGCGCGCTTTGCTTCGCGGAGGGCGGCGCGCATGAAACGCAGAGCCAGCCTCCCCTGCAGTTCCGGCGTGGCCCCCAGTTCCGGCGTGGCCCGCGGTGTGGCGTGGTCCGTTGTGTCCTTGGTAGCCGGACGTGGACGCCTGGCCGGCTTGGGCTGCCCGCGCATGGCCTCATCCTAACACGCGGGCTTGGCGGAATCCGGCTGCATTTCCGACTGCATTTCCGACGTGCGACGTGACCCCAAAGGTGGTAACATCGGGGTCTTTAAAAGGCGGACTCGTCGAGGAGGATTACCATGAGCGTTCTCAATCGCAGGGATTTCTTGCGGGGCAGCGCGGTGGCCGCGGCCCTGGCGGCTGCGGGAGGCCGCGCGGCGCGTTTGTGGGGCAACCCGCTCGGGTACCCCATCGGCCTTGAGCTTTACACCGTTCGCCAGGACTTCCTGAAGGACCCCAAGACGACGCTGCAGCAGGTGGCTGCGATCGGCTACCAGGAAGTTGAGTTCTTCAGCTTCGGCAAGAACAAGCCGGCCGAGTTGAAGCAGATGGTGGAATCTCTGGGCCTCAAGGCGCCGGCGGGCCATTGCAGCGCCGAGGACCTCAAGAAAGACACCGGGCCCCTCGTCGACTCGTTCCGCGAGGCCGGGGTGCAGTACATGGTCTGCGCCTTTCCCGCGCATCACCCGGGCGCAACACCGCAGCCGCACGTGCCGGGTCACGCGCCGAGCTTCGATGAGGACGATTACAAGTGGATGGCCGAGGTCTTCAACCAGACCGGCGAAAAGTGCCGCCAGGCCGGCCTGCAGTTTGCCTATCACAACCATAACCTGGACTTCCAGACGTTCGAAGGCGACAAGCCTGCGCTCGATCAATTGCTGCAAAGCACGGACGCGAACCTTGTGAAACTCGAGATGGACTGCTACTGGGTGACGCGAGCGGGCAAGGATCCCGTGGACTACATGAAGCGTTATGCGGGCCGCGTGCCGCTGCTGCACATCAAGGACATGAAGCCGGGTCTCACCCCGACCACCGACATCGGGAAGGGCGGCGACGGCATTACCGAGGTTGGCCGGGGATCGATCGATTGGAAGCGTATCTTCGCGGCGGCGCCCGACGCCGGCGTAAAGCACTACTTCGTGGAGCAGGACCATTGCGACGGCCCGCCGATGGAGAGCGCCAAAATCAGTTACGAATACCTCAAGAATCTGTCAGCGTGAAGAAGTCGAAAGTCGCAGGCGGCGTAACCGAGCTTCGTGTTCTTGTCACTCGCCACTTGTCACTTGCCACTGCTCTTAAGCCACTTCCGCCCCGACCGGTAACAACTCCCCTTTTTCGAGGTGCCGGATCACGCTGGCGTGACGCGCCGCGTGCGGATCGTGCGTGACCATCACAATCGTCTTCTTGTATTCGCGGTTGAGCCGGGCCAGAATGTCGAGCACCTCTTCGGCAGAGGTGGCGTCCAGGTTGCCGGTGGGCTCGTCGGCCAGGATCAACTTGGGATCGGTCACAATGGCGCGGGCGATGGCCACGCGCTGCTCCTGCCCGCCCGAAAGCTGCCTCGGGTAATGATCCAGCCGGTCGCCGAGTCCGACCAGGCTCAGGGCGGTCACAGCGTGCTCACGGCGCTCCTGCTTGTTCAGGTCGGTGAGCTTGAGCGGCAACTCGACGTTTTCAAACGCCGTCAGCACGGGGATCAGGTTGAATTGCTGGAAGACAAATCCGATGTTGACGTTGCGCCAGTGCGCCATTTCGCTGTCGGAGAGCTCGCGCAGATTGTCGCCCAGCACGCGGATTTCGCCGGCCGTCGGTGAGTCCATGGCCGCGATCAAGTGAAGCAGCGTGGTTTTGCCGGACCCGGACGGTCCCATCAGGGCCACGAATTCACCCTCGCCGATGTCCAGATCCACATCCTTCAGGGCGACCACACGAAATTCGTCCCGAATGTATTCCTTGGAAAGCTCTCGCGCCTCAATGATGTTCGTCATAGGTCCGTTCTCCGAAAGTACGATTCACCATTCGTTGTTGATTCCCTCAGCTCTTAGCCTGTACCCGCTGTCCGTCCTTCAGCCCCGCGGGCGGATTCACCACCAGGTCTTCGCCGCCGATCAGGCCGGACTCGATACGCGCGTTCTGGCCGCTCGTGGACCCGACCTTGACGGGACGTCGAACCACGCGTCCGTCGAGCACCACGAATACCGCGCCGTTCTGCACGGCCGAAGCGGGCACGCTGATCACGGGCCGTGGAGCCTCCGCGCTTGCGCCCGCGTCCGGTCTGGCGTCTGCCACGAACGCGACGCTGGCGTTCATTTCCGGGCGCAGGTAGGAGTCGGGGTGCAGCACCTGGACCTTGACCTGCACCGTCGCCTTCTGCCGATCGGCTTTGGGCGAGATTTCCGCCAGGTCTCCCTCGTACTTGCGGTCCGGATAAGCGTCCGTGGTGACGAACCCCTTCTGGTGCAGGCGCAGCTTGGCGAAGTCGTTCTGCGCGATGTCGAGCTCGACCTGAAGATCGTTGAGATTCGCCAGGGTCACCACGTAGCCCTTGGCTCCCTTGTCGCCCACAAACCCGTTGGTGACGAACTCGCCCTGCTCGACGGCGCGCTCCAGGATGGTGCCGTCGATAGGCGCCCGGATGACGGTGTTATCGAGCTGGTCCTGATCGTAGGCTACCACGCCCTTCGCCTGCTCGACCGCGCCCGCCTCCGCCGCAACCTCTTCCTCGCGGGGGCCGAGCTTCACCAGGTCGTAGGCTTTCTGCAGCGAATTCACGCGGGCCGTCTGATTCTGATAGCTGTATTGAGCGTTATCGTAGTCCTGCTTGGAAACCACGCCGTCGCCCGCCAGCGCCTTGTTGCGTTCGTAAACCAGCTTGGCGTTGGCGAGGTCAGCCTGGGCCTGCTCGAGGTTTGCCCGGGCCTGTTCCACTTCCTGCGGACGCGAGCCGTGATGGAGCTCCGAGAGGTGAGCCTCGAGGTTGGCGAGACTCCCCTGCGCCTGTTCCAGTTGAGCGCGATACTCGGTGTCTTCCAGGCGCACGATCTCCTGGCCCTTGCGGACCGGGTCACCCTTCTCCACGCCGATCCAGGCCACCTTGCCGACCACCTTGGAGGCTACCTGGATCTCGTGGTGGGCTACGATGTAGCCGGTGGCGTTCAAGACCGTGCCGGGATCAGCGCCGGCGCCGCTCGAATTCGCAGCCTTCACGCGAATCGTCTCCACCTGCGTCGTGGCTGCGAGCGAGCTGTAAACCACGCGCACGACGCCCAACACCACCAGGAGCGCCACACCACCGATGATCCAGCGCGTGGACCAGCTTGAGCGCTTCCGCGCCGGCCTTTCACGGTCGATTCTTAAGCCTTGCAGGTCACTCGGCATGTCATTCTCTCGTGCTCTCGCGGAAAAAGCCGAAAATCGAAAATCGAAATTCGAAAAACTCGGCTTCACGTACGCTACTGGCGAGTTTCGAATTTCGAGTCTTCATTTTCGACACTCACGCCTGGCGCAGCGCCGCCACAATCTCCTTCCGCGCCGCCCCGAAGGCGGGAAACAGTCCTCCGAACGCTCCCAGGACGAGCGCGAATCCGATGCCTCCCAGCATGATGCCCGGCGTCACTCTGAAGTCAAACGCCGTCTGGCTGAAAGTTGCGAAGTTCCCGATGGTGGTCGTGACGCCGTTCAGGGGCAGCGTCAGGAGGCACCCGAGCAGGCCGCCGAGAGCAGACAGCAGCAGGGCTTCGATGAAGAAGCTCAGCAAAACGGACCACCGCGAGAATCCGAGAACGCGCAGGGTGCCGATCTCCGCTGTGCGGCGCGCCACGGCGGCGTACATGGTGTTCATGGCCGCGAACGCGCTGCCCACCGCCATGATGATGGCGCAGAAGATGCCGAGGTACTCCACCGGTGCGCCGGAGCTGGTCTGCGAGTCGTAATACGCCTTCTCCGACATTGCCGTCATGTTCAGTTGCTGATCGCTTTCGATATCCTTGATCAAGGCGTCGGCCGCCACCGGGTCCGTGGCCTTGACGAGCGCGGAACTCAACACATCGGGGCGATGCTGATCGGCGCTCAACTGATTCAGGTCGGCAAAGATCTCGCTGTCAGTGGTGCGATGGCTCTCCGCCATCACGCCTGCCACGGTCCAATCCGTCCCTTCCATGCGGAGTGTACTGCCAAGCCGGGCCTGGGGGTAGGCCTTGGCAATCGATTTGCCCACCACGAGCTCACGCCGGCCGGGCTCAAAGCAGCGTCCCTGCTCGATCCGGAGCCCGTCGCGGAGTTCGATGCCAATCGGCGTGAGCCCGCGCAGAGTGATGTTCTGGCCATCGGGATTTTCGGCGTTTGCGAGGTTAATGATCGTCACCATCTCGAGCGATGCCAGCGGCTGCCCCGAAGCGTCGCGGGCGATCCCCGGCTTGTCCTTCAGCACCTGGAATCCCGGGCGCGTGAAATTGCTCACCAGTTCCGTGGTGGACCCGTTGCGCAGCACCAGCACGCGCAAAGGATTGCCGGTCGCGTGCAGCGACGAGTCGAGGCCATTCACCAGCGCCAGGATCGCCAGCAGCACGGCTACGGTAAGCGCGATGCCGAGAGCCGTCATGATGGTGGTGGTCTTCCTCACCAGGAGATTGCGCAGATTGTAAGAAACTGGAATCGCCATAGTTAAAACCAGAAACTAGAAATCAGAAGTCAGAAAATCACAAGTCAAGAGTCGAAAAATTCGAAATTCGAAATATTTGAAATTTGAAATTTGAAACTCGAAATTCGGAATTCCTCCAGTTAGTCAAACCGACTGCTTACCGCCGTCTGCCAACTGTCTCCTGTTTTACTGCCCACTGCCTACCGCCTCCTGCTTACTGCCGTCTGCCGACTGTCAACTGTCGACTGTCGACTGCTCTCCTCACTCCGTGCTTCTCAACGCCTCCACAATCGAAATCCGCGAGGCTCCGAACGCCGGTACAAAGGCGCTCAGCAACCCGATCAGGCCCGCAAGCACGAGGCACATCGCCGCCACGGGCGGAACGATGGTCAGGTTCTTGAATTGCGGGAAGAAACTGCCGGCAGGTGAACCCCGCACCAAGAAGGTGAGTGCCGAAGCCAGCGCCAGACCGAGAGCGCCACCGGCCGCCGCGATCGCCGTCGCTTCACCCAGAATGATTCCCAGGATCGTCCCGCGCGTGTATCCCAAGGTCTTGAGCACGCCGACTTCGCGCACGCGCTCGCGAACCGACATGGCGATGGTGTTGGCCGAAACCAGAAGAATGGTGAAAGTGACCGCCGCACACACGCTCAGCAGAAACACTTTGATGTTGCCGAGAAACGACACAAAGCTCAGGAAAAATGCGCTCTCTGACTCAGTCTTGGTCTGCACTGTCGAGTTATGGAACATATCGTCGATGGCCGCTTCCACTTTGGGCACGTCGTCTTTCGAGTCTACGAGGATGTCAAAGGTACCCGCATTGCCGCGGCGCCCGACCGGCAGGCTCTGCTCCAGGTATTCGCGATTGAAGTACATGTACTCGCCCTTGTCGGGATCGTCGAAGATGCCGCGAAGGGTGAGTTCGTAGTTGCCGGGGAAGATGTCGCCGACCAGCGTAATCTTGTCGCCGAGCTGCCAACGCTGCTTCTCGGCCAGGGCGCGGCTGGCGATGAACGCGGTTCGGTCTTGTATGAAAGCCTGCTTCTGATCGTCCGGCATGGTGAAATCACCGCGATAGAGGAAGAGCTTCTCCGGCTGGGCCGCAAAGCGCGCGAACATGTGCTCGGGGCGGTCATCGATGTACTTGCCGCCGAACCATTGCTCGATCGCCACGACCTTGACGCCCGGAACCTGCTGGATCTTCTCGCCATAAAATTGGGGCAGTTCCATGGTGAGCGACACTCGATTACGGGTTACGAGGCGCAGCGCGCCCCATTCCGTCGGTTGCAGGCTGAACAAGGCGTGGTAGATGGCCAGCAGCACGCCGAGCAGGCAGATCGACACGCCCATGCTGAGCACGGTCAGCGTGGTGCGACGCTTGTTGCGCCAGCAATTCTTCAGGATCAGAGGTAAGTGCCGGCCCATGCTGAATCCTCCCCGGTTTCCGGGCGAACCATCCATACCACCCGTTCACCGATACTACGAAACCGCTCACTCGAAATTACAACGGCCAAGGGCCGGTTAGGTTACGCTCGCTCAACCGAAGCCGGAGAGTCAGAGCGTATTGAACGCGGGCAGTGGCCCGTACATCCACGGATCTAATGATGCGGCACGCCGTGCGGTCTTCGATTGACTGCCGGATCCGTGCTTCTTCGTTTGTTGAGCGAGAGACTGCCGCAGCCGCTGCTTGGCACGGAAGATCAGCACCGCGATGGCGCCGCGGCTTGTTCCCAAGGTCTTCGCGATCTCCTCGTAGCCGAGGTCACTGTAATAGCGCATCACCAGCGGGACGAGGTAACGTTCCGGCAGGGAGAACAGCGCGTCTCGCACGGCGTCATTCTGCTCCCGGGAAAGCAGTTCGTGCAGCGGCGAAGCGAAAGGGGCCGGCGGCTCAGGCCCTTCCGGGTCCGCCGGCTGAAGCAGGCGTTGTTCCGCCCGTCGCCTTCTGAGCAGGTCGATGCAGTAGTTGCCCGCCACCCTCGCGAGCCAGCGCGCGAATGGCTGGGCCGGGTCGTACGTCCGCAGGGCCCCGGGCAGGCGCGCGAAAACGTCGTTGGCGGCATCCTCGGCATGGTCCGGCGAGCCCAGCATCTGGCGGCAGATCCCGAGCACCCGCGGATGGTGTTCGCGGTAGAGCCTTTCAAACTCTCTTGGATCGAGCGCGTCAGCGGTCATGGATAACACTCCGTTGTGCTTCGCGGCAACGCGGCAGCGGCGCGGATGCCTGCCAGGGAGAATTGATAGATGTGTTCGGCCAGACCGTCGATGATCTCCGGGGTGTACTTGAAGCCCGGCGGAAACATCCGCATGCTGACGGGCATCGACATTTTGTAGAACAGGATCTGGGCATGGACGCTCAAAAAACACCGCCAAACCCTGGGATCGCCAAGCGAGGCGCCCAGAAGTTCAGCGATCATCCGTCCATAGCGCTGGCTGGTCGGCTTGATCCCTTTCTCGATGATCAGGTCGAGCGCCGGCGTCGGGTCGATTGTCTCCCGCGCGATCAACTTTTCCATCCACGACTCTTCGTGCGGATCGAGCAGGTGGTGAAGGGTGAGGCGGATGTACGTCCGAAGCCTCTCCTCGGGGGGTTCCGGCTCGGCCGCGTTCATCACGTCCACCTTGAGCCGGTTCATTCCGTCCGCCGCCAATTGAACCACCTCCTTATAGAGCCCGAGCTTGTCTCGGAAGTGATAATTCACTCCCGCCACGTTCGTCCCCGCGAGCTGGCAGATCTCGCGGACGGTCACGTTGTTAAAGCCTCTCTCGGCAAAGAGTTCAGCCGCGACATTCAACAGGCGCTGTCGTGTTTCAACGTCAATCAATCCAGCAGATTCCGGCATAGCCTCGTCTCAAACAAATAATTCAAACACCTGTATAAATCATGCGTTTCATTGTTGTCAAGTTATTTTTCGACCCGCACCCGAGTTCTGGCGGCAGCGTCCGATTTCAGGTTGGGGGGGCGCCCGCCGTATCGCGGACGCTCGTCCGAGCGGACGATTCAGGATGGCGCCGCCTCACGTGTACTTCAGCAAGGCCATAAAGCCGAAATCCATGTGCAGCTGCTGATGGCAGTGGAACAGCGTGTTGCCCGGGTTGTCGGCCGTGAAATCCACTTCCACGGTTTTATTGGCGTTCACCACCACCGTGTCTTTGAGCACGCCCGCCGTCGGCTTACCGTAGACTTTCGTCAATTCGAAGCTGTGCCGGTGCAGGTGCAGCGGATGCGCGTCGTCGCTCTGGTTGCGGAAGATCATGCGATAGCGCCGGCCGGCCTCGACGCGCAGCGGATCGGTGTCGGGCCAGGACTTGCCGTTGATCGTCCAGCGATTGAATCCGCCGTGGCCGCCGGGGATCTTCTTGAGGATAAGGTCGAACGTGCCGTCGGGAGAGGCTACATGGCCAGGCTCGCCCCCGAACAGGGTGTAGTCCCACGCAGGCTTCGCGGGCTTGATCCACTGCGGAGCGCCCTGGCGGCCCGCGTACTCAACCACCACGCCGAAGCCGTCCTTGCGATCATCGTCGTCCAGGGTCCCGAGCGTCCACACACCGGGCGAGTTCATGGTCACCACGGCGTCCACGCGCTCGGCGACGGCGATGTGCAACGTCGCGACCTTCTGCGGATTCGGCACGTGATTGCCGTCGAGGGCTATCACCTCGAACTGGTGAGCGGGCAGCCCCACCCTCACGGTCTCGGTTGCGCTCGCGTTCAGGAAGTGGAACAGGACCCGCTCGCCCTCGCGGACCCTCACCGGCTCGCCGTGACCCAGTGATTTTCCGTTGAACGCGAATGCCTTATAGCCCACTTCGAGGCCGTTGTCGGGCGGCGCGGGCGCGCTGTCCTCGTCATCCTCATCCATGGAGGCCGCGTAGAAAGGCTCCCACTGATGCATGGCCAGAAACACCTCGCGGTCATAGCGTCCCGGATCGCTCGCGGGCTCGACGTAGACGAAGCCGAACTGGCCCGTGTAGAGGCCGCGCTGCAGGCTCTTGCCGGCGGCGGCATGCGTGTGGTACCAGCGCGCGCCCGCTGGCCGCGGAGTGAATCCGTATCGCCGCCTCGAGTGGGGCGGAACCGCCGGCGTGCCTTCTTCCGTGGACCCGTCGGCTTCCACGGAAATCATCTGGCCGTGCCAATGCACCGTCTCCTCGTGGTCCGTCTCATTGACCACGTCCACCACCACCGGAGCGCCTTCCTTCATGCGCAGGACAGGCCCCGGGACTTGGCCGTTGTAGCCGTAAGTGCGAATCGTCCGGCCCGGCGCGATCTCGAACGACACCGGGGCGATTCTCAGCGTGACGTCCGCCTTTGGCCCCTTCGGTTCGGGTGCCCTCTGTTCGGGCGCCTTCGGTTCAGGCGTCTTCGATTCGGACGCCTTCTGGTAGGGCAAAGCGTCAAGGACGCCGGGCAAGACCGCGCGCGCGCCGAGCCCGCCCGCGGCCAGCGCCGCCGTGCTGAGAAATCGCCGGCGATTCTCGCCTGACACCTTCGGCCTGACCTTCATGCGGAATCTCCTTTCTCTCGCCGGTCAAAAGAATAGCATCGAAACATCGACGCACCCGGCTGTCTTGCTCGCGGGCGCTGGCGTGACTGCCAATGTGGAATCCCTTTCGCGCACTGTCATTCCATCAGCGAAGCCTGTCCTCGCGAAGGCGGGGAGCGGGAATCCACAATAGAAAATCCAAGGCCCGCGTCGGACAAGCTTGGCTTCAGTGGCTTTGTTTTAGCCCGCGAAACCGCCAAGTGCGATTCTAAAGGACTTAGGCGGACCGAGTTTCGCTTCGTTTGGCTTCGTCTTGGGCCTATTTGGGGCAAGAATATACTTGACGCACAAGTGTGTTCGTGCGATTCTGGCGCTGACAGGCATGCTTCTAGCAGCGCTGGGTTTAGGTAAAAACGTTGTACATGTCGAATCCTTCAATAAGAGGGAGCCTCTTGAACTCCCCCTGATCTACCATGTAGCCGAATCCGGTATATCGTTCGGCTCTGTGGTCGAAGATGTCTCGGTACTTAATCCAGCCATAGAGGATGAGAATCCTGCCGTCGTTGGAAAGCTGGCCGGGACATTGCAGAGTGAAGTGGTATTCCTTTTCTACGCTGGCATTGATGGGGTCCGTCCAAGGCTCATGAAATTCTTCCCCTTCTATAACAGGGCCGAACTCGGGTTCTTTCGGAAGGGCCTCCACAATTCTCATCCTTGCTCGCTTGTGGATTATCCAAGCCGGAGACTTCCCGTCGTTTTTGCAAGTCAGCACCACATAGACAGAAGTGGTTTTCTCAGCGTTGGACCCGTGGGTCCCGTGAATAAGTTTCATCTGTGTCTTTCTAGTATCCCATCCGACATCAGCCATGATCCAAGCACGTTCGGCGTTCTTGAGAGCCGAAACATTAGCCTCGGCGGTTTTAATTTGTTGTTGGATTCCTCCAAACATCTTGTGAGTGACCACCACATACCACGCAGTTGCGACGGCGATGATTCCTGTGAACACCAAATTAAGAATTATGATCCAGAGAGAACTATCATCGGGGTCTTTCTTGTTTTGGCCGGCTTGGTCGGCTCCGCCTGGATTTACGGAAGAGCGCTGGACGATGGTTGGAGTCGGGGATTGATCTTGAGTTCTAGCGGCCTGATTTTGGTTTTCTTTTGCGGATGGTTTTTGACTTTTCTCGACGCCTTGAGATGATATGAGGCTTGCGATGGAGAGGATCAAGATGCACAATACTCTCATGAGGTCACAGTCCTCCAAGGGTCTGAATCCACGGGAAAAGTTCGAGCGCACGATGAAGGCGCTCTTTCTCGTACCCAAAGACGAAGTGAAAGACGAAACCAAACGCAAGATTTACAAGCCGCGCAAGGCCAAAGGCTGAGGGCTACGCTTGCCCCGCCTCTGGCGCTTCTTGATGTAGCTGGCCGTCCTCTTTGCCGGTCAGTTGCGCGTAGGTCAGACGGCGACCGGCGACTTGAGACATTGCCAGCGCGAACCGCTCGGCGTCGTTCATGTCCTTACGGTTGTTGAAACGGAACGACTGTTCATCGAGGTAGCGGTAAATATGGTAAGGCTCGACACTCACGTAGGTTCCCTTGAGGCCGCGCTTCACAAGCGACCAGAAGTTCTCAAGGCCGTTCGTGTGAACGTTGCCGCGCACGTACTCTACCGCGTGATCTACCACCTGATGAAAAAACTCACCGTCCAGGCCGTCATAGGACGCCAGGGCGTCAGAGTAGAGCGCAGCGCCAGCGGACACGTTCTTGCGGACTTCGCTTTGCAGAACGCCCTTCCTGCGATTCTCTACTACCGTCGTGCGGACTTCCCCGCCGCGCTGAAGAAACCCCATGACGGCGACTTTATCAGCGCCGCCCGTGCCGTGGATTTTCTGTGCCTGCTTGCTGATATGCATGTTGCGAGCTTTCCCGCCGATGAACGTCTCGTCAACTTCGACCTCTCCGGCGAGCTTTACGAATGTTCCGCTCTGCAACGCCTTACGGATGCGGTGATTCATGAACCACGCTGTTTTCTGTGTGACTCCGAGCGCACGGTGAAGCTCCCAAGAACTGATACCATTCTTGCAGCTTACAAGCATCCAGACCGCCGTCATCCACTTGTCCATGCCAAGCGGGGAGTCCTCAAAGATAGTCCCGACCTTCAAGGTGAATTGCTTCTTGCACGGATTGCAGTACCACAAGCGCCGCGTCGAAACGAACGAATGACGGTCAGAGCCGCAACGCGGGCAAGTCACCTTACCATCGGGCCAGCGCAACTTCACCGCGTATTTGAAGGCGCGGTCTGGGTCCGAAAAGTAAACAATCGCTTCCTGCAACGTCTCGGGGAACGGAACTGTTTTGGTGTCCATGTTCAAATCGTACCTGAAACACGTTCGTGTGTCAAGTATATTCTTGCCCTATTTGGGGGTCGATTTACTGATTCTATTGGGCTTAGTGGCTTCGTTTTGTAAAATTTTAGATTCTTTTTTTTTGCTATTTTCGAGAGAATCGCGGGGGCTAGCTCGAAGGCTACACAGCCCCACTTTTCTCAGGGAATTGGTAGCAGTTGACGCGCGCGTTCCCACGATCCCCTCACATGCAGCCGAGACCGCGAGGGCCAACGCGCGGTGGTAGTGGTGTCACTTGCAGTGCGCAGGTCAACGCTTCGCCGTCGTCGGGAAATCTCCGACAAACTCGTAGCTGATCGACGGCACCGTTGCCGACACCATTGCCACCGCCAGACTTCCAGGCCATCCCTCCCCCGCAACTTCCACAGTCACGCGGACGTAGCAACTGTACAGAAAGGAGGGAGTAACAGCCAGCGAAGCCGAAACGGATTCCTGCACGCCGAACTGAAAACCGGACTGGATTTGCCCGGACTGATACCCATAGAACAGGGGGTCGACGCCATAAAGATTTTCGGCCCACACCTGGTCCCCTTGCTCGTCCACGCCGCTGATAATCAGTTCGATCCATCCCTCGGCGTACACGGGGGCGGTATTCAGGGAATTGGTCAAGAATTCAAACGAGTAGGTAGGACTGGCAGAAATCGTCAACGTCCCCGGGCCCGGCGGGCAAAAATAGCTTCCCACTTGCGCCAACTCACCCCCGGCACTTTCTCCCGTCTCCGGAGTCACCGCGCTTGCGCTGATTTGTCCATTGACGTTCGCGGTACCCAACCGGGTCGGATTCCCAACCTCGAACGTCCCGTTCGGATTGATCCCCAGGATAAGCGCCGAATCCGCAAAGTCGAACGGGGGGCCCAGCGGTCCCGAGAAAACTACTGAAACCGGGCCGCCTCCCGGTAGCACTACTGGAAAGGCCAACTTCTTGCTCGCCACTTTCTTGTGCAGGCGCAAGATCGCTTCCAGCGGCCCCCGGTTGGCCGGGTCGTCCACCGCAATCGGCGACGCGCCTTTCAGCTCGCCGTAAAGTTTCGCTCCCTGCACGCGCAGGTCGGTCCCGGCGCCCGGTTTCTTTGGCAGCGTCGACTTCATCGCCGCCGCCCTGGCCTTGGCGGCAAGGCCCGCAGGAATCTTCCTTCCGCCCAGCCTTAAGAACTCCGCGACCTCCAGATCATGCTTTGCCATGCCACCTTTTTTCGCCATCCTGGTCTCCTGGCCGCCCGCTGGCGCAAGCCTTGCTTTTCAGGCTTGCGGCCAGCGAAGCTAGATAGTCGGAACATGACCGGCAATGTTAAACTGCGCCGTCCATGGCTGTCTACTATTGTGTTTTCGACGACGGCCGCTTTGGTTCAACCACCAACAGATACCCGTGCGCGCTCTTTTTTTTGATCCTGCGGGTGGCGGCGACATTGCTTTGAATGTCGCCATGTTTCGCACCATGGAATTCGACAGCGATCTTGATTAAACTATTCAACTTTGGAGATGCGCCATGAGGCTCTCGGTCTTTTGTGGAGTGAGCGTCGATGGCTTCCTTGCCCGGCCGGACCATGCGCTCGATTTCTTGCATACTGGCGAGCAGGAGCCGCACGGCTTCGACGAATTCTATGCCAGCGTCGATGTGGTTGTGATTGGCCGCAAGACCTTCGAAGTCGTGCTGACATTCGGCGAATGGCCTTACGGGAGCAAACCAGTGGTCGTGCTGAGCAGCCGTCACCTCGATTTCTCATCGGTCAAAGGTGGCGTCGTCGAGCAGATGTCGGGCGAACCGGCCGAAATCGTAACCCAGCTCAAAGCCCGTGGTTTTAAGCATGCTTACATCGACGGTGGCATCACCATTCAGCGATTCCTGGCGGCCGGGCTCATCGACAGATTGGTGATCACGCGCGTGCCGGTACTGATCGGAGCAGGCATCCCGTTGTTCGGACCGTTGCCGCGCGACATCAGTCTTCGCCACGTTGCCACGCGCTGCTATAACGGCGGCCTGGTACAAAGTGAATACGAGATTGGCGCCGCGCTCCCGGGGCCGGGGAACACGCCGGAATGAGCATGATGGGAGTGAAAATCCGTGGTGGCGCGTCAGCAGGGCGACAAAGCCGCCGTCTCCCGATTTTTCACGCGCACTCTTTCAGCCGTGCTTCGCGCCCAAGCGGTGTTCCGTGCCCCGGAGCAATCGGCCGATGTTCTGGTAGTGCCGCCCGATGACCAGCGCCGCCGCGGCCGCCGACCCGAGCACGAGCGCGGCCGGAGGATGGTCGAGAACGTAGAATATCGCGGGGAAAGCGGCCGTGGCCACAATCGAGCCGAGCGAGACGTAACGGAAGGCTGCGAGCAGCGCCGCGAAGATGATCAGAACCGCGCCCATCGGCATCGGCGCGAGCGCCAGAAACACCCCCACTCCTGTAGCCACGCCCTTGCCGCCGCGGAATCCGAGCCACACCGGAAAGATGTGGCCCGCTATGGCGGCGACGGCGGCAGCCGCCACCCAGCGCGGATCATTCGCCGTCAGACGCGAAGCGAGCAGGACGGCGGCCAAGCCCTTGCCGAAATCGAGCACAAACGTGGCCACAAATCCGGCGATGCCGACGCTGCGCATCACGTTGGTGGCGCCGGTGGCGCCGCTGCCCGTGGTGCGCACGTCGATGCCCCTGCGCCAGCGCACGATCAGGTAGCCGAAAGGGATGGATCCGAGAAGATAGGCGGCGAGAGTCGTCAGCGGAGCCGTCATGGGGCGGAACCGTCGGGCCGCGGCGGGCCGGCGCTCATCTCATTCTGATCGGCTGTGGGTGGAAACCGGGCGAGTTTGGAGTATTGGGCGCCGCCCGGCCGGAGCTTGCTCTGGAACAGGAAAAACGCGCTCACCTCAAATCGTCCCAAGGCGCCGCCGTTGCTCGGTTCAAGGGCTGCTTCCAGAGCCGGCTGCGCGTGTTCGCTCTCGAAGCGCGCGAGCGTCAGGTGAGGCTGAAAGGGACGATTCTCAGGCGGAAATCCGAGGGGCGCCATTGCCGCCTCGACCTTGGCCGCGAGTTCGCCGAGCGCCGCCGGCGCTTGCAGGCCGACCCAGAAGACACGCGGACGCCGCGGGTTCGGGAAGAATCCAAAGCCCCTCACTTCGACCTCGAACTTGCCGAACGGTCCGATCGATTCGAGCGCGCCGACGATGGCCGCCACGCGCTCGGCCGCGACTTCACCGAGAAACTTGAGCGTCAGGTGCAATCCCTCGGGACGCGTCCAGCGGATGTCGTGACTCAGCGCGCACGCCGCGCGCAGGCGCTTCTGTTCACGATCGAGCGCCGCACGAACATCTTCCGGCAAGTCGACGGCGATGAAAGTCCTCATTGCGAAAGGCAGTCGGCGGTCAGCGGTCAGCAGTCTGCAGTCGCCAGTCTGCCGTTGAGATCAGCAGTCGGCGGTCTGCCTACTGCCTTCTGCCTACCGCCAACTGCCTACTGCCTTCTGCTTTCTGCCTTCCGGCTAATCCCTCACCCTCCGGCGAATCATCTCGAGCGCGGCTACCGATGCCCAGGTGCGCACCCGTTCGCGGTCGCCCGGGAACTGAAAGCGCCGCACTTCCGTGGAGCGGTCGTCGGACAACGCGATGAAAACCAGACCCACCGGTTTTTCCATCGTGCCGCCGCCCGGCCCGGCCACGCCGCTGATGCTGACGCCGATGGACGCGCCCGTTCGTCGTCGCACGCCCTCGGCCAGCGCCTGTGCGACCGGCTTCGACACGGCGCCCTCGACGGCAATCAGCTCCGCCGGCACCCCTACGAGGCGGGTCTTCAGGTCGTTGCTGTACGCGACCACGCCTCCGAGAAAAAAGTTCGAGCTGCCGGGCACGCGCGTCAATCGTTCGGCCACGAGGCCCCCGGTGCAGCTCTCCGCCACGGCCACCGTCTTCTGCTTCATCACGAGATACATCCCGACCACTTCCTCGAGCGACTCGCCCCCGGTCGAAAATATGTGATCGCCGAGCGCGAGCTCGATCTTGTCGCCGAGCTCGGCAAGCAGCTTGTCAGCCTCCGCCTCGCTCGCGCCATGCGCGCGCAGGTGAACCTCGATGGTGCCCGCCACGGAAAGAATGGTGGTCTCGGGATTCTTGTACTGCTGGTAGGCGGGGGCGATTCGCCGGTCCACTTCCGACTCCGGCAGGCCCACCACCTTATAGATCCGCGTGCGCAGCCGGCGGCCGCTGCTGCGCGCGGCGAGGCGGGGCACGCAGGCGGCCTCGAACATGGCTTCGAGCTCCCAGGGCGGCCCCGGCAGCAGCACCAGGATGCAGCCGCGCTGCTCGATCCATAATCCGGGGGCGGTCCCGCGCTCGTTGGCAAGCCACTCCGCCCCCTCGGGAACCAGGGTCTGGCGCAGATTGTTGGCCGGCATGGGGCGGCCCAGCCTCGCCCATCGCTCCTCGATGCTGCGCCGGATCTCTGCGACCTCGCGCAGAGGCCGGTCCAGCACCTCGGCCACCACCTCGCGATTCAAATCGTCTTCGGTAGGGCCGAGCCCTCCGCTCAGAATCACGAGCTCCGAGCGGCTGATGGCCAGGCGGACGCACGCCCCCAGCCGCTCGCGATCATCGCCCACGATGCTCTTGAACCGTACTTCGATACCGAGGCTATTCAGCTTGCCGGTGAGATAAAGCGAGTTGGTGTCCTGGCGGAAGGGAGTTAGCAGCTCGGAGCCGACGGCGATGATTTCCGCATCCATTGATTCATGGACCCATTGATTCAATGATTCATTGACTCAATAAGCCGATGGGCCACTAACACCAGCCACTGTCAAGGCAGGGGCCGGCCTTCGATGTCGAGAAACAGCTCCACCAGGGAATCGCCGGTCGCAAGAACCAGCGACCGGTGGGGCGTGAAAGCGAGACCAACGATCCCTTGCCCGGAGATGAAGAGTTCCGCGGAGCGCCCGTCCGGCGTGGTGCGCACAACGCCGCGATTCCCAGCCAGGCTGGCCGCCACGTACAGGCCGCCTCGCGCGTCAAACGCCAGGCCCTGGGGCCGCCCGAGGCCTCGATAGAAAGTGGAGATATCGCCGGCAGGGGAGACGCGGAACACCTGGTCAAAGCTCGAAGTTGTGGGGCTGGTCACGAAAAGGTGCCCATCCGGTCCGAAAGCGAGATGGTAGGCGGCGATGCTGGGCTCGAGCGTGGTAAAGACGAAGATCTGGCGCTCCCGGTTGATCTTGAAAATCGTGCCGCTTCGATCGCCCACGTAGAGATTGCCGTCGGCGTCAAAAGCCAGCCCCGTTGCCACTCCCATGCCTTCGGCATAAACCTCGCGACGCCCGTCCGGCGAGACCTGGTAAACCACGCCCTCGAGCCGGCTCGAGACATAGAGAAACCCGTTGCGGTCAAAGGCCAGGCCGGTGGCGTTCATGAGGTCGGAGAGAAATGGCCTCGCGGACCGATTGTTGTCCACCTTGTAGACTGAAACGGGCACCTTCTGCCCGCGGCTTCCGCTGAATGTGCTGAAGATGTTTCCGGCCGCGTCCACAGCGGGATTGGCAACCGGGTGCAGGCCCTCCGCGATGCTCAATCCGACCGCGACCGAGACCGGGGCGCTGACCCCGCGGCCCGTATTGACGGTCACGTCCCCGCTCGTCACACCTTCCGGCACTCGAACCAGCAGGCGGTTCGGCGAGCTCATCAGAATGTTGCCGGCGATTTCGCCGAATCGGACGAGCGGCCGGGTGTGGCCGTTTTCGGTGAATCTGCGTCCGCGCAGGGCGATCTCGCCGCCGGGGATGGCGGCCCGCGGCGCAACGGCCTCAATCTGGGGGCGCAAATCCGCTGCGCTCTCGGTAGCCTCGCCGGCTTTGCTGTTCTTTTTCCAGAGAGTCATTTCAACCAGTGCCCCAGGAGGCTAAACGCGGCCAGGGTCCAAACACCGGCCGCAACGTCATCCAACATGATGCCCCAACCGCCGCGCAAGTGTTCCAGGCGCCGGGCGGGGAACGGCTTGATCACGTCGAAGGCGCGAAAGAGCAAGTACGCCCCGAGCAACCCCTTCCATCCGGCTCGCGGATTCGCCAGGAGCGCGACCATCTGGCCCACCACTTCGTCGATGATCACGTGGCCGGGGTCTTTGCGGCCGAAATACGTCTCGGCTGCGGTGGCCGCAGGCACGCCCAGAGCCAGGATGACGATTGCGCCGGCTCCGACCGCCGCCGAAACCCAGAGATCCGGCACCGGCAGGCGCGCGAGCGCCACAACCAGCCCTAGTCCGACGGCGGCGCCGAGGCTGCCGGGCCCGATGGGAAAGTATCCCAACCCGCCGCAGGTGGCGAGCCATACCCAAAGCCCCGGACGCCTACTCGCCTGCGGTGACGTCGCGTTCGTCAACCTCGCTCCCCGCCGATTCCCCAGTGGCCGGCTCCGCCTCGCTTGCCACCGGTGTCGAGATCGCGTAGCGCCCGGCGAGCCAGTTGTCGAGATCGATCAGGCGGCAGCGTTCGCTGCAGAAAGGGCGGAAGGAGTTTCCGTCCCACGTCGTCTCGCGCTTGCAGATCGGACACCGCACTCGAGCACCGCGTCACACGCCGGCCACATCGGCCACGCCGACAGGGCCGACCGCCGGCTGGATCTGAACCAGACGGGCCGCTGCCTCCGGAATCTGCGACAGGGCCGGATGCGGCGGGGCAAGCTCAGCAAAGCGCCCTGCCTCGAGCCGCGCGACGAGGTCATAGTCGGAGGTTTCGGTGATCCGCGCCCATCGAAACTCGCCGGCCACAGGTTCGGCCCCCTCAAAATCATTGATCAGAACGCGGCCGTCGATTTCCGGCGCTTGCGACTCAAGCCGCCCCACAAACAGCAGGTCCGTCTCCTCCGCCCGGCCTTCGACGAGCACGGGCAGCCGCTGGCCCACGCGCCCGCGAAGCTTCCGGCGTGAAATCCGGCGCTGCAAGCTCAGGATCCGCCGGCGACGCTTCTCGGCCACGCCCTTCGCCACCGCGCCGGGCAGGCCGAATGCCCCACTTGACTCTTCGTTCGAGTAAGTGAAGACGCCGAGATGATCGAACTCGGCGGCTTCCACGAAGTCACAGAGGGCGCGGAAGTCGTCGTCCGTCTCGCCGGGAAATCCAACGATCATGGTCGTGCGCAGCGTGACGTCTGGAATCAGTGCCCGGATCTTGGCCAGCATCTTCAGGAATTGCGCCCCGTCGGAGCCCCTCCGCATCCCCTTCAAGACCTCGCGGCTCGAGTGCTGTAGCGGAATGTCGAAGTAGCGCGCGACTTTCGGCGAGCCTGCCACGGCCTCAATCAGGCGATCGGTCATGCGGTTCGGGTAGCAGTAGAGGAATCGCACCCAGACCAGCTCCGGGATGCGGGCGAGCGATTCGACGAGCAGCGCCAGGCCGTTCCGAATGCCGAGGTCCGCGCCGTAACTGGTGGTGTCCTGCCCCACGAGAACCAGCTCGCGTACCCCCTGCCGCGCCAGGGTTTCCGCTTCGCGCACCACGGACTCGAAGCGCCGCGAGCGGAATCTGCCCCGCATCTGCGGGATCACGCAAAAGCTGCAGGGGTGATCGCAGCCCTCGGCGATCTTCAAATAGGCGAAATGGGAAGGCGTGGAGAGGACGCGCGGGGTGAATTCGGTGTAAAGATACGGGTCATAGGGACGACTCGAAGTGCGCGCCCCACCGTGGGATCCCGAAGGTCCGCAGGCTTCGAGCACGCGTTCGAGCTCGTTCGTGCCGATCACGAAGTCGACCTCGGGAATCTCTTTCAGGATCTCCTGGCGATAGCGCTCAACCAGGCACCCCGCCACCACCAGCCGTTGGGCCCGGCCGGTCTTCTTGTGCGCGGCCATCTCCAGAATGGTGTCGATCGATTCCTTCTTGGCAGGCTCAATGAAGCTGCACGTATTGACGATCAACACGTCGGCGTCCTCGGGCCGGGACACGAGTTCCCAGCCGCGCCCAGCGAGCTGCCCGAGCATCACTTCGCTGTCCACCAGGTTCTTGGGACAGCCCAGACTCACCATTCCGACTTTGGGCATAGGTCACAACTGAGCGCGAGGGCGCCTGACAGTCCGACTTAAGAATTTTAGCACAGCTCGCGGGGCAGCCCGACGGTTCGCTCGGTCACTGCCCATTGTGCGTCAGCCGTTTGTTCGTTGTGGTTTGACAACATCGCGTGCCTGCTTGACCTCACAAGGCCTTGCCTTGGCGCCTTTTGGCTGAAGACTCAAAATTTCCTCGATTTCATTCTTGGAGGATGTATGCTAAGAACGAAAAAGGCAGGTGTTTATGAAAACCCACCTCAATCGTCGAGAGTTTATCCGGGGAGTAAGTGCCGCGGCTGCGGGGTTCTGGCTGGCGCCGTCCGGGCTGTGGGCGAGCGCGCCGCCAACGGCTCCGGTGGCCGTAGCCAGGTGCACGGCGTACGGCGTCGACGTGATGCCCACGCTGGCCACGATGTTCGACCAGTTGGGCGGGCTGCGCCGGATCGTCAACGGCAAGACCGTGACCATGAAAATCAACGTCACCGGAAGTCCCCCGGAGTTTTTCCAAGGGCTGCCGCTGGGCCGGACTTATTGGGTAAATCCCCAAGTCCTCGGTTCAGTGATTCACCTCCTGGGGCAGGCGGGAGCGCGCCGCATTCGCGTGGTGGAAAGCCCCACCGGCTCGCACCTCGCGACACTCCAGGAATTCCTGGCGCTGGCCAAGTGGAATCCCAGCGATTTTTCGAGCGCGGCGCCGAACGTCGAGTTCGAGAATACCAACTGGCCCGGCCCCTCGGGGAAATACGTGCGCTTCCAGGTTCCCGGCGGCGGACTGCTTTTCCCTGCCTACGATATGAGCCGCGCGTATGCCGATTGCGACGTTTTCGTTTCTCTCGCCAAGCTCAAAGAGCACTCGACCGCCGGCGTGACCTTGTCAATGAAAAACTGCTTTGGCAATACTCCCACGACGATTTACGGGGAAGGGGCGGGCCTGGACGAGCCGAGCAAGACTCCGCAAGGAGGCCGCAGCATGCTGCACCAGGGCGACCGGCAACCGTCCAGGAGTTCGCTGCCGGAGATCGACCCCCATTCCCCGCGCGACCCCGGCTACCGCGTTCCCCGCGTCACCGCCGACTTGGTGGCGGCGCGGCCCATTCACCTCGCGATCATCGACGGCATTGAAAGCGTGGCGGGAGGCGAAGGCCCCTGGGTCCAGAACTTTCGCACCGTTCGACCCGGTCTGTTGATTGCGGGCACCAACTGCGTGACCACGGACGCCGTCTGCACCGCGCTGATGGGCTTCGACCCCATGGCCGAGCTCGGCACGGCTCCTTTCGAACACTGCACCAGCACGCTGAAACTGGCGGAGCAATTGGGAATCGGCACGCGCGACCTGAGGCGAATCGAAGTCCGCGGATTGCCGATCGAAAAAGGCCGGTTTGATTTCCGCAAGGCCTGAACATGCGGTGGAAGAAACTGAGCCTGCTGTCACCGCGCTTACCTTAAAGCGCGGGGCGGAGATGCCTTTCAGGTCGAGCGTCTCGAGCGCTACACCAGGCCGCTGCGTGTAAGCGGCAGCTCGCGGACCCGCTTCCCGGTTGCAGCGAAGATGGCGTTGCACAGCGCCGGCGCGAAGGGTGGCACGCCCGGCTCGCCGACGCCGGCCGGCGGAGCGTCGTTCTCCACAATGTGCACGTGGATCTCGCGCGGCGCCTCATGGATGCGGCACATCGGATAATCCTGAAAGTTGTGTTGTTTGATCGCGCCGTTCGTGGCCGTGATCTCGCCATACTTGGCGAGGCTGGTGGAAAAAACCGCCGCGCCTTCGAATTGATTACGGACGCTGTCAGGATTCACGATCGTCCCCGCGTCGACCGCCGTATCCACGCGTCCGATCTGTACCTTGCCCTGATGGTCGATCTCGACCTGCACCACCGTGGCCACGTAGGTCAGGAAGCTGCGGTGAACCGCGACGCCCATTCCTTGCCCTGAGCCGAGGTTTCGGTTGCCCCAGCCGGCCTGCTCGGCGGCCAGTTGCGCTACACGCTTGATGCGCGCCGTATCGACGGGATAGTCTTTGTAATCGGCGCCCATGTTCTCGTAGCCCGCGCCCAGGTCCTTCTTGTCGATCACGCGATCGGGGCCGACGAGCGCCAGCAGATAGTCGAGCGGATCGCGTCCGGCGGCGTGCGCGAGCTCGGCGGCAAACGACTGCACCGCGAAGGCGTGGTAGATGTTGGCCACCGAGCGCAGCCAGCCGATGCGGACGTGCGCCTCCGCCGGGCCGTTCTCAGCGCGGAAATTCGCGATGGCGAACGGCGTGTCGGTCCATCCCATTCCGAGTTCGCCGCCGCTGCCGTAAGTGTTGTTGAGTTCAAAGCTGGAGCCGATGGGCGGAAAAGCGGAGCGTTGCAGCCACGCCGTAGGCATGCCGTTCGCCCCAAGCGCCGCCTTCATGTAAGTTGCCGCGACCGTGTGATAGTAATCGAACTGGATGTCGTCCTCGCGCGTCCATACCACTTTCACGGGCTTGCCGGTCTTCTTCGAGAGCACGGCCGCCTCAGCCACGAAATCCGGCTTTGACTTGCGCCCGAAGCCGCCGCCGAGCAACGTGACGTGGCAGACAACGTTCTCCTTCGGAATGCCCAGCACCTTGCCCACCGTCTCCTGCACCGATTGCGGATCCTGAACCGGCGCCCAAGCCTCCACGTGTCCGTCGCGAAAATCGGCCACGGCCACCGGCGGCTCCATCGACGCGTGCGCGAGCAGCGGGACGTAGTACCCCGCCTCGATCGTCTTCGCGCTCCGGGCGAATTCCGCGTCAACGTCGCCGACGTTCCAGGCCACTTTGCACGGCTGGCGCACGGTCTGCTCGAGCTCCCGGCGATAAGCGTCCGAGTTGAACGATGCGTTGGCGCCCTCATCCCAGGTGATCTTCAGCTTCTGACGGCCCTGCAGAGCCGCCCAGGTGTTGTCGGCGATGACGGCCACCCCGCCCAGGGGCTGGAAGGCGTGCGGAGGCTTGAAGGGATCGATCGCGACCGTCTGGCGGACGCCCGCCACCTTCAAGGCGTCGCTCGCGTTGAGGGATGCGACCTTGCCGCCGAGCACCGGCGGATGCTCGATCGAAGCGTAAAGCATGCCGTCAAGATGGGCGTCCATGCCGTAGCCGGCCTTGCCGGTGCAGATGTCCTCCAGGTCGAAGATGGCCGCATCTTTGCCGATGTAGCGCCATTCGCTCCTGGGCTTGAATCGCAAGCTCTCCTTCGGCGGCACGGGAAGCCTCGCCGCCGCAGCCGCGAGCTCGCCATATCCCACCGTGCGGCCCGTGGGCACGTGCGTGATGACGTGCGGACGCGGGCTCGCCTCGCACTCACCCACCGGGACGTTCCATTGCAGCGCGGCGGCCTCGACCAGCATGGTGCGCGCCGTGGCGCCGTGCTCGCGCATGGCATCGAAGAAGCTGCGAACAGAATGGGACCCGTCCGTATCCTGGTCGCCATACTTCGCATCGCCGGTCGCCTGCACGATGCGCACCCGGCTCCAGTCAGCCTCCATCTCGTCGGCCACGATGCGGGGCAGGGAAGTGCGGCTTCCGGTGCCCATTTCGGAGCGGTGCGCCACGATCACCACCGTCCCGTCCGGCTCGAGGCCGACGAAGACGTTGGGATGGAAAGCCGTGGCCCCGACGGGATCACCGGCCGGACCGCCGCTAGTAAGGGACGCCGCGCCGTCCTCCGGTGATGAGCCATAGAGAGCCTCGGGGACGAATTGCGCGCCCAGCACGAAGGCTCCGGTAGAAAGCACGCCGTGCAGGAATCCGCGGCGGCTCACATTCTCGATCCGGTTCATACAGCCTCCCCGGCCGCAGCCTTGATCGCGGCTCGAATGCGCTGATAGGTGCCGCACCGGCAGATGTTGCCCGCCATCCCCTGGTCGATGTCGGCATCGGTTGGATGCGGTTTCGATTTCAGCAGCGCCGCCGCCTGCATGATCTGACCGGCCTGGCAGTAACCGCACTGCGGAACGTTGTGCGCCATCCAAGCCTTCTGCACGGGATGCAGCGCGCTGTCGAAACCGGAGCCCAGCGCTTCAATGGTGACGATCTCGGCGCCGGCCGCCGCTTTCACGGGAGTCATGCAGGCCCGCACGGCCGCGCCGTTCTGGTGCACCACGCAACTGCCGCACACGCCGATGCCGCAACCGAACTTGGTGCCGGTCAATCCCAGCCCATCCCGCAGATACCACATCAACGGCATCTCCGGATCGCCGTCAAACGAGCGGCGAACACCATTCACCTTGAGTTGGATCATTGTGTCCCTCACCTCCGGCAGGAAGCTACTGCCACCCGGCAGTTTCCTACCGGGACATTGTGCCAGATGTGACCGCCGGTTAGAAGGGGTTGTTCCAGCAGCGGGCTCGGAGCCGGACTCCGCCGCAGCCGGTTACTCAGCGCGCAGCGTGGTGGCCGGGTCGATGCGCACCGCGCGGATGATCGGTGGCAGCGCGCTGACCAGCGCCGCCCCAAGAATCGTCAGGGCGGGAAGCGCCAGCATCGCGGGGTCGGTGGGTTTTACCTGGTAAAGCAGCGTCTCGATGTAGCGCGCGGAGGCGAAGCCGAGCGCGAGGCCCGCAAGGGCGCCGGCGAGGACCATGGAGAACACGTCGGCCGTCACGCGTCGCGCCACATCCGCCGCCTGCGCTCCCAGCGCCATGCGAATGCCGATTTCGCGCCGGCGCTGCACCACGGAGTAATCGAGAACGCCGTACAGGCCGACCCCCGCCAGCACGAGCGCGACCACGCCGAAGAAGAGGGCCAATCTCCCGAGCAGGCGCTCGCGGACCGTTTGCGATTCGTTGATCTCCGTTTGCGTGCGGATATTGCTGACGCGGAACTCGGGCCAGGCGCTTGTCACTTCCCGGCGTAGGATGGAGGCGAGGGCCAGCGGATTCGCGGCGGAAGTCCGCACGATGAATGTGCCGTCCGTTTTCGCCACCCATGCGCCTTTGGCGTCGACCGAGCGAAACGGGTAATAGGCCTGGGGCAGGATGGGCTCGCGGACGTTGCGGTAGCAAGCATCGCGGACCAGGCCCACGACCGCGAAGTGAAGGCTGTTGCCTTCATCAAACACCATGTCAAACGACTTTCCCACCGGGTCCTCGCCTTTGAAGTATTCCCTCGCGAAGGTCTCATTCACAATCGCCGAGCCCGGGTAGGTATCGCCGGGGCGGAAGTCCCGGCCGTCGATGATAGGAATCTTCATGGCTTCCGTCCAGCCGGGCGAGACGCTCAAAAAGTAGGCGAGCACCCCGTTCGGAGGAGCGCCATTGACCGCAATGGAATTGTTCCAGCTCCACCCGCTCAGAAGCGCGCGACTGGCGAGCGCCGCCGTATCCACGCCCGGCACCGCCCGCAGATGTTCCACTACCTGCTCCCAGTAAACGGGCGACTGCGGACGATGTGCGACGGTTTCGAGCGTGAGCACCCGGTCGGCGGAAAACCCTGTGGGCTGATTCGAGAGGCGCTGAAACGTGGCCACAAAGAGTCCGGCGACGAAAAGCACCAGAAAACAAAAAGCCGTCTGGACGGCGATGAGCCCGCGCATCAGGCGGCGGCGCGCGTGCGGATCTTCTCCGCCCTTGAGCGCGCTCGCCGGCTGCACGGACGAAGCGCGCAACGCCGGCGCCAGGCCGAAGAGCAGCATCACGCCCACTGTCAGCGCCAGGCCGAACGTCAGCACCCGCCAATCTGCGGGCAGAAATAGCCGCGCCGGATTATCCGGCGGATTGATCATCCCAACCACGACCGGAGCGGACCACCAGGCGAACAGCCCGCCGACCGCGGCCGCGAGCACGGCGAGCCACGCGCTTTCCACCAGGACCAGTTGGACCAGGCGCCCTCGTCCCGCGCCGATCGAGACGCGCAGCGCCATCTCGCGCGCCCGCGCCGCCGCCTGGGCCGTCTTCAGGTTGGCGACGTTCGCGCAGGCGATCAGCAGCACCAGCGCCACCAGCACCGCCAGCGCCGCGAGCGAAGTGCGGTAGTCGTTCTGCAGATCGGAGACGCCTGCCGCCGCGGGCTCAAACACGAGCCGTTGATTCAGGTCAGCGTCAATCAGCTGCTGCGACATTCCGTGGAAGCCTTTTGCCCTCTCCTCTTCAAACGCGCGCGAAGTTGCGCCCAGCTTGGCGCGAACAGGCTCGAGCACAACTCCGGGCTTCACGCGCGCGAGCGTCCGCATCCACGTCCAATCATCCTTTAGCACACCCGGATGCATCATCGTGGGAACGAAGACGTCGATCATCGTGCCGGGCTCGATGCCGGTGAATCGCGCCGGGCCCACGCCGACGATTTCGTAAAGGTCGTTGCCGATCCGGAAGGTTCGTCCCACCACCTTCGGGTCCCGCCCGAAGCGGCTGGTCCAATAGTCGTAGGACAGCACGGCGTAGGGATGCGCGTGGGGCTTTAAATCGTCGCTTTCGGTCAGCAGGCGTCCGGCGGCGGGGCGCAATCCGAACAAGCCGAACATCGAGCCTGAAACGTATTGCAGGTACGCTTTCTCCATGTCCTGGTCCGAAGCGTAGGTCAGGTCCGTACGCTCGGAATATGACAGCGCAATCAACTGGGCCTGACCCTTCGCCGACGCCCGCATGCGCTCGAAGTCCGGGTACGCCCAACCGTCGAAAGTGTCGAATTTGCCTTCGGGATCGACTCCCTGGCGCGCGAGAGCGTACAATTCTCCCGGCTCCGCAACCGGCAGCGGACGCAGCAGCAGGGCGTCGATCAGCCGGAACGCCGACGTGCAGGCCCCGATCCCAAGCGCCAGCGACAGGATGGCCGCAGCTGAAGTCGCCTTCTTCTTCATGAGCTGCCGCCAGCCGAAGACGGTGTCGGCGCGCAGCGAGTCGAGCCACACGACGAGCCGGACGTCCCGGCTCTGCTCGCGCAAACGCAGCGCCGGGCCCAGGGCCCGGCGGGCCTCGGCCGGATCGCGGCCCTGCTCGATGGCCTCATCGATGTGCGACTGGAACTCTTCGTCGATCTCCCGGCTCAAGCGGTCGGGACGAAACACGTTGGCGATGCGCGACCACCACGGCATATCAGGCCATCCCACTGATTTCAATTGCTCCGCAACGCGATCATGGGATCAATCCGCGATGCCCGCCGTGCCGGGATGTATCCCGCAATCAGCGCGACCGCGCACAAAAGCAGGATCATGCCCGCGAACGTCGCCGGATCAGTGGGCGCGGTGTCGAAGAGCAGAGAAGCAATTAATTTCGAAACGACGAGCGCGGCAACGGTGCCGAGCAGAACGCCTGCAGCGGCCAGCCGGAGCGTGTTCCCGATAACAGCCCGCTGGACTTTTCCGGCGGTGGCGCCCAGTGCCATGCGAATACCGATCTCCTGGGTCTGACGCGCGACCGAGTACGAGATAACCCCGTAAATTCCCAGTGAAGCCAGAATGAGTCCGAGCGCGGCGAACGCCGAGACCAGCACCACGAAGAATCGCCGCGGCGAGACCGCGTGGTCCACGATCTGGCGCAACGGCCGAAATTCGGACGACGGCTGGCCGGGATTCAGTTCGCGCAGCGTCTTCATAACGCTTGATGCCAGCACGTCGGGCGGCAGGCTGGTGCGGATGACGAGTTCCGCGCCCACCGGACCGGCTTGCGTGACCGGAAGATAGGCGTCGAGACCTGAGGAATCTTCGACGCTGGTTTCCCGGACGTCGGAGACTACCCCGATTACGGTCGCGTCGCCCCCACCAATCACGGCCATTCGCCCCAGCGGATCCTGGCCGGGCCAGAGTTTCTTCGCCGCCGCCTCGTTGAGAATCGCCACGGGCTGAGTGGTGGGGCCGTCCGACCACGACACATCGCGGCCGGCGCGCAAACGCATGCCCATGGCGTCGAGGTAGCCCGGCGTGACCACATAGACGAAGGCATCAGGAGATTCGTTCTCGCGGTAAGTCACCCCTTTGGCGCCGAAGCTCCAGCTCCGGTTGCGGTCGAGCGGCAACATGTCTGAGACGCCGGCTTCGTGGATGCCGGGGATCGCCTTAATATGCCGAAGCATTTCTTGAAGAATGGTACCGCGCCGCACGGGCGCGTCCTTGCCGCCGCCGTCGTCATACTCCACGCTGATAGCCGCGGCACGGTCGGGCCTGAATCCCAGATCGACGTCGAGGACGCGCAGGAAGCTGCGCAGCAGCAGGCCCGCTCCGATCAGCAGGACGCAAGCCAGGGCAACCTCCGAGATGACCAGTGCCGAGCGCATGCGGTCGTGCTTGTGGCCTGCGGTGGTGCCATGCCCGGAGTCTTTCAGTGACTCTTGCACGTGCTTGCCCGACATCCTGAGCGCGGGCGCGACACCGAAGAGCAGAGCGCTGGCCACGGCGACCAGCAACGTCCACGCGAGCGCCGAGCCGTCCACACGGAGGGTACTGAGCAGGGGCAGGGCAATGGATCCCTGATGCGCGAGATAGTAAGTCATCAGGAAAGCGAATCCCAAGCCCAGGAACGCGCCTCCCGTCGCGAGCACCATGCTCTCCGTCAGCAACTGGCGGATCAAGCGTCTTCGGGCCGCCCCCAGGGCGCTGCGCATGGCGAATTCTTTGGTCCGTGCCGCGGCACGCGCCAGCGAGAGGTTGGAGAGATTCACGCATACAATCAGCAGGATCAGGGCGACCGCCGACCACAGCACAATGAGGGATCGGCGCAGCTTTCCGCTGACGTGGTCTTTTAATGATTGCACCTCGCCCTGGTATCCCTTGCCATACTCTGGATGCGCGAGGCTGACATAGAACGTGGGGAACAGCATGGTGGCTTCGGCCTGGACCTGCACCACCGTTGTCTCCGGCTTCATGCGGCCGATGAGGAGCAGTGTATTTCCCCAGTACCGCATGTCATCCATCGGTGCAGGGACCAGGATGTCCATCTTGGTGCCGGGCGCAAAGACGGAGCCGAAATCGAAGGTGGGAGGTAGCACCCCGACCACCGTCACTGACTCCTTGTTGAGCGTGACCGGCTGTCCCACGATCGATGGGCTCGCGCCGAATTGCTGCTTCCAATACAGGTAGCTCAACAGCACTGCATGCGAAGCGTTCTTCCGGCACTCTTCAGGCGCGAACAGCCGTCCAAGTGCGGGCCGTATGCCCAGTGTCTGAAAGAAATTGCAGGCTATCCAGACTCCGGACACGGGCTTCGGATCCCCGTAGCCGGACAATTTGTAATCCGCGGCGCCGTAGAACGGCATGTAAGCGGTCACGCTCTCGAGGGACCGCTGGCCTTGCTGATAACTTTCAAAGGCATCCACCGAATACGTGACGCAGGACAGACCGCAGGTCTTGGGAGACCCTTGGATCCATACCAATTCCTTCGCGTCGCGAAAAGGCAGGGGCCGCAGGAGAATCGTGTTCACCACGCTGAAGACAGCCACGTTGGCGCCGATGCCGAGACCGAGGATCAGCACCGCGATTAAGGTGAACGCCCGATCGCGTCGCATGAGGCGAAATGTATAGCGCAAGTCCTGCAACAGAACGTCGAGCGCCGGCAGGCCACCCGCGTCGCGATGAGGTTCGTTCGACGTGACAGCTCCCTCCAAGAATATCAAGCCGATCCACTCGGCTTCCGTAGATTGAAACGAGAGTTCCTCGCTCGAAGTTCCAAAGTTCCCGCCACCCGGCGTGTTCCCGCCACCCGGCGTTGCGTCTCTACTTAAATCAGGCCATCCTTAGAACGCGATTTACCGCCGAGGTCACCGCCTGCCAGCGCGACTCCTCGGCCGCAAGCTGCTTCCTGCCCGCTGCCGTCAATTCGTACAGGCGCGCCCGCCGCCCAGTATCCTTGGTGACCCATTGCGCGCGAATCCAGGCCGCCTCCTCCATCCGGTGCAGGGCCGGGTAGAGTGACCCCTCCTCGGCGCGAAGCACGTCGCCGGACATGTCTCCAATCGCCGACATGATGGCGTAACCGTGCAGACGGGGCCGCCGCGAAAGGATCTTCAGAACCATCAGGTCGAGCGAGCCTTGAAGCGAGTCAGGTTTGGGCATCATCAGACCTCGGATTATATAGACGTCTTAGTATAACACAAAGTTAGGCCCGATCTTCGCGCGGCCAATTATTCAGCGCGCAGCGTGGTGGCCGGGTCGATGCGGACCGCGCGGATCACCGGTGGCAGTGCGGTCAGGAGCGCCGCCCCGAGAATCGTCAGGGCGGGGAGCGCCAGCATCCCCGGGTCGGTGGATTTTACCTGGTAAAGCAGCGCCTGGACGTAGCGCACGGACGCGAAGCCGAGCGCAAGCCCGGCAAGCGCGCCGGCGAGCACCATGGAGAACACGTCGGCCGTCACACGCCGCGCCACATCCACCGCCTGCGCGCCCAGCGCCATGCGAATACCGATTTCGCGCCGGCGCTGCAGCACGGAGTAATCAAGAACGCCGTAGAGGCCAACGCCCGCAAGCAACAGCGCGACCAACCCAAAGAAGAGCGCCAACCTGGCGAGCAGCCGCTCGCGCACGGTATGCGACAGATTGATCTCCAACTGGGTGCGGACATTGCTGACGCGAAATTCGGGACGCGCGCGCGTCACCTCGCGGCGAAGCGTGGAGGCCATTGCGAGCGGGTTGGAACCGACGGTGCGCACCATGAACGTGGCCTGCGCGATCGGTTGCAAAGCGCCGTTGTCGTCGACCGACTGCAGGGGATAATACGCGGCGGGCGTGGCCGGCTCCCGCACGTCGCGGTAGCACGCATCAGGAACCAAGCCCACAATTTGAATGGGAGGGCTGCCCTTTCGCTCGAACGACCTTCCGACCGGATTCCTTCCCTCGAAGAACCGTTTGGCGAATTCCTGGTTCACGATGGCCACGCGGGGAAACACCTCGTCAGGGCGAAAGTCCCGGCCGCCAACGACCGGAATCTTCATGGCGTTCAGCCAGCCCGGCGAGATATTCATGAAGTAGGCCAGGACGTCGCTCGGTGGGGCGCCGTTCGTGGAAACGTAGCCATTCGCGCCCACGCCGCTGAGAATTGGCCAACTGGAAAGCGCGACCGTCTCCACACCCGGCAACGCGCGCAGGTGCTCGGCTACCTGGTCCCAATAGACCGGGGCCTGAGGGCGTTGTGTGATGGTTTCGAGCGCGAGAAGACGGTCGGCGGAGAAGCCGGTGGGCCGGTTTGACAACCGTTGGAACGTGGCCACGAAGAGGCTTGCAACGAAAAGCACGAGAAAACAGAAGGCCGCCTGCACCGCAATCAGCGCATGCATCAAGCGGCGGCGCGCGTGAGGATTGTCCCCTCCTTTAAGCGCGCTCACCGGCTGGACGGACGAAGCGCGCACAGCCGGCGCCAGGCCGAAGAGCAGCATCACGGCGATCGTCAGCGCCAGGCCAAACAGCAGCACCCGCCAATCCGCCGGCAGAAAGAGCCGCGCCGGATTGTCCGGCGGATTGATCATGCCGACCACGACCGGAGCGGACCACCAGGCGAACAGCCCGCCGATGCCGGCCGCGAGCAGAGCGAGCCACCCGCTTTCCACCAGGACCAGTTGGACCAGGCGCCCTCGTCCCGCGCCGATCGAAACGCGCAGGGCCATCTCGCGCGCCCGCGCCGCCGCCTGGGCCGTCATCAGGTTGGCGACGTTCGCGCAGGCGATCAGCAGCACCAGCGCCACCAGTACCGCGAGCGCCGCGAGCGAAGCGCGGTAGTCCTCCTGCATGCCGGAGACACCGGTGGCCGCCGGTTCCAACACGAGCTCTTGGTGAAGGAAGTCTTCAAGGCGCTGTTTGGGCACTCCGACGAAACCCTTCGCTCTCTCCTCTTGTGCCGCCTGATTGATCGCCGCCAGTCTCTCCCGCACCGGTTCGACGGCGACGCCCGGCCTCAGTTTCACGAACGTCCGAAACCAGCTCCAGTCTGAGTGCGTAACTCCGGGATTCATCATCGTGGGCAGAAAGATGTCGATGGCAGTGCCAGGCTCGGTTCCGGTGAAGCCTTCCGGGCCGACTCCGACGATCTCGTAGAGGTCGTCGCCCATGCGTAAGGTGCGTTCGATAACTTTTGGATCACGGCCAAAACGGTTCGTCCAATAGTCGTAGGAGAGCACGGCGTAGGGATGCGCGTGCGGCTTCAGATCGTCGGCCTCGATGAGCAGCCGCCCCAGAGCCGGCCGCAGCCCGAATGAGCTGAACATCCAGCCCGAGACGAATTGACGGTAAGCCTTCTCCACCTCCTCGTCCGATCCGTAAGTCAGATCGGTGCGGTCCGCGTACGACACTGCGATCAGTTCGGCCTGGCCTTTCACCGCGGAGCGCTCCACTTGGAACAGCGGATACTCATTGGCGTCACTGGTCCTGAAATTGCCAGCCGGACCGACTCCCTGGCGGGCCAAAGCGTACAACTCCCCCGGCTCTGCGACCGGCAGCGGACGCAGCAGCAGGGCATCGATCAGCCGGAACGCCGACGTGCAGGCCCCGATCCCAAGAGCCAGCGACAGGATGGCCGCCGCCGAAGTCGCCTTCTTCTTCATGAGCTGCCGCCAGCCGAAGACGGCGTCGGCGCGCAGCGAATCGAGCCACGCGACGAGGCGCACGTCGCGGCTCTGCTCGCGCAGGCGCAGCGGCGGGCCGAGCGCCCGGCGAGCTTCAACCGGATCGCGGCCGTGCTCGATGGCCTCATCGATATGCGACTGAAACTCTTCGTCGATCTCCCGGCTCAAGCGGTCGGGACGAAACACGTTGGCGAGGCGCGACCACCATGACATATCAGGCCACCCTTAGAATGCGATTTACCGCCGAGATCACCATCATCAGACCTCGTAGTATATAGACGTCTTAGTATAGCACAAAGTTGGCTGGGATATTCGCGCGGCTGTTCACGGAAAGTCGACATCCAGGGCATAGATGTCGGAGTGGCTGAGGACCAGTGAAACCAGCGGAGAGCCATCCGGCGCCAAGCCGGCGCAGTGACAAGAACTCACGGCTCGCGCCAGCCGAGAGCATAGATGTCGTCAGCGCGAATAACTTGACTGACGACTACGGAGTCATCGGGTGCGAGGCCGAGCCAACTCTGGTTCTGAAGCGTGAAACTTGCAAGATTTGCTACCCGCTCGACGGCGCGCCCGTTGGGCCGCATCCTGAAAATCCCTAAGGGTACCGTACGCTTGCCCCTCTGCTGTGTCTCGAGCCAGTAAATGTAATCGGCCCTCGTCGACCATTTGATGTCGACGATTTTGCCCGGAACTGTCGCTAGGCGCCTCCACTTTTGGGAACGCATGTCGAAGAGCATCAATGCGCCAAGGTTACGTGAAGCCCCCGCTATGTGCCGCCCGTCCGGCGACCACCGCATCATCAACCCTCCAGAGCCCGGAATCACTGTGGCGTTCCCCCCATCGAGGTCAAGAATCCGGGCCTCACGAGTGGGTTCGCCGGAGAGGGAGCTGCCCAAAACCAATCGCTTGCCGTCCGGCGACCAGTCGAGCTGACTGCTAGAGTCAGCCGGTATACCACTGATAGGCCGGGGAGGCGTGCGGCCATCCAAGGCAGCGATGTAGGCGCCCCTGGAAGCGCAACCGAAAAAAGCGATCTGCTTGCCGTCGGGCGACCAACGGGGCCACTCCCCATGGCACGAGGGTACGAGGCGAATTTTGGCGGTTCCATCCAGCCGGCTACGCCAAATCTCGTTGTTTTTGAAAGTGCTGTACACCGCCCATTGGCCGTCTCTGGAAAAGTCCGCACTCTGGATAGCGATGCCACCCAGATAAGGAACAAACTGGCGTTGCTTTCGATCGAAACGCACAAGTCGAGGGTTCCAGCTACTGATGTCGGCAAAGAGGGTCCTGCCATCCAGGCTTGGCAGTTCTTCTTCGATGTCCCCGATCGGGGCGCTCAATTGCATAGGCGTGCCCCGCGACCGTCGGAAAAAAGGTACCTGGTCGCGCACCGCCCAAAGGACTCCGTTTCGGGTTGTCGACCCCCTGATCCACTGGAAGACATAATAGCGACTGCTTTGCGTCCAGAAGCCGCAACACTGATCGAGATCACTCCGATCCGGAAGCAGCGGATAGCCGCCAGAACCATCGGTATGCGCTTCCCAGAGAACGGAAGCGCCCCCGGGAGTGTCGGAGACGTGAAACCGTAATCGCTCACCCTCCGGCGACCACCGGATATCCCATGCTGCGCCTGCGGCTGTCAGTAACTTTTGGGGGTCACTCCCATCGGCGTTTGCCAAATACAAGTCGTGTTCACTTGCATAGGCTATTTTCGTCCCATCGGGCGAGAAAGTCGCGGCATGGGCCAGGATATTCCGCAATGGCCTTGCGCCCCCGCTGTGTAGTGCAACCAGGAAGAGTTTCCGTTCCGGAGCGCTGACGACGCCGCCGGGCGCCGAGAGCACAAGTAAACCCGATTGGTCCGGTTGGATGTCAGCCAGCACGGGATTCACGATGTCGACAGGGATGGGAGCCGGGTCACCGCCTGTGACCGGAATCTCGAACAGCCCTGTTTCGGCGTCTACACCGGAGGGCCATTCATTGAAGTACAACCGGTTCCCGTCCGTAGCAAGGGTGCCCATGTCCTCGGGCTTTATAACTCCATCGAACGTGAGCTGCACGGCAGGCGAGAGCTGCGGCGGCGGGAGCGCCGGCCAGAAGATGTAAGCCAGGGCGGCCGCAGCCGCTACCGCGACGCCCGCTGCCAATCTCACTTTGTGTCCGGGGCGCGCCCGCGCTTCCTTTTGCGCTCGCAACAGACCCACCCGTATTTCGGCGGCGCTCTGGCAACGATTCCCTCGGTTTTTTTCAATCACTTTGTTGATCACCGTCTCAAGCGACCGCGGCGCTTCAGGATTGAGCCTTCGCAGCGGTTGAGGCGCGCGGTTCAAAATGGCGTCGTTGACTCCCGCCCCGGCGTCGGAGTTGAACGCCCGCCGCCCCGTCGCCATTTCATAGAGCACCACTCCGAAGCTGAACAAGTCTGTACGGGCATCCAGCTCCTCGCCCCGTGCCTGCTCCGGACTCATGTAGGCGGCCGTGCCCATGGCGGCGCCAGTGAGGGTAAGGGTCAGATCAGAGGCCATCGAAAGGTCGACGGGCGGTGCCTTGCGCCCCGCTCCCGTTTCGTCTGGCGGCCGCTGATCTTTGGTTACTGGATCTTGGGTCACCGGATCTTGGAGCTTCGCCACACCGAAATCCAGAATCTTGGCCACACCGTCGGTCGTAATGACGATATTCGATGGCTTGATGTCGCGGTGAACGATTCCCCTGGCATGCGCCGCCGCCAGCCCCTTGCAGATCTGTAGTGCGATTTCGAAGAGTTCCTTGAGTGGCAGTGGTCCGCGAGCGATCCTCTGGCTGAGCGTCTCGCCTTCAATGAGCTCCATCACGATGAAGGGCTGGCCTTCGTATTCATCGTTGTGATAAATCGTGCAGATGTTGGCATGATTAAGCGACGAGACCGCTTGCGCCTCGCGCTTGAAGCGCTCCAGCGCATCGCGGTTCTGGGAGAGATGCTGGGGCAGAAACTTCAATGCCACGAAGCGAGGCAGCTTGGTGTCGCGGGCCTTGTAGACCACGCCCATGCCGCCCACTCCGAGCGCTTCCAGGACCTGGTAATGGGAGACCGTCCGGCCGAGCAGCGGGAAACGGATGAAGTCGGACGCCTCGCGCACCGCCGCGCGCATGCGCCCATCCGCACTGCCGTCGCGGGCAAGCAGCGACTCCACCTCACGGCGCAGAGCCGGATCCGTGCCGCCGGCCGCCTCCAGCAGGCGGACCCGCTCTTCGGGCTCGCATTCCGCGGCGCGGTGGAAGAGTTCTTCGATTTGCACCCAACGATCCGAGGTCAAGGGCCACCTGGGAAGCGTTCCGTTGTCAGTTGTAGCCGGCTCAGTTCTCAGGCTTCAGGCGCAGTGCACTAGGACTGCACTAAACGGACGGAAGACTGAGAATCAATCGGTGGTCTGCCTCGCGATCGGGGCGGTTCGCTTGTCTAACCACCCTGCATTTCGCGGGAAAGCCACGTCTCCGCCATCCTCAAATCGCGACGGACCGTGACTGTGGAAACATCCAGGGTTCGGGCGGTCTCCTGCATCGAGAGCCCGGCGAAATAATGCAACTCGACGGCCTTACACTTGCGAGGGTCAAACTTCTCGAGCGCCGTAAGCGCGTCATCCAGCGCCACCAGGTCGGCGCTCCGTTCAGGAGCAAAAGTCAGGCCTTCCTCCAGGGATAGCGGATGCCCGGCCCGCTTTCCGGCCTGCCGGCGGCGCGCGTGATCCACCAGAATCTGGCGCATGAGGCGTGCCGCTACTCCGAAGAAATGCGACCGGCTCTGCCAGGTCGGGTTCTGTTGGTCCACCAGCCGAAGGTAAGCCTCATGGACCAGCGCCGTGGCTTGTAAGGTGTGGTCCGAGCGTTCGTTGCGCAGATAGCCGGCCGCAAGCTGGCGGAGTTCGGCGTACACGAGCGGAGTAAGCCGATCCAGGGCTTGCTCGTCTCCGGCTGCCCATTCTCCCAGGATCTGTGTCACTTCGTGGGTGGCAGACATAACTCACATTGTGAGGCAGCGACTACCCGCTGCTCGCGCGCCATTGTACCACCCTTGCCGCTCCACCGTTCAACCCATTTGCTCCGATCACTCCCTCGAAGAATTCGATCCGGTCCCCATGATCGATTTCACCCCGTTTCTGCGCATGTATAGCCAAAGGGAACAACAAACCGACAAGGCAGGCTGCTCAGCTTTGTTGGCGAGCCAGTAGAACAAGAGTGACCTCGGAGCCCTTTCGGGCTTCGCGGCTCTCGGTAGTCAAATCTCAATGGGAAGAAAGAGGTAGTCACATGAAAAGCAAATGGATGCGTGTATTCGGTGGATTGGCGCTGCTTGCGATTGCGTCAGTTGCCATGCTGGCCCTGCCGGGGCAAAACCAGAATTTCTCGATTTCTGCGTTTCCGCCCATGGCGACGGCTCGCGCTGGTGCGGCCGCGAACTATACCGCGGTCGTCGATTCCCAGGGCTTTGAGGGGCGGGTCACATTGACTTGCCAGTCGAGCTCTCCGGGCGTGGGGTGCTCGATTTCCCCGTCCTCGGTACAACTCAATCCGGCGCTGGCGAGTGCCGCACACGTCAGAGCGGTCGCCGCAAGCAACGCCCAAAAGGGATCGTATCAGCTCACGATCACCGCGATGGCAGAGAGCGCTGGTACCGAGAAAAGCACCACAGTCACTCTCCATGTCAACTAGGCAAGCTCTCTGACCTCGAAGGCGGCGCGGGGGCCTGTTTCGGGTCCCCGCGGACGCCCTAACGCACTCGATCGCGGCCTCAGTCCGCCGGTCGCAACAAGCCAGGAGCAGGAACACGAGAATCCAGGATGCGCAGAGCAAGACAATTCACCGTGAAAAGGGAGGACGACTGTATGACAAGCAAGGCGCAAGATCAGAGCTGTAGGGAGCGAAGCAACTTTACCTCACAGATGGGCCTGCGAGCGGCAAGCGCCATGCTGGCGTTGGCAGCGGCGCTGGTAACCGTGGCAATCGCGACGCCATCGGCCCAGGCGCAGACTTTCACCACACTGCACAGCTTCGAGGGTGCGGACGGAGCCAGCCCGTACGCGGGGCTTGTCCAGGCCGTCAATGGGAGCCTCTATGGGACAACGGGATCTGGCGGGGCCAACAGCGGTACCCCGGGTGGGACGATCTTCAAAATCACTCCGAATGGTACGCTGATGACCCTCTACAGCTTCTGCGCAGTATTGGAGAATAACGTTTGTACGGACGGCTCCAACCCTTTGGTGGCGCTGGTCCAGGCCACCAATGGTAACTTCTACGGGACCACGGAAACCGGCGGGGTCCAGGCAGACAACGGCACTGTCTTCGAAATCACCGCGGCCGACGCGCTGACGACGCTGCATAGCTTCGCCGGTTACCCGACGGACGGCGCCGTCCCCGTAGCCCCGCTGGTTCAGGCGACGGATGGGAACTTCTACGGAACAGCGTCCTTCAGCGGAGCCAGCGGCTATGGGACAGTCTTCAAAATCACCCCAAATGAGACTCTGACGACACTTTACAACTTTTGCTCCCAGAGTGGTTGCCCGGACGGCAGCATCCCGAGTGCGGGGCTCGTCCAGGGCCATGATGGGGACCTCTACGGGACAGCGTCCTTTGGCGGCGCCAACGGCTACGGGACGGTCTTCAAAATCACCCTCACCGGCACGCTGACGACCCTCCACAGTTTTGACTTGACCGACGGCGCCTACCCTGCAAGCGCGCTGGTACAGGCCACCGCCAACGGTGACTTCTACGGGACAACGGACGGTGGCGGGGCCAACCAGGACTCCTCCTGCGAATACACTTACTGTGGGACGGTCTTCACGATCACCCCAAATGGCACGCTAACGACGCTCTACAACTTCTGCTCGCAAAGCGGCTGTACAGATGGCGACGAACCCTTCGGCGGGCTCGTCGAGGGCACCGATGGTAACTTCTACGGGACCGCATTGGGTGGTGGGGCCAACGGTGAGGGCACGGCCTTCAGAATCACCCCAAGTAGCGCCCTTACGACGCTCTACAACTTTTGTTCTCAAAGCGGCTGTTCGGACGGCTCCCAATCAAGGGCCCCGCTGGTCCAGGACACCGATGGGACTTTCTACGGGACAACGTCCCAGGGCGGCAGCGGCCAGGCTTGCCCCAGTGGCTGTGGCACAGTCTTCAGCCTGTCTGTGAATCTGGGTCCTTTCGTGGAAACAAAGCCTACCTCCCGCGGGGTGGGAGCGACGGTCAGGATTCTGGGTACTGACCTGACGGGCGCAACCAGCGTCAGCTTTAACGGCACGCCCGCTGTGTTCACCGTTGTCTCGAGCTCCGAAATCACAACTACCGTGCCCGCGAACGCCACCTCCGGCAAAGTCCAGGTGCAGACTCCGGGCGGCATGCTCTCGAGCAACCTGCTCTTCCGGGTGGTGCCATAGAGTCAGGCAGCAGGTTATCCCTGCCCTTCTCAAAGGGAAGGAGACCGAATGACCAGCAATACGAAAACTCGGCGTGTTCGGATTAAGACAATTCAAATTCACGATGAAAAGGGAGGACGATTCGTATGACAAGCAAAGAGCAAGATCAGAGTTGTCGGGAGCGGAAGAGTTGGGCCTCGCAGATGCGGGTGCGGGTGGCAACGGCCGCGATGGCGTTAACAGTGGTGCTGGTGGCCGCGGCAATCGCGACGCCATCGGCCCAGGCGCAGACTTTCCACACGCTGGACAGCTTCGACGGCACCGACGGCACCATCTCCCTGGCGGCGCTAGTTCAGGCCAATGATGGGAGCTTGTACGGGACAACGAGGGGTGGCGGCGCCTTCAGCCAAGGAGCAGTTTTCAAGATCACCCTGAGTGGCACGCTGACGACGGTCTATAGCTTTTGCGCCCAAAGCAACTGTACGGACGGCGCCAACCCCAATGTGGCGCTGATCCAGGCTACCGATGGGAACCTCTACGGGACAACAAGTGACGGTGGCGAGGGCAACGGCGACGGCACAGTCTTCAGAATCAGCCCCAGCGGCACGCTGACGACGCTTTACAGCTTCCAAGGCAATGACGGCGCTGTACCCGAGGCGGCGCTGGTCCAAGGCACCGATGGGAACTTGTACGGTACAACCAATGGTGGCGGGACTTCGACCAATTGTTTCGGCGGCGGCTGCGGCACGGTCTTCAAAATCACCCTGAGTGGTACGCTCACGACATTGCATAGTTTCGACAAGACGGACGGCGAGGACGTAAACACGATGATCCAGGGCATCGACGGGAACTTGTACGGAACAACTTACTTTGGCGGAGCCACCGACGCCTGCTCGACGCTTGGCTGCGGCACGATCTTCAAAATCACCCCAAGCGGTACCCTCACGACATTACACAACTTCGACAACACGGACGGAGCCTACCCTCCCGGGGGCTTGGTCGAGGCCCGCGATGGGAACTTCTATGGGACAACGTCCTCTGACGGGGCCAACGGCGAGGGCGGCACGGTCTTCGAGGTCACCCCATCCGGCACGCTGACCACGCTGTACAACTTTTGCTCGCAAGGCGGTTTCTGCACGGATGGCTACAGTCCCAACGCCGTGGTCCAGGCCACCGATGGGAACTTTTACGGGACAACGGCTGAGGGCGGGGCCAGCTTCAACGGGACGATCTTCAAAATCACTTCCGGTGGCGCGCTCACCACGCTTTACAACTTTTGCTCCCAGAGCGGCTGCACCGACGGCGACTCCCCCGAGGCAGCGGTGACCGAGGACACGAATGGGAATTTCTACGGGACAACGTCATTTGGTGGGACCAGCAGCGCCTGCGACCCCTATGGCTGCGGGACGGTTTTCAGTCTGTCTGTAGGGCTTCAGCCGTTTGTGGAAACACAGACAACCTCCGGCCGGGTGGGATCTCTCGTCAAGATTCTGGGGACCGACCTGACCGATGCCACCAGCGTCACGTTTAACGCCACCCCGGCTGTCTTCACGGTGGTATCACCGTCCTTCATCAGGACCACCGTACCAGAGGGCGCCACCAGCGGCACGGTTCAGGTCACCGTAGCCGGTCGCACGCTTTCGAGCAACCGGCCGTTCCAAGTGAGACCCTAGAAACTGTCGGCGGGCCCAGCGATCGGGGGCGGGCCCATAGCACCGGGCTCGCCCTCATTCCCTTCGCAGTGGTCAGGCCAAGCCCGCGGCTTTTGTCGGCAATTCGAACTTTGCGCGACTGCGCCGCGCTTGCCCCGGGCGGGGCCGGCTGGCGCAGTTCCGCGATTCACGGATCCAAGCGAAACCGATGTCGCGTTCGCAACAAAGAAGACAGAGCGGGCAGGCCGCCGGGGATCAGCCTTTCGTGGCGCTTGACGTGGCGGGCGCGCAAAACTGATCGAAGGCGCGGGTCAGGTCGTCGGCGATGGAGAAGGCGTCGCGGCCTTCGATATCGCGCCGTTCCAACATGAACACGAGCTTGCCATCACGCAGCAACGCGATCGAGGGCGACGAGGGCGGGTAGCCCGTGAAGTAACTCCGGGCGCGCTCGGTGGCGTCGCGATCCTGCCCGGCGAATACCGTCGTGAGAGTCTCCGGACGCGCGGCGTTACTCAAAGCCTGCACGACCCCCGGACGCGCCTTTCCGGCGGCGCAACCGCAGATGGAATTGACCACCACCAGGGTGGTCCCGTGATTCGCGGCGAGAGCATCGTCGACCTCTTGCGGCGTACGCAGTTCACGGAATCCGACGTTCGTCAACTCTTCGCGCATGGGCGCAACAAATTCTTCAGGATACATTCCGGCACTCCTTGGCTTGATGGATTGAGCGGAGATAAAGCTGTTTCCAATTCGATCGCTTGTCAAAAGGTACACTCCAGGGCCCGCCTGCTTTTCCGGGCGGGAGCCAAATCAGCACCGTCATCTGATGTTGAATCGGCTCTGTTCGATTCTAGGGGTCGCAGGCCCCCAGGTCAAGGGCGGCACCGGCCGCATGCCGCGCCGTTGCGCCACGCTCCCGTTTGCCCCGCGCGAGGAGTTCGCGGAAAGCATGACTTGGAACGAAGAACTTGACACGCAGGTAACGCTAATAGCATCGTATCCGTCTCCATGTTATTCAGGAGGGAGGCTGACCCCGATGAGGAATGCAAGACTGCAATGGTTCATCGCAATGATGGTGCTGAGCGCGGCCAGCTTGATGCTCGGATGTGGCCAAGGGGCGACGACGACGCCTTCGGGGGCGCCCTCTCTGACTCTTGCGCCAAGCTCAGAGGCGGTTGCGAGCGGACAGACTGTTCAGTTCAGCGCCCAACTCATGGGCGTACCGGGCGGCCCGGTGACATGGTCCGTTAACGGCGTTACGGGCGGCACTGCATCCACCGGCACTATCACTTCAAACGGACTCTACACCGCGCCCAGCGTCTCGACCCCGCAATCTTTCACCGTGCAGGCATCGAGTAACTCAGCCGTCACCCTGTCAGCATCCGGCTCCGTTACGGTGATGGTGCCCGGCTCCGTCTCCGCCACCAACAATCCCCAGGTGGCCCAATACTCCATCCAGGCGCCGACGGGCAGCACGGTGGAAATTGACTTCGGCCCCGACACCGGTTACGGTCTCGAAACCTGGTCGGTGCCCGCGCCGAGTGCCGGGGGCGCTGTGAACATGCTGGTGGCGGGCATGCGAGCTTCGACGACCTACCATATGCGGGCGCAAGTCACGCTGGCCGACTCAACCTTGTTCCTGGACGCGGATCGGACCTTCGCGACCGGCGCGTTGCCGGCGGCGCAGCTCCCGGCCGTCACGGCTACAACGACGCCGGGCATGACGCCAAACGGCGGGATCGAAATGCTGGACCTCGCCACGGAGGGCGGATCGCAGGTCACCGCAGCGGCGGCTGATCTGCAGGGAAACATCATCTGGTCGTACAACAACGGCAATCCCTTGCTTGTTCCGCAGCCGCTCAAGTTGCTTCCGGACGGGAACATGCTGATCAACTATGCCGGGCAACCGGACGGAATAGACTCCACGCTGGAGGAGGTGGATCTGGCCGGGAATGTGATCTGGCAGATGACCGCTGCCGACCTCAATCAGGCTTTAGCGACGGCCGGATATAACCTGACGGTCGTCGGGACGCACCATGACGTGGCGATTCTTCCCAACGGCCACCTCATTATCATTGCGTCGGAGAACCAGAACTTCGAGAACTTGACGGGCTACCCGGGGACCACGACGGTTTTGGGTGACGTGCTCATCGATCTGGACACGAATCGCGTGCCGGTATGGGTCTGGTCCACTTTTGATCACCTGGATGTCAACCGCCATCTGCTCAGTTTCCCTCCGGATTGGACCCACAGCAACGCCATTCTCTACTCGCCATCGGACGGCAACTTGATCCTTTCCATGCGGCATCAGTCCTGGATCATCAAGATCGACTATGAAAACGGCACCGGCGCGGGCGGGATCGTCTGGACGCTGGGCTGGCAAGGCGACCTCACGCTTGTGGGCGGCACCGATCCGGTCGACTGGTTCTACGCCGAGCACGGCCCCGGCATCCTGAGCACGAACAGCAGCGGCGTCTTCCAATTGAGTGTTTTTGATAACGGCAATAATGGCTACAACGTCGGCGACAGCGAGCCCTGCGGCGTGCTGACGAATTCCGCATGCCAGAGCCGGGTGCAGGTCTATCAAATCGACGAGACCGCCAAGACCGCAACCCTCATGTGGCAAGACGATCTCACGCTCTTTTCGTTCTTTGGGGGCGACGCCTACGGCTTGGCCAACGGCAACATGGAATTCGACGAATGCGCCGCCAGCAACACACCCCCGAGCGGGGCGGTCTACGAGGTGACCCAAACCACCACGCCCCAGGTCGTTTGGCAGATGCAGATTACCGGCCAATACGCCTATCGGGCGTTTCGCATCCCGAGCCTGTATCCGGGCGTGCAGTGGTAAGGGTGGCGTAGCGTCTGCCCGCTCTCGACGCCCGCAGCGCAATATGATGTCCGCGGCACCGGATGATGCCTGCGGTCAGCGAGCCCTGCGGGTCTTCTTCGCCTTCCTGGGCGCGCTCTTCTTTGCCACAGCTTTCTTCCGGACCGGCTTGCGGACCGGCTTGGCCGCCTTCTTTTTTGGCGCCTTTGCCGCAAGTGTCTTCCGGGCCTCGACAGCCCTGGACTTCAGGGCGTCGAAGACTTCGCCTGGCTTCTCCATGGCGCTCTCGCCCCTGGCAACGATCGTGCCAAGCGCTGAGCCTACGGTGCGCGCCACCGTGTTCAGCAATCCTTCCGGCTCGGCCTTGACGTTCGTGGCCTTGGCCGAACCCGATCGGGTTGGTCTCGGTTTCATGCGTACGCTCCCGGCCCCTGAAATTTGGAGGGCCTCGGCGATGATACCGGAGGTTCGGCGACAATTGCAAAAATCGCTCGAGGGGAACCTGCTGGTGCCATTTGCGCCAGCCCGGGACGCCGTCATTTCAATCAGCGAAGGCGGGAATCCGCTCCGCAAACGCCGCCGGTGGCTTTGTGGTTGGCTTTTAAGGTTCGCCCCTTTTGTGGGGCATCTCCTGGATCATGCTGATGTAAAAAGACTTGGAGCAATAAATCGGCCCTCCAACGGCCAACGGAAGTTTGGCTTCGTTTGGCTTCGTTTTTCCCTATTTTCGGGACTGTTTTATTGATTCTAAAAGGCTTGGTGGCTTCGTTTTGTAAAATTTTAGATTCTTTTTTTTCGCGCTATTTCTCTTTTTATTCGCCACTACCTGTAGTAGGCCCACCCCTTGTGGTTGCGCCTGAGACTGACTGGAGAGCTTGCCGCATAGCAAATAACACTGACCGCAAACCGGCCCCCGGACGGAAAAAGTATGGCATGCGACTAGGAGCTTGTCAAGTCGTGTGGATTGCTCTGCGTAGGCTAGATATTGCTGCCCCACGCGGCAAACAACTCCCCCCTGGTCCAGGAGGGGTGCCCGAAGGGCGGGGTGGTCTTTCAATGAGTTGGATCGCGAAACATAGACGTCCATATTTCTTCCGCAAGCCCGGTATCACGCACCCGTTGAAAGACAGCCGGCTGATCTCTTCGCGAGCACCGAACTTCCGCCGGGATCCTCCGTCATTGCGGCAAGACCATCACGTCAACTCCTGAAGCCGCGTTCTTGCTGTGAAACACCTGCTCGGTTGCCGGCTTGAAGTCTTCCGGCCGGGCGCTCGGGATGTCCACGAAGGTCTGTGGATTGCGATCGACCAGCGGGAACCACGAACTTTGCACTTGCACCATGATCCGGTGTCCCTGGCGGAAGGTGTGGTTGAGATCAGGCATTGTGAAGTTGACGCTCGTCACTTTCCCGGGTGCCATGGGTTCGGGCTTTTCCCAGCTATTGCGGAACTTCGCCCGCATCGGCTCTCCGCGCACCATTTGCTGATAGCCGCCCATGCGCAGGTCCGGCAGGCCCAGGCCCCTCCGGGTCTCATTCACCTTGCTGTCGTCAGGATAATCCTCCGGATAGACGTCGATCAGCTTGACAACAAAGTCGGAGTCGGTTCCGCTGGTCGCGACCTTGAGCTTCGGCGCGATCGGGCCGGCAATCGTCACATCCTGCTGGAGCGGATCGGTCTCGTACACCAGCACGTCCGGACGCCGCGCTGCCCAACGTTGATCATCCACCATGTAGCGCTGCGGCACGCCTTGAACGGTGTACTCCACGAAGGGCACAGGGTGCGCGGGGTCGCTTACGTACTGATCGGGCGGCTCGTCCTCGGCGGGCGGCTCGAATGAGAGCTTGCCGCCGCCGTGGAAATAGAGCGTCTGATGCTGCGCCTGCGCGGGAGGCCATTGGTCGTACTTCCGCCAGATGTTTGTCCCGGTCTCAAACACATAAGCCGCGGGCATCGCCGAGCCTTTGCCCTTCAGGTAGTACTCGAAGAACGGAAATTGGATGTTGGCGCGGAAGTATTCCGCCGTCTTCACGGCGAATTGCGCGTCGCCGAGATGGTCGCCGTCACCTCGCGCCCAGCCGCCGTGAACCCAGGGACCCTCCACCAAGGTGCTCGGGGTTCCAGGATTGTTCCGTTTGATCGCGTAGTAAGTGTTGTAGGGACCGGAGAGATCCTCGGCGTCGTACCAGCCGCCGACCACCAGCACGGCGCATTTGACGTTGTTCATGTGCTGAGAGAGATCCCGCTCCTTCCAATAATCGTCGAACGTGTTGTGCTTCAATTGGTCGTTGAACAGCCAGTTGGAGCCTTTGAGATACAGCTTGTCCAGGTTGGACGTGGCCCCGGCCTTCAGAAAGAACTGGTAGCCGTCAGGGGTGCCGGGATCGAAAGGCGCGACGAACTTCGGCGGCAATGAGGGCTCGGCGAACGGCTTGAAAAAGCTATAGAAACCGAAGTTCGCCGCCAGCATGAAGGCGCCGCCGTGATAACCGTCGTCGCCCATGAAGAGGTTTGTCATCGGAGCCTGCGGCGACGCCGCCTTCAGCGCGGGATGCGAATCGATGATGCTGGCCGAGGTGTAGAAGCCCGGATACGAGATTCCCCAAATCCCGACTTTGCCGTTGTTGTTCGGGACGTGCTTCAGCAGAAAGTCAATGGTGTCGTAAGTGTCCGAGCTGTCGTCCACGTCCTGCGGCGACTTCTTCACGTCGATGTGCGGATGCATCTCCACAAAAGTTCCCTCGGAGAGATATCTTCCCCGAACGTCCTGATAGACGAAGATGTAGCCCGCCTTCTCGAACTCGTCGGAGGGGCCGAGGTTCTTCTTGTATTGATCCTCCCCATAGGGACCGACGCTATAAGGGGTCCGATCCATGAGGATCGGATAAGACTGCGCCGTGTCTTTCGGCACATAGACGGAGGTGAACAGGCGCTTGCCGTCGCGCATCGGTATTCGATATTCGTACTTGGTGTAGTGGGTCTTAACGTAGTCTTCGGGGGGTGCTGCCGGCTTCGCGGCATCCTGGCCGAAGCCGGCGACGGTGACGCACAGCAACCACCCCAGCAGAGCCAAAAACATCAAACCGCGGTCCCAGACCTTCGTCATCTCCGATTCTCCCTTCGACAGGCACCTTCGAGCGCAGGGCCGCGAATGCGGAAGAGTCTACCCCAGATGAAAGCCATCGGCGACAGCTTTTCGCTGGAACGACACAGGTTGCCACTCCTGCGCCCGCGAGGACAGAATCGCACCCGAATCTCGCCTCGCGGGAGCGCTTCGAGGCAGGCCCGAAGGGCCGATCCACCAAAGCCCAGGCCAACGGCCAGGGCCAAAGGCCGAGGCGCAAGCCCAGAGCCCTGAAAGGGGCGACCCATGGCTTATGGCCGTGACTAGCGTCTTGTCGCGCCCCTTCGGGGCTGGGCGGTAAAGCCGCACGGTGCAGACCGACCCCTTTCACACAAACTCTGTGAGCCCAGTCAAACCCCAAGTCGTGTGACGGGTCACACGAGATCGTGCAGAGCGCACCGCTTAGACTTGGCGTGGCAGAACCGCCGTAGACCCGAAGAGTTTGCTGAAAGACCCGTCCAGGCTCCTCATTCCCAGGAGCCGCGCGCGACGAGGAATCTCGCAAGTCGTCTATTTTCAGAGCGAGATTCCTCGCTTCGCTCGGAATGGCACGGTTCTCGAATGTTTTTCAACAACCCGCGAAAGTCCCCGCCGTCAATCGTTCCAGCTTTGGAAGGGAGCGTGCCCTCAGCGAAGATTCAAGGGTTCCTGCTTGGGGGTCATATGACGATTTCAAGTTTCGGGAAGAGTCTCAGCAGAGCGGCGATCGTCCCATGCATCCTGCTGGTTCTGAGCTTGGGATCTCTGCTTCCGGCCCAAGACGCGCCCTATGGCTCACCGGACACATCGTTCGAGCAGGCGCCCCGGCTTTCGCCGGGTGAATTGGTCAACCTCGTGGCCCCAATCGCTCTATACCCGGACCCGCTCCTCGGCCAGGTGCTGGCCGTTTCGACCTATCCGCAGCAATTGGTCGAGGCCGCGCAATGGCTTCAACAGAATGGCAACGTCGGAGGCGGGCAGTTGCTTTACGCAGCCAGGCAGCAGAATTGGGACCCGAGCGTCCAGGCTCTGGTGGCGTTTCCCGACGTTATGGCGTTGCTCACTCGCAATATCGGGTGGACCGCTGCCCTCGGCCAGGCATTTCTTGCCCAACCCTCGAATGTGATGAATGCAATTCAGGAGCTGCGCGCTCGGGCAAGGAACAATGGCCAGCTTGTGGACACGCCTCAGTTTTCCGTCAACAGCGAGTTTCAAAACGGTCAGAGTGCGATCGAGATTCAGCCCGCCGATCCGCAGATGATGTACGTTCCTGCCTACGATCCTTCGTCGGTATGGGGTCCTCCGGTCGAAGGCGCTTATCCGGCGCTTCCGTACGAGGGGAGCGGCTTTGGATCGTTGCTCGCGTCGGCCGTTAATCTCGCGGGGCTATTCACGGGCTTTCCGGGTCTGCTCGGGCCGAGTGGCTGGGGGTGGGCGCTAGGCTGGCTGGCCCATACGTTATTCATCAACAACTCCTTCCTGAACAATTTCGGATTTCGAAATGCCGGCACTGGTGGCGGCGGATTGACTGCGTGGGAACACAACACCGGCCGCGGCTTCAGTCCTTACCGGCAGAATGGCGGCGGATGGAGAGCATTCGGCGGGCGGCCGTTTTCGGGCGCTCCACCGGGGGCGGGATTTGCGCCACAGAGATCGTTCGCCGGCGGAGGTTTCCAGGGGAATGGCTGGGCGGGAGGCTCCGGCAACTGGCGAAGGTTTGGAACTGACACGCGTTCACAGGTTTACCATGGTCGGCCGCAGGTTTACCAGGCTGCCGGACGTTCTGCGCAACCGGCGTGGGCCGGCAACCGTGAACCCCAGGCGTCCAGCCGATTCGCGACCAGCGCCTCCTTTGCCGGTTCAAGGAGCTACCGGACCCCGTCGTCCGGATGGCAGTCGCCGCGGTCGAACGATCGCGGATTCACAAGCTTTGGCAACAACGGAACACGATGGGCCTCCCGGCCGGTCGCGCCGTCTCCCAGCTTCTCGGAAACCCGCATGAAGTCCGGGCACAGTTTCTGGCCAGGACACTCTTCCACTTCATGGAAGCCTCCGAAGTCCGAGCATGTCCGGGCTCCGCATCTTTCGGCGCCGCACTTCAAGTCGCACGGTGGCGGCCATTTTTCCCACGGCCATTCGGGTGGAAAATCGCACCACCGCCTGTGAGTGGTCAGTTCATGAAGCGCGCGCCAGCCCACGCGAAACTCATCAGACACCCCGCAATGCCTAACGCCTGAAGAGGAGCTTCGGAATCTGGCCGGGAAGATAACGCGTGCGGCGCCGGAGGTACTCGGCGTATCCGATAGGAACAAAGAAGCTAAGTGGCGCGTGCCAGCTCAGTTCCGTCATGAAGAACATGCGGATAGTCAGAACGCTGAGGACGCCGATTGCCTCGAGGCACAGATCAGCATCCAGGCCGTCGGCGTTCTTGTTGCGAATGAACCGGACCAGCACCCACCATGTCCATACGATTACAACCAAGACCGGTATGATCCCCCAGAACCCCGTGCCAACGATAATCTCCACCCAGTCGCTGTGCATGGAGGCGGTCATTTTGTAACCGAGCCTTGCCAGCACGCCAAATCGTCCGGCGGCCCAGGCGCCGAGGCCCGTCAGGGGCTTATCCGTGAACTTTTCCCAGGCGACGGCCCACCAGCTCAATCGCTGAGTGAGCGAAGTCAATTGCGGCGTGCTTTGCCCGCGCTTCATATACTCCACGAGCACCGTGCCCATTCCGCTCACCACGAAGGTGATGGCTCCGGTTATCACAATGATGGCGCCTTGCAGAACGCGGCGGGAGAACAGAAAGATGCAGAAGACGGCGAGCGCGAAACCCATGATCGCGGAACGGCACTGGGCGAACAACATGGTAACGCAGCCGAAGCCGAAAAGCGCCAGGTACCAGACGAGGTTCTTGCGTTTGCGCGTGCACGGCAGAAGCCGGGCCAACGCTACCGCGCCAAGCACGGCCCCGTGTTGCCCGATGTCATTGCAAGCAACGTCCGGGTACAAGCCCTGCAACTGAACCCCGATCAGCCCGATTCCCTGCTCGCCGTACTCGAGATGGTTGCTCAGAGCATCGTGCGGATCGACAGGCACCCAGAACCATACGCAGCACAGCAGGGCTCCATACAACAGCCAAGTCCACTCGAACCACGTCTTCATCTGCTCGCTGTTTTTGATGACCAGCACAAAGACGGCAAGCATCGCCACGTCGACCGAGTATTCGCAGGCCTTGTAGAGCGTCCACTCCCAATAGACCGACCAGACCGTGGAAAGCATGCAGACCAGCGCGAACCAGGTCAGCACGCCCGGAATACCCGTAATCAGTGAATTAAGCCAATTCAGCCGGCGCATGATGAGCTGAAAAAGGAGGATGGCTCCCACAGCGGTCACCATGACAATACGAAAGCCCGCGGCAGAATCGACCGGATTTGAGTAAGCTTCACTCGCAGCGCGCTTGCGGAAGCTCAGGAAGCTGACAAAAAGCATGAACCAGAGGAGATGCCACCACCTTAATTCCTTGAAGAGCCTTCGGGCACACTGAATCCCTTCCCATACCGCCACTGCCATGAAGATAGTCAGCGGAACTCCGCCCAGAAACAGACCCATCAGGATCCATTCCCGGTACCGGTGGTAGTGTTCTGCCACCATCCAGGAAACCCAGTCCGAGACGAGCATCGCCAGCAGACCAAGCAGGACGAAGCCGACGATGGCCAGGACCTTTCCCCATCGTTCATAATTCGGACGAGCGACCGGCCCCCCGCCGAATCCGCCCAAAACTACGCCGTTCTCAGCCAAGCCGTACCTCTTTTATTCTGGCCGGAGTCCTAATTGCGGACCTCCGAAAACACCCGTCATCATGCCCTTGCGTTGCTTGAAGCTCGCCCACCGCTTCCGAGTGAAGAAAACCGGCCTTGGCTTCGTTCGCGTCTCTGTCATCCTCACGACAGGCCGTCTTCGACGCCGGAAAAGCTCCTTGCAATCTCTTGACTGGCCACAGCTAGACAGCGCTCGCCGCCGAGGCCGGTACTGCGCTGGGGTCCTCTTCAAATCCGAGCCGGACCAGCATCTTACCCGTATTGCGCTGCAGATATTCTGCTTGGGCCGCAGTCAGCCGCTCGCGCCATCCGCCCAATGCGCCGCTGCGCACAAACCGCTTCTCCTCGGCGATGGACTTGGTTCGAGGATCGTAGCCAATTTGTGGTGCGCGATCTTCTTTCTTCCGCATGTTTTGAAGGTTGTTGTTCTGGATCGCGTTCTGGATGACCTGAGCCGGGACCCGAACGTTCAGGAACTCCGCGATGCGCGTCAGCGTAGGTTCACTCTTCTGCTTCAGTTCCCGGTATGACACCAGCATCAGATCGCCGCGCGCATTCAACGGAGACTCGATCCAGCTGCGGACATGCTTTTCCCACGAACCATAGGGATTGGCGTTACCATTCACGAACATCTTCAAATAGTCGTCAAATGAGCAATCGATCCAGCCTTGCGCCTTCTGGTAGGCATATTCGGACGACGCTACATCGCGCCCATCGCGAACAAGGTAGATGGCGCGCCTGTAATCTGGCCGAAACGCCTCCTCGGTCTTGATCAACCGGCCCTGGTTCGGCAGCAGCGCCGCAGCATCGCGCTGACCGCCCACGTCGGGAATGTCGCGGTTTACATCGTCGAACTCAGCATCCTTCTGCGTCAGAATCTCAAACAGCATGAAGCGCAGCCAGGTGCTACCCGAGCGCGGATAGGAAGCTGCAAAAACGTCGTTGCGGTTCAGGCCGCGATGACGCATCCAGATTATCGGGACTCGCAATCCGCTCTTGGCCGCGCTGTATCGAATTTGCCGCAAGGTGCTCACTGTTCAGTGCCTCTAAAAATGCGAGGAAGTAGCGATACCAGCTGAAACAAAACGCCACCACGCTGGCCAGTTTCCGGCGTGCCCGCCGCAGGTGCGGAAGGTGTTGCGAAACGGTGCGTCCCGAACAAGTTGGTTTGGTCGCTGTGATTCGTTAGGAAGCGAGAGATTGTCCCACCAACTCCGGCCGCGCCGCTTCTTGCGGGAAAGCCAACGGATAACCCATGCGGGCTAGAACATCGCCGCAGACGCTGTCGACTAGGCGCAACTGCGATTCGGAGAACTTCTCGCGCCATCCCGCAACCGCTCCCTTTCTCACAAAGCGTCCCTCCTCGCCCGTCGGCTTGTGCAACGTCCCGGAAATACGCCCCCTCTCCCCGAGCGCGCAGATTATACTCAACATTCAATTATTTTCCAACGCGGATGCGGTGGCGAATGGCAGCGCCATACTTTCGTTTTCGCCCCCGCCCGGGCTGATCCGCCAAGCCCGCCACCTGGTAGGTAGCGTACCGGCGCCGCCATTTAATGACCACCGGCTCGGACACCTTCGGCCGGCCTTGGATTTCTTGGTTCCGCAGGCCCTCAGCGGCCAGCAGTACGATGCGGGCCCGCAGGACATCGCGTTGGGCAGCGGATGGAGAACTGATGATCGATCCCAAAGTGGTTCGCTCTTCTGAAGGTAGCTCAATCTGGGACGCTCGACGTGGAATAATCCAGCGCCTTAAGTCAATGCTTACAATAAGTTAACTCACTTGAATCTCACAACACCAGCAAAAAATAAAGCTTGCGCTGGCCTCATAAATAGTATATGCTCTGTGCCCACGATGCGCCCAGGAGGGTTCCTTCCGGTGGCCAGAAAAGCAGCAAGTGTCGTGATCTTGGCGCCTCACGCCGATGACGAAGTCTTAGGTTGCTTCTCATTTTTGTCGCCATCCTGCCGCGTGGTGTATCTCGGGATCGAGGATCGTGCGAATGTGTCCAGAAATGAACGAATCTCGGAAGTCAACGAGAGCGCGGCAAAGTCGGGATTCCAATGGGAAGCGTTGAACCATCCAGTCAACGCATACCGAGTGCCTGATCTGATACCGGATTTGGAGCGAATCATCCGGGAGTGCAAACCGGACACCGTGCTGCTCCCGCAGCCGTCCTACAACCAGGATCATCGGGCTGTCTACGATGCCGCGACCACCGCATTACGTCCCCACGATCAAAATTGGTATGTCAGGAACGTCTTGGTCTTCGAGCAGCCGGACTCGCTGTTGTGGCCACATGGCGGTGAAACTGAGCCGAACTACTTTCAGGCGATCTCTCTCAAGGAAAAGCTTCATAGCTATTCGCTCTATACATCCCAGGTCCGCCGCCATCGATCGCCGGAACTCGTTTCCGCAATTGCGCAACTCCGCGGTGCCCAAGCGGGATTGCCCTTTGCCGAAGGATTTATGGTGAAAAGAATGGTCGTGGGAGGATAAGGCCGATGGAGAAGAAAATACTGATCACCGGCGGGCTGGGTTTTCTGGGCCAGCATCTTGCCCGGTATCTTCTCCGTACTGATCCCGCTTGCCAACTGACAATTATCGATAATTTAAGTTCATCAGAGATCAATTATGAATGGCTTCAAAATCGTGCCGAGATATTAACTGCGGATTTTAGAACCGCCTCGTTGGCCAGCCGAAGATTCAGCCGCATCTACCATTTAGCTAGCCCGGTAGGATCGTTGGGGATTCTGACGAGAAGTGGGTATGTTGCTAAGGAGATTACCGATCTTGCCTTGCGTGCCGGCGAGCTCGCCGCGGACAATGGCGCGGCGGTCCTCTATGTATCTTCTTCGGAAGTCTACGGCAAAGCCGGCGTTCAACGAGAGGACGACGAACTGGCCGTTCCTGTGCAGACGGGAACGCGGATGGAGTATTCCCTCGGAAAGCTGGCGGGAGAGCATCTCCTGCGTAACTTGGCTGCGAGGTTTAGCTTCCGCCTGACCGTGGTGCGGCCGTTTAACGCGCTCGGCGAAGGCCAGAGCGCGCGGACAGGATTTGTGGTCCCGACTTTCTTCCGGAACGCCCTGGCGGGAAAGCCGCTGCCCCTCTTCAATGGGGGAAACCAAATACGCTGCTTCTGCCATGCGGAAGACCTCGCCCGGGGCCTGGTCGCAATCCAGGAACGCGGAAAAGACCGCCACACTTACAATATCGGCAATCCAGGCAATGCCGTAACTATCCGCGAACTTGCAATGCGGATTCGTGAGCTTTGCGCTTCGGATTCGCAATTAGAGACTGTGGATCCAGCGCAGAGGTTTGGCGCTCATTACCTGGAAGCCTCGGCGAAATCGCCCTGCATCGACAAGATAAAGGCCGACACCGGCTGGACTCCGGCCATAGACTTGGACAGTGCACTGACGAGAGTTTACTACTATTGCTCGACTATGAGAGGGGATTACTCATGCACTCCGTTCGTGTTGGGTCCCTCAGACTTAACATCAGCAGTCGAGACAACGCCCTCGACTTGATACGACGCTCGGTGACTTCGCCCTCGGCGACCTCCGCGTGTCTCGGGTATCTGAACCCTCACGTCTACAATCAGAGTGTAGCCCATCCGCCGGTCGCGGCATTCCTGCAACGCTGCGACGCCGTTTGCCTGGATGGTATCGGCGCGATCATAGCGGCAAGCCTGTTTGGACGAGCCCGCCTCGACCGCGTCATAATGCACCAGCTATTCGACTTCAGTATCGCGGCCGGATTGGTGCGGGGACCGGTCGTTCTCTTCGGCCTTAGTGCCGAGGAGATCACGCGTGCTGCCCGAGAGCTCCGCCGGGCGGCACCCATGGCAGATTTTGTCGCCATTGATCACGGCTTTCACCAAGATCAAGAATACCGTGCCATCTTGCGAAATCACGCCGACGCTTCACTTGTGCTGATCGGCATGGGCTCGCCTCAATCGGAGCGAATACTACTCTTGGCAGCGGATATCTGTCATCGGCCCCTGTGCTGGCATGTTGGCGGCGGCACGCTGAAGCAGTGGGCGGGGACGAAACGTCGCGCGCCGGCCGTCGTGACGCAATTCGGTTTGGATTGGATGCACCGTATGATCTTCGAGCCGCAGACGAGGACCCGCTACGTGACCGGCATCCCCTTGTTCGTACGTCATCTGCTGAGTGCTGCCACCGCCTCGGGCCACGGGAGCGCCGAATGACATCCTCTGAGAAAAAGCCATCCATGCGCGTCCTTCTCGCCAATCCAGCTTTCACGCGAGACCTCGGTGACGGGCTGGAACGCTACATGCTGGGCGCGGGAATGCGCTACCCCTGGTCGTTGTTGAAACGGACGTCCGACCGGCCCCGCTATGCCATGTTTCCGCTCTTTATGGCTTACGCTGCCGCTGTCCTCGAGCAGGAAGGGTTCGCTGTCAGGGTCATCGATGGAGTACCGTTGAATTTGCGGGAAGAGGAGTTTCTGGCGCGAGTCCGGGAGACTTCTCCAGATGTGATTTTCTTCGAGCCCAATGCGGCCGTTATAGACGATACGCTCGGCCTCATAAAAACTTTGCGCGAGACTGTGCCGGCCACGCTGGTTTTAGGAGGCTCACACGCAACCTCCCGTGCACAGCACTTGATTGAAAACCATGCGTTCGTCGACTACGTGGTTATCGGAGAGTACGAACGATCGCTCTTCCGGCTTATGGAATGTCTGCGCAACGGCGGATCCGTCGCGTCGCTTCGCGGGATCGCTTATCGGGACGGGCGCGGAAAAGCAGTTTTAAACGAAAGATCGGAAGCGATCGCTCCGCTTGACGACCTTCCGATCCCCGCCCGACATCTTTTTCCGGCTTACTTCGAGACCGACATGGCCGTTTACCGCGACGGGTTTTGCCAGCACAGCCCCGCCTTTCACATGCACACAAGCCGCGGCTGCCCGTTTAAATGTAATTTCTGCGACCGCATCCATGTTCTCTTCGCAGACAATCGGCAGCGCTTCTTTTCGCCCGGTCGAGTCGTAAAAGAAATGCTGGACGTAAAGGCAGCAGGCGCTCGAGAAATTTATTTCGATGACGACAATTTCACCAGCAACAAGGCCCACGTGATGGCGCTGTGTGACGAAATTGTCCGCCGCGGGGTTGATCTACCGTGGTCGGCCATGTGCGACGCGATTGTCCTGACGCCCGATCTGTTAAAAAAAATGTCTGCAGCAGGCTGCATCGGCATCAAGTTCGGCCTGGACAGCTCCGATACCAAGGTTCTCCACACCATTAATAAGCCACTAAAGCTCGAGAACTTAGAACGAATCGTGGAAACTGCGAAGGCGTTGCGCATCAAGACTCATGCAAGTGTTGTCCTGGGTCTGAGTGGCGAGACCAAAGAGACGTTGCACAATACCTTTGCCTATGTCTGTAAACTTGATATCGATTCGATCCAGTTCAGTTTAGCCACGCCGCTTCCCGGCACACCCATGTACCGCGACCTTGAGCTGGCCGGCGATTTGACGGCCAGTGGCTGGGCCGAATTCGATGGAGCCAATCATACGGTGATTCGCTATCGGGACATCTCCAAACAAGAAATCGAGGCATTTATGGCTCAGTCTCATTCCGGGTGGGTGAGAGCAAAGTGCAAGGATCCGAAATGGCTGCTGAGGCAGGCTCGATTCACCGCGCGCGCGGCCAGGAGCCGAGGGCTTGGCGGTGTCTGGGAGCGCTTCACGCGCGCGCTACAACTGGTTCGAGGCGATGCGCGAGTGATCGGCCATGCCGGCGAGTCCGTCACCATGCGGTTCTAATGAAAGTCCTGCCATGCCGCTCAGGAAGCGACCGGCGCATGCCGATGGAAGTCCGATGACCATCCTCGTCACTGGAGCGTCCGGCTTTTTGGGCCGCCACCTCGTGGAAAGACTTCTCCTTCGAGAGTATGCCGTCCGGACTCTGTCCCGCTCGCACGGCGATGGCCTCCCGCCGCATGTCGAGCATTTTCAAGGTGATATCAAGGACGTGACGTTGCTCGAAGCGGCCATGGCAGGGGTTGAAAAGGTCTATCACGCGGCCGCGATAGTCCCGGGGTCCGGCAGCGACACCCAAATGTGGGACACCAATGTGATTGGGAGCCGCAACGTCGCGCAGGCCTGCCTTCGCGCTGGAGTGCGGAGGCTTGTTTTGGTGAGTTCGGTAGCGGTTTACAAGGTGCCACTACCCGACCTCGTCTCGGAATCGGCACCGATTGGCGGCGGGTTGATCTATGGTCGGAGTAAGGCAATGGCCGAGATCGTTGCCACCGACATTTGTCGAGGACGGCTGGAGCTCGCTATCGCACGGCCGTGCCAGATTTTCGGCACCATGGACCGGACGGGCTTCACGAAGAAACTGCTGCGACTCGTCAAATCACCCTTACTCCCGGTTGCGGGGCCGCGGGGCCGTAGCTTCAGTCTCATACACGTCTCTGATGTGGCCGACGGGCTTTGCGCTGCCGGAGAACGCAAAGATATCGATGGCGCCATCATCAACCTTGCTTCCAAAGAAAGAACTTCGTTAATAGAGCTGGCGTCAGTCTACGCCAAGCTTGTTGGGAAAAACGCGCGCGGCACTAAGGTTCCAATTCCGGAATCGATTCTTCGCGCAGCGATGTCATTACGTTGGGCCGCAAGAAACCTTGCGCAAGCGCGACGCGACTCGCTTTTCGGAGCCTACGGAGCCAGGTCCACGCACGGGTCCATATTGCTTGGGGGGCCGCTTTATGATATTCAAAAAGCGATAACCCTCCTTGACTTCAGCCCCAAGATTACCCTCGAGCAGGGGCTGCTCGAACTAATCGGCGAAGAGGCAGTTGAGCGAGGTACGATGAGCCGCGGGGCTCCCGACACCGTAGCGATGACACGGCCCTAGATGTTAGATTCCCTGCGCATTCTCGTTGTCCAGAATCATTATATCAACTTCTCGGGTGACGACGTCGTTGTTGCCAACGAGTCATCATTGCTTTCCGCGAAGGGGCACGAAGTGTCCTTGTGGTCGGTGCACAATAAGGATTTGACAACTCTTCGTAGCCGTATCCACACTGCGCTAAGCCTGGCTTACAGTCGACAATCCAAGGCTCGATTGTCCCGGCATATCGCTGAGTTTCGGCCCGATGTGATGCATTGCCACAATCTGTTTCCGCAGATTACATTGTCCGCTTACGATGCGGCGGCGGAAGCCGACATCCCGATCGTACAAACCCTCCACGATTTCCGATCTGTCTGCTGCATCAATGGCTTCCTGTACCGGAACGGCCGCATCTGCGAGCTGTGCGTCGCCGGCTCACCATACTGGGGCGCCTGGCATCGCTGCTACCGCGATTCCTGGCTCGGCTCCTTCGCAACGGCTCATGCACTCGATCGCCAGCGCCGTGCGGGAAGGCTGCAACAGCGCGTGGGGTGTTTTATTGCCTTGTCCGAACCTTCCCGGCGTCAGCACATAGCAGCCGGGGTGCCGGAAGAGCGGATCGTTGTCAAACCAAACTTCACGCCCGATCCCGGTACCCCGCGGGCCTGCTCGCGCCACGGGGCATTGTTCGTAGGGCGGCTGAGTCCTGAGAAAGGATTGCAAACCCTCGTTAAGGCATGGGAGGGTATCGAGTTTCCGCTGCGCATTCTCGGCGGTGGGCCCTTGCGCCTCTCCCTCTCCGCGGACTTGAGCCGATGGATCAGCGTTCTCGGGCATAAGCCTCATGCGGAGGTCGGACCCGCGATGCGACAGGCACAATTCCTCGTTATGCCGTCCGAATATATCGAGGGCTTTCCCATGGTGATCGTCGAAGCGTTCGCGAATGGTTTACCCGTCATCGCGAGCCGACTTGGCACAATGGCCGATATCATCGAAGACGGCGTCACCGGCCTGCACTTCACGGCGGGTGATCCTGACGATCTGGCAGCCAAGGTTGCTTGGGCGATTACCCATTGCGATCGCATGGCCGAAATGGGGTCTGCCGCGCGCCGCGTCTATGAGACGCGTTACAGTGAGGAGACGAACTACCAGTCTCTTCTGACGATCTATCGGGACACAATTTCGGCGGGTGCAGAATCTGGAAAATTTGCCGGAAAAGCGGCATCCTTCCAGCACTAGCATGCAAAATCGCAGGCCGGCAGCGGTGAAGGCAGGCGTCATCGCTGAGAACGACGGCTGCCGTTTCGGGTTTCACAACCTGTAGCACTCGCTGGCATCTTCCTAGTCCGCACGAAAACGGACCGGAAAACGGTGCAAGGCGATTCGTTATTCCTGTCCTCCGCAATTAATCCGTATTGGCTGGATTTCAGCGGCTATAACACGCGCGGGGCTGTGGGTTTGCCTGCGGTCAATCGTTTGTGGCACCTCCTGTCTTTGCGGTGGCTTTTTGACACATCACACCTGGTACGTACCGTGTTCAGCCTGCTCTTGGACGCGACCCGATTCACATTCTCAGGCGTGCGGTCCGAGTCTGCCCTCAGGGCGGAGAATCTGTTCCTGCGCGCATTCGAGCTTGGGGCCGGGCATACCAGAGCCAGCTGCAGGTGCGCCGCGATGCCGAAAGTCTCAGGCCACCGCATCCCGCAAGGTCAACGTGCGGCGGCTAGGCCGATTCTGGGTGGTCTGCATTACGAATACTCGCTGAACGAGGTTGCGGCGTGACAGGTCACGTGTCAAAGGCGAAGCCCACCGATTTTTGCGGAGCACAACCCCAGAGGGACACGGCCAGCGCCGTTCCGTCAACTGACTGATTCGGAAGCGGATTATGCTGGCGGAGGGAGAGGGATTCGAACCCCCGAGCCCCTTTCGGGGCTAACGGTTTTCAAGACCGCCGGTTTCAACCGCTCACCCATCCCTCCGTCTTGTATCTTACCTGATTTCATCGCTTTACGGCACTGTCACTGTTGCATTTTCCGCCGGCGCGGGATCACTGTCACTGGTTTGTCACTACCGCTCGCGCTCTTCACGGCGCGTTCCTTCATCTCGCGGTTGGTATGGGCGTAGCGCATGGTCACGGTGATGCTCGAATGCCCTAGAAGCTCCTTGACCGTCACGAGGTCCACGCCGTTGCGGGTTAACCGCGACGCGAAGGTGTGCCGGAAGGTGTGCCAGGTCACGTTTTCCAATCCGGTCTCGCGCACGGCTTTGTTGAGCCCCGCCTTCAGGTCACGGAAGCGGTCGCCGGTTGCAAGGTTGTAAAAGACGTAGGGGCACTTCTTGATGCCCGCCCATGCCGTGAGCGTACTGCACGCCACCTCATTGAGCGGGACTTCGAGGGGACGCCGCGTCTTCCCCATAATTAGGTTCAGTCGCTTGTTTTCGAGATCCACCTCCTCCCACTTCAGGTCGAACACATCCCCGCACCGCAGACCCGTATTGATGGCGAACAGCACCATGTCCTGCAGGTATGCCGGGCAGTGTTCGAGCAGCGCCCGCTCCTCGTCATGCGACAAGGTGCGGAACTGATAATTGTCTTCGCGCAGGAATCGCACGAAGCGGACCGGGTTGGGGCCCTGGTGAAGGCCCCACCGCTCCGAGAGATTGAGCATGTGCTTGAGCAGCGCCAGCTCCCGGTTGACGGTCGCAGGGGATACTTCCGTGGCTCGCGTCTGCTGGTATCCTTCCACGCGAAGAGGCGTGATATCCGTGAGCATCGGATTGCCGAAATAGCGTTGAAGCTGCCGTAGCATCTGCCGGTCCCTGGTCCACGAGCGCTTATGCGCCCGGGCGTGCTGGGTGTAGCGCTCGCCGAAGTCGTTCAGCGAGATTCGTACAGGTCTTGCGAAAACCCCTCGCGCGACCTCTGAAATGCGCAAGGCGATGAACTTCTCCGCCTCGCGCCGGTTTGCGGTTCCGGTGCTCTCTTGAATCCGCTCACCGCCCGCATAGTAGTCTGCATACCAGATTCGGCCTCGTTGGTAGAGGGCCATGTGAAAGCTCCTTCTACCTCTGGCCAGCCAGATCAAGTATAGGGCAATGGCGCAGCGATTGGATCACTTCCCTTGCGTCGAACCGCAGCGAGCGGCCGGCTTTGATGAAGGGAATGCGATGCTGGTAAACCCAATTGTAGAGCGTGCCCTTGGGGATGCTGAGGCGCTTTGAAAGCTCGTTGATGTCAATGAGTTGTGTCTCATTCATGGAGCACCTTACCTGAAGAAACCGGTGGCCCTTCGCTCCTCCACTTCACGGCCTTCGAGAAACATCAGCCACGCCATCAGGGCGTCGTACCGAATGAGGACGCGCCTGCCGATACGCAGGACGGGCAGGGGAGGCAGGTCGTGAAGCTTGCCTGCGATTACGTTTCGGATGTGCGCCTTTGAGCACCGCAATTCGCTGGCGGCCTCGGAAAGAGTGAGGATGCGAATGCCCGAGGCCTCGCCGGGCGGGATGGATCTGACGGCCGCGCGTGTGGAAGGCATGGAGTGTGCTCACTTCCCGGTTCTTTTCAAAACCATCTGGCCGCCCTGGCATCCGTCCTGCCATTCGGTGGCGATTTGATTCGTTCCGAACGGCGTAACCGTGAAGGATGTCATGGCGCATTCCTGGCCGGCCGCGATGTTCTTGTCCACGTGAAAGGCGATGGAACCGTTTACGACACTGCCCGTGAGGATGGCGGAGCTGGGTTCTTTGCTGAGCATGGCCTCTGCGGGATTGACACCCGGTTGCCGGGGCGGCGTTGCCCCAAAAGGCACGCAGGC